>ERZ772827.280-NODE-280-length-28454-cov-8.821297_pt1 | contig 28454 bp, 26 predicted proteins | sample MGYA00580850_ERZ772827 | MGnify/ENA primary metagenome ERZ772827 (study PRJEB29015, sample SAMEA2737950) | human oral metagenome | biome: human oral; feature: human-associated habitat; material: dental | place: China | collected 2145 ... | reverse complement strand
TTTAAATAATTTTACAAATAATTAACATTTATAACATAATTATTGAAATATATAGATTTATATTTGACAAATAATAAAAACCTTGTTAAACTTAAGCTAACATAGAGTTTTTGTAATTAATTTTATTTTTTTAAAATTTAATTTTTTATTTAAGGAGGTAAAGTACTTGGAATTTATAGAAAGAATAAAAGCTGTATTTTTTAATTTATTTAATAAAGAAAGAAAAATATTTATTTTAAACCCTGAAAAATATAAAAAACTTAGGTTTAATTATTCTGAAAAAGTATCAAATTCAGAAGAATTCAAAATTTGGAAGAGTTCAGAGAAGTATGAATTAGAAAATGTATTTGGTAATTATCATTTTATTGCTGAAATAGATAGAAATTTTTATGTACTTCAAAATGATCAATATCATTATTTAACCATAAACAAACTTGATGATTATAAAGATTCTTTGACAATAAAATATAGTAATTTAAAAGAAAAAATAGATTTCATAAAAATAGAGTTTATAAAGCAAGAAAAAATAATTAATTGGGAAGATAAAAGCACTTTAAAAGGATACCCTAAAAAAATTATATTTTATAATAAAAAAATAGGTGAAATTGGAAATATCCAATTTATAAAAAATGATGACCCTACTAATTTTGGAATTGCTATTTTTTCTAAAGATTTTAAAGTTATTTCTATTGAAATGAAAGATTCTTCAAATAATAATATTTCTTTCAATAGTTTAGATGATTTTTTTAAGGCAATTCTACCACTTTCTGCTGTTTCTTCTTTTAGAAATTTATACAGAGAAATTTATAAAAGAGAAAACTAAAATATAAAAAAGCTTTAAAAAAAGGGCTACTTTTAAAAGATAGTCCTTTTTTAGTAACTAGGTTATTTTTTCTTCTCTTCTGAATCTTTTTCTGATTGTGATAAAACCGAACCTGCTAATTTTTTTGCAGTTTCAGAAGAATTCTTATTTCTTAAAACTTCTGAGGCTAATGTTGCCAAATCACTACTAGAAACTTTACCATTCTTAACTTGTGATAAGACAGACCCTGCTAAACTTTTTGTTTCTTCTGAATATTTATCACTATTTAAAACTTCTGAAGCCAATGTTGCTAAATCATCACTAGAATTTTTGCCCATAAATTCACCCCCCTATTTAAAAAATTTTTAACTTACTTTTCTTTACTATAAATATAACATAATATTACTTGTTTTTCAAAAATTTATTTTTTCTCCTTCTTCCTTCTCTCAAACTCATCTCTAACTTTTCTTTTGATGTATCTTTAAACCATAGAAAATATCCCCATAATATTTCACTATCTACATTATTTATTTCAACTATTTCTAATAATGCTCCTTTCTTTATAAAATAAGTTACTAAAAGAAGTAATAGAAAATTAGATATATTTTTATAATATCAAAAAACTAAAAGAATTGTCTCCTTTTTCTTGCAGAAATCAATCCTTATTAATAAGTTAAATTAAATTTATCTAACTTTTTGAGAGTGGTACATAATTTTTTATTTTTTGAATATTTTTATATTATTTAAATATATTTATATTAAAATTTTAATTTTTAAATACCTCATAATTTACTATTAAATTTAATATTTATAACAATAACTATCATGATCATTTATAAGTCCTGCAGCTTGTAAATGAGAATAAATCGTTATTGAACCTAAAAATGAAAAACCTTTTTCTTTTAAATTTTTACTTATTTTATCTGATAATTCATTCTTCACTACTGATTTTCCATCAATTTTAATTGATTTTATGATTTTTCCATCAGTAAAAGCCCAAATATATTTATCAAAAGAACCATACTCTTCTTGAATTTTTAAAAAAGCTTTTGCATTTTTTATCACTGCTTCTATTTTTTTTCTAGATCTAATAATTTTATCATTTTGCAATAATTTTTCAATATCTTTTTCTGTATATTTAGATATTTTATGATAATTAAAATTTGAAAATGCTTCTCTAAATGCTTCTCTTTTCTTTAATATAGTAAGCCAGTTTAATCCTCCTTGCATAACTTCAAGAAAAAGATATTCAAAATGTATTTTATCATCATGCACAGGGTTTCCCCATTCATCATCATGATACTCTTTTAATAGAGGATTATTTTCTGCCCACAAACATCTTTTCATAATTCGTTCCCTTCCTTCACTTGAATAAATTCTATTAAATAATTATCTGGTGTTAACATATACTTAGCAATATACCTGTCATTTTCCATAATCTTTTTTTTCAATGGAATAAAGTCATACTTTTTTAAATATAAAATAGCCTTATATATATCATCTACTTGATAACATGAATGATAAACTCCACCATTAAACTGTTTAATATATTTTCTTATAGGACTCTTATCACCAATTCCCTCTATAAGCTCTAATAATACATTTTCATTTGGAGATTTTAAAAAACACACCATAATATTTTCCTCTTCAAATTTAAATGGTGGAATGTAGATTTCATAACCCATAACATCTACATAGTATTTTATTGCTTTTTCTAAGTTTTTTACTGCACATCCATTGTGATGAAGTTTAAATTGAATGCTCATATTTTCTCCTATTATTGTAAATACTTAATATCTTATTTATGATTTCTTCTTTTCCATCACTTATCTTTAATTGACTTATATTTGCTTTTTTCTCTTCTAATATTTCATTATTCATAAAATTTTTAAAAATTAAAATCATTTCATCTATATTATTAGCAATAGCCCCTACATCATATAATTCTAAAAACTCTTTAATTCCTTGTTCTTGAAATAAAAGTCCATGTGTTGCATCAACTATAATTGGAGTTTGTGTATATAAACATTCAAATATTGTGTTAGCTCCAGCCTTGGAAATGACAAAATCAGATACATATAATACTTCAGGGATAAAATCAATGAAACCATATACCTTTATAAAACTTTCTAGATTATTTTTTTGAATATATTGGGATACTTGCTTAAATAATATTTTATTTTTACCACATACAAAAATTATTTGACATTTAAAATTACTGTCAATTATTTTTTTCAAAATATCAAAATATAAATAACTTCCTTGAGAACCACTATTAATAAAAACTGTTTTTTTGTATTGATCTATCTCAAATTTCTTAAAAATAGAGACATCTGGAATAAATTTTTTAAATTTTTCATTTATTGGATATCCAACTACATCAATTTTATTTTCTAATATGCCTTTTTTTAGCAAGTAATTTTTAACAATTTGAGTATGTACAAAATAATAATCTGCCCCTTTGCAATCAAATCCAATAGAAATTGGATTATATGGATCTGTTACTACTATAAAGTACAAAATTTGTTTTTTAAGTTTTTTCTCTTCAAGAATTCTTAAAAACGCATGATTTACTGTATGAATAGTAGAAATAATAATATCAAATTTATTCTCTTCAAGAAATTCAATAATTGAGTCCTTTACTCCTTTATAAAAATCTTCTGTTAAATCTGGTCTTGTAATATAGGACAATTCACTTAATTTACAACATAATTCAATTGAATTAATTGTTAAAAAATTATAAAAATCACTCATTATTTTGTTGCTTGGCATTAAATCCTCATAAAATGTTGGAAATATACTAACTTCATATCCAAATTGTTTTAAACATTGTTCAAGTGAATGCATTACCATAATATGTCCATTGCCAGTTTTAGCAGATATAATCGCTATTTTCATAATATATCATTTTCTCCTTATTATAAAAGTAAATCATCAATCAAAGTAACAATATCAGGGATAGTTTCCACAGTAAAAAATTTATAATTTGATGTGTCATTAATAATAGAAATATCAAATTCTTGTTCTATTTCAAATAAAAGTCCCATTAACTTTACAGAATCAAAATGTAAATCAAAAATTAAATTCTTTTCTGGTGTTATTTCAACTTCAGAATCTACCAATTCATTTTCCTTTATAATTTTTAGAACTTTTTCATATGTAGTCATAATAACTCCTCCTTTCTAAAATACATTATCTATTTATAATTTTGATTAATTCTTTTTTATTGACCTTACCACTATTTGTAACTGGAAATTTGTCAACTTTTATAAATTTTACAGGAATCATATATTGAGGTAAAAAATCTTTCAGGTATCTTTTTATTTTTTTCTCTTCTTTATTAATATCCAAATCAGTAATAACATATGCTATAAGATATGTAATTCCTTTGGTATTATTTGCTATTACACAACATTCTTTTATAATTGGATAAGATTGTATAGCATTTTCAATTTCTAAGATGTCCACTCTATATCCATTAATTTTTATATCTTGCTGTACCCTTTTTACATATTGAATTGAACCTTCATCATTCCAATAACCTAAATCACCACTTTCATATATGTAAATACCTCCTTCTAAATTACTACAAAATGTTTTTAAAGCTCCTATATTCCCAATATAGCCCATACCTAATCCTTCACCAGCTATACAAATTTCTCCTAAAGCTCCAATTGGTAAAATTTTCTTATATTTATTAAGAATAAATATTATACTATTTCCATTCGGAAAACCAATTGGAACACTTGAATTATTTTTTAAATGTGTAACTTCATAAATAGAATTTCCTATTGTACATTCACTTGGTCCATATCCATTGTATATTTTACAATCTTTCCTAATAACTTTTTTATATTTCTCAATCATTTCATAAGTTAATATTTCTCCACCAATATGAATAATTTTTAAAGATTCCATTAATATATCAGCACTAGTTATGATATTACAAAGTGAGGGTGTGATACAAAGATTATTAATTTTATAATTATTTATCATGTTACAATATTCTGTATAACCATGAAGAGTTCGCTTATTTGGAATATATAAAGTTCCTCCACATAATACAGTAGATAGTATATCATACAATCCAAAATCAAATGTATAAGATAATACATGTAATGATTTTATTGAACTATCTAAAGGAAAATAATTAATAAACCAATTAATAATAATAGACAAACTTCTTTGAGATATAATTATTCCTTTAGGATTTCCTGTAGTCCCTGATGTATATATTATATATGAAGGATTATCTAAATCACTACTGATTTGTTTTGAATTAAAAATAGTTTTTGGAATACTATGAAAAATATCAATTTGTATTGTAAAATTACAATTTAAATCAATTATATTATCATCATATAATAAAATATCAATTTTAGCATCTTCTAACATATAATTTGTTCTTTGTGGAGGATTATTGGAGTTTAATAGTACAAAACATTGTCCTGATTTTATTACACTAAAAATTGCAATTACTGCCTTAATTTCATCCTTAAAATAAATTCCAATATTAGCTTTTAAATCATTAGTTTTATTTAATATTTCTTGTGCATAATAATCTGTAAGTCTATTCAAATTTTTGTATGTAATATTTATATTTTTTCCATCAGATATAGCTATCTTATCTGGATTTAAATTAGTCATATTATAAAACATTTCAGCTAATGATATTGGAGCCTCTATATTATTTTTTGATTTAAAAAATTTTTTAACTCTGGAATATTCAATCTCTGATAATACACTAATTTCTGAAATTCTTATTTCATTTGAAAAAGACATTTCACATAAATATTTTAGATTATTAATTACCCCTTTTATTGATAATTCTGAATATCTTTTAGAATTATATACTACTTTAACTTGAATTTTTGCATTAAATTCTTTTACTATTAAGCCAAAATGAAACATAGAATCATTATAGCTATTTATATCAAAATTATTTTCAAATGAAACAAAAAAATTAGATTCTCTATTTAGTTTTTCACTAGAATAATTATTTAGTAGTTGTTTTAGATCAAAAATTGTTGTCAAATTATCAATAATAAGAGCATAGTTTTCTTTTTTAAAACTATCAAAAACATCAAAGGAAATTTCTTCAAAATATTGATAATTATAAAAAATAAGAATTATTGGAATTAATAAGTCATTTTTATTAAATGGGGTATCTAGCACGAACAAATTAGAATATTTAATTTTCAAATTATTTTCCATAAAAAAATACCTCCTCTATTCTAATCTAAAAAAAATTTGGTTCAAAATATATTGAAGGAAGTAATCCTTCAGTTTCGTGAGTACATTTTTCACAACAATCTGCTCTATTTACCCACTTTTTTACTTCTAATGCCTCCTCACTATTCCATAAATCCATAAAATTATAATTATAATCTCGAATATTCCCTATAGTCATTGGGTTAGATGTGCATCCTTTATCATTTAATACTTCACAAACATTGACTTCTCCATCAGCTCTCATTACCATACCATGACGACCAGCATAACATTGAAATGTTCGTTTTCCTAAATTAATAGTTTTTTCAATATATCTATAAAATGCAAAAGGAATTTCTGATAGAGGATTTTCTAAATTCCCATTTTTCCCTTGCTTATGTAATTCTAACAATTTATTTGTTGCTTTCTTATAGTTTTTAATATCTATATTTTTCAATTCTACCCCTGCTCTTGGAGATTGCCGAACCAATAGAAGATTAATAACTTGAGGTGATAATGTCTCTGCTACATATTCAAAGAAATCAGAAAGATAATATTCATTTATAGTAGACATTGCTGTTACAACCCCAATATCTAAATTTTTATACTTTTCTCTAATTTTTTTTACTTCTAAAATTGTAGAAATACACTTATCATACACTCCTTTCCCTCTTATAATATCATGTTGTTCTTTAAAACCATCTAAAGAAAAGTTAATAGTGAATCTTTTATTTTTATCTTGTAAACATATTTCAATAAGTTGTGGAATTATATTTTCTGGTAATGTTCCATTTGTAGTTGCACTAGCCCACTGTATATTATTATTTTTTCTAAATATTTCAACAATTTTGGCTAAATCTTCTCTTATAAATGTTTCACCACCACAAAAAAAAGCAGAAGCAAAGAAAGACATAGACTGGGAGATCTTCTCATATTCATCTATTGTTAATTCTTTCATATTATTTGAACTTAAATGATTAAAACAATGAGCACATTTCAAATTACAACGATTAGTTATCAAAAATGTATTGGTCATAGGTGTTCCATCTTTATAAAGATGTCTTTTTTGATAACTTGCTAAAAAACTTTTTAAAATTTTAATCTTAGTTTCATAATTATTTATATCCATCTTGTATTTCCCTCCAATCAATATTTAGTAAACTTGTATAATAATCATTTTCACATTCAAATATCTTTCTAATAGAAAGAATAATATTGATGAAATGCTCTTCATTATATTTTTTTGAAAAAAGTAATTTTGAAAAAATTGTTCGTAAGTAAGTCCAGTTTTTAACTGACTCTTGTATTAATATCTTTTGATTATTTGATGTTAATTTTTCAAAACGAAAATCATCAATCTTCCGTGCAATAATAATTTTATTAATCTGAGATATTAATTCTGTCAATTGTTTTTCTTCACCTTTTTTATATAATTTTTGTAAATAATTTTCTTGTTTTTTCAAAGCTTTAAGACTATCTAGTAATATTGGAATAGAATTTAATATAAAATTAATTAATTTTTTTACATCTATTACTATATTTTTATTATTGTTTTTAATTGTAAAATAAGTAGGAAATTGACTCTTAATTTTACATTCAACAGGAAAATCTTCTCCTATATACTTAGAATTTTTTCTTACTTCTTCTAAAAAACCATTATAAGATTCTATCAAACTTTTTTGTGAAATTTCTCCTAATTTATACTGTAAACTCAAACTATAATTCTGCTCTACAATATAAAAAACTTCTTGGGAATAACCATAAATTAAAAGGCAATGTGGAATATGTAATTTTTTATAAGTATCTTTCCGGATATCTTCATAAAAAGGATCAACAGCCAAAATTATCCATTCTTTATTATTTAGACTTTTTATTATTTCACTTTGTATATCAGATATTTTCATTTTATATTTACAATTTAATCCAATTTTAGGAAGTAATTTAAAAATATTGTCTTCATCATATTTTAAAGTTTTAATACTTAAAGTTGAATCTTTAGGATAAATATAGAACTCATTAAATAAAAGATATATTTTTTGTTGTAAGTTAAGTAAATGCATTAAAGACATAAAAAAACAATCTTTATACCAAATATCTACAAATGGATTAATATTTTCTAACATTACTTTACCCATTTTCTTTATTTACCTCCTCCTGTGAAATAATTTTTTTATTATTTAATAAAAAATTATTAATATAAGTTGCAACTTCAGATATAGTATTAAACTTATCATACTCTAAAACTTCATCTGGAAATTCAATATCAAATGCTTCTTCTAACCTAACTATCATTTTTATAAAATTTAAAGAATTTATTCCAATATCAGATAAATTATCATCAATTTTTATTGTAAATTCTAACTGTGATTCTTTTTGTATTATGTCTGTAACCTTTTTAATTATATTTTCTTTATTCATTGTCATTTTTTTCCTCCAGTATATTTCTTAAGCATTCTAATAATCCAATTGCTTTTCTCCAATATTCTTCAAATATATTAATATATTCTAGTATTTTAGAAATATTTTTCTTATATCCCATTTTTATCATTTGTAAAATAATTGAATTGATATGAAGATACACATTAGAAAATTTTTCTTCTAATTTAAATAGGTTAAATTCTTTACATAGTTGAATAGAACTATTAAAAAATGGGATAAAAATATTCCATTTTGCTGGAATAATAAAATTAGGAAATTGATTACAATATTGCTCAATATCTTTTTGAAAATTTATTTTTATATTTTTTATAAAATAATATAATGAATCAATATACTGACTTTGATAATATTCCTTAATATTGTCACATATAATTTTAGTTGGCTTAATATTTTTAGTATGTAGTCTTTTTATAAAAATACAATCAACCATATTTGAAAGTAATATATCCTTATCTATAGCTCCTATAAAACTTTGTTTTTCTCCAGTTTCTGTTATGATATACAAATCTGCAACTTCTAGGGTATTCTTATCTGTATCATATCCATATATAATTAGCATATGAAAAGGATATACAGGTGCTTTTAAATTATGATGTTTTAGAGCTTTATTTGTTACATAAATTAATATCATCTCATCTTTATCTATAGAATTTTTAATTTTTTCCTCAATAAAGGTATAATCAATTTTTTTATTTAGATATGAAACTTCACAAATTTTAGATAATATTTTATAAGTATTAAAAAGGTTACTGTACCCTATATGACCAGTTTGTTCCAAAAATTCAAAATTAAATCCTCCACACAAAAAATAAACTTTATGTTCATTTAATAGATATCCATAGTTATTTAATACATTATTAATTGCTCCATATCCACATGAATATTTTATTTCTTCAAATTTTATATTATCAATTATTTTTTTCATCACTAACCTCCATAGGAAGAATACTTCTTTAAACCTTCTTTCCAAGTGATTATACAAACAATCCATAACAATAAAAACCAACTGAAAGATTTCAAAAGATTTCTAAAAATTTCATCAATATTGAAATTCTCAATGAGCAATATAGTAGGGATATAGTTAGTATACATAAAAGGCATATTTTTAAGAATATTAAAAAAAGTTTTTGGTAATACTACTAATGGAAATATAACTCCTGCTGAAATATTCCTAAACACATTGATAGAAGTATATAATGAAGTAACTTTTGAAAAATAAAAACTATAGAGTGCAATTAAAAAGTCAACTAAAAAATTTATTAAATAACCAAACACTAAAAAGAAAATAAAAAATAAGAACTTAACTCCACTTAATTTTAAATTTATTCTATCTTTCAAAAGAAAATAAATAAAATATAAAGGTAAAGCATTCATAAAAATAAAAACTATTCTTTTAGGTAAGTCTAGCATTAACTGATATATAGCATAATTATAAGGTTTTAATAGATGTTTATTCAAATCTCCTAATCGTATTTCATCTGATATTTTATAGATGGAAATGGTAGATGTCATATTACTTACTATTAAAGTAACAAAATAATAAGAAATAATTTCATTTGCTGCTAATGGAACGGTGTTATTATTTTTTACTACTGCTAACCATAATAATGTATTTACAGAAAAAGTAAAAAGTGAAAATAAAAAACTAGATATAAAATTTACTCTATATTCCAATTGATTCATGAAAGCACATTTAAATATATTATAATATTTTTTCATTTTCTCACCTATTCCTGATAAATTTTTCTAATAACATCATCCATACTTATATTCTCAATATTTATATCCAATAATTCATCCAAAAATTTTTCTGATAAATTTCTTAAAATATCCATACTTTTCTCTGAGGTTGTTGAAATTTTTATTGAATTATCTCCTATTTTTTCAATTTCATGATAATTTGAAATTTTTAATTTTTCTATAATATTTTCAACATTTGGTGTTTTTAGCTTTAAAATAAAGTATTTTTTATTAAAAAATTCTTTTTCAAAATTCTTAAAACTATTTGAATAAATCTTTTCTCCATTATTAATTAAAATAATAGAGTTACAAAGACTTACAATATCATTAAAGTTATGGCTAGTTAAAATAATAGTGGTACCATATAAGGAGTTATATTCTTTTAAAAATTTTCGAATATTGTATTGGGTAATAACATCTAAGCCTATTGTAGGTTCATCTAAAAATAGCACATTTGGTTTATGAAGTAAAGAAGCTATTAATTCCATCTTCATTCTTTCTCCTAAAGACAATCTTCTCACTTGAACATGAAGTTGTTTTTCCACTCCCATCATTTCCACCATAAAATTTAAATTTTTCTTAAATTCAAAATCTTCTATTTCATAAATTGTTTTATTCAAATAAAAACTATCAATAGCAGGTAAATCCCACCATAATTGACTTTTATTACCCATTACCATAGCAATTTGTTTTAAATATTCCTTCTTTTTATGAAATGGATAGTATCCTAAAACTTGTACATTTCCACTTGTAGGTGCTATAATTCCTGTTAACATTTTTAAAGTTGTTGTTTTTCCAGCTCCATTGAGTCCAATTAATCCAACAATTTCTCCTTTTGGTATTTGAATAGAAAGATTTTTAACAGCTTGTTTAAATAATTTTTTCCTATGAAATAAATTTTTGATACTTCCTTTTATTCCCTTTTCTTTTTTATAATAAATATATTCTTTTGATAAATTTGTACTTTCTATGATAAAATCTGAGTTAACTTCCTGTACTAACATATTTTTTCAACCCCTTTTGAAATATAAAATTTGAAATAAAATAAATAATTCCTGTTATTACTAATGAATAAAAAATATAATATATTTTTAAACCTTTTAAAATATATAAAACAGGAAAGTTAAAACAAACAAGTAATGGAAGTATATATATTAAAAATTTTTGAATTATTTTGGGGTATATAGAAATAGGCTTATTTCCTATTCCAATCATTTCAGAGCCAAGCCCCATAACTATGTCCATCCTAATAACCCAAAAAGAAAAACACATAAGTATAAAAATAATAGAATAAATCATTAAAAATCCATTTATTGAAAGTAATATATACATTCCTATTTTAGTAAAATTCAAATCTATTGTTAATTTTCTTAAACAATACACTAAACCTATAATATTAATAAATACATTCTTTATTTGAGGTATATCAAATTCTGAAAAACAAAGGTGAAATCTTTTATTTAAAGGCTTTAAAAGTATAAAATCTAGCTCACCTGTATTAATTAAAGTAGGAAGTCTTTTTAATCCAGGAACAATTAAAAATGTAAAAATAGAATCCATTAACCCTCCCTGAAATATTAACATTAATGTTTCATATTTATTCCATCCATTGATTGAATCTGAATGTAAAAAAATAACATTAATAAATATCAAATACATTGCCATCCAAATAAGTTCAAAAGTTCCACCAATAATAAAATTAAATTTATATTCCATTTGTTGCATAAGTGAGCCCCTTAAATAGGCATATAATAATTTAAAATATCTCATTCTCTCACTTCCTATTTCAAATAAAAAAAGTATTATAAATTTTTTCTTCCTCTAGTAATATTTCTATTAGTTTGTTATATGAATTTTTATAATCCTTCTGCCAGGTTTTCTTGATAACACTTTTCATTGCTGATAATCTTAATAATAAGTATTTTTCTCCAATAGACTTTAATTTTTTTATCATTTCATTATTCTCTTTAATTAATTTATTTTTTGAATAAAATTTTAAAAATTCTGAAAATATAATTCTTCCTCTTCCAAGCCAACGAAGATATTCAAAATAAAATGTATCATCTTTTTCATCTATAGAAATAATAATTTCATCATTAATTTTTGTTACTAATAATTGAATTATTTCTCTGTAATTTAATCCTGATTTTAAATCATTAAATAGTGTCTTCTTTGCATCCATAATCAAATCAGTAATCTTAAAAAAATTTGTTTTTTTTGTGTTATTTTTTATTACAATAGTTTGAATTGGTTGTAGTTCAAATACATTTGTGATATCTAAAGTCCTTTCTAAAATTGAAAATTGATTCAAAGATTTAGTAAAATTTTTTATAATTGAATGTATATCTAGTTTTTGATTTTCAACTCCTTCATAAAAATCAGTCACAAAGAAATTATCATCCTCTTCAGAATATCCATTTATAATAATATAATGGTCTTCTATTTTTGATTTTTTATAATATTCTGTCCAAGGCAAATAAAACATATTAGATAAATATATAACAGGATTTCCTTCTTTAAGTGATACTTCTACATATTTTTTAAAAGAATTATAATCATGAAAAGTTTTTTCAACAAACTCAGCACTACAATATTTTTCTATCAATAATTTTATATCTTTTTGTATAGGTTCGTATTTCATTCTCCATGAATGAGTAAAGATAGGAATGTAGTCTTTATCTTGAAAACATAATATGCTTGTAACACAAGCTTCTAAGCAATTAAAATGAGGTTTAGTTTTATCAGGAAGTACTATCATTTTATTCTCCTTTCTTTAAATTTTTTATTATTATTCATAACTTTTTTATTCAGAACAATTTTTTATTAAATGTTTTATCTAAATTAAAAAAATAATTTACTATTTCTTTTTCTGTTATATTTTTATATGATATATCTGTAAGAAATTGAGAAAAAACAGAAAATACATACTCTTTTTCTTTCCATGATAAAAATTTTTTTTCTTTCGTATTAAAAGATTTTAAATTATTGTATATCCCATTACCTTTATATTTTGAATATGCTTCTTTTTGAGTCCATACTTTAAAAAAATATTCTATTTTTTGTTTTTCATTTAATATTGCTCTTAAGCTTTTAATTTCTGATGGATGAAAAATTTTATTAGCTAAATTTATAGGGAAATTTCTTATTTTTTCTACATCACAGCCTACACATTTATTTGAAATAGCTAATATAGCACAATTTCCACTATGTGCAATACTAAAATTATACATTGGATCATTTAAAAAAATAGGTTTTCTATTTTTCATATAAAAAAACTCTAAAGAAAAATTAGGAATTTTAAGCTTCTCACTTAATTGTTTTCTTAATAATAAAGCAGAATACAGAGAAAGCCTTCTATCAACTTCTGAGGAATATTTTAAGATTTTAATTTTCCTTGTTTCAGATACAAAATCTAATAATTTTTTATCTATTATATTCCAAGAAACTTTATCTAATTTCAAAATAAATATTTCTATCATTATTACTCCATTTTATCTTTTTTTTCTATATAACAATATTTTGTATATTATTAAATCATTTTATTTATTATATATATATATTGATAATTTGTCAAGAAAAATATAATAGTATCTTACCATTTTTTTACTATTTTCCTTCTCTCAAACTCCTCCCTACCCCTAGCTTTTAATTTTTCTAACTTTTCTTCTGGTACATCTTTAAACCATAAAAAATAACCTAATAGTATTTCACTATCTACATTATCTATTCCAGCTATTTCTAATAATGCTCCTTTCTGTATTAAATGAGCTGCTCTTTCTTTTCTTGTTAAGGAATTTGTTCTATTTTTTTTACTCTCTAGCTTATTTAAACTACTTTTAACTTCTTTTATCTTTTCATCATAGTTTTGTTCCATATTATCACCTGTCCTTTAATCTGCTATACTTAATTCCTGTTTTCTCTTATTCCAAGAGTTTTCCTTTATATTTTCTCCAATATTAAGCAGCTTATTAAGTTCATTTAATCTACTCTTTTTCTCTTTTAATATATCTGCTTTTTCAAATGGTCTTTTTACTTCTTCTTTTGCTCTTTCAAAGTTTTCCTTTATCTCTTGTAGTTTTATTTCTCTATCTTTTAATCTATCTGGTATTTTATCTAATAAGTTATCTAGTCTTTGTATATTTCCCAAAGAATCATTTCCAAAGTCAGTAAAATGTTTTCCCTTGTATTCTAAAATTCCCTTATAAACCTTAGAAAAAGTATCATAGTATGAATATAATGTAAAACCTCTATATTCTCCTATTTTAGTTGGAGTATCAGTTTTTACAGAACTCATTGCCATTAAAAGACTAGCTCCTGCAATCTTCTTATCTGTTATCTTTTCACCATTTAAAGTAATAGAAGTAAATTTATTCTCTGTATCAGGTCGTATCTCAACTCTATCAATATCAATTTTCATATTATTTATTACTCTTTCCTCTTCTTCTATTTTTTCTGGAAAATGATTTAAAATTTTATCTTCTAAGCTATATAAGTTACTTTTATAATTAGCTTCTAACATAGATAATTTATTTACTTCTAAATCAAGATCCATTTTTTCCTTTATTAAAGGATTTCCAGTAGCAAGAGCTTTTATCTCAGCATAACTTAGTGAACTTTCATCCACATCTTCTGCGATTCTTACAGGGGTTTTTGAGGTCATAACTTGAGATATAAATTTCTGTTTATTTTCTATCGTCTGCCATAAGTATGCATCAAATGTAGACTCTGTAACATATCTATATACTTCAACTTTTTCATTTTCATTTCCTTGCCTTACAATTCTTCCAGCTCTTTGTTCTAAATCAGAGGGTCGCCAGGGAACATCTAAATCATGAAGAGCAATAAGTTTTGTCTGTACATTAGTTCCAGCCCCCATCTTTTGAGTTGAGCCAAGTAAAATTCGTATATCTCCACTTCTCACTTTTGCAAACATTTCATCTTTTTGTTGCTCATTCCCTGCACTATGAATAAAGGCTATTTCTTTTTCAGGAATACCTCTTGCTATTAATTTCTTCTTAATATCATCATATATATTAAATTCATTATTTCCCTTTGGAGTGGACATATCTGAAAATACTAATTGTGTTGATTTATTTTCTTTTGTCTTTTCCCATATTTCAAAAATATTATTTACACAAGCATTAACTTTACTATTTGGGTCATCAGGGAACATTTCATTTATAAGTCTTTGGTCTAAGGCTAATTTCTTACCATCATTTGTTATTTTAAGCATATTATCTTCTGTTGGCTCTACCTCTTTATTTCTTACTAATTCAGCTCTTTCACTTAAACTTTCTAAAATTTCTTTTTGTTCAGGAGTAGGTTTTGTTAAGATTTTTTTGTATTCTACTTCTGGTGTAGGAAGATTAAGCATATCTGCTGTTTGAATATCTGCAAATTGTTTTACTTGTGTCATAAGCTCTGGTAGGTTATAGAATTTAGAAAATCTTGTTTTAACTCTATATCCCTTTCCTTCTGGTGATAATTCCATTGCTGCTGTTGTTTCTCCAAAAGTGGAAGCCCAACTATCAAAATGATGTAATCCTAGTTTCTTTAAATCTTCAAATTGTAAATATCTTTGCATAGTGTATAATTCAGACATTGAATTAGATACTGGTGTTCCTGTCGCAAAGACAATTCCTTTACCTCCTGTTATCTCATCCATATATCTACATTTCATAAACATATCACTACTTTTAAGTGCTTCTGTTTGTCCTATCCCTGCTACATTTCTCATCTTTGTGAAAAGATATAGATTTTTAAATGAATGAGCCTCATCAACATAGAGTTTATCTATACCTAAATCTTCAAAGTTAATAACATTATCTTTTTTAAAGTCATCATTTAGTTTTTTTAATTTAGTTTCTAATTTCTTTCTAGTCATCTCTAATTGCTTTACAGTAAATTTTTGGTCATTTTCTTCTTTTAATTTCTTAATATTGACTATAATATCATTTATCTCTTCTCTAAGATGTCTTTCCTGATAATCTTTACTCATTGGTATTTTTTCAAATTGACTATGTCCTATTATTATTGCATCATACTCTCCTGTTGCTATTCTTCCAATAAATTTCTTTCTATTATTAGGCTCAAAATCTTTCTTTTTAGCAACCATAATATTAGCACCAGGATATAGTTGCATAAACTCTCTCCCTATTTGCTCTGTTAAGTGATTAGGAACAACAAATAAAGATTTATTACATAATCCTAGTCTTTTACTTTCCATTGCACTTGCAACCATTTCAAAGGTTTTTCCAGCACCCACCACATGAGCAAGAAGTGTATTACCTCCATATAAAGTTCTTGCAATAGCATTTAACTGATGAGGTCTTAGTTGTATTTCAGGATTTATTCCATCAAAAGTTAAATTAGAACCATCATATTCTCTAAGCCTTATAGCATTAAATCTTTCATTATATATTTTAACTAAGTCATTTCTTCTTTGAGGATCTTTAAATATCCAGTTTTTAAATTCTTCTTTTAATAAGTCTTGTTTTTGTCCTGCAAGCATTGTTTCTTTCTTATTAAGTACAGCTACTTTTTTACCTTCTTCATCAAGAACATAATCAAAAACTCTAGTATCTCTTAAATTTAAACTATCTTCAATTAATTTATAGGCATTAACTCTATCTGTTCCATAAGTCATATTTGATAGAGGATTTGTACTATCAACACTTTTTCCTTTTATATTCCACTCTGAATTATATTCTGAATAATTAACTTCTATTCTATATGTTACATAAGGCGATGTTTTTAAAGTTTCCCTTATAAAATCCTTAATATATTCAGGAGGTATCCAAGTTGATCCAAGTCTTATATTTATCTCACTTGCCTCCAATGGCTTTGGCATAACCTTTTCTAGTTCTTTCTTTTGATAATTAAGTAGCTCTAAATTTATTTGATATTCATCAGGTAGGTTAAATAAGATTTCCTCATATCTTTCTATATTCTTTATTTTATTTAAAATATTTCCACTTAAATATTCATCTTTTGTAATATACCTAAATGCATTAGGAGAATCTTTTCTAATATCTACTATATTTTCATTGTTTAATTTTATATCAAGAAATATCTGACCTTTTAAATCATTAATAATATCAGATTTATCTATATTTGTTAGACTTTCCATATATTCAAGATCAACTTTTCCTTTTTGAGAAACACTTAAAATTAGTGCTTCTTGTGGAGTATCTACTTTTTCTATAGCTACTGGTTTTTTAATAGTTCTTTTGAAAAATATATCTCCTTTTCTTTTGAAATTGCCTTGTTCATCTAAAACCTCAGTGGCTGATAAAAGAGGATATGTTGAATCTTCACGAAGTATTTTACTATTTATATAAGAATTAAGAGAGCCATACCTATTAAAGAAATCATCATAGATAACATTTAGCTTTTCTTGTTCTTTTATTAATCTTTCATCTGTTATATCTTCCTTTTGTATTTGAATAACATTTCTTAAAGTTTGTGATAGCTCTATATATTTTTCAATTTTTCTAATATCTTTTTGTGAGAATTCTTGCAATACTAGCTCATTATTTTCTTTAAAATAAATTTTATTATCTTTTGCAACATAAGAGAAATTTCTAATATCTTCATTAGATAAAGTTATAGTTTTAGGCTCTTCTTTTTCTAATGTTACTGTAAATTCTCCCTTTATATTTCCTAATGCATTTTTTAATCTTTCTTCAAAGTTTGTATCTTCCAAAGAACAAGTTAAAGTCATTCCAAAAGGACCATTAACTTCTTTCATTTCTCCAATAATCATTTCTGGATTATCTACAAAATATCTATTGTATTTCAGCCCTTTTTTATCTTCGGCAATTTCATACCAGATTTCATTATCTAATTCTTGAATTTTATCTCTTTTCTTTAAAAAGATAATATCAGATGTAACTTCTGTTCCAGCTACACCTTTAAATACACTATTAGGAAGTCTTACAGCACCTAAAAGCTCACATCTCTCTCCCAAATACTTTCTAATAGAATTATCCTTTTTATCCATTGTTCCACTTGATGTGATAAAGGCAATTATTCCTCCATTTTTTACTTTATCAATAGTTTTAGCAAAGAAATAATCATGAATTAAAAAATTATGTTTATCATATTCTCTATCAAGTATTTTAAAATTTCCAAATGGTACATTTCCTAATGCTATATCAAAGAAATTATTACTAAAATTGGTTTCTTCAAAGCCTTTTACTTGTATCTCACTTTGAGGATATAACTGTTTTGCAATATTTCCACTAATGTTATCAAGTTCCACACCATATACTTGGCTACTGTCTAATTCTTTTGGCAAGTTTCCTATAAAATTACCTACTGCACAACTAGGCTCAAGAATTCTTCCTTCTTTAAAACCAAATTCTATTAGCTTTGTATAAATATTATCAATTACAACTTTTGGAGTATAGAAAGCTGTTAAGGTACTCTCCATTGCTTTGTTATATTCATCAGTAGTTAGATTCTCTTTTAAAAACTTTCTTGCTTCTTCCCATTGTCCAGATTTACCCTCATCAAAAGTATCAGCTAAACCTCCCCAACCCACATATTTAGAAAGTATTATTTGTTCTTCATAAGTTGCATTTCTATTTTCTTTTTCTAATAATTTTAAAGTTTTAATAGCTTCTATATTATTATTTAACCTTTCACTGGGAGTTAATTTTTCAGGAACAATCTCATCTGTAATATTAAAATTCTTTTCTTCTATAATGGTTAATATATTTAACAAGTCATCATCATTTCTATATGATATAGTTTCTGATACTTGAATTGGTATATATTCTCCAATAGGATTAGTCCCTTTTATTGTAATTGTTTTTAAATTTTCACTTATAGTATCTAAATTTGTTATTCTAAATTCTTTTTCTTTGTATAGAACTTTCATTCCCTCTCTAAAAACTATCTTTGAATTATCTCTTGATAGATTATTTCCTTGAGAGAAGATTGAAAGTTGTTCATTAAAGATTGGTGTTCCTCTGTTATTCCCCAAGATTTCATCATTTTTGGTTTCTCCATCTCTATGAATTTCTTCACTTCTTCTTGTATTGCTATCAAGTGTGGTATCAACTCTTTGGTTGTCATTAGCTCTTTCAATAATTGTGGTTTCTCTTCTTCTAGGTATCTGACTCTTTCTCTCCCCCAATATTTGATTTCTTCCATTTCTAATATCTTGTCTAGATCTATTACTTCTATCCCCTCTGGAAGTAGAATTTTCTGTCCATCCAAAGTTTCTATTGTATATTTCCCTCCCTGCCTCTCGTAAAAATTCATTGGACTTATGGCTGTATAGACTTCCTTGTCCTCTATAATTTCTTGATAAAATTCTCTCTCTTCTAATACTACTTTTTTCATTCTCATTCCTCCTTATTTCTTTACTTATCTCATTTAGTATATCTTTATTTATATTATTTACTATATCTAAAAACTTATATGTATTCTCACTAAAATCTTTTCTAAACTCAACTATTTCACTATTAATCTCATAAGGAATTTTTAATCTTTCCTTTATGGAAATCTTTAAAGATTCTTCTATAAATTTAAGTTCATTTTCTTGCATAACTTGTGAATATTCTTTAATATTCTCTTTAATTATTAAATCAATCTTTTCACTTGTGCTTAAATCTTTATCTAGCTCAATAATATTATCTAAAATATTTTCATTATTAAGCTCCCAACGAACTATATTATCATTAGTATATTTTGTTTTTACTGTTTGTGATACATCAAATATATATCCTGTTATCTCTTCCTCTTGGTTAAATACAGGTATTCCCACCTCATACTTTCTAATAAATCTATTTGCCTTATTATTCCAAAAATTAAAATCTGCACAAGCTGTTGAGGTATCTTTAAAAGTAGCAATAGACATTTGAGTTCTTAAATCATATTTATGATTATTGCCAATTACTTTTAATAAACGAATAAAATCATCATTTTCAACTAAAATATTATCTTGAAATTTTTTAAAAATAGCTTTTTGTTCCCACTTTTGAATATACATAAATCTCCTCCCTTCATGTTATATAGAGAAATCTATTTCTTTTCTCATTTGTTTTTCTAATTCATCTTCTGACCATCTAATATTTATATTAGTTCTTAAAACTTCTCCTAAATTTGCTTTATATCTATTATGATTTTCAATAAAATTCTTTATACTAGGAATATTAGATTTACTTGTCTTAAATAACAAATCTTTACTTTTTCTTAGTGCATAATTAATATGTTGTCTTTCATCCTTTAAGTTATTAATTTCTTTTCTATATGTCTTTATTTCATTTTCAATTCTATGTAGATATTCTTCTTTTAAAGAATTATATTTTTCATCAGTTATAGATTTTTTAATTTCCTCATATTTAATTGCAAAACTTGAATTTTCTTTTTCTAATCTTTCTATTTCTGTCTTTATCTTATTTTTTAAAATAAAATTAAAAGTATTTACATTTTTAAGTTGTTCATTTAATTTATCAATTTCTTTCTCATTAACCTCAAATTGTTTTGTTATTTTTGAAAATTCTCCTTTGCTTATCTCATCATAAATTTTTACTTGAATATTAACTTTTTCTAAGGATTTTATTTGAAGCTCCCTTTTTTCTATTTGATTATTAATATTAGCTATATCCTTTTGAAGAGAATTTATTGTTTCAATAATTAAATTATTCTTATCTTTAAAATCCAGTTTTCCCTCTAAAATATTATTTAAAACTTTTTTCTTTTCTAACTCCATAGTCTTAGCATTTATTAGCTCTTTATATTTTTTCTCTAAGTTATATTTTGTTCTTATATACAAATTCTTATTATTTCCTCTTAAAAATCTTTTTTCTAACTTTAAAAGCATTTCAGCCTGTTCTTCAGAATTTTTATATTCTCTTAAAATTTTAGAATACTCTCCTTTAGTTAAAATGTTTAAAACAATTTTTTTAGAATTTTCTAATTTAATTTTATTTTCTTCTATTCCTTTTTCTAATTTAGATATTTCACTTTGTGTTTCTAAAAATCTTTTATAGTCATTTTGAAAATTCTTTTTATTTAATTCCTTATATTTCTTTTCAAATAAATCTCCAGCTTTTAGCTCTTCTAATTCTTTATTTAATGAATCATTTTTATTTTTTAATAAAAGGTTTATAGATAAAATTTTAGCTTCCAGTTTTTGTAGATCTTTTATTTCATCAGTTTTATTTATAGCCTGTTCTATATGTTTCTTTTCAACTTCTAACATTAAAATATCTTCTTGAATAGAATAAATATCTTTAAATTCTTCATCTGATTTATTAAAATCTCTTATAGCTGAGTTTATATCTTTTAAATTTTTAAAAATATTACTTCTTTCTATTTCTTGTTCTTTTTTCTTTTGAAGTAGGTTATACAATTCTTCTTTTAAATCTCTAACTTTTTTATTGTGCATATAGTTATCCCAATCTGCTATATCAAGTTCGTTATAATATTTTTTATCTTTCTTTAAAGTATAATTATTTATTTGAATAGGCTCTCTATCTAGAAAGTCAACTAAGTCTAAATCCTGTTTTTCTAATGCCTCTTCTCTTTGTTGTTGTAAACTTTTACAAGATACTTTTCTCCAATTCTTTTTTTCTAAGGCATTATTTAAAGTTTCTTCCCAGCTCTCTCTAAAATGTGTAAGAGTTTCTTTCTTATTCCAATATGGATCTTTTAATGCTCCTCCTTCTTCTATATTTTTAGAATTATATCTTGAAAAAAATTGCTTTGTATCTCTTTCTATTCCATCTATTTTTCTAGGACATACCATTATATGAGCATGCACATTTCTAATTTCATCTTCTGATGAATCTTTGTCATGAATTACTGCTGAATAATAAAAGTTATTTCCTAATTCTTTTTCTAAAAATTTATTTAATAAATCTTGATTTTCTTTTTTACTAAAACCATTAGGAAGAGCTATCCTTATTTCTTTATATACTCTTCCATTAGCTCTTTCATAAGCATCTGCTGACTGCCAAAAATCTTTAGCTGATACGTGAGGAGGCATATTATGTTTTTCATAAATAACTTCATTTTCTTTATATGAGTATCTATCTTCGCCCATTATATATTTAAAGTGAGCAAGACCTTTTCCTACTTTGCCATTACTAAAACTTAAATGAAAAATTGCCATTTCAACACCTCCTATTCATCTTTTCTTTTTTCAACATAGCATTGGATTTACAATGCACGCTTACAAGTTTCTATCCTTTTTTCAAAAGGAAGAAACTAGCGTGCAAGTGTTCCCCTTGATCCCTTTAACCTTCGGTGTCCCTTTGGGACTTGCACAAGTGCAACCAAGCTGTTCCTCTTGGATACCCTTTTTCTTCCTTTTGGTATGGTTATTCCATACTTTATATTTAAAATTTTTTTAGATTTATATATGTATTACCTTGATGATTTTTAATTTCTATTTTCAATGTTTCCTCTTTATTATTTATTTTAAATTTAGCTTTACCATTCTTTTTAAGAAGAGCCTTTGCCTTATCTTTTGTTATTTTTAGCTCTTCCTTATAGTATTTTATATTTTCCCATAATGTAAACTTACATCCTTCTTTATATTTCTCACAATAGTAATTTACCTTTCCAGTTTTAGTTCTACCTTGATATATATTTCCACTACATAGAGGACATATTCCAATAACTTCTTTATCCTTTGATATTTTTTCAATTTCTATATCCTTACTAAATATATTTTTTAATTCTTCTCTTGTTATATTAATAACTTCATCTATTGTTTTTGCTCCTGTATACACTTGTTTTAATAGTTTTGAAAACTCAATAGATTTTTCAGCATATAGATTTATTTGTAATTTATTTAAAATCTCGATTACTTTTTCGCCTAGTGGCTCTAATTTATAGCTATTCTTTTCTTGTGAGATATATCCCATCTTTTTAGCTGTTTCTATAATCCCAGTTCTTGTTGCTTCTGTTCCTATTTCTATTCCTTCAAGAATGTGTTTATATTCTTCATCATCAGTTTCAATATTATTTAGCTTCCTTAACGGATTTTTTAAATATTGTGATAAATTACTTTCCGAAATTCTTGGAGGTTTTGTAGTAGTTTTTTCAACTACTTTAAAGTCTATATCAAACTCATCATCTACATTAAGATCAGGAACTTTATCTGTGAATTCTTCTTTCTCATATTTTAAATATCCTAATTGTTTAACTGTCTTTCCAATAATACTAAATTTTTCTTCTCCAACTTTCATTAACATTTCTTTTTCTAATACAATACATTCTTCATTTATGAAGTTTGATAAAAATCTATCTAGGACCGTCTTATATATTTTTTGTTCTATATCTTCAAGTTCAAATATATTAGGAAGTTTTATAGTAGGTGTTATAGCACTATGAGATTCTATTTTCAAATCATTAAAAATTCTTTTACTATCTCTAATCCTTATATCTAAATATCGATAATCATTTTTTATTTTATCTATAACTTTTGCTATTTTTTCTTTTTCATTATTTGCTAAATACTCTGTATTTGTACGAGGATAAGTTAAATATCCATCCTCATATAGCTTTTGAATCACTATTGAAGATATAGCAAAAGGTATTTGATATTTCTCTGATAGAAAACTTTGTAAGGTTGAAAATGAAAATAGCTTAGCTGCTTGTTTTTTAATTTCTTTTTCTGTAATAGAAACAACCTTAGCTTTATGTAAATTTAACTCCTCTATCTTTTCTTGTGCTTTTTCTTTATCAAGTTTTAATTTAGATATTAACTTAATATTCTTTTCATTTTCTATCCCATAATATTTTTCTGGAACAAAATTTCTAATTTCTATTTCTCTATCATGGATATACTTTAAGATTGGAATTATTACTCTACCTACTCTTAATTTCTCTCCACTTTTATTACTTAGATGTACTGTTAAATTTATTCCAAGTAACCAGTCCATATATGTTCTTGCTTTTCCTTCAAGATTTAATTTTTCATATTCTTTATTATCTTTCATCTGATTTATCTGTTCTCTAATAGTTTCTTGAGTTTGTTCAGGTAGCCATAGCCTTTCTACTTTTCCTTTATATCTACAATATTCTATTATATTATCAATAATGAGTTGCCCTTCTCTATCTGCATCTCCACAATTAATAACAGATTCTATATTTTTATTTTTTAAAAGTTCTCTTATTATTTTTAATTGATTTTTAACTCCTGAATCATTTTTTACTTTATACTCAAATGTATCAGGTACAAATGGACTTGTAATATCATTCCATCTTATATTTTCAAAACCCTCATACTCTTTTATTTCTTTTAAACCTAAAAGATGACCAAAAGCCCAAGTAACAATATATTTATTACTTTCTATGTACCCATCTTTCCAATCTCTAACATTTAATGCTCCTGCTACATTTTTAGCAAGACTAGGTTTTTCACATATTATTAACTTCATATATCCTCCCATATTATTAAAGGAACTAACTTATATATGACATCTGATTTTTTAATACATCCATAATACCTTGAATCAAATGATTTATCATTAGTTCCTAATACAAAAACTTCATCTTCTTTTATTATATATTTCTTTTCTTTAAGTTGAGGTAACTTATTATTTAGCCTATCAACTTTAAAAATATTTCCTTTTTCCTTATTATTAACATATATTTTATTATTTTCTATTCTTATATAGTCCCCACTTATTCCTGCTATATATTTAGAAAATGTAATATTTTTTATACTTCCTGGATAATCTAATATATCCTTATATCTCTTTGTTGAAAATGTAACAATATCTCCTCTTTTAAAATCTGTACTTTTATCCACTTTATATATTCCAATAGGTATTGAAGAGCTGATATTTAAAACAAAATATTTTCTGGTATATATACCTAATATATTTAAAATAATAAGGAAAATGAGGAGAATTAAATATTTCTTTCTATATTTCTTCATTTTATTTTCCTTTTCTTAACTTATTCAAAGTTTGTAAACAGCTTTTTATAAAATTCATATCTACTTTTAGTTACCCCTATTATTTCCTCTATTCCTAAAATATTTATTTTAATTTTATCTTGCTCTTTTATCTCCTTATTATATTTTGTAAAAAGTATTTCAAATTTTTCAGAATATGGTATAAATGAAGAAAATTTTATAAAAGGTTTATTTTTAAAATACTCATTTTCTTCATCTGAATAACCAAATCTATTAAAACCTTCATAATTAAAATCTTTCCTATTTTCTTCATACCAGCTCTTTATATTTGTTTTATCAAATTTCATCATCCTATATTTCATATACTCATTCCATTTTATAATTTCATAGTTATTCTTATTTGTATCTATTTTTATAACAATTTCATTATTTATTCTTGTAAAATAAGCAAATGACTCAACATATTTATAAGGAGTTATTGGAAGTTTAATTACAGTTTCCCATACAATCATATACATATCTTCCTCTATTTTTAAATCTCCTCTTATCCTAACTTTATATCCAATTATTTTTTTTCTTTTCATTTTTTCCACCTTTTTATATTGATTTATATAGACATATTTCTTTTTTTCTTTTATAATATACTAAAATACTTATTATTTGAGGTGATATATATGAGTAAATTTGCATTTCGTGATAAAGAAAGAACACAAAAAGTCTATGCTGATAGCCTTAATATTAAAGATAATAAGACTGAATTTTATTGTCCTAACCCTGAATGTAGTGCTCGTCTTACTCTGAAAGCTAATTCATCAATTGCTGGAATCTCCCCTTATTTTAGTAATTTACCAAGTGCCCCTCATATTGAAAATTGTTTTTGTCAAAAAAGTAGTTTTTCTTTTGATGATAGAAAATATGAGGAAACTCTATTTAATTTTGAAGAAATTGTGAATGAATATACAACCAATAATATTATAAATATTGATAGAAGATTAGAAACAATGTCAGCTATTTTCTATATGTGTAAAACTAGAAATATAAATGATACTTATAACCAAATAAAAATTTGGAAAATATTAGTTGATAATAGAGCCAACCATATATACTCCAAGGGAATATTGGGACCACATATTATAGAATGTTATTTTTCTCATTATTCTAAGGAGAATTTAACAATTTATTTAAAATATCCTGTTGACGACTCTTTAAAAAATAAATATAGTATAGGTATCTCTTTTAATGATGAAAAGTTATTTAAAGAGATAAGAAATAAACTTTTTAATAATGATAATGATTTAAAATATCCTGTCCTAGTTATTGGAAACTGGCAATATGATAACAAAAAGAAGCTTGTACAAACTTCTATAAATAGCTCTTTTCAAATATATTTTCGTAAATAGAGTACTTTTTACTCTATTTTTATTTGTTTAAAATTCATCTTCAAAGGCTATTTTTGAATCTTCCTTAAACTCAACAATGTTATGTACATATTTCTCTTTTTTAAGTTTATTGTATTCTTTTAAAACTTTTTCAATATACTTTTGAGTTTCCCTATATGGTGGAATACTACTATATTTTTTTACAGCTCCTGGTCCTGCATTATATGCTGCCAAAGCTAATGCTATATCTTCTCCATTTTTACTTAAACATTCTTTTAGATATTTAACTCCACCTTTTATATTCTCTGGAATATATTCAGCTTCTACTCCTAGATATTCAGCTGTCTTTGGCATAAGTTGCATTAATCCTATTGCTCCTACTGGAGATACTGCAACTACATCATAATTAGATTCAACCTTTATAACTGATACAACTAATTCTTCTTCAACACCATATTCTTTCGCATAGTATTTGATATATCCATATAACTCATTTGCAAGTTCAAAGTCTCCAACATTCTCTATCACATATTCTTTTACTTTATTAGTAAAATTACTTCTTTCTTCCTCAGAATAACTAATTCTTGTGGAAAATAGTAGTAAGGCTAAAAATACAAACATTCTCTTTTTCATTAAAAACCACATCCCTCTAAAATTTATACTTAAAACTTGTAGTATAAACATTTTCATAATTTCTATTATTTAAACTTTTTCTAATTTCTCCTCCTAAAAATACTTCAAAAGTTTCTTTTTTAGCTGTTACTCCTATTTTTATTCCTAATTTCTCTCTATCTTCTTTTTTACTACTATCTTTAAAAGTGTATTTATAGCTAGTTTCTATGCTAGGAACTAAGGTCATATCATATATTTCATATTCATTTTGATATTTTAATGAAATCTTTCCATCAGTTTTTCTTTCTTTTTCTTTGTTTTCTCTTATAGCATTAAATTCTAAATCATAAGAAAATTTACCTTCTAAATCATATAAATAAAAATCTTGTCCATATGCTGCTGTTAAACCTATATATTCTTTCTTTAATTTTTTTAAATTACTTTTATTCTTTAAATTTTGCTTCATATATATTGGAGATAGATATAATCTTTCATCTTCTTTTTGTATTCCAAAAATCAAATTTATCTGGTGTTTATTACCTAAAAATCTTTTATCCTCCTTAGAATAATTCATCTTATATGAATTAAAATTAATTCCATATACAGTTTCATCATAATTATTTAAAATTGAAACTCCTCCACCAATATTTTTTACTTTATCAATTGATAAATAAGATAGATAAGGAGTAATTTCTATATCCTTATCTAAATCTTTTTCTATAAAGGACTTATGTGCAATAGAATTAACATTATCTATTGTTAAATAACTATCTTTATACAAGATATCCTTTTTCTCTTTTAAATTAATGCTAGAAGCATTAATCTGTGCATTTAAAAATCCTCTTCCATCATTTTCTACTTCCATTTCTGCAAACACAGAAATAGATAAAACTAAACCTAATATTCCACACTTTTTAATATACATATTCTCCTCCTTTTAGTATGGTTATACCATACAAATATAATAAAAAAAATTATTTAGTTTTAACCTCTTTTAATAACTTTTCAAACTCTTTCTTGATTTCAACCTCATTTACTGCTGCACTAAATCCTGTTTTAAAAAAATAAAACTTAATTTTTTCTAAGTACTCAACTTGTGCATCAGTTAAATTTTGAAAAATATTACTTTCTATTTCAGCTAATTCTTTCATAATTTCAGAATAAATATTATAAAAATATATATCATATGTAACCTCTATTTTATTTTTCTTCATAAATATCTTCTCCTTTTACTCTATAAATTAAAATTAAATTGACTTCTTAAAAAAGTATATAATTTACTATCTTTTATGTCAAGAAAATGAGCGAATAACTCATTAAATGCTATTTCTAGGAAATTTTCTTTTTATTAAAATTATATCATTTACCATTATAAATCTAAATATAA
>ERZ772827.278-NODE-278-length-28938-cov-3.326559_pt1 | contig 28938 bp, 35 predicted proteins | sample MGYA00580850_ERZ772827 | MGnify/ENA primary metagenome ERZ772827 (study PRJEB29015, sample SAMEA2737950) | human oral metagenome | biome: human oral; feature: human-associated habitat; material: dental | place: China | collected 2145 ... | reverse complement strand
AGGGCAACTACCGGTCATCACCGAGCCGCGTGCTGCTGCTTGCTACAACGGCGTGCATGGCAAGGTGGTCGAGGTAGTCGAGTAACCTCTGCCAGTAGCGAGCTCACCGTCTTCGCGTTATAATATTTTTATGAAAATCACTGATATCTCGCTTCAGGCTCGCGATAACAACCGCGTTAATGTGAGTGTTGATGGCGTATACAGCTTCAGTTTGGATATCGCTCAGGTGACTGACTTAAATCTTAAGGTCGGCCGTGAATTGAGTGATGGGGAGTTGGAAGAGCTGCAAGAAGAGAGCCAATTTGGCAAGCTGTATATGCGAGCACTTGCATATTGCTTGCGGCGACCACATTCAGTTAAGGAAGTCAGGGATTATCTATGGCGAAAAACCCAGCCAGCGCTTCGTAAGAGGCAAACTGGTATGAATAATCCTGTGGTCTATTCAGAGCGGGTGGCGTCGCGAGTGCTGAGTAAGCTCCAGCAGAAAGCATATGTTAATGACGAAGCGTTTGCGCGGTGGTGGGTGGAAAATCGTCAGCTCAGCAAAGGCGTAAGTCGGCGTAAATTGACGGCTGAGCTGACTCGCCTAGCGCAGCACATGCGAAAAGTAGTAACTGATATAAAGAACAACACACAGGAGTAAGTGATGCATAATGATCTATGGCAGAGTTATCGCCCAAATGGAGTGCCAAAACAGGGCGAAGGCCTTACCCGCAAAGATTTGACCAAGGATACTATTGTCGCGGCAGCACATGTTTGGTTGTGGCGGCGTAACAGTGATGGTGGGTGTGATGTGCTGCTCCAGCGCCGGGCTGATCAGGTCAAAAACTGGCCAGGTTATTGGGATATTTCGGCAGCAGGGCACGTGAGCCTTGGCGAAACACCGCTCGATGCGGCGCTGCGTGAGGCTCAAGAAGAGATTGGTATGACGCTTGATACTTCTCGAGTGAAGTTTATTGGAAGTTTGCCAAAGCGTAAATCAGCGTATAGCGAGTTTCACTTCGTTTATATCTATGAATATCACGATGAGCCGCTCGATATGGTTGATGGTGAAGCAGCGGCACTGCGCTGGGTGCCGTATGACACATTCCGCCAGATGGTCGAGCAGCCAGAAGATGTGATGCTTGTGCCGCATCGGCCACTCTATTTTGCGCTGTTGATGGAAGAACTAGGACGAATATCGCGCGAGTCATAAAATAGGGGTAGAGACCAAAGACCAAGGCAACGAGTCTGCACCAGAGGAGTAAAAATAAAGCATGGATATCGAAAACCACTACAGAAACGACACTCCGTTTACCCGGGCAATCATCCTCCATGGGCGGCGAAGCTTTGACAAATATCATAACCCTACGGTTGATAGTACAAGCAACTCTCATTGGCTGCCTTGGCTTCAGCAACAACTCTTGATACGTGGGATATTAACGCAAACACCCGAGATGCCTCGCCCATACGAGCCACGCTACGAGGCGTGGTGCCAAGAGTTTGCCCATCTGCCAGTGGATGAGCGTACGCTGCTAGTGGGCCATAGCTGTGGTGGAGGTTTTTTGCTTCGCTGGCTGAGTGAGGAAAATTGCCGTGTTGGCCGGGTCGTACTGGTGGCACCGTGGCTGGATGTTGAGGGAGAGGCAGGAGATTTCTTTCGCTTTGCACTCGACCGCCAGATTGACCGCAAAGCAGTGCACGGCATTGATGTGCTCTACTCTACCGACGACTACCCACACCTACAAAGCTCCACGGCAAAGCTCCGCCGTGAGCTACCCCAGCTACGCTACCATCGATTTGTCAACCACGGTCATTTTACCTTCAGCGCGATGCAGACGCGAGTATTCCCGGAGCTGATAGAAATTTGTTTAAGAGAGGAGAAAAAATGACTGAGAATGATGACTTGAAAGACGAAAGTAGGGTGCTAGATGCACTTCCCACTACGCAGATTGATATAACGCGCGTAGCTAATCTGCGCGAGATACTCAAAGAGTACGGGTACAAGACGACAGAAATATGTAGCATGCAGCTTGGCTATGATAATCATCTCTATGTTTTGCTCTCGAGTAATATTCCAATGAGAGATGGGTGGGCTTGTTTTACAGAAATCAAGGTAGACAGTGTCTTTTCGGTTCTTGAATTTGTCATTGATTGGGAGAAAGAGGCGGTTAAACAGGTAATACACCTTGACCTTGGCCGGCGTTTTATTAATTTTCGCTATGTTCAGCCGATTGGTGATAAGCTGCTGCTGGTCTGCCCACGAATGGACTATGAGGAGCCGTCTATGAGTAATAACGCAGAGATTGTTGGTAGAACTGGCAAGGGGATCATGCTGGGGTGCTTGGGTGATGCGGTTCGCGAGGTGATTGTCACAGAGAGTAGCGATATCATCACCAGTTATTTTGATGAAGGTGTATATGCGTGGTATAACCCAATTAGTGGCCTTGGAGTGAGAGCGTGGGATGATAAACTGCGAGAAAACTCTGATAAGACTCCAGCGTTCACGCGAGATGACGTCATTTGTATGTTCTTTGATGAGTGCAAGAATTTTTGGTACAAAGATATATCTGATTTTAAGCTAAGAAAGGTTAGTCCAGCGGGTGTATACACAGTATACGAACCAATTAATAGTATGAGAGCTTTTCTTGCCTACGATAATGCTAATAAACTGCTTGCTAATGGAGGGTATGACCAAGAGAATACGTTTTATGTTGTTGATGTATCCCCCGCTCGAGATGAGCACACGCTCCGACCAGCTGTCCTGATTGGACATATGGTACCAGTAGCAAAGATTGAGTTTATTTCTAATGGCGAGAACGTCGAGGACATAAATAGCGATCAATCAGCTTTTCGTACCAATAAAGCTGTCTTCATTGATAAAGCATATAACATCTATCTCAAAGCATTTCAGTAGTGGGGTTGGCACAGCTCATTTCTAGAGAGGAGAGCTGGGTGACATGACTAAAAAATTTGCATATAATACATATATGCCAACAGAAAAAACCTACACCATCACCGCGCTCACTGCGCAGGTGCGAAGTGCTGATCGGGTAAATGTATTTATCGATGGTACATATGATTTTAGCCTTGATGTGGCGCAGGTGGTGGATTGTGGTGTGAAGGTGGGGCGGGTGCTGACTGAGGCCGAGCTGGCTGAACTGCGCCGTGAGGGGGAGTTTGGTAAGCTCTACGCACGGGCGCTTGAGTACACTCTGATGCGGCCGCACAGTGCGCGCGAAATCCGCGACTATCTCCAGCGCAAAACACTGCCACGCAAGTATAAACAACGCAAAACTGGCACGCTGGTTGAGAAGCCTGGTGCTTCACTAGCGGTGGTGCAGCGGGTGTTTGCGCGCCTTGAGGAGCGTGGGTATATCGATGATGAGGCATTTGCCCAGTGGTGGGTGGAGAATCGCCACCAGAGTAAGGGTGTGTCGCGCCGCAAGCTGGAGGCAGAGCTACGTGCTAAGGGCGTTGCACCGGACGTGATAAACCAAGCATTAGCGCAGTCGAGGCGGACTGATGAAGACGAGCTAGCTAAGGTGATTGCCAAAAAACGCCCCCGCTACCCAGACGAGCAAAAGCTTATCGCGTATCTTTTGCGCCAAGGCTTTGCCTATGATGACATCAGAGCCGCTTTGGCGGGTGATGAATACTGATATGTTAGCGACGCTCGTCGCTCTTGATTGACTCTCGAGCTTGCGATGGCTTACGGAAGGGGTTGACGTATTCGCCACTACTCATGGCCGGTTGAGTGGCCTTTTGCTCGGGTTTTTTGGTCTCAGCCTGCGACTGGACGATGATAGCGTCGTTATTGATCTCAATAATTTGCGACCGATGGATAACCAACTCAGCATCATTTAAGCGGTGGAGCCACGAGCGCCGGACGATGAGCTGCTGGATGACAAAATTACCCGTCTCGATCGTATAGTCGCTAATCTTACCGAGGCGTCGCCCGCGCTTGTCTTGAACAGTCATACCCAGAAGGTGAAACTTGAGCTCGTAGAGGCGCTGGATCTTGATAACGTCGGTGGGGGTGATGAGCTCGTCGACGGAGTCGATGATCATGCCGAGTTCACTCATCTCACGTACATCAGCGAGGCGGAGTAGCATGGTTGTGTCGTTAGCGAATGAGCCATCCACGGTGTAGGCAACAATGGTTAAGGTTGCTGGATCGACAAGCGGCTGGGCTAGGCTACCAACTTTGCCGCCCATTTGTAAGCTCATGACAGGATAGTTGGCGAGTGCAGATCCGAGCAGTATCATATGTGTAGTATAGCATTGCGCCGCAAAAAGCTCCACTGCGGCTGTAAAAAATGTTACTCAACAAATGGGTTACGCGAGCTAATCGGTAGTTGGCTGGCGCTTTGGTCGGATTCGCTGGCGGTTTTGAGTTGCTCGATTTTTTTGATGGTCGCTTGGTCGATACCATTAGTGGGCTGGGGTGGAGCAGCCTCTGACGCCTTAGAGATCGTGGCATTAAGCAAGAAGGTAATAACGGCTAAGCCACCGAAGGCAATAACCACAAAGAGAATAATGTGGTAGCGGTGGAGAAATTTGCTACTGGCGCGCCCAAGCGCGGCGAGTGAGAGATCGCTGTTCATGATCGGAGATATACCTCGATGGTTAATGTGTTACTAGTAATACTATCGGGTGGCTGGCCCTGAGCGGTGCTGCGCGAGAGGTCAACATTGGCGATGCGCATCTTTGTCAGGCTTTGCTCGACAAGATACATGAAGGTAAGAAGCTTGCGATACTCGACGGGGTTCTTGACGGTGACAGATGCAGTAGTCGCTTTGAGTCCGGCAATAGCAGGCAGGGATGTGCCCGTCTTGTTACTACTCGATGAACTACTTGACGAACTGCTCGATGAGCCGCCCTTAGCATTGTTATCGGTAAAGGTGATGTCTGCAATAGTAATGCCAGCTTTGCGGGCAAAGTCATTGAGGTCGTTGATAATCTGATCTTGATATTGGTAGCTTTTACTTTCGGCAGCGATCTTGGAGGCGCGCTCGACAGCATGATGCTGCGTTTTGAGCATCTTTTCGGTCTGGGAAAGCTCTTGCAGCTCAGACTCACTGGCGGCAGCGTGCGAGGCAACAGTGCTGGCATCGGCCGCAAAGCCATCAAGCCAGTTATAGGCAAGGGTAAAACCACCAGCTCCAATTGCAGTAATAACTACGAGCGACACGGCAAGGATAACCCGAAGATTTGTCGCCGTTAGGGTAAATTTTTTACTCATTATTGGCCGATTCCTTTCTTGAATGTGACACTGTAGGTTGAGGTGTAGGGATAACTACCAGCGTCTTTGTCTTGCAGCGTGATGGATTGGAAGCTGACACTGGAGAAGATGGCGGAGTCATTGAGGCGGTTGCGCAGAGCAATGGCATCGTTATAGCCTTTGGCGCGGATGCTTAGTGTGGTGGGCGTACCGAAGGTGGTTGGGTCGATGCTAAGCTGCTCAATGATAACGTTGGGCGGAAGGCGATCGGCAATAAGCTTGATGAGACGGGTGTACGAAACCTGTTGGTCGAGGATGGCTTTGGCAGTGGTGAGGTTGGCCTTGAACTCAGTAGCTTCACGCTTGACGGTGGCGTATTCGGCAGTTTTGTTGTGGTTGCGCTCCACGGCAGCTTGGTTGCGGCCCCGCTCGGTTGCGATGAAGAAATACACGCCGCCAATCTCAGCCAAAACAACAAAGACCAAGACAAAGAGCAGTACAACATAGCGGCGTAGCAAGGTGTTGGTGCGGCTCGCAGCGAGCTGTTTTTTATACGCTGGTGGCAATAGATTAATCATTTCCAAATCTCCCCACTACTAAGGCTAGCCAGGCCTGCAACACTGATATACCGAGGCCGAAACTGTTTTTGTGGCTGCTGGAGCTTGCCAAAGTCGAGCTTTTGCCATGGATTAACGACGCGCACTGGCATGACGAGGTCGTTGGTGAAGAAGTCACCCATGCCTGGTACATTGCTACCACCACCGACGATGACGATTTGCTCGATCTTACGCTCATCACCAATCCGGTCGTTATAATAGCGGATCACCTTGCGAATTTCGGTGCTGATGCGTTTGAGGCTTGGTTTGAGCGCCTCAGTGATGCCAGCTTGGCGCGGCCCAGGCGAGAGGCCGTTAAGCACCTTGAGCTGGTGAGCATTCTCGAGTGTGATGTTGAGATGCTTCGAGATGTCGATAGTGAAGGTATTTCCGCCAATTGCTACCCCACCAGTCAGGCGGACGGCACTTTTATCCAGCACAGCGATATCGGTACTCGCTGGGCCAATATCGACGACGAGCGTGAGGAGGTTGCCAGCATCAGCGCTGTCGAGCACGCGCGCAATAGCGTTGATATTGGGCTCAACAACCACCGGCACGAGTCCCACTGCCTCGGCTGCTTGCAAACAGGCGTCGACCAGCTGCTTGGGCACAGCTGACATCACAACGTTGAGCTGCTCTTTGGTGTGCTCGATCACTTCATAATCAACGTAAAGTGAATCGAGCGGCAAGGGGATATACTGATCGACCTCCACTTGGATGGCCCCATCAAGGTGCGCTGCTTCTTTGGCTGGGATCATGAAAGTGCGCGAGTAGGTGCGGCTGGTTGGCACACCAATCACTACGTGATCGCTGCCGAGGTTGCCAATCAGATGCTCGTTGATGAGCGAGCTGAGGCGCTCGGCTAGGTAGGAATCATCGGGGTTGTCGAGGGATGTTTGGACTTCCTTTGGGTCAAGGTCGAGCGAACCATAGCCCAGTACGAGCCAGCGCTTGGAGTCGATCGACATGATTTTGATGCCTGTCTGACTAATGTCGAGACCGATGATTGGTTTGTCGCGATAAAATAACTTTGCCATGATACGTTCGTTTCCGTCATTATAGCATAAGCGATATGATAAACGCTAGCGTTTTGAGGAGGATTGTCATGGATCGATAAACTGTTGTCCGTGGTGTGATAATGGCAAAAAAGACAGGTCGCTGGCCAGTGGCAGATCACGCTATCAGATAAAGAGCTAATGTGTGGTTGAAACGCTGACGGAGAATAGGGAATCCAGCCTTACTTAATCTGATTTGCCATATTCGAGATTGGCAACATCACCGAGGCGGCAATGAGCCCGACCATACCGCCCATGATGACGATCATAACGGGCTCGATGATGGAGCTGATGCCATCGATCGCGACGTCCACTTCCTCCTCATAATAATCTGCCACCTTTACCAGTACAGTGTCGGTCTGGCCAGTCTCTTCGCCAACAGAGAGCATTTGCGCCACGATGGGCGGGAAGAGTGGGTTCTTCTCGATGATGCTCGAGAGGTTGCGCCCATTCTTGACTTCTTCGGCGGCATCATTGAGAGCATTTTCGTAGACTTTGTTGCCCACTGCCCGGGCAGTCACGCGGAGGGACTCAAGCACTGCTACTCCCGACCCCATCAACGCCGAGAACGTGCGAGCAAAGCGAGCAACGGCGATCTTGGTGATGATATCATTGATCTTGGGTATCTTGAGAATGATGGTATGAAGCCAGAGTTTGCCCGCTGGCGTCTTGATATAGCGGCGGAAGAAGTATATCCCCGCACCGAGCGCAGCAATGATAAAGATCCCATATTGGATGATAAATGCGCTCAGCCCGAGCATAAACTCAGTAATGGCGGGTAGCTTGGCGTCCGGTCCACCGAGGCCGCGCACAATGCTGCCGATTTGTGGAATAACAAAGACCATCAAGCCAAAAAAGGCGGCAATAGTGATAACAATGAGCACGGTAGGATATGTCATGGCACTTTTGATTTTTTTGCGCATACTGGCGTTTTTTTCTTGTTGCATGGCCAGGCGCTTGAGGATATCATCGAGAATACCAGCCGCCTCACCCGCGCGCACCATGTTAATAAAAACGGTATTGAAGGTCTCTGGGTGCTTCTCAAGGGCATCGGCGAGTGCCATACCGCCCTCGACATCGCGCAGCAAGTCGCCTGTCACCATTTGGAGGGCTTTACTGCTGGTGTGGTCGTGCAGCGATCCCATAGCGCGCAGCAGTGGCACACCGGCCGACACCATAGCGCTGAGCTGACGGGTAAACATCACCAAATCCTCACTCTTGACTTTGTTGCCACCAAAGAGAGCAAAGCTGGCGCGCTTTGGCTTGATCTCTTCAGCACTAATTGGTCGCAGGCCTTGACGGCTCAGGCTGGCTAGGGCACTAGCACGATCGGGAGCGTCGATCGTTCCATTGATGGAATCGTTTTTGTTCGTGATGGCGATGTAGCGAAATTGTGGCATGTTATTCCTTTGTGACGCGGAGCACTTCTTCTACAGTGGTGTTGCCGCGGATTGCTTTTATTAATCCATCGGTGAGCATAGTGGTCATCCCCTCGGCGACGGCTTGGTCTTGGATTTCGTTGCTGGTGTTGCCGCCGATGATCATCTTTTGGATTTCGCGCGAAGTGCCGAGGACTTCGTAGATACCCACCCGGCCCTTGAAGCCGGTGTGATTGCATTCATCGCAGCCATTTGGGTTTGGCCGCCAGAGGGCAGCGATGGTGGTGTCCGTCGTGCCCCAGGGTGTCTCACCACCGACTTTTTGGACGATAGCCTGGGCCTCAAGCTGGTGGATGTAATAGAAATTTTGGCCCAGCGCAAGGTGGAAGAGGCGAACGATTTCTGCGACTTCTGTTTGGTTGGGTTCATAACTCTGGCGGCAGTTCATACAGAGACGGCGCACCAGGCGCTGGCCTACCACGGCCTTAACGGTACTGGCGATAAGGAAGGGCTCGATCCCCATATCGAGTAGGCGCGGCAAACAAGTAGCGGCGTTGTTGGTGTGGAGCGTGCTAAACACCAAGTGGCCCGTTAGGGCAGCCTGGACACCAAGGTTAGCTGTCTCGCCGTCGCGGATCTCACCCACCATGATAATGTTTGGGTCTTGGCGCAGCAGAGCGCGCAAGCCACTGGCGAAAGTCATACCAGCTTTGCTATTGGTTTGGGTTTGGTTGACGCCGGGGATTTTATACTCCACGGGGTCCTCAATGGTTGAGATATTGACCTCAGGTGTATTAAGCATCGAAAGGACGGAGAAGAGTGAGGTAGACTTGCCGCTCCCGGTTGGGCCTGTCACGAGGATCATCCCGTTGGGCTCGGTCAATGCTTGGTTAATAACAGCCAGCGAATGACCCCAGTAGCCGAGCTGCTCGAGTGTTACTGCTTGGTTTGATTCGTCGAGGATACGCATCACCACCTTCTCACCATCAGCGATGGGTAGCGTGCTGACGCGCAGAGCATATTGCTTGCCTGCGACTTTGATCTTAAAGCGACCGTCTTGTGGTACGCGGCGTTCGTCTATCTTGAGGTTAGAGAGGATTTTAATGCGGCTTACGAGCGCACCAAGCACATTCTTGGGTAGGCGGTTCACCTCTTTAAGGACACCATCAATCCGGTAGCGCACCTGCACGAATTGCTCGCGGGGCTCGATGTGGATATCGCTGGCGTTGCTGCGGATGGCATACTCTAGTAACAGATTAACCGTCTGGGCGATTGGTGAGTCTTCCGCTACCTCTGCTTCGGTCACTTTTTGGTTCGAGCCATCATCCTCGCGCTGGATGTCGATCACTTCCTTGAGTTCCTGCGTCACATCGCCGCGATACCCCTCAAGACACTCCAAGATGTTACTGCGCGGCGCAATGTAGACACGAGTGTTGGTGCCAATTTCCTTCTCGATAAAGTTGACGGCCTGCACATCATCTGGGTCGTCCATCGCAAGGTGGATGAGCCCATTAGGGTCGATCTTGAAGATGACAGCGTTATACTGGCGCGCGATTCGCTCAGGGATGCGCATGAGGATGTCGGAGGGGATGTCGCGGGGGTCGAGCTCGATGTAGGGAATGTCGGCGTAGGTGGCATAGAGCTTAGTGAGGGCACGCTCGTCGATGAGGTTGTTTTGCAGGACAATATCTTGCAGCCGCAAATTAGATGACGCAGCCTCACTCACCAGTGGTTGGAGCTGCTGGCTGGTTGCAGCGCCACTGCGCTCGAGAAGTTTGACGATAGTAGAATCAGATATATGCATAGTACTTACGCTTATTGTAGCTCATTATGCTTATGCTGGCTAGAGGATAGAGCGATATTCGTATCAACGGAGGTAAGGCTGTGCTATACTAGAGCCAGTATGCGTGTTATCTGTCAATCACTTGCTGATACGTTACAGCTTGGGCAACGCCTCGGCCAGGCATTGCGCGGTGGTGAGGTGATTGTGCTAGTAGGGGATATTGGCGCAGGCAAGACAACGCTTGTTAAGGGGGTCGCGCATGGCCTCACCATTACCGATGACATCCAGAGCCCAACCTTTACGATTAGTCGGCTGTATCACGGGCGCGATGATATCCAGCTTGCGCATTATGATTTTTATCGTTTAGGCGATGCAGGGGTAATGCAGCTTGAGCTGGCAGAGGCGATTGCTGAGCCCCGCACAGTGACTATCATCGAGTGGGCTCAGGCTGTAGCGGATGTCGTCCCACCCGACCACCTAACGATCACCATTACTGCACAGAGCGAGACAGTCCGCTGGCTGGATATTGAGGCTGGTGGCACCGTGTCGACCCAGCTTCTCCAGGAGGTCTCGGCATGATTATTTTGTGGAATAGCGCGGGGATGGTCGTGGAGCTAACATTGGTAGATGACACTGGTACTCAGACGAGCTATGAGTGGCCAGCTGGCCGCACTCTGGCGCGTGATATGCTGGCTTATCTGCGTGATCGCTTGGCCGAGCATGGCAAGACACTAGCAGATATAACTGGCATTGGGGCGCGGTCTGGGCCGGGGAGCTTTACGGGGCTACGGATTGGTCTGACGGTGCTTAATACACTTGCGCACGAGCAGCATATCCCGATCGTTGGTGCGACGGGTGATGATTGGCGCGCTACCTGCCTTAAGCGGCTAGCACATGGCGAGGATGATAACATTGTCTTGCCTCAGTATGGTGCAGCTGCACATATCACTCAGCCAAAGAAGTAGCGAGTATGAAGCATAAGGGTAATAAATCGTTACCTCTGTAAATAGATAGACCTTTATATTGCCAGTTGCGCAAATTGGCCAAAACGCGATACAATATACTAGTCTGTAGATAGTTTTAATGTTTGATAACACCGGTGTGGGCTGACGTAAGTCTGATGTAATAAGAACAACACATATCCGGAGAAAGGAATACCATGATAGAAGTACTCTTCGCGGCGATTGGCGTGGCGCTTGGTTTTGGTGGCAAGTATGTCTACGATCGCCAGCAAACCGCCAATGGCCAGCGGACAATCGACAAAGAATTGGCTCAAGCCAAGCAGCAGGCGGGTGATATTGTCCTCAAGGCCAAGGACGAGGCGCTACGGATCGAGAACGAGCGCCGCCGCGCCATGCAAAAGACAGAGAATCGTTTGCTCGAGCGCGAGGCAAGCCTCGATCGCAAACTCGACGAGCTCGATCGCCGCAGTGAGAAGCTCCGCAAGAGCGAGACAGAGGTCGATGAGCTCAAGAATGAGATCCGTGAGATTCGGGGCCGGCAGCAAGCTAAGCTCGAGAAAATCGCTGGTCTCACCAAGCAAGATGCCGCCAGTAAGCTGATGCACATGACTGAGCGTGATATCCGCCAAGACTTGACTGGCCTGGTGGATAAATTACAGCGCGAAGCGATGGACGATGCCGAGGAGAAGGCCCAGATGATCCTCGTGACAGCGATGGAGCGTATGAGTAGCGAAGTGACGGCTGAGCGCACAGTGACTGCTATTAAGCTGCCCGACGACGATATGAAGGGTCGCATCATCGGCAAAGAAGGGCGCAATATTCAGGCTTTGCAGCGAGCCACCGGTGTTGACATCTTAGTGGACGACACGCCAGGGATGATCGTCCTCAGTAGCTTTGATCCAGTGCGTCGCCAAGTGGCACGCCTGAGCCTCGAGATGTTAATGAAAGACGGGCGGATCCACCCTGGCCGCATCGAGGAGGTTGTGGCTAAGGCAAATAAGCAAATTGACAAAGAAGTCGTGCGGGCTGGTGAAGATGCGGCGCGTGAGATTGGCGTAGCTGGTATTCCAAAGGAGCTGCTCCACCTTGTGGGTGAGCTGAAGTTCCGGACCAGTTACGGCCAGAACGTCTTGAAGCACAGTACCGAGATGGCCCAAATTGCCGGGCTAATCGCAGCAGAGATTGGGGCAGATGTGCGTACTGTGAAGATCGCTACACTACTTCACGATATGGGTAAGGCAGTGACGCACAAGATGGAAGGCAAGCACCACCATATTGGGGCGGAGCTGGCCCGCAAGGCAGGCCTAAGCGAGGCGATCTGCCACGCCATTGAGGCTCATCACGACGATATCGAGGCCACAACCCCCGAGGCAATCGTTGTGCGAGTGTGTGATGCAGCCAGTGCTGCTCGGCCTGGCGCGCGTAACATGAGCGCCGAGAACTTCGTTGAGAGAATGCGCGACCTCGAGAATGTTGCGACCAGCTTCCGTGGTATCGACAAAGCCTATGCAATTAGTGCTGGGCGCGAAGTACGCGTTATTGTTCGGCCAGAAGTAGTGGATGATTTGAGTGCCATCAAGCTCGCGCGTGACATTGCCACCAAGATTGAAAGTACCATGCAGTATCCTGGTACAATCAAGGTTAACGTAATCCGCGAGACACGAGCGATTGAATTCGCTAAGTAAAACGACGACATACTCAAATAAAACCGGCCAATGATGATGGCCGGTTTTTTATAAAAGTCTTTATTTACCCTGCTGGGAAATATAATCAAAACACCCGGATCTATGAGGCAACCTCGCCTTGCTTCTCGGCAACAATAACGACTCGGCCAGTCTTGGCACCGCCTAAGTCGCAGCTGTAGAGCGTCAGGCGGGCGTCTTCTGTCGGGGCTTCGATCTCAACACTGGTTGGCTTGACATCAAATTTCTTGGTGATTTTGTAGTTGTAGCGTTTGCCTTGGTAGTCGGCGAGAATTTGGTCGCCCAGGGCAAGCTTGTCGATATGAAAGAATGGTGATTTTTCTACTGTGCCGCCAGGTGTTGGCTGGATACTAAAGCGGTGGGCTGCCACGACGAAGTTGCCACCCTTCTCAGGGTTGCCGTGGTCGGGGTAGCGCCACCATGCACCACGGTCGAGGGCGAGTTTGCCATTAGTGCCGTACGGGATATTAACGCCGATCTTGGGGATGATAATACGATTGTCTTTGGCTTCAGGCTTGGCAAGTGTTGCTACAGTAATTGGCTTCGTAAAGTGCGGTGCAATGATTGGTGATGTGGCGAGTAGTAGCAGATATCCTCCTGCTAGCAAAAAGAGGGCTGCGATGGTGCCAAATATCCAGTTTGGTATCGAAATACGTGGCAGGCGTGTGCCTGGACGACGCAATGTAGACGGCTGTCGCTTTGATTTATTCATTGCTAGCATAATAACTCCTCATTCCTGTCTATTATACGGCACGAGGAGCAGCACGCCAATAGCATGACCATCATGGTATTGGCAGATGGGCTCCACGCTATAGTACTAATCCGACTCTGGAGTTACTAGGTAGGGAGTGGTATCTGCTTATAGCAGAAGCTAGCATTGAAAAGGGTAGTGTGGAAGCGTAGTCTAAAAAGCCACCCACTCAAAGTAAGAGTGGGTGGCATAAAGGAGTGCCGTGTGGTGAGGTAGGCTACTACTGCTTGAATGGCTGCGCGAGAGTGAGACTCTCGTCTGCTTCGGCAATGCGGAGCAGCTCGTTGTACTTCGCCACGCGGTCGGTGCGTGAGAGCGAGCCGGTCTTGATCTGTCCACAGCCCAGGCCAACTGCCAAGTGGCTGATTGTAGTATCCTCAGTCTCGCCAGAGCGGTGACTCATCACGGTGCGCCAGCCAGCATTCTGGGCAAGTTGCACGGCTTGGATTGTCTCGCTGAGAGAGCCGATTTGGTTAGGCTTGACGAGGAGTGCATTCGCTGCGTCTTGGTCAATCGCTTGTTGAATGAGGCTTGTATTCGTGACAAGTAGGTCATCACCCACTAGCTGGACGCGGTCGCCGAGACGCTGGCGGAGCTGCTGCCAGCCAGCCCAGTCGCCCTCGGCCAGGCCATCTTCGATGCTCACAATTGGGAATTCGTCGACAAGGGCAGCCAGCCAGTCGATCATCTCGCTGCTGGTCAGGCTCTTGCCTTCACACTTCAACTCATAACGGCCGTCATGGTAGAACTCACTCGAGGCAGCATCCATTGCAAAGACGACGTCTGTGCCAACGGTGTAGCCAGCATTGGTAATCGCTTCACTCAGCAAGGCGAGTGGCTCGCGGTTACCCTGGCGGACGCGTGGTGCATAGCCACCTTCGTCGCCAACAGTAGTGGGGTAGTCGTGTGCTTTGAGGACTTTGGCAAGAGCGTGGAAGATTTCGGTGCCCATGCGGAGCGTATCTGCAAAGGTCGTCGCACCCTTGCAGATGATCATAAACTCTTGGATGTCGGTCGCAAAGGCGGCGTGCGCACCACCGTTGAGAACATTCATCATTGGCAGGGGAAGGCTTGGTGTGCTGCCAGTTTGCTTGGCAATGTAGCGCCAGAGTGGTTGCTGCTTGGCATTAGCAACAGCTTTGGCAGTAGCCAGGCTAACACTGAGAATGGCATTAGCACCGAGTTTAGACTTGTTATCTGTTCCATCAAGGGCAAGCATTGCATTATCAATCGCCTGCTGGTCGCTCGCATCGTGGCCTAACAATGCTGGAGCAATGATATCGTTGACGTGGGCAACTGCCTGGCTCACCCCTTTGCCAGTCCACTGGTTGCCACCATCGCGTAGCTCCAGTGCTTCGCCCGCACCGGTACTTGCTCCGCTCGGGACAGCCGCTCGGCCCAGCGTGCCATCAGCAAGGATGACGTCCGCTTCGACGGTGGGGTTGCCGCGGCTGTCTAAGATTTGTCGTGCTTTTATGGTTTGGATAGAGTAGTTGTTCATATCTTCTAGTATACCATCGAATGGAAGGCGATCGCTATTACCGTTGAAATAGCATGAATCAACTGCGAAAATTTTCATGCCAGACAAGGATATTGACAAAAGGTCATTTTGTAGATTCAAGCATTGTATTTGCTGACACACATGGTACAATATAATTACGGCAACGGTTAATGAAGCGGAGGGTAGCAGTGACCCTGCGCTCTTCGTTTCGCACCTACACAGTAAGGAGGGCTATTCCCATGACATTCAAAAAAGTAGGTATCCTTAGCGTATTGGCAGTTGGCTCAATGGCGGCGGGATCTTTGCTGTTTAATACAGCACCAGCGTCGGCAGAGAGTTTCGGGCCGACCGCCAATGACAACGGTACGTCCGTTGTCCAATACTACGATGGGACGAAACTGTTTTGCGTTTCTGATGCAAACTACCCCGATGGCACGCCTAGTACGACAGCCTTTACGGTTGCGCCAACCAAAGGTAATGGCCCAAGCTATGGCCAAGTCCTAGGCGCTGGCGAGACTGGCTGTGTCAGTCTTGAGACAGCACCAGAGGGAGCAGCATATCACTACTGGCTGTTGTCTCGCACCGATGGATCGGTGTACCAAGGCGATTTTGTTCGCTAAATAACTACTCACTGAAATACCCGATATACCCAAAAACGAAAATGAAAACCCCCGTTGTCGCAGCCCCCTCCCGAGGGGGCTTTTAGGACCTCAAATACGGAATGATTGGTAGGCATATATAGCACTCGCGCCAATAGTGCCGTATAATAGAGACATGACAGGAACACTTATCATCAGCCGGCACGGCGAAAGCGAATGGAATTTACAAGGTAAATGGACAGGCTGGACGGACGTAAGCCTTACCGAGAAAGGTAAGAGCGATACGCGTCAACTCGGCGAGTTCTTGCGTGGTCGCACTATCGATGCGGTATATACTTCGGCGCTCAAACGGACGCATGAGACGCTTGACGCGTTGATGGAAGGTGCAGATAACCCAATCCGCTCAAGTGATGCTGCGGTGGTGCACGCGTCTGAGCTTAACGAGCGTGACTATGGTGACCTCACTGGCAAGAACAAGTGGGAAGTCAAAGAAGAGATTGGCGAGAAGGCCTTTAATGGTATTCGGCGCGGCTGGGATTATCCCGTACCCGGTGGTGAGACGCTCAAAGATGTGTATGAGCGCTCGATTCCGTATTTTGAGGCAGAGATCTTACCGCGGCTCCAGGCGGGTGAGACCGTACTGATTGTGGCGCATGGCAACACGATTCGTGCACTTATGAAGTACCTTGACCGAATCCCCGAGGAAGATATGGGTACAGTGGAGATGCCCTTTGGTCAATTGCTTGTCTATACATTTGAGCCCGGCACAGCATACCCCACTGCATGCGATGTGCTTAAAGCAGATATTGTACCGCCCAAGGCGTAATACATATCACGACGCATTTTATAGCACACGAAGTTGGTGCTTACGTGTGTTGCGTTTACGTTTCTTGGATGAACACCGACCGCAGAATAGCCTTATACTTGTGAGTGGGCACATTGACTTTGACAGTAAGAACAGTAGACAAGTTGCTCTATTGTGTGGTATGATGGCAAAGTCTTGTATCGCGGGGTGTGGCGCAGCTTGGTAGCGCGCACCGTTCGGGACGGTGAGGTCGCTGGTTCAAATCCAGTCACCCCGACCATATTTTGCTCCGGCAAAGAATGGTCGCCCGTGTGATATAAAACGTATCGGGGTGTGGCGCAGTTGATAGCGCGCGCGGTTTGGGACCGCGAGGTCGCTGGTTTGAGTCCAGTCACCCCGACCATATTTTGTGAGCAATCGTAATCTGGCTTATGTAGCCAGATTATTATTTTTTGATAATACTGCAGCGGTAAGAATAAAACTAGTTTACTTTTTTAGTGATTTTTCTCTTTGCAAGGCAAGAAAGCTTCCAGTAACAAATAAACAGACACTTATTGCAATGACTACAAACGCAGCTTCTGTCCATGGTGCAAGAAACGACATATCCTCTCCTTGGTCGGCCGCATTGAGTTGGGTAACAAATGACCACACAGAGAAGCTTGTCGCACCAAGAAATAGTGCTCCGCTCAGTACCATAAGCCAGTGACTGAATCGTGAAGGCGCACCAACATAGACAAGCGAGAGAAATACAACGACCACGCAAAGAGAGACGAAAACCAATGGGAAAAGGGGCCACAATATAACAAATGTGACTATAATAACCCACCACACTGTCGCTTTACCCGCTCCATGTCCACCAAGCAGCAACGTCCCCATATCGCGGAGGCGTAGTCGACACCCCATTGCCAGCGCTGCACGCGCGATATGATTGCGCTCGTGTGGGGTTGCTGCGGCGAGGTCGTTATGCCACTCATGTGTATAGCGTTCACGTTGGCTATACGGGACAAGTTTGATTGCTCGCGCCAGGATGCGACTGGTTCTGTCTAGCGGCTTTTGGTGTGTCATAATCTACCCCTTTCGAATATTGTTGCTTGGCAGCTTCGCTACCAAGCTTGAGTTTTTGTTGCACCCAAACGCGGCCAGCTGGCGTGAGAATATAGAGCCGTCGCCTTGGGCCGCTCCTTATGGAATCATCATCCCAATGCGACTGCACGAATCCTTCGCGTTCGAGCCGCTCAAGGAGCGGATAGACTGTGCCAGTTGGCCGCTCAGCACGCCGTGATAACTGGAGTCCCCATACATCCTCTGTTGTACAATAGAGTTGATAGAGAACATCCTTGGTGGCTGGTGTCAGGCGAAGGTATATACTCATATTTCTAACTCTATATAGATAGAGATATAATGTCAAGTGGTAGAAAGATGTGACCACAAACGATCTTCTTTGGTTAGCGAGGGCTTAGCCCTGTTAATTAAAAGACAGTGGTAAAATTGCACACCATAGCATCGGTTTGTGCTGTCGTGTATAATGACTAGTAATTATGGTAGCCCAGTCTTCTCAGCCAGCAAAGTCGAAGGAGCAGCCCAAGCAGCCACAGCCGCAGCGGTTTGCGCTTTTGGTGACGCATTTCTGTGCGTCGGTGGGGTATCTCTTTTGCTTACTGCTGTGGGTGTGGTGTGCAATGCAGTTACTCTACCCATACATCACGCGAGATAAGGCGCTTTGGGTCATACCAGAGCCGCACGACCAGCCAGAGATCACGCTTCCGCAGGGTATGCCTTCAGGGGCGGACTTGCCGCAGCCAGTAGCGATTGCACTCGTAGCAATCATCACCATCGGTATGATTGGGTGCGGTCTCTATATGCTAGTCATGTTACCGCGCAATATAGCTAAAACAGGCGAGCGCGTAGTAAAAAAGACAACAAAAGCAGTTGCACCCTTAGCGACGAAAACCCACCAGCCAGTGAGCAAGAAGCAGCGCACCATCCTCAACGCGCGCATTGCGGCAGGCATTAAGGCGCTGGCTTGTGTCGTGCCAGTGATTGTCTTAATGATCTGGCCGGGTGCGGCACCATTGTCGCAGCATGTGGTACGGATCGTTGCAGTGTTTTGCGCTGGCATGGCATCCTTGAGCTTTTTGCTTCAGTATGCGCTAGCACGGATACTTGGTGTGCCTGATACACTCCTCAAGTAATTATTATCTTCTTCTGACATAACAATACCTCTGCCAAGAGCAGAGGTATTGTGAGGATGAGTGCTATCCTTGCGGTGGGAAGGGATCCTTCTTGGGTGGGACGGTATCGGCATCGCGATACTGGGCCGTACCGTCGGCGCGCTGGATTCTGAGCTCGCCACCACCGTGCTGACGCATATAGCGCCTCGTTTGATCGATGACTTCCTTCTGGGTGGTACCCACAAAATGGACGCGGCCAGTGCTATCGTCGACTGCTTGGTAGCCTTTGAGTTTGTTACCGCTAATCGTAAAATTTTGTGCCATGGAGTACTCCTCGTGCGGCTTTAACGATATTGGTACGCAAGGTGCCAACCCTGCCTCTTTCCAGTTTAATACAAGATTGCTGAGTAGACAAATTGATGCTGTAGGGAATAATGGGTTGAAGTGAGTTTAAAGCGGAGAAATAATGATTTGATATATCACAGATGAGGTTGATGGTGATACACGAGTACTCTTGAGCTGGCCAAAGTATAGTATACAACATTAGTGACTCATAATTATGGATAAAATTGCTATGACATATATGCGATATAGCTAAAGTGTGCTATAAATATAAGCATAAGAGTATTTCGGAGGGGAAATAATGAAACGATGGGGATTAAGCGTCGTGCTGCTATGCGGTGCACTCTATGGACTCGCGATAGCTCCGCCAGTGCGGGCGAATACGTCGCTGTGTGGTACAAATGATCAGCTATTCAGAGCGGTGCGTCGGCCACTAGCGACTGACGCAGCACCAGCAGCGCGTGCGATGGCATGGCTCAAACAGATGATGGAGCCAAAGCATAACCCAGGTGATGGTAGTACCATCACGCCAGCACAAGCCTATGGCTTTGACTACCAAGCAAAGGTGAGCGGGCGCTTTACGCTTGCGCACCCACGACAAACCGAAAGTGCGACACCGCTCACGGTCTCTAATACTGCGCATGCTGCCGAAGGTTACCGCGGCACAGTGAAAGGAACAGCACCAACTGGGGCTAATCCACGTGAAGTGCGGGCTTATCTCTATAGTGATACTGAGTATGAGCAGGCAGCTGTTGTACCAGCAGTAGTGCAGCCAGATGGCACATGGACGCTTGATCTCTCACCTGTCAACCCGGCATTTGCGGGGTCATGGCACTTCCGGCTATACGACAAAGTGACGGGGCAGCAGATTGGCGAGAGCTGGCCGCGACCTGTGACGTATAAGAATCTTGAGGTGCAGCTCTACGCGGTATCTGATAAAGAATACCTCCAAGCTACGCAACCAGCTCAGGCAGATAATACCTTTAGTTTCGATGCAGTAGGTAAGGGGCATAAATTAATTCGTCTCTATGATACAGCAACTAAAACCATCATTGCCGAGTATTTCAAGCCAGAGCTGGTGGGGCTCATTCGCTCGTATGAGTATGCACCAGGTCAAGATGGCTATGGTACACCGCGTGAGTCGTATAGCTATGTGTATGATCAGTCGCTGGCGCTACTCGTGGCGATTGGTGCGGATGATCGAACAATGGCGGATAAGCTCGTGCATGGTCTAAGCGCCATCCAAGTTAAGACAGGCGAGCAGAAGGGGGCGTTTCCGGCGAGTGTGCACCAGCTTGATTATACAGGGATCCAGCAGCCGATTTATTATACTGGCGGTATCGCCTTTGTGCAGTATGCGCTTATTCGCTATATGGAAAAGTATGGTGACCAACAAGGGGTGCGCCAGATGGTTCTCGATACCTTCCGCTGGCTTGAGACGATGAAGACGACGACTGGCGATGCTGCTGGACTATTCCGTGGTGGGGTGCGGATTGATAATGGCGTCAAGAAGGATATCGCGTGGCATGCTACCGAGCATAATACCGACATGTGGCATGTGTACGAGCGAGCAGCCCGCGTGCTGGGTGATAAACAGTATGCCCAGAAGGCAGATGAACTCGCCAAAGTGACAGTAGCAAAGCTATGGAATACATCCGAGGGGAGGTTTAACCAAGGGTATAACGACAGCAGTAAAGCGCTCGATACAACAAGCTGGGGCTCAATTTTCCTTAATGCGATTGGCGAATACGACAAAGCTAAGCAAGCACTCGCTCATACTGCCAGCTACAAAACAACCGATGGTGCGGCAAAAGGCTACACGCCGTATTTGACAGGTAATTACGTGCCAACCGTATGGTTTGAAGGGACGTATGGTGTAGCACAGGCGCATACTATTGCTGGGGACACGGCCACAGCACGAGCAATCTTGACAGATACTTACCCGGCACAGCGGCCCAATGGTGCATGGCAGTACGCATCTAAGGCCGATCTGCCAAATGAACTAACTAATGCAAACTCAGTGGCATCGACGGCGTGGTATGTGTTGGCGGCCAGCTACCCAGAAGCAATTTGGTCGGAGTGCCGCGCGGCACTGGCCACAAACCCGTTCGATCCAAATAAACCCAACCAGCCCACTCAGCCAGCCGAACCAAGCCAATTCCACGGCCTCTTGGCTGACACTGGTATATCGCTCTGGCAATTTGTCCTTGCGACAGCGGCGTTGCTCGCCAGCGGGATGCTACTGGCGCGCTATGTACGACGACGTGAAGCAAAGCAGGAGAGATGATTGGTTTAAAAGGCGAGCTGCTGCGGGGTGGCTCGCTTTTGCATAACAACTATGAATTATGGTTATTATTTATAATAAATAGTGTTTGAATGTCGCGCAGATAACAGCATGGTGTATTGTAGACGAGAAGGCGCGATGGCAACTTCCTTAATATGTAAAAATAACAGCATAATACGATAAAAATGCGAACATAACGAAGGGTGTGAATGGTATAATACCACCATAATATGACAATAATAGACAACTATGAACGGCTATAATAACGATATACAACAAGAACAGATTAATAAACTCAAACAACTCTTTCCCAAGGCAGTTACCGAGGGCAAGATTGACTGGCAGAAACTCCAGGCGACGTTAGGCGAGGCGGTTGATTTGGGTGAGCGCTACGGCCTTGGCTGGAAGGGGAAGAGCGACGTCTTCGCTACCATCCAAGAGAAGACTATCCAGACATCCATCCCGACCGGACGAGTTATGTTGATTGGGATGTGAAGGGTAATTGTAATATGTTTATCAAGAGTGATAATCTAACAACACTGAAAGTCTTGCGTGAGGCGTATTATGGCAAGGTCAAGATGATTTATATCGACCCGCCCTATAACACTGGTAATGATTTCATTTACAACGATGACTTCAAGCAGGCACGCCATAGTTATGAAGCAGAGGCGGGCATCACCGATGATGAGGGCAGCGTCGTGCGGGATGACGGCCTACGCACCAATACTGGCGGACACAAGCACAGTAATTGGCTGAATATGATGTATCCACGTCTCTTCTTGGCGCGTAATCTGCTCCACCAAAACGACTGTAACCGTCGCTGGATTTGTGTACAGCTGCCTGAGCTGACCGACGGAAAGTCGGAGGCTTATAAAGCTGACTACCACACTATCGCCGACATCGCTCGTGAACGTGTCCGTTGGGCTGGTGCCAAAATCTGTACTGACCAGGCGGATAAGCTGATTTCTCGTAATATCCCACTTGACCTTGGCTTTCGGGCGTATTGGGTGGATGATAGTAATTTAAAGCAGTGGAATGAGCTGGTTTCTGACCCAGAGGAGCTTTTTGCGACTATTCTCGCTACTAAACCATCATTCATCATCCTCTTTGATCGAGCCTTCGGTAATGACATAAATCTAAAAGCGAACTTACTCCTGCAAGCCGAATGGCAGGGTGTTGAGGTGGAGGTGGTGTGATGTTTATTCGTGAACTAGAAATAAAGAATTATCGAGGTTTTGATGACTTTAGTCTTAAAAATATCGCTGTACCAGATAATACTAATTTGGGCAGTGGGCTGAACGTTATTCTAGGAGAAAATGGATGTGGTAAGACATCAATTCTTGATGCTATAGCGCTTGCCCTAGGAAGCTATAAAGTTGATAGTTTTTCATTTCATGATTTACACAAAGCAGATTCAAGAGCCACTATTACCGCTAAAGCCGATGCTGACTTTACAGCTAAAAGGTTATATAGTGGCAATTTTCAAGCAAATGGCTTGTGCTTCAAAGGGTATTTACGAGAAAGATCGGGTGGTTCACTTGATAGAATGGTTGTTACACAGAGTTTATTGTTATCTGATGAAATTGAAGAAGGCAAACTTGACTTGCGTGCCGATCTAAAAGGTACTTTTGGAGAAGCACGATACAATCAAGAATACCAGATAATAGATGTGGACTTTCGGGTTGGCTCTATAGTTTCGGGGATATCTAATAAAACTGAGTTTGACCGCACTCTGGAACACTTGAATTATCATTATGTCAGAGATATAGATAATAAACTGGACGTTAATGGCATAATAAAAGGCGAGTTAGCCAAAGTTAATAAGGGTACAGTATTAAGTAGTTCTGTAAAAAAATTTAATGAGTTGACGAATCTAAAAATAGAATTAAGACATGTTGACAATAGTGAGCTTTTTTCAAGGTCCTTTCTGGCGCAGAGAATTGATGAGAAGAGATATGTTTCTATAGATAGGATGGGGAAAGGGTATCAATTATTATTAGCGCTATTGGTTAAGAAAGAAGTAGCTAAAACGAAGAAGCATGATTTAATTGTTACGATTGACGAAGCAGAGATGCACCTGCATCCTTCTTTGCAGCAAATACTTGTGCAGGAAATAATGGAGTTGTCGAAGTCTGTCCAAGTATTTATAACCTCTCATTCACCAATTTTCGTGCATGAACTTTTTCTTGCTGATACCAGTGACAACACTGAGAAACATCTGCTAAAGAAAGGTTCTGACGGTAGTGTCGTAAACGTAGATATCGAAGAAGCGCTTCTCCCTAGAGCCACTCCTGCCGAAATAAATTATCTCGCCTTCAACTATCCTACTCTTGAATATCATAACGAGTTATATGGTCAGCTTTCCTACCTTAGAGGTGGGTCTGGTCCAAGTGCGTTAGATAGAACGTTTGACGTTACTGATGCTGAGAGATACGACTGGAAGAAAGACAACGGTAAAGTAGATAGATTAAGTATACATTCTGTCTTGCGCAATGTATTCCACCATAAAGAAAATAAAGAAAATAAATATTGCACAAACCAATTTATAATGGATAATTTACAGGAATCTATCAAGTTTTTAAGAGAATGTATAAGAGAAGAATATCAAAATGAATCGGGATCTAGCAATGTCTAACTCTCTGTTATACAGAACTACCAACGATAGACAACTCTTGTTTAGCAGGAGTAAGCTTGGTATGACTCCAATTGTCCGAAAAAACCAGACGATTAAAGAAATAGTCACTTGTTCGGAAATTACGAATAGCTATGTAGATAATTCGAGATTTCCAAATTTTGTGGAGATGATGTGATGGATGCTATTTTTGAATATGCTCGTAAACGTGCTGTATCGACAATTTTAGTATCTTACACTGTATTTTGGGCAATCTTTCACTGGCAAGGGATTTATGTGACTGTATTTATCGATCAAAACATTATTTATAAGCAGTATGGTTTGCTTAAAAATGAGTATGTAAATAAATATTTCTTTGGGTTTGATTGGTCAAATATCTTAACTATTCATAATCTCGAGATTTTATCAGGCTGGATAATTCCTGCTGGACTTGCTTATTTCTATGTATGGTGGCTTCCGAGGTTGGTTATTAACCCTGCGTATAAGAGGGAGATCGGCTACAAGGAGCAGAGAAGAATAGAAAAGACTAAGTCAGAGAAAAGAATTCAAGATGAAGAGAGGAAGCTGATAGAAAAACAAACTGCCACAGAGGAGGCTAAAATTGAGCTGGCAGATAAAAAAGCTGAAGTTTCGGAAAGAAACCCAATCATGGGTTGGCAAGAAGAATATCGTGAATTTATTTTAAATAAAGACGCCGTATCAAGCTTTGATGAATTGTTAGAAATTGTGTATAACCGTAGGAGTTTTAATATTAATGGAGATATAGATAAAATAAGGCCTGGAAGCTTGTTATTAGTGGATATTTGGGGTCTTATAGAGATTGTCAATAATAATCGTATAAATTTAACAGACAAGGGTAAATATTTTGCAAGACTATATAAAGCACCCTAATACAAGGAGTCTGGTTGATTGGTAGGCTACTTGATATATTTTTTATAGCATTAAATCAATTAATTTTATATAAAGATTTTATTTGACACGTATGCTAAAGTGCCAAAACAGCAAATGTTAATAAATAACTTAGCAGCTTTCAAGCGCTGCAAGAACACAGTTTAATAAAGACAAGACAGGATCTCTGACAAGCTACATACTCAAAATTGCATACTTTTAACGGTTTTTTGAATGATGTTTTTGAAATTTTTTATCTATCCACAAGACAGATGGAATTAACTATAGTATTGTTGATTTGCAAAGAATTTTAGAGCAGAACAAGGATAAAGAATTTGTTTCGTTAGAGTTGGTGAATCTAACGAAACAAATACATGATATAAAAAATAGAAAGTAAACTTTCAAAATGCTCAAACTACAGCAGATATACTCAAGAACTATTTTGACATTAAAATAGATACAGAGACCGAGTACACGAAAAGGATTCATAAATATTGGCAGATGCGACATGCGATTGTACACACTAATGCTAGAGTTGATGAGCGATATATTGCTAACGTAGAAGCAGTAGGCTTGAAAAGTGAAAAATAAGCTCAGTAGTTACTATCACAAAAAACAATACATGATAAAGTGAAGGAAGGCTCTTCTTGACTATATTATATTGAAAATCAGTTAAATAAACTTAATTTGTCATTTGATGGAATTGACGTCATTGATCATGCAGATGATGATGGGGAGGGTGAAGATGACCAATCCTTTTCTTCATAGAGTTATAGATGATAGATCGTCTTCTTTTAGTAGATACGGTTTCAGTTGTCCGGAAAATCCAGATAACCGACGGGACAATCACTTATTTGGAAATTTTAAATAACTGCGTAGAAAATTCGGGATTTTTGGATTATGTGAAAAATAATTCCGATGTGAAGTTCTATATTAAGCTGATGGGTTGGATTAAAGGTTGATAAGTATAATCCAGATTGGACGGTAATAGGCAGATTTACTTTGCGGCAAAGATCAAGGGTTTGGAGGACATCAATGATAACCACTTGAGCAACAATGAGCGAAATAAAACTACACTGCTGCCTACCAACATTTGCAGCACTAGAAGTATACTATGGTAATAGCACTAATAAGGAATTGGAGAAATACAAGTGAAGAGGCTCAAAATGGCTAGCATACAATTAACCCCTGAGAAAGGTCTACAGCTAGAAAAAGCCGAGCAGCATATAGTTGAAAGTACAAGAGTGTTGAATGATATTAGCCAGAGTGTACGACACGAAGAGATAAATATATATGATCAAATCGCTAAATATTCAGGAGGTACAGCTTCAGTAATGTTCACCTTTTTGGGTGTTCTTATTAGCTTAAAGAGCGATCAAAAATACGTTAATCATATGTTTATTAGCGCAATGGCACTTTTTGTTGTCTGTATTGGCTTATCATTACTCTTACGACGTGCTATATACTTTTGGGTTTTCTATCAGGCAAACCAACACAGATTGTATGATTTAAAGGAAAAATATGTACTTGAGAAAAGTATATTGAAAGATATGGAAAAGAAAAAAGATAAAATTGATGGTGAAATAACAAAAAATGAGGAGAAAGATAATAAATGGCACTTGGTTTATAAATATGGATCTTGGTTACTCTACGTATGTTTTACTGTTGCATATATATTTTTATTCGCTTTTGTTCTCAGTGTATTTAATAAAAATGTGTAAGACAAGAGCTCCGTCGTGTAGGGAGGGCTTATCGATAGATTTCCTCAACTAGATGTCATATTGCTGTTACTACAAAATGGGGAATAGTGCCCTAATGAACCTGCTGTAATTCCTTATGAATAAAGCAGCTGTGGTATGCGACGGATAAACCATAGGGTAATATCAGCTTATCGGGAACACCTGGTAGAAAACGCGAGACAGTCAAAATTGGCATACTAGTTGATAGCGTTATGGAGGTAATTGAGCGCGACAACCCAAGCTTGAAAGGTGTATTGACCTGCTGTTTGCCCAAGTATCGTGGGAATGAGGGGTAAATTGAATTATCCGTTAACCTCAAAAAACCCACTTTTGCCAAAATTAATTTTCAGAGAGATTGAAACATGAATGATATAGAAATGATTAGAGAATATGTGAAAACTAAAATATTGACCTTAGATTCTAGGGGGTATGTTAAGTCACGTGAATCAACAAAGCTAGACTTCAAAGAATCTTTTAATTGGCAAAATAATGCGGAATACATCAGAACAATGACTGCATTTGCCAACAATCAAGGCGGGTTTCTGGTTTTTGGCATAAAAGATTCGCCTCGAGAAGTTATTGGATTGCAAGGTCAAGCATTTGAAAATCTCACCTCAGAAAAAATTTCTGAGTTTGCAAAATCCACTCTATCTCATACTCTTAGTTATGAGTTTGAAACTTTGGAAGTAGATAATAAAAAGATCGGTTGGATATATACAAGGCAATCTCAGATAAAACCTGTAATATGTACCAAAACTATTGGTAATGACTTGAAGGACGGTGTCATATATTTCCGGAATGGCGCTAGGTCTGAGCCTATTAGGTCTACTGAGCTACAAAAAATTATTGATGATCAAAGAGATGCAGAGGCTAAGCGTTGGATGAATCTTGTGAAGCAGGCGGGTACAGTTGGCATCGATAATGCAGCTATATTGAGTTTGACGGATGGGATAGTTAGTGCTCCTGGCGGTCGAGTTATTATAGATGAATCAATAATGAAAGATTTGAGGTATATAAAAGAAGGAGAATTCAATGAGAAGGTTGGTGCTCCAACATTGAAGATTATCGGTGAGGTTGAAGCTAGCTCGGCTCGCGTGATAGAGCGAAATATTGATCCTGAAATTAAATATCAATTAACCACAAAACAACTAGGAGAAGAGTTGGGATTTCCAAGCAAATCAGCCGCAGCGAATGCTTTAGCGCTAGTAAAATATTTTAACCTTCAGAGTGATGAGTATATGTATTCATTAAAGGCTGGACAAGTGACTTATAAAAAATACTCTCGCGAGGTTTTGAATATCTTGAGGGAAAAAGCTAACAATGATGAATTTGAAATAGATAAAGATTCTAGTAGCATGAAATCTATTAGAAAAAAGGCGAGAAATTTATAATTATTTAGGTGATATAGAAACGAGCCCAAAAATAAGGGCTCATTTCTATTCTTGGAGTTATCTATTATGTAGCCAATCTGTTACACCCTTTGGTAGAGCATAAGATGCCCATCCAGATTTTGTATCCCATTCAGCAACAAATATTTTATCATTGCTGTCTGTATGGCGCTTAGCTCCGTCTCGTATTTCAGAAACAGTTTTGTTTGTATCAACGAACCATACCGAATATAATGGTTTAGCCCATGATCCCAAGCTTTTTATATATCCAATCAAATTCTCGTAATCTTCGAATTTTTCAGGAGAGCCTAAATCGTATGATATTATCTTTACGCTCATTGACTTATCCTTTCGGTGGGTGTGGATCATTGCCATAGCTATTCCGCGTCCCGATTTTACCATTTTTATTATGGATAATATGTTCAGCCTTTTGGCTGATGGCTGTCTTGCGACCAGCTGCTTGAGCTTCCGCTTTAGTTGGGTAGACTTTCGCTACCCTTGATGTACCAGAGCTCTTATTTCCCCAACCGCCCGGACGGGGGATGGTGTGAATTTGTTTTGATCTTGAGTATGCCATTGGCAAATCTCCTAACTTGCGCACAGAGCGCATTAATGGTACACTAGGAGATACACGAAACCGTCAAATTTTGTGTATCAGCCGTCAGTTATCCTGGCGGTTTTCTAGACTTATACCTTTATTATTTACTGATTTTTTCCAACTTCGATTTGCTATATATTTTATATGTAACCCAAGTCGGCCATTTAAGTGTAGCATAGTCTTTGGGACAACACAACTGTAAAATTTATTAGCAAACATTAATATAGGTGATACGAACAGATAAAAAGTAAAAAACATGTAAACTAAATTAGTTAATGAGATAAATAAATGACAAAAATATTTACAGAAGTAATAAAACTTGCTACTATATGTCTTATAAGAGGAGGAGAACAACAAGTCTATGAGCGATAAGAGTGAGATCAAAAGGCTGCGCGAGAGTCGTGGTCTTAGTCAACAGTATATGGCTGGTGTACTCGGTATGAGCCGGCCTTCCTATGATAAGGTGGAGATGGGCACAAAGGAATTAACGGTCGTTGAGGCGAAAAAGTTGTCTGAGGAGTTGGGTGCTAGTTTTGATACTATTTTCATGAAGAGCGAA
>ERZ772827.276-NODE-276-length-29176-cov-5.887744_pt1 | contig 29176 bp, 15 predicted proteins | sample MGYA00580850_ERZ772827 | MGnify/ENA primary metagenome ERZ772827 (study PRJEB29015, sample SAMEA2737950) | human oral metagenome | biome: human oral; feature: human-associated habitat; material: dental | place: China | collected 2145 ... | reverse complement strand
CGATACGTGGCTCTATATTTGCGATAGCACGAGCGGACTCGGCAGAGGAGATAGCTATCTGTGCTAACTCGGCTGCGGTGGGGTTAGGCATCACAGCGCAGTCAGCGAAGAGGAGTAGGCCATTGTCGCCATAATCACCATGGGGGAGGAACATCATGAAGATACCACTCACGCAGCTAATCCCTGGGGTAGTCTTGATGATTTGTAGGGCGGGACGCAGGACGTCACCAGTAGCGTTGATAGCTCCTGCGAGCTCTCCGTCAGCATCGCCAGCCTTGATCATGAGGCAGCCGAGGTAGAGAGGATCCTCAACGAGAATAGCAGCTTGCTCCTCCGTCAGACCCTTTGCCTTGCGGAGCTGGAGGAGTAGGTCGATGTAGTCTTGCTTCTTAGCGTGCTTCTTGGGGTCTAGTAGCGTAGCCTTCTCTATGTTGCGTAGACCGAGGTCATGCGCACGAGAGCGGATGGAGTAGGGATCCCCGATGAGCGTGATGCGGACGATGCCATCACGGAGGAGTCGGTCTGTAGCTTTGAGTGTACGTTCTTCTGTGCCTTCAGGGAAAACGATGTGTTGAGGGTTAGCTTTAGCCCTGTCAATAATGTCTTGAATCAAGTCCATAGCGACGATAAAGTTGATATTTAATGATTTCTTTATGCCCAAAGGTACGCATTCTAAGGAATATGGAAGAGTGAAGGATGTCAGAAAGAAACGTTGGATCAACTACGGAAATCAAGAAAGTGACTGGGAAAAGGAAGAAACAGAAGAAATCAAGAAGGAGGTAAAGAAATCAAATAAAGAGAACTAGTCTAAGCTTAGATTACTACCCTCACTAGTGTATCAGCCTATATCAGTGAATAGAGTAGCGAGCATCGAGTTACATCCTTAATGCCAGTATGTGGCACTCTCGGGGCTGTCTTGCTTGTTGATTTTGCTTGGCTGTGTGTATCCTCTTGAGGAGGGAAAGATTGCTTCGTTGGGCAGATGACTGATGTGACTTTATATCTGACTTGGGGTGAGGTTGCTCCAGTATATCCAGCTTGCCCTCCCCAGTTGGATGAGGAACTAGCTGGACCAATAGAAAAGATAGAGACGCCGAGGAGCCAATGCTTCCTCAGCGTCTCTCTTGCTGTTGGTGGGTAGGAGGGTGAAGTGCTATTTCACCTACTACCTCCTAAGAAGAGCACTATAGTCTTTAGTCCAAAGGATGAACCATATCTTCGGGACGTACCCATTTGTCGAAGTCTTCGGCGCTGACGTAGCCTAGGCGAAGGGCTTCCTCCTTGAGCGTCGTGCCGTTGCGGTGGGCTGCATTAGCGATTTCAGCAGCCTTATAATAGCCAATGTGGGTATTGAGTGCCGTGACGAGCATGAGGGAGTTGTTTAGGAGCTCCTTGATGCGTGGGTGGTTTGGCTCGATACCTGACACGCAGTGGATGTCGAAGGAGACAGCTGCATCACCGAGGAGCTGTGCGCTCTGTAGGAAGTTGGCTGCCATCACGGGCTTGAAGACATTCAGCTCAAAGTGTCCTTGCATCCCTGCCACAGAGATCGTGGTATCGTTCCCCGCTACCTGTGCGCAGACCATGGTCATAGCTTCGCACTGCGTGGGGTTTACCTTGCCTGGCATGATTGAGGATCCTGGCTCATTGGCAGGGATGATAATTTCACCGATACCGCTACGAGGGCCGGAGGCAAGAAGACGGATGTCGTTAGCGATCTTGTTGAGGGAAACAGCGACCTGCTTCAGTGCGCCATGGCTCTCGACAATGGCGTCATGGGCAGCGAGTGCCTCAAACTTGTTTTGTGCTGTGACAAAAGGTAGCCCCGTAAACTCTGCGATGTGACGTGCAACCACGACATCGTAGCCCTTAGGTGTGTTGAGCCCCGTACCTACGGCTGTACCGCCGAGGGCAAGTTCTGCTAGGTGGGGGAGCGTGTTCTCTATGGCCTTAATGCCATGCTCTAGTTGAGCAGCATAGCCACTGAACTCCTGGCCTAAGGTAAGTGGGGTGGCATCCATTAGGTGTGTACGTCCGATCTTCACCACGTCAGCCATCTCCTTGGCCTTACGATCAAGGGCCTTCTGTAGCTGGCGAAGGCCTGGGAGGGTTACTTCGACGACCTTCTTGTAGCAGGCGATGTGCATGCCCGTGGGGAACGTGTCGTTGGAGGACTGGGATTTATTGACGTCGTCATTAGGGAGCAGGGTCTTCTCTCCTTCTCCGATTGTCTTCCCTGCGAGCTGATGTGCGCGGTTAGCAATGACTTCGTTTACGTTCATATTGCTCTGCGTCCCCGAGCCTGTCTGCCAGATGACGAGCGGGAATTGATCGTCGAGCTTCCCTGCGAGTATTTCATCACAGACTGCCGCGATGAGATCACGCTTCTCTAGGGGAAGTACTCCGAGCTCATGGTTAGCAAAGGCTGCACCCTTCTTGAGGTAAGCGAAGCCTCGGATTATATCCAAGGGCATCGAGGCAGGCTGACCAATCTTGAAGTTGTTGCGGGAGCGTTCGGTCTGAGCTCCCCAGAGCTTGTCGGCAGGCACCTTGACTTCTCCAAGGGTATCCTTTTCGATTCTGTAGTCCATTACTATATATCTTAAAATTGTACGTAAGGCTTACTTATGTACCGCAAAAGTACCAAGAGAAAACGAATTACACAGCAGCGACAGGGTGCGCATAGGAGGAAGGCGATGAGGAATGACATGAAAAGGGCTTCGTTTCCCCAGCAGCTTAGCACGCTGATTTAAGGAAACGAAGCCCTCATAGTCGCTCTCGAGGAGCTCCTAAATACTACTTATATAGATAGCGACGGATGCTCTGCTTGGGGGTCTTCTCGAATGGCTCCGTGCGTAGCTCGAAGCGCTGTACCTTCTCGTAGCTCCCGACTTGCTCGTTGAGGCTTGCTCGCTGTGCTTGGATGAGCTTCCATCCCTCCTCGAGGCTAAGTCCATGCTCCTCGAGGAGCTGCTGATTAGGGACGATTACCGCCTCTAGCTTCCCCTCTCGCATGAGTACGAGGCTCTCTTGTACGTAGGGAATAAGCCCAATCTTCGCCTCTATCTCCTCTGGGTAAATGTTCTGTCCATTTCCTCCTAGGAGCATTGCCTTCGAGCGACCACGGATATAAAGGAAGTGATCGCTGTCCATCGTCCCGAGGTCACCTGTACGTAGCCATCCATCTTCGGTGAAGAGGGCGGCGGTCTGTTCTGGATTCTTGTAGTAGCCCATACATACATTCTCTCCTCGTACTTGGATTTCGCCTATGGCATCTTTGTCCTGTCCGTTGCTCGTGTGTTCACTCTCCTCGAGGGGGGCGATACGAGCCTCCATGTAGGGATGTAGCACCTGACCGCAGGAGCGTAGACGCCACTGTCGAGCGTCCACATAGGAGATTAGGGGAGCACACTCCGTCATGCCATAGCCGACCGTGATGGGGAAGCCTATCCGTTTGAGGAATTCTCCTACCTCGGGATTTAACGCTGCACCCCCTACAATCACCTGTCGAAAGGCTCCACCTAGTCCCTCGGTGAGCTGCTTCCTGATCTTGCTGTAAACGATCCCCCGCAAGATGGGTAGCGAAAGCATGAAGCGTACCTTCCGACTCTTAAGCACAGGCTGTAGCGTGTTTTGGTAGATCTTCTCCAGTACCAGTGGTACAGAGATGACAATGGTGGGCCGAACCTTCTTAAATGCTACCCCGAGGATCTTGGGTGAGGGTACCTTACCAAGGATGACCACATGTGTACCAGAGGCGATGGCAAGGAATAAGTTGATCATGCAGCTGTAGACGTGGGCCATGGGGAGGAAGCACAAGAGTACCTCCTCGGAGCGAATGATATCTCGCTCCATACAGAAGACGAGGTTCCCAGCGAAGTTGTTTCCTGAGAGCATCACCCCCTTGCTAAAGCCAGTCGTCCCAGAGGTATAGTTCAGTACAACGAGCTCGCTATTTGGGGTGTGGTAATAATGTATATCCTCTGGCTTCATCCCGTTGGGGTAGCGACCTGTGAAGTCTTCCTTCGCCTTCGTCTGCTCTTGCTCTACCGCAGCTTGATCTACTGCCCAGAGGACACGTCCCCCCTCTTGGAAGTCCAAGACGGCAGATATCGCAGGTCCTTCCTCAGGACTCATTGCACTCCAAAGGCTCTCATTGATACCGAGTAGCTTGGCGTCCGAATGGCTGATGATCTGCATCGCATCACGAGGGGGAAAGTCCTGAAGGATGGGTACAATCACACCTCCGAAGGTGATGACGGCGAGGAAGAATGTTGCCCATTCAGCCGAATCCTTTCCCATCAAGGCGACCTTGTCACCTCGCTGTAGACCATGGTGAGCGAAGAAGAGATGCCATTTCTCTATTTCCTCGGCCATCTGAGCGTAGGTATAGGATCGCCCCTCGTAGTTAGACATCGCAGGTTGCTGCCAATGTTTCTTGAAGCTATCCTCTATGAGTGAGATGAGGTTCTTATCAATCATCCTTATAAAGCTAAGTTATGCTGTCTTGTCGAGCTGAGTAAACCTGTGTGCTTTGTGCTTATTGCACCACGAAGGAGATTAATCCTGCACACAATTCAAAATCTGTGCAAATATACTCCTTTTCCCCTTACCTCATAGTCTTGCACCCCTTCCTTGAGGGAAGCTACTACCCTTTTTCCCCTCTCCCGATGTCCTACCAAAAAGGCGAGGGGACACCTTGGGAGAGGTATCCCCGTAACCTCCCCATAGTTTTCCCCGTAACCTCTCTAGAGGTATCGGGGATACCTCCGATGAGGTTTCCTTGGTACTCCTAGAGGGTGGTTGCTGGGGCTACTTTAGGGTGAGGCTAAGAAAGGTCAGAGAGCTAGATATTGTACTTTGGCTCTATTGTCGGGAGGATTTCTTTGAGTCGATCAAGATAAGGCCACCAAGGTTTGTCGGACTCATCCTCATGAAATTCCCCTTCAATCTTTGCGACTTTGTGCTCAAAGTGTGGGTCATTGCATAGTTTAGAGATGATAAGCCCTCTAAAGTCTCCATCTAACGAGCCAGAGAGTATTCCTTCCTTGGGGTGTTGCCAGGGTAACCCTTGGGCCTCTAGTTCATCCATCCTTTTGAGTATGTTGGGGAGATAAGAGTAGTGGTTGAGGAAGCGCATACCATCTCCTAAGAGATAGCCAATGTACCAGTCACAGAAAGAGTCTATCTCCTCTTGCGTGCTGAGTAGAGGGGATGTGGATATGTACCTTAGCGACCGATCATCTATTGAGAAAGGAATATCTCCAAAGTCTCTTATCCACCCGATTTTAGGGTAATTATCGTCATAGAGGCGAGCCATAATTGCCTCCACCTCCCTTATTCCTCGGTAGACACCTGTGACCCTAATATCTGTTATTCTAAGGAAGAACATCAGAAAAAAATCTAGGTGTTCGTCGCTCGACCTGTAAAAGCGGAGGCCACCTCTCCTTCTTTGTTTATATCCGAGGGGTTTTAGGACGGACTCAATGCGAGAGAGAATGTATGCTTTCTGTTCTTTTGTTAGCATAATCTATTGTGATATATGTGAAAGTGTTACACCATCTGTACTTATGACTCCATTTCCAGAAATCTTGATAATATTCTCCTTCTTAACTAGGAAGGGATCTGATAGATCTAGTTCTGCTCGGTTGACAGCTCCTCGTATTTCTATAGCCTCGCCTCTCATGATTCGTTGGAAGGTCTGAACTTGATTTTTTGTAAGGGGAGATGTGGGACGTAGCTTATTCTCAATGATAATAAAATCGATAAGCTTTTGTTTGCCTTCTATCTTGACTAATACTACATCGGCTCTCATGTACTTCTCGTTAGCCTTATCGAAGAATAGCTCTACCTCTGTCAGTATTTGATAGTCTTTTAGATCTTTTCCAAGGAAGGCTTCGAGCCGATGGAAGAGGGGATGACTCTTTGATTCTATTGCGGATGCCACCGCCTTCCCGAACTCACGTCCCTGCTTGGTCCTTTCTATGAAGAATTCAGCTCTAGCCCACTTCTCCCAACGAATGTCTTCCCTGATAACGTCCCAGGCATTCGTAGGGTCAGCATGAATCAGTCTCCAGGCTTCGAGGTCGTGGGCTTCGAGGAGGAGTTGCTCTAGTTCTTTAGCCCTACTACTTTCAGTTAGATCGAGCAGAAGACTATGGCTCTCGTCGGGAGATAGGGTGTGGAGAGCCTCCCGCAACTCTCGACTTGCTTTAGGTAGGCATCCAGAGATTTTGCTGATTCGCCCCTTGAGGGTCTGCTCGAAAGTTTGCAGAGCTTTCCCATCAGCCTCGAGAGCCTTAGCGAGCTTAGCGAGTGTGGGATTGGCTTGGAGACTCTCTTGGGTATGTACCTTCTTAACAAAGGTCTTGACGTTCTTGACAAGAGCCAGATTACGAAGGCTACGTGCTAGGCTGAATAAGCCAGCCCCAGCATCAGAAATCTGGGTAGTGTTGTAGATGTGTTCCCAAAGGGCAAAGGCACGTCCATACTTTTCTCTGTAGGACGCATCCCGATCTAGCTTTAGGCGTTCTGCCTTCAGAGCCTCATCAAGTGTACTAGCTACCCCGGCTATATATGTGGTATAGGCAACTAGGGATGTACCCCCAGAGAATAGGGCAGTGCCAGCTGCGATCCCCTGAGTAAGTGTATTGCCCAGGCTACGTAGCTCTTCATCGGAATGTTGGTCTGCGATTGCCTGTGCGTAGGCTGCCGCAAGGAAAGCAGGTGCAATATACTCCCTCCCAGCCTCTATACCTAGGCTTAATCTGGGCTGTGCAGCGAGCATTACCACAGGCTCTAGAGGGTGAACACTGAGGGTCGGCTCATGTATGCTGGGGAGGGGAGGTTGCCCTGTTGGGTAGACAGACTCTCCGTGTGGCTCGTAGCGTAGGTGGTATTTGAAGGTTAAGCCTCGGTCGTAGTCAACCTCTACACCCCGAAGCATCCTTGGACGATAGGTTGTACCCTCTTCCTCGATGTCAACGGGGAAGAGACCATCATCCTCTGTTCCGAGGTAAACGGGGCTAACCGAAGCACTAGGATAGGTATAGCTTGGTAGCGCCTTGATACCAATATCTGTGATACTCTGCAGGGTCTGCTGCACCCCTAGAGCCTTATAGTGCTTAGCCGTCCAGCTTGCAAGCCCCTCGAAGACAGGGAGCATCTCCCTGAGGGTTACATCATTATTGGAAATAGAGTTCCCTCGGCTCTTCTCGTAGAGGATACGTAGTCCACGGAAGTTGTCTTTGAGCAGGCACTCCTGCATCAGCTGCAGTTGGTCTTTCCCTGCAGTCGAGAGGATTAGGTCTCCAAGGAAGAAGTGGTCTCCCGTCGAGAGACTTCCTTTACTGAACTCCCAATATCTATCGTCTACGTCATCTTGTATTAGAGTATTCAATAGACGTACCCTCGTCTTTATCGGGATATTGGCAAAGACGCAAGGACTGTAGTGTTTCTGTAGTATCTCTCCAATCTGCTCGGGGCTAGCCGAAGTAGAGACTCGGTCAATCTCTTCTATGGCCTTCTTTACGAGCTCAGGAATATTTCCCCCTGTGCAGTCAAGCAGGTTATTCTCACCATCGCCTGGAGCGTCGTGTGCATCCTCTTCTTTTTTACAGGGGATACGACGAGTAAGTTGCTTATTTTGTGAGAGCTCCTGCACTAGGAGCATTAGCCCATAGGTGTCATGGCTGTCTAGTATCTTCCTAAGTCGCGCCTTTTGCTCTCGAGGAAGCAGTATAAGCGAGACTTTCCCACAGGGCTTATCTGTGTTGTAGAAGAGGCGAATACTAAGTGTATCCGAGTGGGTATGTTCGTGGTGGTAGACGTCGGTTGAATCTAAACTGTTTATGTACCTCGTCCCATCCCATACGTACGATTTTCCGTTAGAGATGAAGGTGGGTAGTGTCCCGACGACAATGTGCCTCTTGTATTTCTCGGGTACAGGTATAAACTGAGTACTTCCCTTGACTTGGAAAAGCTTTAGGTCAGGGGATAGGACAAGCCCACCAGCAAACCTGGAATCGTGTTTGGAGTCAGCCAGGGTGAAGGGTGCGGGGAAGGCAAGTGCATTCCACTGGAAGGAGGCCAGCTGGGTTCCCCCAGCGTAGTCCATAAGGTTTTGGGTCTTACTAAAGGATCTTTCCCCACCATACTCGCTATCGAAGGTGTGTCGTAGAGCGAAGGCTCCATGCCCTAGCTCATGGGCAATGAGGCGAGGGAGGTTCGGGCTATTCCCAGCGAAAATATATCCGAAGCGATCGTTACGAGGCATTTGAGCTCGTACAACCTCCTGTCCCGATTCTTTGGTGACTTCGGGCAGAAGGAAGAGATAGTATGTCTCGGGGTTAAGAGCTGTCTGCGAGAGATAGTATGCCCTAAGAGCCTTGAGGTTATCAGCCTTGTCAGGGGAAAGCCCTTCTTGATGGTAGCCTTGTTGACTTGGGTCTACCTTTACATCAAGGCTTATACCATAGGGGGAGAAGATGCGCTGTAGGGAATCGGTAAGCAGAGTAAGTTGTGGAGTATTAACGCCTGCAATAGGAATAAGACAGATTTTCAGCCGAACCTTTGGGTAGCTTACTACGCGTAGTTTTCCGACTGTGCGCCCATCATAGAGGGCAAAGACAGCGTATTCCTCACTTGATCCTACCGAGGAGAGATGAAGTCTGTAGTTTCCCTTCGTTTGGTCATATTGAGCAGGTAGAATTCGCCCATCCTCTGTGGCAAATACTACTTTGCTTACATCGATCTCCGAAGGGGGCTGGGTAGCTCCCCTTGTAGAGAAGGTGGGTGTGGTGCCTCTAGAGGTATCGGGGGAAAGTCTTGTGGAGTTATGGGGCAACCTCCCTTGAGGTTCCCCCGTAGCCTCTTGGGGGCTTCCCTTAGTACCTGTTTGGGTACTCTCTTTTCCCCAGTCTATATATGCTTGTACAACGTCTCCCTCCCCTATTGGGATGAGCTTCCACGGGGCAATGTAGTCTGAGGAGAAGGGGCGATAGTAGTTATCTAGCTTTATCGCTCGCTGATACCAAGCCTCTTTCCCTTCGTCTAGAGCAAAGCGTCCGTTCCCCTGGCTGAAACGCACAACAAAGGGGAGCTGTGGGTCTAGTTGTCTTATCTCCACTTTCCCTTTTGTCCGACGAACAGGGCGTAGGTGTAGGCGTTTCTTTCCCTTCAATAGACTATCCCCCCCAGAATTATCCTCTTCAGGTGTTATTTCATACTCTCGCCCATCCTTCCCAACAAGAAGTGAGGGAAAGATTGGTTGCCCTAGGGCGTTCTTGGGTACTGTTATGCGCTGTGTGTTTCCTTCAAGGTCGTAGAGCAGTGCCTCGCCCGTTTCTTCATCATAGTCCACGCTTTTTCCCTCATCGGGGAGAGGAGGTAAAGAGAACGGAAGACTCTGACGAGGAAAGACGAAGGGAGCAGGACGGACTTCACGGCTTCCATCATCCCACTCGTCTGTATTCTGGATGTCTGCTGAGTGAGAATCTCTTAGGGCAGTGATGGTACCTCCAATCTGCTCCTTTTTATGGTTCAGAGCAAGATGCTCGAAGCGTACCCGTACCTCGGAGGTGAATGGTAGGGGAAGAGGTAAGGAGCCCTCGCCAGAAAAAATCCCACCGCCCTCACTTTGGACATTTCGAATCGTCATTGGGAAGTCCACACCCACCGTTACGGTATCCCCGACGGAAAGATGCTCTAGGGGTACACGATCGCGACGAGGCATGACGGGCGTCTCGCCGCAGTGGGCTAGGGCATCTGCATTGTAGTAAGGGAGTAGAATCTCCTGCTCTGGGGTAAAGGTGGGTTCGCGGTGACCACGGACTGCTCCCACACGTACTGTATACCGCTTCCCAAGAACTAAATCTTGTAGATTTGCTTCTGTGTCTTCTGTCCTTACCTCCTGCCATGGATAGCTGGCTCTCACTCCAGATTCTCGGTATTGGATGAGATAACTTTCGGCTTCGGCGACCTTCCCCCATGAGGCATGAATGATGGCCTTTCTTGGAGTAAGTCGAAGGAAAGAGGGAGCCGGGCAAGGGCTCTGTAGGCGGAAGGAACAAATCTCCGAGAGTCCATTATGCTCAAAGGATGTTTGCTCAAGTGTCTCCCCTGGCTTGAGAGCCTGAACCTGCCAAGCATAGCGGCGATCGGAGAGGAGGGGGATCTCACGTAGACTACTATAGAGAAAAGAGGTTGTCTGGGTACGAGTACGCAGGAGTTCAACACCATATGCAAAGGCACTAGAAGGAGAGGCACCATTGTCAGGGAGCTCCTTGAGTACCAGTTCGTACTCGGTGTCTGTTAGGTCTTGGTGACGAGGTAGCCAGCGAAAGAGTAGCTGTAGAGGATCGTGGATATTTATCTGAGCACCCTCAATGGGGGCAATGAGTAATGGGGGCTTCTTGTGCTCAACCCATGCCCGAGTGGAATGCCAGTCTGAGAGTGGACGCCCAGTGGTCTCCTCCACTACTTGGACGGAGAATTCTGCTTGCCCTGTGGGGAGTTTTCCACCCTCCAATTGTCCTGTCTGTCGGGCTCGCTCTGGTGTAAAGTATGGGGCTATCTCACTAGAGGAGAGACGTAGAGGCTCGTTAGGTTCAAGGGTGAAAGATGGATAATTTCCTACTGCGCCACTCTCAAAGCTGAACCAGTTCCCTACCCGTAGCCTAAGGCGCAGGCGTACTCTCAGGCTTTGGTGTTCGGTATCTCGATTGATGAGGCTGATGATGAGACGATCCTTACCTACCACAGCATACTCGCTGAGGACGTTACTCACTGGAGGTATGACCTGTATGACTGCATGTACGGGGTAGAATCGTTGAGCAATACCACTCTCTGCCCACCCTAAAAATATGGTGAGGATCAGCGTGAAGAGTCTCGAGATGTGAGGCATAGGTGCAGTGTGGAGCTACTTAGGCGTAGAGGCTACTCTTTATGCTATCTAGGTGGTTTATCTAGGTGGACTACAGTGCTTTCTCTACCCTGTTGATCTTATTTTGTCTTAACAATGTACTTTGCCATGTTGACCTTGTATATCTCACCATGAGAATAGAGATTTACTAGATCCTTTGTCAAAGGTAGTAAAGATGCTTGAAAACAAGTCTTTCTTGGAGGGCTGGATAGGCTTCTTCATAACCTTCCCAAGGTTACCCTCGATACTTCGTGGGAGTTTTCCTCATAACCTTATGGGAGGTATTGAGGGAACTCATCAAGGGTTTCCCTCGGTGCTTCTAGGGAGGTGAGCTTTCTGGAGCTATTGATTCCTTAGGGAAGCTAGCTGGAGATATTAGGAGACTTTGGCTAATTGTATGCCTAGGACAGGAATATGTATAGAGGAGGGGTGAGGAAGGAAGGAGTAAGATAAAAGAGGAGAAGGCGATAAAGTAAAGCTCTTAGATGCACGGGGAGGGATTGTGCGGAGGAACGAGACAATAAGCATGAGGAGTTACTTTCGTAGAAGTTTAATGGTTGAACGCTCTCCCTTGAGACGGAGCTGTAGGAAGTAGAGTCCAGGTGTCCACTGTGAAAGGGATAAGGATAATTCACCTCGATGGAAGAGGTTGTGTCTCTCTTCACTGAGGAGCTTCCCGGTTTCAGAGAAAAGAAGGAGCTGGATATCGGTGGGTTCTTTTAACTCAAGGTGTATGTGGATGATATCCGTTGTAGGATTCGGAGCAACGAAGAAATGCCTTACTAGGGGTATGTCAGTCTCCTTCGGTAGTGCTATAGATCCCTTTGGTAATGCACGTAGACTATGTGCAATTTCTTGGACACAACCCCCAAAGGACGCCGCTGCCGAGAGTGTGAAGTAGCCTGTACGATTAAGGCTAAATATAATCCCCTCTGGATATTCTTCTAGGAGAGTAGCTTCCTCAGGAAGGTGCCACTCAATATGTCCATCCCACTGCTTCGTGATATTTACGGCATGAATAGGGCTTCCAACCTCAACCTCTGTAGGTACGGCAATCTTTAGCTTAGGGGCTTGTCCCCCTTGATGAATTATCCGCTCTTCAGAAATGGAGCATCCTGCGCTGTTGGTTAGAGTTACTCGATAGCTCCCAGCCTCCTTTATTTGCAGAGTGGAGGAGGTTTCTTTAGAGAGAAGCTTCCCATCTCGATACCACTTATAAGTAAGACTTGGGTCGTCAGAGTTTACACGCAAAAGGCGAGAGGCACCGGAGCAAAGCGTAAAGGCAGGAGTAAGTGTATAGGTAATTGGTCTGGGCTCTCTCAGTGTAAGAGTGATGGATGTACTGCAACCTCGCGTGTCTGTGATGAGTGCTTTATAGGAGCCTGCTTTAAGACCACTCCGGGTTGTGGTAGTGGAAGATATATCTTGCCAGTTGATGGTGTATGGTGGAGTACCTCCTCGCAGAGAGAGGGTGATGGAGCCATCACTTTGCCCATAGCAAGAGACGTGCTTCACATTAGGAGTAACTACCAGTTGTGGCGGAGCTGCTAACTGAGCAGAAGCTTCTGCACTACAGCCATAAGCATCAGAAGCGATCAGTATATATTTTCCTGTAGGGAGCCCTGAACGATGCGGAGTGGTCTCCTTGGAGTCTAACCATCGATACGAGTAAGGGGGAACACCTCCTGAAACCTGAGCAGTAATAGAGCCGTTAGGGGACGAGCAAGTGGGGTTTACAGTTTGAAAGTAGATTGTAATTGGTGATGGGGCGGTGAGGTGGTAGGTCTTGGAGCGTGCCTCGATGCCATTGGCATCTGTCACAACGGCTTCGTAAAGTCCTTGCCCAATATTTCGTAGCGTGGAGTTTGTCTCCCCTCGGAGGAGTTTTTTTGTCCCGCTTGGTGTCACGACGTACCAAGCATAAGTATAGGGGACTCCTTTTGTTCGGGGAACACCACCTGCTACTGTTGCCGAGAGCTCCCCATCATGTCCAGAAGCACAGCGAAGCTGCCGATTCACTTTAAGAGCCACGGTAAGTGGGGGTGGTGCGGGCAGATTAAGAGATAGTTTGGTGTAGCAATTACAGGGGCTCTGTTTGTCCTCAGGAGACAGCAGGTCATAGTTTGCGTCACCTACAGTTACAGAGTATGAACCTCCTTTTAGGTGCGCTAAGGTGTAGATGTAGGTGTCTTTGTCTCGCTGAACATGGGTGGAATTGAAGACTTTCCCTGAGGCATCACGCCAAGAGACTCGGTATCCCTGTGCATCAGTCGTACCTCCTGACACGCGGATGGATAGTAGCCCATCAGAGGTGCCATGTCCCTTAGGAAGTTGGCGTAGACGAAGTTCGGCTTTTACAGGACGCTGAGGCTCAGTAAGAGTAATTGTCTTGGGACGTTCCTTACTCTGACATCCATTTGTATCGTGCAGCTCTATACGGTAGACTCCTGCAGAAAGCCTAGAGAAGAGAGCATTCTTTCCTTGTGAGACTTGTACTTCCTTTATAAAGGATGAGCCTCGGAAAAGTTTCAGGACGTAGTGTCCTGATCCTCCTGAAGGTCGGAGGGTGATACTACCATCGTTGCCTTGATGGCACGATATATTTTTACTCGTGACCTCGGTATAGGCAAGGGGGGCGAGCTCAGGAACAGTTACTGATACTTTGTGCTTCTCTCCGAGTGTATAGGTGTCGTAGCCTAAGTAAGAGCCACGTAACGTTAGCGTGTAGGAACCGTGAGGGAGGCCTCGAAGTGTTACACTATTTGTCTTGTCTAGCTGAATGTTACCACCTTCACTCTCCAGTAGAAGGCCATCTCTATAAATATTTAGCTTTTCTCCTTGCCTCAAGGCTCGGTCAAAAGTAAGACGTATCGATCCATTTCCCTCACCATGGCATGTGGGTGCTATAGCCTCTGTTTGGATGATGTGTGGGGAGGAGAGTATGGGGACAAGGTCGAGTTTTTCTTGATTTATTTGGTGTCTTGGCGTATTTATCCTAATGGAAACCTTGTGATTTTGTTCCAATAATTTGTCAAACTCTTCAGGAGAGAAGAGTTGGTAACCACAGAAAGACGTTCTCTCTTTGTAACTAAGATTCTCCTTGAAATTTTTCCACTCACTATGTCCAGACCTATCTATGTGTTGATACTGCCAATTATAGGCTATTGGAATGAAATTTTTCGTTGCTTGTAATGTTGCTTCATCATCACTTGGTAGATAAAAGACGCCTGTATTATTTAACGATGATGGAACGTAATCAAAATCTAAGTAATAGGGGAGGAGTGTAAAGTACGTTCTAACGTAGAGTTGAGGGTAACTACTAATATATATATCTAGCTCCTGATCACTTACAAATAGTGTTTCTTGATTGAGGTCAATAGTTTCCTCTAAATACCTCTTTTGATGAACTCGATAATCATCGATTGTCATTCGTATTCTAAGCTTTGCTGGATAACGTTGTTTATTAGCTTTAAATGAGTATACAGAAGGGTCAGAGCCAAACATGCCCGATGACACGAGAGGCTTATTGTCATAGTCTAGAATGTCATATCGAGGCATACTTGCCACATGGAGGTCGTTATCCGGAAAGCGTATACCATCATGGCTTAGTACTACCCTGTCGCAAGCACTTACATATTCCCCATTCTCTACCATTTGGGCAGAAAGAGGGAGTTTGGTGCAACCTATTAGGAGAAGTAGAACGATGCGGAGTCGTCTGGGCATTGCTGGGAGGTTTTTTAGGAAAGAGGAAATAGAGATTTGTTCCTTTGGGTAGGCATAAGGGTGTAATAGACAGAAGAGTTCCATCGTACCTAAATAAGTGCCAAAATATAGCCTCAAGAAATATGCTTGCAAAATTAAGAGATGTACTGACAATCTCTATTGAGCAGAATTATGGATTCCCATTGGATGGTTATGAAGAAACTAATCCGAGAGACGACGTGAGTAAAAGAGAAAGACTTAGAGAAGAGCATAAGCAGGTTAGAGGAAGAGCTTGTTGGATGAGGGCTGAGTTAGGGACGGATAGCTCGGTGTTCAGGCGAGGGAAGAGAGCGAAGCGAAGATGAAATGACTGAACACACAGAGTAAAAATATACCTTCCTTGAATCTATATTTTTATCGAGGTAGGACGTTGCTCGAGGGTTTGAGAGATATAGGAGGAGGGTTGCCTGAGTGTCTCCATCCTGTCGGCGATAAACTTCGAAGCCAGTTAGGGAGTTCTCGCCTCCTGAAACCCAACGAATCTCTAGCCCCTTCTTCTGTGGAACAATCTCCGTGATGATGGGAGAGGTTGGAGGAAGGAGCTGAGGCTTCTTAGCTATAACTCTTTGGGAAAGGGTAGATTGGTTATAGCGTCTATCTAAAGCTGAGATAGCATAGTAAACTTGTTCGTTTAGTGAGTGCATATCTACCGAGTCCTGCCATGAAGTCCCTATGAGGGGGGTATCATTGATGGGGATGAGCTCCTCTGCCTCAGTATGAGCACGATAGAGGCGGTATCCGAGGAGGTCGGCTTCGTGACCAGCTTGCCAAGATAGATTTATTCGCCCAAGGGTATCTACATGCGCCGTGAGCCCCAGAGGTGGAGAAGGAGGAAGGCTATCTACTTGCTGATAAAAGATTGGGAGAGAGCTGGTCACCCCGCCATTTGCTGCAATGGCCTCGAGACGGAAATATCGATTCTCAGGGGGGAGTATCCCTACTTTATATGAGCGAGAGGTGGGAGAAATGTTATCAAGAAATGTATGGTAATGCTTCCCTCCCTCCGAAGAAAGGAGACGAAAGTGAGAGAGCAGGGGAGCCTCTACGTCAGGGAAGAACCAAGAGAACGTTACTGCTGCATTTGGGTCAGACTGAGGATGGTGAAGGATGGGGTTCTCAGATAGGCTTTTATGTGCCCTGCCTGAGATTATCTCACTATACTCCCCTCGGGTCCCAAAGGATGTGATTCCTGCTATGCGGTAGTAGTAAGTGCGGTTGTTCTCGATGGAGTCCAAATATGTTATTGGGGTCGAGGAGCTAGTGTTTTCCCCCATCTGTGTTATGGGGGTCTCAGTAATAGGGGTGAAGGTTTCTCCGTCTAGGCTACGCTCTATACGATAGGACGGATATAGACCTGCGAGGCTCTCATATTCCCAGCTAAGGAGGGCAGAGGCATCTAGGAAGTGTACAGATAGCCCGAGCGGAGGGACAAACTTTGTTAGCTGATCTGTCTCAACGTAGGTTTGTCCAGATTCAATCGTTCCCTCATTCGTAGGGGTGAGTGGTGTCACCTTGTAAAGGTAACTCTCGCCATCACTTATAGTTTTATCAATCCAGCCCCACCCCACAGCCTGAGCCATAGGAAAGCACTGATCGGCAGCAAAGAGACTGAAAAGGAAGCGCTGTTGGCTTTTCTCTGAGGCCGTTATTGCCCTGGAGATAGGATCTTTTCCCGAGAAATCGACTTCAAAATCCTCCCCCCAAAGGGCTTGCGCTAAAATTGCAGCCATTGGATGCTTACCTGAGAGCTCTTTTACTTGGTCGGTAATAGAAGGGCGGAGGACTTCAGCAAGGAGTTTTTCTTCAGGCTGAGTTAGAAGCTTCCCTCCGCGAACAAGTGTCTCTCGCGTGAGGCGTACACCATATTTATTCAATCTTTTCCAGCCCTCTTCGTCTGTGGCTGCCCAGCGAATGAGTACATGTCCTGTATGTACTTCTGCTCGCACTTTCACCGCATGTAGTGGAGAGGTAGAGGAATGGGTTTCTGCATATAGATGGTCTAATCCAATCAATGGAACAAGAGTAAGATATAGGAAAGGGAAGAATGTCCTTATATCCCCTTTAGATAGAGATGTGATAGGAGTGTTTGGGGCTTCCCCTCTAGAGGTGCCGGGGATACCTCTCTGGAGGTATTGAGGAAACCTCCGAGATAGTTTCCTCAGTACCTCAATAAGGGTAGCGAGAGAACGTCCAAGAGAGCTGAGAAAAGGGTGTTGATAGTGGAAATAGCTATCCTTCATGGGGGGAGCTAGTTATTTAAATTAGAGAAATTATTGTACGAGCATTCAGTCTCTGCTATGGGTTTAGTTTCTCCAGGCAGGGTATAGGAAAGGATAATCCGATAGTGCCCATTATGAAGTACTTTGGGACGCCCAAAGGCAAACCTTTGGAAAACATCCTGAGGGACGTGCCGATTTCGATTTAGTACTTGGGGTAAGAGATCATAGAAGTCTGCTTGAATCACTTCTCCGATATCATAGCCAAAGGGGAAGACGAAGCTACGGGGAACGCCTGCCTCGTTTTGAAGGAGCATGCGATAGCGTGGAAGTAGTGGAAGGGCATAGTGTGGTGGTATACCATAGGGCTTCTCCGTACGGTATCTAAGGCGAATTGAGCCGTAGGGATAGCCAGCGTAGACTAAGGGAAGGCTCTCTTTGTAATAAGGCTCGTCAAGGGAGGCACGTACAGAAATGAGTGGCTGGGAACCATTTGTTCCTCCTCCAATGAGCTCTGCTTCATCAAAAGCCTCTTCATCTGAGACAAAGAGAAGGATACGATCTGCATGTGGAAGACGCTCAAGGGCAGACCTACTCTGAGCAGTGAGACTATTTATCTTAGAGATAAAGTCAGCATGACGGCTGGTTGCGAAGTCAAAGCTGAGAAGATGCCCCTCCAATTCTTTAGATAGCAAGGCCTCAGCCCTACGTTCTGTGACCTTGATTGAACCCCCTTCACTATCGGTATAGACCTCTTTTGCCTTATCTGCATCTCTCTCATTTGTCTTCCCTGAAACAAAGGAGAGGCGTGCGGTATAGTTCATGCGTGGAAGTAGGGTGGGTAGACGGAAAGTAATCCGCTTCTGTGTCTCATTATATTGGAGTGGAGTACGGAGTATCTCGCCCCGTTCATTTTCAAGTTGTAGCTCGTAGCTAAGACCTCGGTCGAAGAGATAGTGTTGCCCTACTTTGAGTTGAATATAGCCCTCAGCTACCTGTTTTGTGAATAGGTATTTTTGACCTATTATCGGGTAGGAATACACTACATTCTGTAGCGGAATTTCTTGGGGGGGCATCCCCTGTCATAAATGTACACTGCTTACGTTCGATTGCCTCTCTCCCTCCTGTATATACCGTCCTCCATGTGTTTTCTTTTTGCTCTTCAAAGCCCACCGCGACTTCGGCATGGAGCTTGCTCTTCTGTGGCAAAATCTCCTGAGGATGAAAGGTGAGGGCATCACGAGTTTTATTCCATGTGAGTTTACCTAGAATCTCCTGCCCCTGCTCGTCCTGTACTCGGAAGTGCTTGAGACGCACACGATAAAGTTTCTCTCCGTCTTCATCGCTGCTATGAAAAACTTTTCCCTCAGCTATATTCAGACGAACTTCAGGCATTGAAAAAACACTTACTCTCTCGGCAAGGTGCTGGGGGGCTAGGTCACTAATTAGAGGTCGCTCTATAGGAGATCCCCCAGGAGTAGTAATACGGCACTCTTCCCCTAAGGAGAGGCGAAAACGGGTATTCCCCGATACTAATCCCCCAAGAATACTGAACTTGACTCCAAGGTAACCTCTGAAATAGGATGGATTAGGAAGACCAGCTTGGAGGAGAGCTGCTGCACCTCCTCGGAGAATGGGAAATCTTCCTTTGATGAAGAATAGCCGAACCTTTACCCCCAGCTCCCCTTGTAGATAGGCGTAGGCCTGTCCTCGTGCATACCAACCATTCAGTCCGATGCGTCCTGAGCGTCCTTCACATTCGGTCTCAGTACTATACTCTCGTAGCATAGCATCAAAACCTAGCCCAGCTTGAAATCGAGCATAGAGCATTAAGAAGGTTAAATCCCCTGTTGATACCTGTAGACGAGAACCAAAGGCTAGTCCTCGCCCTAGAGCCAGCTCTTGAGGACTACGTCCTGCATTTCGTAGAGTAGTTGGTGGGATGGATAGTAGGCTTAGCACCTCGCTAGGAGGGTCAGGCATGTCTGGTATTTGTGATCCAGCCATTAGGTATGATCGTGACTCAACGGATGCGAGCCCTGCCAATCCAAGACGAAGGCCGATAGGATCTGCCGGTGAGCCTAGGTGCAGATACCATTCCTTGGGATCGGCATGTAGTACCCCCCATCCAGCTCGACCTCCCTCGCCTATGCCCTCAATAAACTTGCCTGTGACATAGAGTTCTGTCATCGCATGAAAGGCCTTAGCACGAAAGTCAAAACTTGCCGTGAGACTTCCCCGAATACCATAATTCAATGACGAGGGAATGGGGGCAAGCTCTCGGGTAGCACGATGAGGGTCACTCATGCGCCATTTCTCTAGAGTCTTGGAACTGAATGCTTGCTCTTTCTTTAGTAGATTGGCATAGGCTCGATTCAAATCTGCTGCAGAGGATAACTTCATCGTCGCTTGACCCTCGGCTGGAAACTGGGCGTAGGCAAAGAGACCTGCATAGTTGAGTCCTCCGTGGCGATTGAAGGCGAATTCCAGCGCGCCTTCTCCTGTAGCGACTTTCTCTCCTACGCGAAAATTTACAGCAGCCTTGAAGCCTAGTCCCATAGAGGCATCGGGTAGGTAACGAGTCTTTCCTCCATCTTTCCCTTCGGCCCGCATACGTTGAGTAACCCCACAAGATAGACCTTGAATTGAAACTCCAGTAAAGATGGGTACTCCAGAGGGAAAAACGGCTCCCCCCTCAGCAAACCAATAGCGGAAGTCCTTCTTATGTCCGAAAGCTCCACGTGTATGTACTTGTAGATTCCCAAGCTTTTCCAGAGTGAGATCTACATCTCCCGTGAAGCCATCTCCAAAAATAGGGTCATTTCGATGAAAGGCTAGCTGACCCTTTAGACGGATAAGTTCGGCTATGTGAGCGTCAAGATTGATATCGTCTACCTTAACCCCATCACATATCCAGCGATCATGTCCATCTTTTACTTCGCGATGTGCTTGGAAGCGTAAGGTCGTTTGTCCAGAGAAAAGCTTTTCGCCTAGTGTTACGCTTGCCTTTGCCATCAGCTCTACCTCGTCTGACTTACTTGTTAGTTCTAGCTTACGGATGGATAGGGGAAGGCTTCCTAGCTGCGCTTGTCCCTCGTAGCCTAAATGCTCGATGCTGAGGTAAGGGCTCTCGGTTTGTAGGCGTAGTCCTCGAAAAGAAACCTTGGGTAGGATAGTTGTACTACCGCCCTGATTCGAATCTAGGAGGGTCATCTCCCCATGCAGTACAGCGGTCGGAAAGAAATGCCCATCTCGATAGGCAAGCTGTACATAGGAGTTGGGGAGAAGTTTAGCTTTGGCATTAAAGAGGGAAAAGTCTAGGCTATCTTCTTCTTTCGGTGATACCCTAAGGTTATATTCGTTGTCGGGATTGATGACTCCAGTATAGGCTAAAGAGGTGTTTTTCCCTGTGAAGGGGAGCCCAATATACCCGCTAAATGTAGCAGAGACGAGTTTATTTGCCTCAAGGTTTAGCCCGAATTGATTTACTGAAAAGTCCCATCCCCCAGCGGTACCTTCAGAAAGGGGTAGAAGCTGCTCAGCAGAGAAGGCTCCTGTGATGCCTTGGTCATCGATGAGTAGATGCTTAGCCATAAAAGTTATTCGCTTAGCATCTCTTCGTGCGAAGGCTTTTGGGAGTGTCACAGATACCTCTTCTGAATACAGCCCTCGCCATGAACCCTGCTTCCAATTATGGAGATATTTTGCTTCATAACCATTGGGATATTGGACGGATGGGCTATTTTGGGTGTCACTTAGATCTAGGGTGACTTGGTGTAGACCAAATTCAAAACCTGGTAGCCCCTTAATCTCAAAATCTGGCAGTGTTGCCTCAACAAGTAAGTCTTTCCAACCTTCTACCTCTGTCTGAAAGTGTGCTCGGACGGGCTCGTTTGTACCTGCTACTTTCAGTAGCTCCTTTGAGAAAAGCACCTCAGCATCTAGGCCTAGAGCTTTGAATCCCTCACACCCGATCTTCAGATAAGTCCCATTGTGTGTGCTGTTTCTCGCTTCGCCATGGGGGCTGCGTAGTATAAGCTTAGAGCCTGAAACAAAGGGTAGATGGAGGTCTTCTAATAGAATAAGCTTTGCCTCACTTGGTAAACTACCACGGGAGGAAGCGGTGGCTCCTTCAATTCCGAAAAGAAGTCGCTTGCGTTCCCCTCCCTCTAGGGGAAGGATGACTTCTGCATAAATACCCAATCGAGTATGACCTTCTTTATCGATCGTAAAGCTTATTCACTGCGATAGTGACACCCAGCCCATTGATAGTACGCTTCACTCCAATTGGCAAGTGTCCTAGGTTTACTTGGTTGAGGTCATTTGTGTAGGCATGGCTCTCAGCCAATTGACTAAAGAGCTTTTGAGCCTCCTTGGCTCTAAGAAGAGTCTCCTGCTGGGCAGGGAGCGAGAGCGGAAAAGCAAAAGACAGAAGCAGGGTAAGCAGTCGCTTCATACAAAGGGTGCGAGAGGAGGCGATAGATGTATACATGAGAAGATGGGTACTAGAAGCTAAATACATAGCTAAGACCAGCTGTTGTAGTAGCTTGGTTCCTGAACTCAGTGGTATGAGAAAGCCTATGTTGAAGGCCACAGGAGGCGTTTAGGCTATGACGTTTAAGGAAGGTATAGCTGGCAGCAAAGCGGGTGTTATAAATATCGGCTAAAGTGTGCGAGTCCTCTGTAGTATGGCTCATGGAAACGCTGAGGCTGAGACGAAGGGCTTTCTTGAAGGTACGCCATGAAGTGGAAAGATTTGGTCCATAAGTGTATGTGCCTCGTTGCAGAAGGTAGCTGTTGCTGAACGAGAGTCCAAGCGTAGCCGAGAGATTTAGTGGAAGGAAATCAAGGCTGTAAGTGAGTTGTGTATTTATAAAGCGTGATAGCTGATTCTGGAGGAGTTCTCCACCTCTATGATCTGAGGTAGCCTGGTAGCTAGTTGTAAAGGAGAGAAGGTCAGTGCGTTGCTCTGTACGGTGTGTTGTCCAAGCAATATAGAGGTCAATATTGTTATTAATCTGGGTAAAATCTAATGTGTCAAGACCATCATAAGGACCTTGGGCATTGATATAGTCGAAATTAGATTTAAGATTGCGATAGTTTTGAAAGGTTGAGGTTGATAGCGTGGCATTGAGCCGATCATTTGGAGTGAAGGTGAGGTTTAGTGAGCTAACTACCCTACGGGATAGCTGGGGGTTACTTCTTGTAAGACCATCGCGTTGAATTCCTGCACTCAGGGCTAGCTGTAAGCGATCGGAGAAGAAGGGGTGTGCGTAGTTGAGGGTAAGATTTTCGTAGTCATGCGTGAAGTAATACGCCCCTAATGTTTCGTAGCTGGGACTAATGCGTTCATAGCCGAGACCAATGGTATTCCTTAAGAAGGTATAGCTAAAGCTTGTTTTCAGAGCATGGTGTGTCGCTGTAGAAGATTGGCGTCCGAGGAGTTTGTCGATAAAGCTTGAATTCGCTAGTCTTGGGGCTCTGATGTCTTGGGTTAGGAGGCTGATTGCATATTCTAGGGTAAATTCCATGCCATCAATAAGTCTTAACCCTAGTTCTGTACTAAGAGCTACATTCTTCTTGGGGTGTATCCCAAGCCGCTCCGTGTCAAGGGTCACTTGGTTTGCCCGATCAGAGGCGGAAAAAAGTGTCCCACCAATGAAATACTTCTCTCCATCATAGCGAAGCTTGATCCCGTATCCCCAGCGGTCAAAGGTCGGTAATAGGTGTGGGCGTGATATATCATAGGTCGTTTTCCTAAGTAGCCTACCAGCCATTAGTGCCATTTTCCATTTTTTAGGAGTAAGTTCAACTCCTACTCCTGTGAACTGATGCCCATTCAGTGTGTATGGTGAGAAGTTCATTGATACATCTCCTATGTGTGCTTGTGCCCAGCGATAGGATGGGTGTAAGCTGAGTCGGCTCGGTAGGGAGGGATAAGAGAAATGAGAACCATAATTATTTAGGGAGAAGCTTAGTGGGAGGTGAAGCGATTCGTATGTAGTGAGATTGAGAGTACCATTGAACTGATAGAGGAAGGGCTTCTGCTCCAAGTGTGGATCTCTATCCATATAGGTTACACTTGCAGATACACTACCACTAAGCTTGATAGGTTTCTTCTGCTTTAGCTTGGTTAGTTCCTCAAGGTCTAGGTTCTGTGCTGAGGTAGCCAAAGCTGTGAGAATAAGGAGTGCCAAGGTATAGAACTCTCTCATGTAATGGTGATGTAGAGGTAGTGAGCTAAATGACAATACTATACGATAGCAAAGGTAGCACTTCTCCAATGAATTGTCAAGTATCTTAGGGGACATTTTGATATTGAACCAAGAACGATTAGCAAACCATTGAATTGGGTAAAATCTTGTCTTCTTGAAGTCTGGAGTGGAAGTTCCTCTTTGGGGTTAGAGGGCTTTACCAGTGATGAATAGCCAATCAAGGATAAATATATCAGTAAGAAATAGTAGCTTTGGAAACCGATTGACTTGGCTGTATGATCCCCATAAATGAACTACAGCTGAGGGAAGATGCGTTTTGATGATACGAGCTATTATATATAATGGGTAAGATTATTGCCTTGGCCAACCAAAAGGGAGGCGTGGGTAAAACAACAACAGCGATAAATCTCGCAGCCTCTTTGGCTTCGCTGGAGAAGCGTGTACTCTTGGTCGATGTGGATCCTCAGGCCAATGCCTCCTCTGGACTTGGCGTTGAGGGTAGTGAGATTGGCAAGACCATCTATGAATGTCTGTGCTCTGGCCTTCCAGCAAAAGAGGTCATCATCCCTTCGATGGTTGAAGGGCTAGATATTCTCCCCTCACACATAGATCTTGCAGGGGCTGATTTAGAGCTATTGGAGCGAGATCGAAGAGAATTTGTCCTCAAGGAGGTACTGGCACCCATCGTGGATCAGTACGACTATATCCTGATCGATTGCTCTCCATCGCTGGGAATCATTACGGTTAATGCCCTTGTTGCCTCAGACTCGGTACTAATCCCTGTGCAATGTGAGTACTTTGCTCTAGAGGGTATCTCTAAGCTCCTAAATACAGTGCGTATCGTACGCCAGCGCCTGAACCCTAGGCTCGAGATAGAGGGCTTCCTTATGACGATGTATGATAGCCGTACGAGACTAAATAATCAGATCTATGAGGAGGTCAAGAGCCACTTTAAGACTCTTGTTTTCGAGACGGTTATCCAGCGTAATGTCAAGCTGGGAGAAGCGCCTAGCCATGGCCTGCCTGCGCTACTCTATGATGCCGATAGCCGTGGGGCGGTAAACCACTTGCAGTTAGCCACAGAGCTAATTAATAAGACAGAGCTAATTAATAAGAATAAGTAGTAGATGACAAAAGCAAAGCATAAGAGTGTCCTTGGTCGTGGGCTGGGTGATCTGCTTGGTGGCGGAGAGCCTGAGCCAATAGCAGGAGCCTCATCAATTCAAGAGCTCTTAATAGGGAAGATTCTACCCAACAGTAATCAGCCTCGTCGAGAGTTTGATGAGGAGAAGCTTGCAGAGTTAGCTGCATCCCTGCGTTCCATAGGGCTCGTGCAGCCTATCACGGTGCAGCAGATCGACTCAGACCAATACATGATTATATCAGGGGAGCGACGTTGGAGAGCGGCACAGATGGCTGGGCTGGCAACGCTACCTGCATATGTGCGTCCTACTCGTCCAGAGGAGGTGATGGAGCTGGCTCTTGTAGAGAACATCCAACGGGAAGATCTGAATGCAATAGAAATTGCTCTGGCCTATCAGCAGATTATTGAGACACATCATCTCAAACACGAAGAGCTAGCAGAGCGAGTAGGAAAGAAGCGTGCGACTGTCACCAATTACCTCCGCCTCCTTCGCCTCCCAGCCGAACTTCAACTAGGCTTAACACAGCGTCTCATTGATATGGGGCATGCTCGTGCCCTCCTCCAGGTAGAGGATACAGAGCGCCAGATAGAGCTCTATAATCTCATCCTACAGGAGCATCTCAGTGTGCGAGCCGTAGAAGAGCTGGCTCGTGCCATTAAAGAGGAGGGTGCCAAGGAAGAGTATCCAACTGCACCACAGACCAAGAAGTCTAAAGCTACTAAGCGAGAAGATTATCGTCTGCTAGAGCAGCATTTAAATCAAGTCCTCTCCTCCAAGGTCTCCCTGAAGTGCAATGCGCAGGGTAAGGGGAAGCTCACCATACCCTTTGATAATGATGAGGAGCTAGAGCGAATCATGCAGCTCTTTGAGCGAATACAGCACTGAGGGCTTACTTAGACGATTGATTGGTTTTGCTTGTGCGGATTGATTCATTTCTTCTCGTAGTGCTCCTTGCTCTTACCTGTAGGTCTTGGGCTGTGGCATCGCCTGTAGATTCTATTTTTATGAGCGAGGGAGATTATCCCGCACTTGTAAAGCAGGTTGATGGACGAATGTATGCGTCGAAGCAAAAGACCTCATCTCCTTATCTAAGAGACTTGTGGAGCGATAGTTTGAGTAGACATGTAGATAGCATTCAGGCACAGGACTATTCACAAGATACCCTTACAACAAAAGCTCTCTCGCACTCGATTGAGGCGAGTCTCTGGAAGCCTCATTCGGGAAAGGCTATGCTATGGGCTCTACTCCCAGGCGGTGGTCAGATCTATAATCGTAAGTATTGGAAACTTCCAATTGTATGGGGGGCATTCATGGCTTGTTTCTACTCCATATCTTGGAACAGTCGTCAGTACCAAGATTATCATGCCGCCTATCGTGATATCATGAGTGAGAATCCAGCACAGAATACTGCTTGGCTTGTCTTTGCTCCAGCTGGGGCGAAGGCAGAGGATTATGCCCAATACTCCTCACTCAAGCAAACGCTTAAAAGGGGAAATGACTTCTATCGGCGCTACCGTGACCTGAGTATCGTGGTGAGTGTCCTTGTATATGGTCTGTCTATCCTTGATGCGTATGTAGATGCTGAGCTATATACCTTTGATATTAGTCCTGATTTGTCTCTCAAGGTAGTCCCCGAGGTTGGAATGCCTAAGCTCGGTAACCCTTCGTTTCAGCTGGGGGTAAACTGCAGCCTCACCTTCTAAATGGATCTTATATGAAATCCTATATCAAGGTAATCACCACTATTCTACTCTTTCTCTCTACACTCTCGCTCCGTGCGCAAACGGATAGTGTACGAGGACGTACTACTTCTAGCTTAACACTAGCCTCTGCGCTCCTAGACCCTATTACGCTACCTGCTTCGCTTGATCAGGATGTAGAGCGATTACTTGAGCGCTGGTATAGTGGGTATGGTCAGCACAAGGGTGTGCGAGGGAGTACGCGTTATACTCCCTCATCTGTTACCATCCCTTATACTCCTGATAGCGTGTACATACGCATGCTGAATAAGATGCCTTCAGCAATGCGATTTAGCTATAACCCTCTCGTGAGAGAGGCCATTGAGCTCTACCTTTTCCGCCGAAGAGGGTTGCTGAGCTCTATGCTTTCCTTGGCAGATCTCTACTTCCCAGAGATCGAAGTGACTCTAGATAAGAACGCTCTCCCCATGGAGCTTCGTTACCTAGTTATTGTAGAGTCGGCACTTAATCCAAAAGCAATCTCTCCAGCTGGTGCTGCTGGTCTCTGGCAGCTGATGCTCCCTACTGGTAAGATCTATGGTCTGTCAGTGAATAGTCTTGTAGATGAACGTATGGATCCAGTGAAGAGCACCGAGGCTGCTTGTCGCTTTCTGAAGGATCTTTACCGTATCTATGGCGACTGGTGGCTTGTCCTAGCTGCTTACAACTGTGGTCCGGGGAATGTTAATCGTGCCCTACGAAGGACTGGCATGGAGAAACCTAACTTCTGGGAAATCTATCGCTATCTACCTAACGAAACGCGTCGCTATATACCACTTTTTATAGGTGCTTACTTTGCGATGCACTACCATCGAGAGTACGGCATCGTGCCACGAGAATTAGGGCGTCCTTTAGCGACTGAGTACTATACAGCTTCTCATCGTGTGACCTTTGATCGTATCTCTGAGCTTACAGGGGTAGATACTGAGACCATCTCAGCCTTCAATCCTCAGTTTCGTCGGGGGATTATACCTGGCAATAATCAACCTTATCCCGTGCGCCTCCCTCTCTCTGCAATTATTAAGTTAGATAGCTTGAGTGAAGAGGTCTCTTCTCCAGAGCTTCGAGTCAACCTTGAAGGTCCAAGTAGTAGTACGGTAGGCAAGAAAAGCCAAAAAGAATCTACAGAAGGAGTAGAAGAGGCAGCCTCGACCACGAAGACAAAGAAGAGGGATAGGGCTTCTAAACGTGATAGGCAATCTAGAAAGTCCAAAGCAAATAGCCACTCAACGCATAAGGTTCGCTCTGGTGAAACCCTTTATTCCATTGCTCACAAGTACGGGGTCTCTGTATCTGAGCTCAAGAGAGCTAATGGTCTGAAGTCTGATCGCCTCAGTGTCGGGCAGAGTATCTCGGTACATAAGAAGTAATCATCAATAATAACAAGCTATAAAACAATGAAACAGCCAACTCTTGTCGTACTCGCTGCAGGTATGGGCAGTCGCTACGGAGGTCTTAAGCAGCTGGATGGACTTGGTCCTTCGGGGGAAACAATCATGGACTATTCAATCTATGATGCCATCCGTGCTGGCTTTGGTAAGGTCGTATTTGTCATTCGTCACACTTTTGAGCAGGAGTTCCGTGAGAAGATTATCTCAAAGTATGAACACAAAATTCCTGTTGAAGTGGTTTTCCAAGACCTGGATAAGCTCCCTGCTGGCTATACTGTCCCCGAGGGCCGTGAGAAGCCCTGGGGAACAAACCATGCTGTGATGATGGCCGAAGCTGTTGTCAAGGAGCCTTTTGCTGTAATTAACGCTGATGACTTCTATGGTCGCCATGGTTTTGCCACATTAGCGGATAAGCTACGTAGCTTCTCTGACACAAGGGATAAATACTGCATGATTGGGTATCGTGTCGGTAATACGTTAAGCGAAAGTGGAACCGTCGCTCGCGGTGTCTGTCAGGTGGATGAGCGAGGCTTCCTAACAGAGGTAGTTGAGCGAACGGCTATTGCTCGAGGAGAGGATGGGCGCATCTCTTTCACCGATGAGAATGGGCAGGTGCAGTATCTCGATGACAACACTCCTGTGTCAATGAATATGTGGGGCTTTACTCCAGATTACTTTGACTACTCGAATGAACTCTTCTGTCATTTCCTGAAGGCTCTGGATACAAACCCCAAGTTTGAATACTATATCCCGCTTCCAGTTAATCTCCTTGTCGCAGAGAAGAAGGTGACAGTTGAAGTGTTGGATACTCCAGACCAGTGGTTTGGTGTTACTTATGCTGCCGATCGCCCAGATGTGGTTGCTAAGATTCAATCTCTTGTCGACGCAGGCGAGTACCCAAGCAAACTTTTCTAGTACCACCATCTAACCTCAAACTTACTACGCAAGGGTAGGGCTACACATCCCAGTAGCCCTACCCTTGCGCTTTTATGTATATCCCTTTTGCTCCTTCATCTCATTCTGTAGAGTGCAACCATACAACAGATGTCGTTTTATGATTCCTCATGCCCCCTTTGTGCATCTTGTGTGGGAGAGGCCATTTGATGACCACTTTTTGCTTCATCTGGTGTTTTGGGCAATACACTGAAAATCAAAATGTTATTTTCGTTCTTAGAAGCATTGCCAATGAGTTACCATAACTCGTCGCAACAAGTTATGGTAACTCGCTCAAACGAGTTATGGTAAGTCGTTGCAGAGAGTTATGGTAAGTCTCTGAACCGACTTATGGCAACTCGTTGTCCCTCTCCACAAACTCCCTAAAAAGGATGTTGTCACCGAACTTGGTCTGGATTATAATTGCTCCCTACATATAATATAGTGTGGCATATATAAATACTTATCCAGGGCAATTGAGGAGTAAGATGTCGGGGCTTCAGCTACGAGGTAGTCACTCTATGTCTAAAAAATGCCCCCTTGTCGGCTTTGAGTTATGGGGAGTTTATCTTGGGTTGTGTGGGTGGATCCAAATTTTCTTGTGAATTTTCCTCATTGTAAGTTATTGGATTTAAGGCTGATGTTGTTGAGTTTAGTTTCATAAGTGGATATAAATTTGGAATTATATTTGGAATTGAAGAATAAAAAGCATTACCTTTGCAACCGCAAAAGAGGGAAGCGCCTCTTGGGAATAAATAGAGAATTGGAGTATCTTTCTGGGGCGACCTGGGAGGTTATACTAAAAGCGATCATTGACATACTTGATAAAAACAAACGAGAAAACAACGTAGAGC
>ERZ772827.275-NODE-275-length-29253-cov-8.812419_pt1 | contig 29253 bp, 38 predicted proteins | sample MGYA00580850_ERZ772827 | MGnify/ENA primary metagenome ERZ772827 (study PRJEB29015, sample SAMEA2737950) | human oral metagenome | biome: human oral; feature: human-associated habitat; material: dental | place: China | collected 2145 ... | reverse complement strand
TGAGAAGTGAGATTAAAAGTATTATAATTAGTATTAGTAAATGTTCCCATAGCTCAGTAGGATAGAGCACTCGCCTCCTAAGCGAGGGGTCAGAAGTTCGAATCTTCTTAGGAACGCCAATATTATAAAATAGAGCTTACTAAGATAAACAATATCTTAAGCTTTTTTTTATGCTTAGTTATAATTTAACTATATGATAATATGATAATAAAAAATATAATATTTCATTTCGTTAATGTATCAAATATATATTTAATATAATATAAATGATAATATGTACGTGTTAAATTAGAAAAGAATGAAAGGAATAGTAATGAAAAAGAAACGAAGAAATGAATTGAATACTTTTAAAGAATATATGAAAAATAATAAAAGTAAATTTATTCTCCCTATTGTAATATTACGGAGTATCATTTTTAAGTTTTAATATTAAAAGTAAAATTAATAATAATGAATCAATTAAATATAATGGAATAAAATTAATTCAATATTCAAATGTTGATTATGTAATAAGAACAAATACGTATAATATTGAAGGAATGCATATAAAAGATGGAAGAGATTATATAACAGGAAATGCAGAAATATTTTTAAGAAGAGAAGATGGAGTAGTAGAAATACCAAAAGAAGTAAAAATATATGTAGAAAAAGATCGGAAAGAGAATATATTTTTATGTAGGGAAACTACAAGGAAATGCTCCTCAATATTATTTTGATATGATAATAAACGGACTAGATGGAGAATATGTAGTAATAGCAGAATCAATAGGAAATAATGGGAAAACATACAGTGAAAGATTATGGATACCAGGAAGCCAAAGAAAAGAAATATCAAAACAAGGAATGAATACAACATTTAGAACAGAAGAAGGAAAAATAATATTTAGAAAAAAAGCAGAACCTAAATATGTAATAAGAACAAATACATATAGTATAGAAGGAATGCATATAAATGATGGTAGGGATTATATAACAGGAAATGCAGAAATATTTCTAAAAAGAGAAGATGGAGTAGTAGAAATACCAAAAGAAGTAAAAATATATGTAGAAAAAGATCGGAAAGAGAATATATTTTTATGTAGGAAAATTAGAAGGAAATGCTCCAAAATATTATTTTGATATGATAATAAACGGACTAGATGGAGAATATATAGTAACAGCAGAAGCAAAAGGGAATAATGGGAAAACATATAGTGAGAGATTATGGATACCAGGAAATCAAAGAAAAGAAATTGCAAGACAAGAAATGAATACAACATTTAAAACAGAAGAAGGAAAGATAATTTTTAGAAAAAAAGCAGAACCTAAATATGTAATAAGAACAAATACATATAATATAGAAGGAATACATATAAATGATGGAAGAGATTATATAACAGGAAATGCAGAAGTATTTTTAAGAAGAGAAGATGGAGTAGTAGAAATACCAAAAGAGGTAAAGATATATGTAGAAAAAGATCGGAAAGAGAATATATTTTTATGTAGGGAAACTACAAGGAAATGCTCCTCAATATTATTTTGATATGATAATAAACGGACTAGATGGAGAATATGTAGTAATAGCAGAATCAATAGGAAATAATGGGAAAACATACAGTGAAAGATTATGGATACCAGGAAGCCAAAGAAAAGAAATATCAAAACAAGGAATGAATACAACATTTAAGACAGAAGAAGGAAAAATAATTTTTAAATTTTTAAAAAAAGATCAAGAAAGCAATCTAAAACCTAAATCTAGCTTAGATAAGACCAATTTAAATAACAAACTAAAAGAATTAGAAGAGTTATTAAAAGGTAAAGAGTTAACAGAAAACTTAAAGAAAGACAAAATAGAAGAGAGTATAAGAAAATATAATGAAGAATATGATAAGATAATATCAAACTTAAATTCTGTTAAAGTTAATATCTCAAAACTAGGAGAAGATAAGACTTCAGAAAACGAAATTAAATTAAATCAATACATAAGAGACTTGGATAACATAAAAAACACTTTAAATGTATTAAATAATATATTAAAAATAAAATTAGATAAAACTATTTTAAACTCTATATTAAAAGAAACAGAAGAAATAATAAACAGTAAGAAACTTACTGAAGATAAGAAAAAAGGTAAAACGGAAGATAGTATAAAAGAATATAATAATAAGTTAAATGAACAAATAAGTAAATTTAATAATATTAATTTAGAAATATCTAAATTAGGAGAAGAAAAAACATCTCAGAATCATATTAAGTTAAATAATTATATTACTGAATTAAATAATATTAAAATTAATTTAAATAACTTGGATAAAATCTTAAAAGATAAACCACAACCAAAGCCTAAGCTTGATAAGACTAATCTAAATAACAAATTAAAAGAATTAGAAGAGTTATTAAAAGGTAAAGAGTTAATAGAAAATTTAAATAAAGACAAAACAGAAGAAAGTATAAGAAAATATAATGAAGAATATAATAAGATAGTGTTAAACTCAAATTCTGTTAAGGTTAATATATCAAAACTAGGAGACGATAAGAATTCAGAAAGTGAAACTAAATTAAATCAGTATATAAGAGATTTAGATAACATAAAACATAGTTTAGATATATTAAATAATATATTAAAAGTAAAAGAAGAGAAAACAGAAAAGAAAGTTGAATTTAATAATGTATCTTCTATAAAATTATTCCAAAATTCACAATATGGAGAAGCATGGGTAACAATATTAGAAAATATACCTACAAATATAAATGATTATTTTATAAAAATAGAATCTAATAATCATAGACCTATTATTTTAGGTGTTAATAAAATAGAAAAAGTTGGTAATAAGTATAAGATATATGGAGATAATATTGAATATATTTTAGGAGAAAATGATTTAAAATCAAAAGATATTACTAAAATAAAAGGATATCAAAATGATAAATCTAATATATATAATAATATAATTAAATTAATACCATACTATAATCTAGAAACAGTTATAGAAATTGGGAATAAATTAAAGAATTCTAGTATTTTAAATAATAAAAAAATAAATAGTATTATACCTTTAAAAGATAAAGAAGTTTCATCTTCAGAAGAAGTAAGAAATGGATTATCAAATAAAGTAATGATAAAATTTGATGATAATACAGTTGAATATTATAATTTAGAAAATTTAGGGAAATTTAAACAATTTAAAGAATATAATATTAATTTAGATGGAGAAAAAATATTATATACTCCAGAATTAGGAATTGAAAATTCTGAAACAAAAGAAATTGTTAATGAAATTAAGCAACAATTTGAAAAGGTAAATTTCCTTGAAGATAAAAAAATATTTGAGATTTTAAATCCTAGAATAAAAGCACTTGATAAGATAAAGAAAAGAAATGAAATGAAGAAACAACTTGGAAAAGAAGTTTCAGATGAAGAATTATTAAAAGAATTACAAAAGATAACTTTAGAAAAAATGTCATATAAGAATTCGTTTGGTAATATTCAAAAAAATATTGATGACATTTTAAATACATTATTAATAAATAATCAAAATATTATTACAAATAATATATCTTTAGACAAAGTTAAGAAAAAATTAGTAGATAATAAGGAAAAGGTATTATTAGGGCTTACATATATAGATAGATTATATAATTTGAAATATTCGAATATTAATTTGAAAAATTTAATAATATATTATCCAGAATTTTTTGGAAAAAAAGTTGATATTATAGACTTTTTAATAATGGTTGGTGATATGCAATATTTAGAATACAAGCTAGATGCAACACCTGCAACATTTAGGAAAAAATTTAATTATATTTTTAAAGAACAAACAATACCAGAATTTTTAGAAAATATGAAAAATATTTTTGAACCAAAATTAAGTATTAATGATTGGTTTAAAAAAGCAAGTAATGCATACATAGAAGAACAAAAATCAGAATATAATAATAATTTAGAATATCAAATATTTAATAAATTAAAAAAAGATTCTGAACAAAAATATTTATTACCATTGCTTAATGTATCAGAAAATTCAATATATGCAATAACAACAGTTACAACAACAACATTTGGGATTATAAATACATATGTAGATAGAGATGGAACACAGGTAGAAAGAGAAAAACAATTAAAAGAATTTAAGGAAAAACTTAAAGAAACAGCCAAAAGACAAGCAACATTTTTAGATTTTTGGTTTAGAATATCAAACAAGGATACACATCATAATTTAATATCTAATAGAATTGTAATGGATTCATTAAGAATATATAATAAAAATCCATATGTAAATGCAAGAGATACTTGGTCTAAAGAGTATGGAACACAAGCATCTAAGGGAGTTTCAGAATTTGTAGCACCTTTTGATTTTTATAGAGAATTTTTTGTTGCAGATGGTGAAGCAAATGGACTTCGGAGTAAATATGTTCTTAGCTAAGGCATTAGACAATAGAGGTCTTACAACATATTCACATGAACTTACACACTTATTTGATAGAACAGTTATATTAAATAATAATGGAAGAAGAGATGGTGTAGGTGGTGAATTTTATGCAAGAGGAATTTACGAAACTTATGAAGATGTGAAAGAAAGTATTTTAAATTTAAATCTTATATTTAATGAAAAAGGAAAGGATGGTTATAGGAATACTGATCCTACAAGATTTACTAAAGAAGAAGATTTAAAGAAATATATGGGAGGAGTATTTGATGTATTATATACTTTAGATTATTTAGAAGCAAAAGAAATATTGAGTAAAGATTCAAATACTAAGAAACAATATTTTAATAAGATTGAGCAAAAAGAAGATGGTAGAAGTAGTGACACAGGTAAACATACAATAGATGTATTTAAGAATATAGATGTAAATACAGCAAATAATTTACATAATATTAAAGATTTAATAGATAATGATTTGGTAGTTTCTAGATATACATTCCAAGGTATAAGTACAACAGGTGAAGCTAGAACTAATGGATATTATATAATAGATATGTTTAGACCAATATTTGCAGCTATACAAAATAACAATGGGGCGTCTCGGAGATATTTCAATGAGAAGAACTGTATATGAATTATTAGCAGAATTTGGATATAAGGATGGTGTAGTACCATATATATCAAATATGTATAAAGATGAGGCTAAAAATGGTAGACATAAGTTATCAGATACATTTATCTTAAATAAGATATTTAAAGGAAATTACTCAAATCTAAAAGAATTTAAGAATAAGATGTTTGAAAGACGTATACATAATTTATCAAAATTAAAAGAAATAGAAATAGAATGGGAAGGAAAAACTATTAAGGTTAATAATATTAAACTTGAAGAATTAATGAAAAATGCAGTTAATAAGGATTTAGAATTAATTAATCAAAATAGAAAACCTAAATATGTTGATGAATTAAAGAAAGTTGTATACAAGAAATATTTTAGTATTACAAATGAATTTAGAAGAAGCATATATAATTAAGACAAAGTAAAAAAGAGGATATTATTTATCCTCTTTTTTATATTAATTATTTAATTATTTAATTAGTTTTCTTCTTCTATCAAATCTTCTTCACTTTCAATTGTTTCAATACTTACAACTTTAGAACTATCAGTTGTTTTAATTAAAGTAACACCTTGTGTTGCTCTACTTAAAATACTTATTGATTCAACTTTTATACGTATAATTGTACCTTCATTAGTTATAAGCATTAAATCTTCATTTCCATTTACAATTTTAGTTCCTACAAGATTTCCAGTTTTTTTAGTTATATTATATGTAAGTACTCCTGTACCACCACGTTTTTGGATTCTATATTCTTCTAATTCTGTACGTTTACCAAATCCTGATTCAGTAATTGCAAGAAGTGTATTATCTTTAAGATCAGTATATGTATCCATTCCTATAACTGTATCATCTTTTATTAGCTTAATACCAATAACACCTTGTGATGATCTTCCTGTTTCACGAACATCAGTTTCTTCAAATGTTATAGCTTTACCATTTCTAGTTACTAATATTATCTTTGAATTACCATTTGTAAGTTTTACATCTATTAATTTATCATTATCTTTTAGGTTTATTGCAATTATACCAGATTTTCTTACAGATGAATATTCTGTAAGTTTAGTCTTTTTAATCATACCTAAAGTTGTAGACATAAGTAGATAATAATCATCTTCAAATTTATTGATAGGCATTATTACTTCTACTTTTTCTTCTGAATCTAAAGGAAGTAAGTTTATAATTGCTGTACCTTTTGCTATACGGCTAGCTTCTGGTATATCATATCCTTTAAGCTGATAAACTTTTCCTTTGTTTGTGAAGAATAATATATTATCATGTGTTGATGCTGTAAATAATTCTTTAACAAAATCTTCATCGCGTGTTGCCATTCCTGTTATACCTTTTCCACCTCTATGTTGAGACTTATAAGTGCTTGCAGGCATTCTCTTTATATATCCTAAATGTGTTAAAGCTATTACAGATTGTTCTTCTTTGATTAAATCTTCTAAAGAAATTTCATCTTGACTTGGAACAATCTTAGTTAATCTATCATTTCCGAATTTTTCTTGTACTTCATTTAGTTCTTCTTTAATTATTTGATATTGTTTTTCATTACTTGCTAATATTGCTTTTAATTCAGCAACAATCTTTAATAATTCATTATATTCAGCTTCAATTTTTTCAATTTGAAGTCCTGTAAGAGTTTTTAATCTCATATCAAGAATTGCTTGTGCTTGTATATCTGTTAAGTCAAAACGTTTCATTAAACGTTCTTTTGCATCATCATAAGCACTTCTTATAATTCTAATTACTTCATCAATATTTTCAATAGCTATACGTAATCCTTCTAATATGTGAAGTCTTGCTTCTGCTTTTTTTAGTTCAAATTTAGATCTTCTTATAATAACTTCTTTTCTATGTGAAACAAATATTTCAATAGAATCTTTTAAGTTTAAGATCTTTGGTTGATTATTTACTAAAGCAAGATTTATAACACCAAAAGTTGATTGAAGTTGTGTATGTTTATATAACAGATTAAGAATTAATTGTGGATTTGCATCTCTTTTTAATTCTATAGTTACACGAACAGAAGCATCTCTATCTGATTCATCTCTAATATCTGAAATACCTTCAACTTTTTTATCTTTAACAAGTTCTGCTATATTTTCTATTAATTTAGCTTTATTTACTTGATAAGGAAGAGATGAAATTATAATTCTTTGTTTTGAATTGGTTACTTGTTCAATAGAAGCTTCACCACGCATTATTAATTTACCTCTACCTGTATTATATGCTTCCTCTATTCCAGATACACCTAGAATCATTGCACCTGTAGGGAAGTCTGGCCCTTTTATATATTGCATTAATTCTTTTATAGTTATATCTTTATTATCTATATATGCTATAGTTGCAGAAATTACTTCTCTTAAGTTGTGAGGAGGTATATTTGATGCCATACCTACAGCAATACCAGAACCACCATTTACTAATAATTGTGGAATTCTAGTTGGAAGAACAGTTGGTTCTACTAATCTATCATCAAAGTTAGGTCTGAAGTCTACTGTTTCTTTTTCTATATCTTCAAGTATTTTTTCTGCTATTTTAGACATTCTTACTTCTGTATAACGGTAAGCAGCTGGTGGATCACCATCTATAGATCCGGAAGTTACCATGTCCATCTATAAGAGTGTGTCTTAGTGAAAAATCTTGTGCAAATCTAACCATTGCATCATATATTGAAGAGTCACCATGTGGGTGATAACTACCTAAAACATCACCAACAACTTTAGCAGCCTTTACATAACCTTTTGAAGGTAAAATACCTTTTTCATACATTGAGTATAATATTCTTCTATGTACAGGTTTCAAACCATCTCTTGCATCTGGAAGAGCACGAGAGATTATAACACTCATTGCATAATCCATATATGATTTTTTCATTTCAGAGGCAACAGTTCTTTCTATAATTTTTTCATTTTCTATATTATTTTCATTACTCATTATTTTGCTCTCTTTCTTTTATTTCTAAGGTTATTATATAAAATTAGTATAGCATTTTCAAGGAATATATGGGATTATTATTTGTTTTATATATAAGATTAAGGGATGATTTATGTAGAATTAAAATTGTGATTAGATATAATAATATAAAAGTGATATTAGAAGAATACAAATTAATCAAGTTTCATTAAAGCACCATCTGTTCCAACCATAAAGTCAAAAGAATTATTTTCTTTTATAAAATTATGTAATTCTTCAATTTTCTTAGTTTCATCTATGATATTTGAAAATTTAACAAGGTCTTTAGAAAGTTCAGAAATCTTTTCAGTATATTTAGTCATTTTATTAAAATCTCTTTGATCTAAAGCATCATACCATTTTTTGTTTAAATCATTTAATGTATCAAATTTTTTCATTTCTTTTTTTATTTGTGATTCAAGTGAAGAATTAAATTCATTTAAAATAGTAGTTTTTCCAGCTTTTATAATACTTCCAACAGATTTTGGAATTGCTCCAGACTTTACTCCTGCATCAATTCCTTTTGATAGACCTTTAGATACTGTTTTTATAATTCCACCTTGTTTTGTTGCAGTATGAATTTCTTCTATATTATTAAAATTACCTGTAAATATACCAGTTATAGAGTTTTTAAATTCATTAACTTTTTTCATAAGGGTATTTACACCTTCTTTAAAACCTCCTTCTAATATAGAGTTTTTTATATCTATTACTTGATCTTCTATTAAATCTGGAAGAAGTGCTTTAATTCCAATATCTACCCCAAAATTCAAAGCATTTTTAAAAATACCTCCGTAGGAAATCATTTTGGCTTTGTTGTATTTCATTATTAGTTAAATTATTTGATATTTCATTAGTGTTATTTAAGTTATTTTCATTATTTAAAGTTAAATCTAGATTCATATATCCTCCTTGTTTGATAATATTATTTCTATTTTTTGACAATTTTCCATTAAATTAGATAGTGGTAAATCTAGTAATTTTTGATTACTGTAGTTTATATTTGATTTTAGTTTTATCGTAGAACTAGATAAATTATATTTGGATTTATTTTCATTAATTTTTGTTTTTTTTATGTACTCATTTTTTATATCTTTAAATTTATATAGATTTGGTATTAAATTTTTATTTATATTACTATATATATTTTGTTCATTAATTTTTTTAAAATTATTTATTTTTATATTAGTAGTATAATTAATTATTTTTGAAAAGTAATTTGTTATACTATTTAATATATTAGGTATAGTAGAATTAAATTTATTGTTTATTTTTTTTATTGAAATTTCATTAGTTTTAATATTTGTATTTTCTAAAGAAATAAGATTGTTTAAGAGTTTTTCCTCATTGGTATATATATTATTATTAGAAGTATTTGAAATGATATTATATAGAAAAATACAATCTATTTTGGAAGTTATAAAAATTTTATTGATATCTATCAATTGTAATTTTTCTTTTATTTCTAAATTATCATCAGGAATAAGAATTATAATTTCTAGATTTTTAGATATATTTAGAGTTTTAGAATTGAAGTCTGATTTTATATTTATAAGAAACTGTAATATTTCATGTAAATTCATATTGAATTTTCCAAATATCTCATAGTTTATAATTAAATGTGTTATAGTATTATATACTTCTAAACTTTCTCTTATACCGTCTATATATGTTATATCTGGTAATATTGTAAATGAACTGTCATTTTCTTTAGAAAAAATATTTAATTCATTAATTAATTTATATATATTTTTATTATCAATCATTGTTAATATTGTTATGCTCATATTATATCTTCCTTTTCTTTAATTTCATTAATTTTTGAAGGTATTTTTTCTTTATGTATTTTATTTAAAGAGCCTTCTATTATATTATTTTCTAAGTCATTTGAAATAATCTTAATTATAATTTTATTGTTTTCTGCTATTATTAATGATTCACCTCGTTTTAAATTTTTTATTTCAATTTGTTCTTTTTGGTTTAGATCTATATTATTTGATAAATTTAATATGTTTTCTTCTTCTAAATTGAAAATACATTTGATACTTGAATTGTTTATTATAGTTTTTCCGATAGTTACCGATTTTCAAGTGATAACATATCTGAAATATCTTGTGTTATAGATATTGCTCCACCATTTAATTTACGTATTGTTTTGAAAATTTTATATATAAATTGTGCAGTTACAGGAGTAGATGTACCACCTATAATTCTCCATATTTCATCAATGTATATAAGTTTATTTTTATTCTTATTTTGTTTTAATTTATTCCAAAAAAATGTTGCGAATAAGCACATTCCATATTTATAATTATCTTCACCAAGTTCGTTAATGTTTGCGATTATTAATGAAGAATCTGTATTAAAAGTTGTATGATGATTAAAAAAGTTTAAAGAGCCTTTTATAAAAGGTATAAGCATATATGTATATTTTTTTAAATCATTATATAATAACATTTCATTATAAAGTTCTTCTAAAATTGGCATATTTGATGTGTTTACAAATGAATTGTTAATATAAAATGACGAGTCATTAAATGTTAAGTTATGATTTTTATATATTTTAATAATGATTTCTTCTACTTTACCATAATCTTCCACATTTATATCTTGGAATATAAGATAAAAGAAAGGTTTTAATTGAATTAATTTATTTGATAAGAAGTTTTTATTAAAATCATTTTCATAAATATCAAATATATTTAGAAAATTATCAGAAGAAGGTGAAAGTGTTATAATTGTTCCACCTAAAAATTTACCAATTTCTGTATATTCATTTTCAGGATCAATTACATATTGGATTGTATTTAATAAAAATTCTCTTAAAATATTAAGTTTTATAAAATATGATTTTCCGTGAACCGAGAAGCCCCGAATATACACATATTAGAATTTTTATAAATATTTTTATTAAATCTATTAATCATTATGATTGAGTTATTTGTACGACTAAGTCCAAAAAGAATTCCTGATTTATCATTTAGAGTTGAAAATATGAATGGAAATGTTATAGGAGTAGAAGAGCTTAATATATTTCTTTTTGATATATTTTTTAAAATATTAGGATTATATGCTAAAGGAAGACTTGTCTTAAAAGAATCTAATTGTCTAAAATATGTTTTTCTTGAATATAATCCAGATAGTGTACAAAGATTCTCTAATCGTAGCAAAGAAGTTTTTAATTTTTCTGGATTAGTTTCAGCAATTGTAAAATATGTATGAATATTATATAGTTCTTCATTATTTACTTGTAATTCTTTTCTAATGTATTTGGCATCATTATATGAGAATGAAACTAAATCAATATCTTGTGAATTTTGAAAGCTATCTTTTATACTTGCACCTGAATTTGTTATATAGTAAGTTAATTCTTTTATCGCTTTATATTTATCTTTTTTTTCTAGGAATATACTTATAGTAGTATTAATATTTGAATCAAGTATTTTTTTAAAAATCAAATCTGTAAACTTATTTGAATAATTATATATAACAAGTCCTCCTATATATTTATCATCAATCTCTAAATATTTTGGATTATTTTCAGAAATATATGTTGGAAAAATATTACTAAAATCTGAGTTACTACCATTAAAGAAACTGTTATTTTCCATCATATATATTTAAACTTTCTTTTAAAAGTGAGAATATCTCTAAGTTATTTATTTGCCTTATAGTTTTACAAGCACGAGTAAGTGTATTATATATAATATTATTAATATCATTTAATTCTGATTTTATATTAATTGGTAATTTTTCAGATTTTAAAGAATAATAATTGGAGTCAAAATTTGAAATTGATTGTTTATTATTCTTATTTGAATTTGAAATTAATTTTTTAGAAAAATTAAAGAATGAATATAAAGAAAAATTATTGATTTTATCAATGTTTTCTATGTTATTAGTCTTATTTAATGAAATAATGAGATAATATTTTTTGTTTGTTATATTATAATTATTGTTTAAAGATTTTATATGATTTATATAATTATTTTTTAAATTTATAATATTATTATTTATTTCTGAATTATTAGAAAAATTAGAAAACTGGGATTCTTCTATTTTTGAATATATATTATCTAAATTATTTTTATGATTTTTTATTAATATTTGAATATTAAAATTACAACTATTTAAAAAATTCTTATAGGCTTCAAGTATTGCAAGTTTTTCCAATCTACTTTTTAGGTCAAAATTAATAGGTTCTACTTCATATATTTTAATATATTTATCTTTTGTTATTAATACATTTTCTTCTATTGAAGAAATATTAAAAATTTTTTGTGTATTAATTTGATTTACCTCCTTAAATTTAATTTACAGCATTCTATCATAAAAAAATTAAAAGTCAATACACAAAAGTAAATTTAAAATAGTAAAAGAACATGTACCTATAACTTTTTAAAATCTTTTGTTCAGTTTTTTAGTACATGTTCTTATTTGGATATTAGAAATATATTATTTAACTTTTTTATATTTTAATGTAACTAATATTAAAGTTACAAATAATGCTAAAAATCCAAATTGTATTAATATGTATACAGGATTAAAGTTATCAAGTAATTCTGTATAATAATATGTTGGTGAGAATTTTAAAAGTTTTTGGATAAATTCTGGTAAATACTTATAATCAATTATTGAAAACATCATAAGTATTGTACCTAGTCCTGATGCTACAATTTCAACTATTGCTGTATTTTGTGTTGCTATATATGCATATAAGTTTATTGCAAATCCAATTGCAAATAATATAAATACATTAAGTAATGTTGGTAAAGATTCTATGAATCCATAATGAAGTCTAAACATACCAAATAAGTTAAGACCTAATAATACAATTGTTATTATAGACATAATACCAGCAGATATTTGTAAGATATAACTTTTTGTAGAAGTTTTACTTAATTTTACTCTGCTCATAATGTTTGGATCAAGCAAAGGTTTTATAAAGTTTAGAACAAACATTGCTGTAAATCCGGAATGCTAAAAATAAGAACATTATGTAAAATTGTTTTATTGCTGCCTTTTTATTATCATCTGATATATATGAGACATTTAATCTTTTATATAAAAGACTCATATCTCCAGTTTTTTTAGCATGTATAAATTGGTTTAAGTTTGCACTTATTGGAAGTGAATAGCTCATAGTACCAGTTTTTACATCAATTTTATTATCACCTTCTAAGAAATTATCAGGAACAGTGATATGTCCGTCTATATATGTAGTTTCTAATGCATAGTTTATGTCTGTTATATTTTCAGCAATAGTATAATATTTCTTTAAATAGTCTACAAGATCTTTAAAATCTTTGGTTTCTTTTAGTTTATCAGATGCTGTTATAGCAATTGTACCATATGATGTTTGCTTTCCAGGAGTTGTTGCGTTTAAACTTGTAAGGATTGTAATTATTACTATAAATATTATTATGTAAAGAAGAAATCCGAATGATCTTTTAAAGAAAGTAAACATTCTCTTAAATATACTTAAATCTAACATTATCTTTTACCTCCTACTTTTATAGATATTAAAAATAATATTACTGGAATTGTAATTAATATTAGTAATGATTCTATATCAAATTTATATGTTGCTAATCTATTTACCAATAATCCTGGTGATAAATATTTTAAAAATGGTACTTTTTCAAATATTACATATTGTAGCATATATAGCCCAAATCCTCCTGACATAAATGTTAAGAACTGTGCTATTGATACTGCAACACCTTGTTTTGCATCTACTTTTAATTTAGGGATATTTGAAATTAAATACCCTGTTAAAACTGAAATTATTGCTAATATTTCTAAGTAAAATATTTGTGTAATGTTTATAGAACTTAAGAATTTTGTTTGTGTTAATAGATAAGTTATCATAAGTCCTATTGATATATTTACAACTAAAAGACATGTGATAAATGTTTTAACTTTTAATAATACATTACTTGAAGGTGAAAGAGATATTCTTGCACCTGTTGCTCTATCTTTTGAGTATTTATCAAATAGTAATACAGATATAAACATTGAATATAATACTTGCATTGTTATCATTGAGAAAAATAAATTGTTTGAATTTCCGTTTATTGCACTAAGTGAAGTAGAATTTGTATAATCCTTATCTCCATTTTGCACCTTATAATTTATCTCTTCAATCATTCTTTTTCCACCGAAAATAGAACTTTTCATAACAATATCATTTCCAAAATATATATCAATTTTTCCACTATTTAAAGCTTCTTTGTAATCATCTACTACTATTGTATTTTCATTTTGAAATTTTGAATCTTTTGGAACACCTATTTTTATTCCGAGAGAAGTTCAAATTTCCATAAATAGTGTTAAGAATTACGACAAGTATAAGTGGAAAAAATAATGCCCAAAATACAACATATATATTTTTAAACCATAATTTTAATTCATAATAAAAGAAATTCATTATTCATCCCTCAACTTTCTACCAGTTAAAATTAAAAATAGATCATTAAGTGTAGGTGATAATACTTGTTCTACATTATACTTAATATTATTATCTTTTAAATATGATAATAGTTCATCTAATGAATAATCAAATGGTAATATATATTCATTTTCTTTGGTATTTCTAATTTTTTCAGGAAGCTTAGAAATATCATTTGGATTATCTAAACTCAAGTGAATTATAGATTTAATATTCATTTTTTCCATTATTTCAGATTTTGTACCAATCATAGAGAATTTAGTAATATCCATTATTGCTATTCTATCACATAAAATTTCTGCTTCTTCCATATAATGTGTAGTATATACAATTGTTGCACCATTTTTATTTAAAGTTTTTAAACCTTCAAGTATGAAATTTCTAGATTGTGGATCTATTGCAACTGTTGGTTCATCTAGAAATATAAGAGATGGTTTGTGTACGATACCACATGCTATATTAAGTCTTCTTTGAAGACCACCACTAAGTGATTTAGCTGTTTTCTTTTCATGTCCATTTAAAGAAACAAAGTCAATTGCTTCTTTAACATATTGTTTTCTAAGTTTACTATCTTTTATATAAAGAGAACAAAAGAAATCAATATTTTCTTCAGTTGATAATGTATCAAAAAATGCAAGTTCTTGAGGAACTATACCTATTTTTGATTTAGTTTCATTATCTAAGGGTTTACCAAACAATTTAATATCTCCTTTTTGGTATTTTATTAATCCTAAAATAGAATTTATCAATGTGGTTTTACCGACTACCATTAGGCCCTAGTATACCTAATATTTCTCCTTCTTTTATGTCTAAAGACACATCATCAAGGGCGATTGATTTTTCATTATATTTTTTTGTTAAATTTTTTACTTCAACTACCATAAATGTATTTCCTTTCTAAATAAATTATATATTATTATAGTATAATAGCTAATATTTTAAGGAATTACACTATAACTTCTATATAATTTAATTATACTGCAGAGATTATTATTATTAAAGTAAATAAAATAAAATTTTTAATATTTATGAGAAAAAAAGAGAAAACTTTATAAGAGGTTAATTGATTTTTACAAATATATTGAATTTATTTAAAAATAATTTGAGAATTGAATAATAAGAAAGCATTAAGAAAAAGAATCCTATAAGTCTTGGAACTCAAGGATTCTTTATGAAATATTTATTTGTATTTATATTAAAATTTATTATTATTATTACTTTTATTTTATTGTTTTAGTTTAGAAATAAACATTATCTCCTATTATTTTACCAGATCTACCAGTTGATGCTGCATTAAAGCTTAAATAACTATGATTTCGTTTACCATTTAAAGCATCTAGAACAGCTTGTTTTACAAATGACTTATAGTTACCATGAAGTCTTCTTTTGTAAAAACCGTCGATCGAATATGTAAATTGGTTCTTACCTTTATATTGTGAAAGAGGGTCTTTACCATATTGTTTCCATTTTGAAGATGCTGCTCTATTCATAGCAGTTGTAATAACAGCTAAAGCTCCTTCATAACTTGTAGAACATTCTTGTGCAGTTATAGCACATAATAGGTCTATTTCTTGATCGGTATAGTTCCATCTATTATTAGATCTAGTTACACTAGAACCACTTCTAGAAACTGATTTATTTGAAATTTGTATAATTTTGTCTATTGGTTTTTCTAATATTTTAGAACTTATTTCAACAGAATCAACAAGTTTATCATTTACATATGTATTTCTAGATGTAACTTCTTTCTTACCATTTTTACCTTCTGTTATAACTTTAGATATTTCATCAACAGATTCTTTTGAAATGTTTTTGGTAACTGTAGTAAAAGGAATTTCTACTATAGTTGTTTCTATTTTTTCTGTTTTTTGATTTTCATTGTTATATGAAGATATTATATTATTATTAGTATTTAATGTTTTATTCTCTTTTATATCTTTATTTTTTTTTGAAATAGTTATCTTTAAAGTGTTGTTTTCCTCTAAAGTATTTAACTCTTCATCTTCTAAAAGTACTATATTGTTTTTTTTAAAAATTTCTTCTGGAGAAGAATTTTTAGAACTCATAAATGAAACAGTGTGCTTATCTATGAAAGTTACAGTTGTTTGTTTTAATATTGTGTTATTTGCATATACAAAAATTGAAAAACTTAGTATTAATACAAACATTATAGCTAAAACAATTGACTTTTTTATAATTTTATTCATTTTTAAGTTTTTACCTCCAAACTTAAAGATATTATACATGTGTTTTAGAAAAATGTCAAAAAACAAGCAAAATCTTTTATAACTAAAGGAATTTGCTTGTTATATATATTTAATGTTATTAATTTGTATAGAATGTATTATCACCTATAGTAACCCCAGAAATACCATGTTTTCTTGCATGTGAAGCAGATCTAAATGAAAGATAATTATGGTTTGTTTTACCATTTAATCCATCAATAACTGCTTGTTTTACTGCAGAACTATAATTACCATTAAGTCTTTTTTTATAATATCCATCAATTGAATAAGTGAATTGACCTTTTCCTTTGTATTGTGAAAGTGGATCACTTCCATAACTTTTTCTCCATGTAGGTGATTTTGCTCTGTTTATAGCTGTAGATATAACAGCTAAAGCTCCTTCATAACTTGTAGAAGATTCTTGAGCAGTTATAGCACATATAAGATCTAATTCTTCTGGAGTATAATTCCATTTGCTTCCAGAATAAGATATTTTAGGTTGTTGTTCTTTAATTTGCTTAGGTTGTTCTACTTCCCTAGGAGTTTCAAGTTTTCTTGACACTACATTACTTGTTACTTCTACTATTTTATCAATAGGTTTAATTTTAACTTCTGAAGATATTTCTACTTTTTCAATGAGTTCATCATTATTATATAATAATCTATATTTAATTATTTTAACACCATTTTTACCTTCTTGAATTACTTGTGAATGTGAATCACTTGTATTTGCGATTTGTCTTGTTACAGTATTAAATGGTATTTCTACTTCAACTACTTCAATTTTTTCTGTTAAATTATTATAGATTTTATTATTAACTATTTCTTTAATATTGGAATTTTCAGTTAGAGTAAAACTTGTAACAATATCTTTTTTAGAATTATCTGAAATTATCTTTATAACTCTTTTTCCATTTTGAAATTTTTCTTCAACTTTTTCATGTTCTAATACAGAGATATTATTATCTTTTAAAACATTATCTACATTTATATTTTTAGAGGTAGTAAGTGCTATTTTAATACCATTTTCAAATGAAATTTCAGTATCTTGTAAGTTATACTTACTTGCAAAAACACTAATACCAAATATGATTAAAAACATTAATACTAATATAAATGTTCTTTTAAGTGAAGTGTACATATATCATCCTTTCTACTTAAGAATTGTAAATTATTTAATTTTACATACTTTGTTAATATATAATTTAATATATAGAAAATGGAAATTCAAATTTGTTTATATGTTTTTAAGGAGAATATATTACACAAATACAATGATTTCAGGACATTACGGGAAATATTAAATTATTATTATATTTTTAAATTGTATAATAAATGATAAAAAGTTAAACTTATTTTTAGCAAATTCATTATTTCAGTAAATTATATTTTAAATTATTGACATTTAAGTTTTTTATGTTAAAATGCTGTAAATTAAAAAGGAGGTCAAAATAGAAATACATATATTTTTTATAATAATTATAATTCAAACATTTTTATTAATCTATATAGTTTATTCATATATTGAATCAAAATTTTATCATAATACACAAGGAAGTAAACTTGAAATGAGTAAATGGAAGGAAAAAGAAAATACTTTATGAATTTAGTTAAAATTTATATAAGAGAAGGGTTTAAAAAGAATTTAATAATATTATGTTTAATTTTAATATATTATCTTTTAAGTATTATTGGTTTAAGAAATATAATATATGGTAGAAATATTATATTTCCATATGCTTTAAATCATTTCTTAATAGATATAGAATACCCCGAAATATGGAGATATATCAAAACATATTTTTTTATAATTAATATATTTACGCCTGTTATTATTTTGATTATATATAATTTTAAAAAGTATGAAACATGGAAGTACTTATATTTGAAAAATAAAAAGAATGAATCAGGATTTTTTAAACAAGATTATATCTATAATAGTAAGGCAAAGAAAAACGATACAAATGACATAATAACAGGAAAAAGTTTACATATACTTATAGGATTTGATGAGAACAAAAATCCAATATATATAGAAGAAAAGGAGTTATTTCAAAATATATTAATAACAGGAAGTATTGGTACAGGTAAAACAACTTCGCGGAATGTATAACATAACAAGTCAGATAATGAAATATAATTCATATATGGAAGATAAAATAGGGATGTTAATACTTGATGTAAAAGGGAATTATTATGATTTTGTGCAAAAAGAAGCTATAAAATATGGAAGACTTAAAGATATTATATGTATTGATACAAGTCGGAGATATTAAATATAATCCTATTGATAAAAAAGAATTAAAATCAAATATTATAGCAAATAGGCTAAAAGAAATTTTGCTATTATTTAGTAAAAATAATACTGAAAGCTTTTGGATTGATAAGGCAGAAATGCTAATATCTGAAGTAATTAAATTTATAAGGTTATATAATGACAATTATGTAACGTTTGATGAGATACATAAAATAATAAATGATAATACATATTATATTTGCAAAAAGAAAGTGATAAAGGGAAAGCTTTTAAAAAATGAATATACAGAAGAAGAGATATTTAATATAAATACATCAGTTGATTATATTGAAAAAGAATTTTTAAAACTAGATGAACGAACAAAAGGAATAATTGTTGCTGAGATATCTAGAATAACAGGACTTTTTGTTTTGAATTATGATATTAATAAAACATTTTGCCCTAAAGAGAATGAAATAAATTTCAAAGGATTTAAAGAGGCTATAGAAGAAGGAAAAATAGTTGTTTTAAAAATGAACACAAGTAAATATGGAGATATATCTAGAATTATAGCAAGTTATTTAAAAATGGATTTTCAGAGGGAAGTACTAATTCAGGCAATAAAAGAAGATAAGAAAAATATAAGGAAAACAGCATTTATAAGTGATGAATATCAAGAATATGTAACTAAAAATGATGCACAATTTTATTCACAATCTAGAGAGACAATGTGTATAAATGTAATAGCTACACAAAGTTATTCATCTTTATATAATGCAATTAATGATGAGTTTAGTACAGATGTAATAATACAATCACTTGTAAATAAAATTTGGTATAGACAAGATGATATAAGAACAATTGAAAAAGCACAAAAGTTAATTGGAAAAGAAGAAAAACAAAAAGTTTCTAAAACAATGTCTGAAAGTTCAAAAGAAACTAATTATAATTATATTTTAAAGAAGTTTATTTCACAAAATTCAAATTTATCTGAAAGTATTAATAAATATACAGTTTTAGAAGAAAAATATGACACGAAAGAATTTTCATATAATTTAAAAACATTTGAAGCAATAGTATTATTATCAAATGGAGGTAATAATTATGTCAGAAATAGGGAAGCAGATAATAATTCAGTAATTAAAGTTAAAATGATTCCATCTTTTTTAAAAGATCAATAAAGAAATAATATATGGGGAATATTATATAGATTATATTAAAAAATATTAAAAAATGAAAAAAATTAATAATATAAAAAATTAAAAAATAAAATGAATTTAAGTTAAGTAAGGAGAATTAAATGATAAAAGAAAATAAAAAAAGGTTTAAAATGACAATGAAAAAGAAAGAATTTATAATTAAATTTACTTTAATATTTTTAGTAATATTTATAAGTTATATATTTGTAATTAATTCATATGCAACAACAGAGAAAAGTCCATTACTTGTTAATAAATTTAAGAAAGCATTTGAAAAGATTCAAGAATATCTTATTTTAATTGCTACCCCTGCTGCAGGTGTTGCAATATGTACAGGATTATTAATGCGAAAATTTAGCTTTCGGTGATGAGGAAAGAGTAAGAAATGCAAAAAAACTTATAAGAGGAACAATAATTGCTTATGCCTTAATTATATCTACAAAATTAATTCTGAATTTTATTCTAGTGATTTTAAAATAGAAATTAAATGGAAGGAAAAAACCCATGACTAATATAATGAATCAACCACAAACGTCAAATCAACTTATAACAAATATTAATGAAATGTGTAAAACATTATTTAATTCTATAGATAAAAATGCATTCAAATATCTAGATAATCTAGCTTTTTTTGATGACAAATCATTTAGAAATAGTACAGAGTTAGAAATGATAGGTAATAATTTTTATGAAGGTATGATAGGAATAGGTATTAGTGTTCTTATAGGTATAGTATTTTATTATATAATAAATTATTTTATAAAAAAGGTTATAAATGAAGAGCTTGAAAATCCATATACATTTATAATAAAAGCTATAATTATTAGTTTTTTTATAATATATATCAAAGATATATTGTTGTTTATTATATATGTAAATAATATTATTACTGTAGAGATATTAAGTTTAACCAAAACATTTTTTAATGAAAAAGTTACTTTTGAAAATATATTGATAAAAATTAATGAAGCATTATATTTATCATCTGATAATTTTAATGTGATTAGTTTTGATGGAATCATAAAAATGTATTTAATATTTGGAGTTATAAATTTACTTTTTGAATATTCTCTTAGATATGTTATGGTAAAAATAATGTTTATAATATCACCAATAGTAATTGCTTTAAAATCAAGTAAAAAAACAGAATACTTATATTCTAATTGGTTAAAAGGAATTTGCAGTTTGCTTTTTATGCAAAATATTATTGCGATTATACTTGTATTATCTACAAGACTAATCGTAAGTCCAATTGTACCAATAACTAAAATAATATATATAGGAATGATATATGCATTGATTAGAGTAAACGTTTTTGTAAAAGAAATATTTGGAGGTGGAGTTTCAATAGAAGTTCAAACACCAATAAGAAATATTTTAAGGTAGAAATATATGAGGAGTAAAAGGGAATATAATTATGGGAAATAGAGAAAGAGAATCAGATGATATAGAATATATTATACCTAAAAATTATGATATAAAACCTAAAATATTAGGTATTATAGAACAAGAAGCATTTATATTATTTTTAATAATAACTTTAATTATTTTTATGGTAATAAATAGTATAATTGAAAATATATTTATAAAGCTTCAAATAATTATAGTAATAACATTGCCTCAAATAGTTATATTAATAAATGGGATAAATGGGGAGAGTATAATATATATAGTTAAATATGTATTATTATACATATTAAGAAAAAAGGTATACCTATATGAAAAATCTATTTTTAATAGTTTGTAATAGACTGTAGTTTCTGATATAATCTAGTGTAAGATAAATAAGGAATTAGATTTTATGAAGATTATAAAAAATAAAAGAAAAAATTTGTTTTCAAGTATCACTATACCAGAATTGTTTATAGTAAAATATATGAAAGAAATGCCAGAAGAGGCAGTAAAGCTATATATTTATTTAATATATTTAGAAATAAATCAAATAAATATAGATATAGATCAGATTGCTAAAGATATAAATTTAAGTTTAAAAGAAGTTAAAGCATCATTTGAATATATGCAAGAAAAAGGTATAGTAATAGCAGTAGAAGAAGGATATTACTTAGTTGATATACAAGAAAAAGAAATGGTAGAATTATATACTCCTAAAGTAACATCAAATAAGGATATGATTGAAAAAAATCAGAAAAAGAATAACGGTAGAGAAAAAATAATAACAGCAATAGAATCGATGTATTTTTCTGGAAATATGAAAGCAGAATGGTATAAAAAAATAATATTTTGGTTTGAAAAATATAATTTTTCAAATGAAACGATGTTAGGAATATTCTCACATTGTTTTGTAGATGAAGTAAAACCAATTGCATATGTAGAGACAGTAGTAAAATCAATGGCAGATAAGGGAGTTATAACTATAAATGATTTAACTAAACAAATTACAAATTATGATAAGAAAATAAAAATAATAAAATATATAAGAACAGAATTGAATATATTAAAGCCACTTACAAAACCACAAGAAAGAATTGTTGAAAAATGGATTTTTGATTATGGATATGAAAAAGAACAAATAGGTTTAGTTATAGGTAAAACTATAAATGCTCAGAGTGTAGGATTTAGTTATTTAGATAAAATTATTACAGAATGGTATAATGCAGGGCTTAAAACAACAGAAGAAATTATTAAATATGAAGAAGAAAATAAGAAAGAGAAATCTTTAAATAAAAAAAATAATAATAAAAATACTACAAATAATGACAGAAAACAAAGAGATTATGATGAATTCCAAATGTTTGACTTTTTTGAAAATCATTAAAAATATATAAATAGAAAAGTAAATATAAAAGAAAAGAAGACAAAATAAAGTATAATATAATAAAAATATTTTAATAATAGAAGTATATATAAAAAAAATAAAAAATATTATTTTAAATATATGAGTAGATTTTAGATTTACAGGAAGGAAAAGAAAAAATATGAAAGAAAATCTAGAAGAAATAATGATTATATATCAAAAAAAGAAAGAACAAAATGAAAAGAAAAATGAAATATTAAAAAAAGAAATATATGAAAAACATCCAAAATTCAATCAGTTAGAAAAAGAAATAGCAAAATTATATCTTCAAAAATCTATAAAATCTTTAATGCTTAAAAATAATAAAGAAATATCTAATGAAGAATTAAAGAAAATAGAGAAAAATATAAAAAAATTAGAAGAAGAAAAAGAAAAATATATTAAAAAGAATAATATAATTATTTCCGAATTGAAACCTAAATATGATTGTGAAAAATGCAAAGATACAGGTTATATAATAAGAGGTAATAGGAGACAGAAATGTGAATGTTTAATTCAAGAGATTATAAATATGAATTATAATGTTTCTAATTTAAGCACAGGAGATGAAGAAAGATTTAAAAACTATTCATTTGAATATTATTCAGACATAAAAAAAGAAGGGGAAAAGAATTCTCCAAGAGAATTAGCAGTTAAAGCATATAAAGAAGCAAAGTGTTTTATTGAAGAGTTTGGGAATATTGATAGTAAAATAAAAAATATTATATATATTGGAGAAACAGGACTTCGGAAAGACATATTTATCTGAAGCAATTGGAGAAGAAATATTAAAAAAAGGTAAAACCGTATTTTATCAAACAGCACCAAAATTATTAAGTAAACTTATGGAGTATAAAGTTTTAGATATAAAGAAATATAATGAAATGTCAGATTTTCTTTCTACAGTAGATTTACTTATAATAGATGATTTTGGATCTGAAAATGTTACAGAAGCTAAGAAGGAAGAAGTTTTAAATATAATAAATAGTAGGACATATAATAAAAAATCTATGATAATATCTACAAATTTAAGTATGAAGGATATATATACAATATATACAGATAGAGTTGCATCAAGAATTGTAGGAGATTTTAAAGGATATATATTTAAGGGAGCAGATATTAGGCTTTTAAAAGCAAAAGAACAAAGAGAAGTAGGATAAATGGAAAAAAATAGTAATTTAGATGATGACATAATTTTTATGAGGGAAGCCTTAAAAGAAGCGAAAAAAGCATATAATAAGAGGGAAGTTCCAGTAGGTGTGGTACTAGTCAAAGAAGGAAAAATTGTATCAAGGGGACATAATAATAAAGAAAATATGAATAACCCATTAGGACATGCGGAGATTATAGCTATAAATAAGTATTGTAAAAAAAATAATACATGGAGATTAAATGATATTACTATGTATGTAACATTAGAGCCATGCTTAATGTGTTCTGCTATAATTCAACAAGTTAGAATTCGGCAAAGTTGTAATAGGAACATTAGATCCTAAAACAGGTGCAATGGGAAGTATCATTAATATAAATGAGATTAAATCAAATCATACTATAAATATAGAGAAAGGAATTCTTGCAAAAGAAAGTGAAGAAATTTTGAAAACTTTCTTTAAAGAACTTAGAGATGAAAAGAAAAGAAATAAAGAAAATATTTAATATAAATAGGAATATTCTAAATATAATAGGTATAATATTATTGATAATAATTATCGTTGTTATAAGTATAATATATTCTATAAAAATGAAAAGAGAGTATATAAATGGTGATAAAAATTTACCATTTAAATTAGATAAATCAACTATAATAACAGTATTAGATGGCCAAAGAAAAAATATAGAAAATGATAATGAAAATGAAAACTTAGAAGTTTCGATAGTTGATGATATATATTTAGATTATATTATTAATAATCAAGGTTCAAACCAGAAATCTAAAATATCTAGTATAATTATAGATAAGTTAGATATAAAGAATGAATTTGAAAATATTGATAATATAAAAATAATACCAATAACAGAAAATGTAGAAGAAATAAAGGAAAAACAAGGATTAAAAGATAGTAAAATTTCTTTTAAAATTGAAGAAAAATCTGAAGAAGGATCTAAAATAAGGATTGGATTTAGGATATATCATGAAAAAATTTCTGAAAAAAAAGTAAGAAAAGATGAAATTATAAGTTATGGAAAAGGATTAATTGAGAATAATAATGATATAGAAAAATATAATCTTGCAAAAATTAATTTTAAATCAACTATAATTATGGATAATAATGAAGAATATGAAATGGATATAAAAATTGATAAAGTAGGAATGGAAAGAAAAGACTTTGGTCTTTTTAAAGAAGAAAATGAAAAAAAGGTGAAAATACTTAAAAAATATTTGCAAAATTAATAAAAATAGTATATAAATATAATTAATATAACCTTCTTTTTCATTGAGGGCATTTCAATAAAGAACTGCGAATCTCGTCAGATTCGGAAGAAAGCAGCGATAAGTAGTTGCCTTTATGTGAATAAGTGCCTTCAATGAAGAAGAAGGTATTTTGTTAGGAGAATAAAGTTTATGTATCAATCATTATATAGAAGATATAGACCACAAAATTTTGATGAAATAGTTGGACAAGAGAAAATAGTTGAAATTATTAAGAATCAAATAAAATTAAATAGAATAGGACATGCATATCTTTTTACAGGAGTAAGAGGTACAGGTAAAACAAGTATTGCAAAAATATTTGCAAAGGCTATAAATTGTAGTGATAATAAAGATGGAAATCCATGCTTAAAATGTAAAGAATGTTTGAGTGTTTCTGAAGGAAATAATGTAGATATAATTGAGATGGATGCAGCATCAAACAACGGTGTTGATGATATAAGACTTATAAAAGAACAAACTGATTTTTTACCTACAAATTTAAAATATAAGGTATATATAATAGATGAAGTACATATGTTAAGTAGTGGAGCATTTAATGCACTTTTAAAAACTTTAGAAGAGCCACCAGAACATGTAAAGTTTATACTTGCTACAACAGAACCACAAAAATTGCCTGCAACGATAATATCTAGATGTCAAAGATTTGAATTTATGAGAATATCAGAAGAAAAGATTAAAGAAAGATTACATAAGATTTCTATGGAAAATGATATAAAAATAGAAGAAGATGCATTAAAATTAGTATCAAGTCTTGCAAATGGATCTATGAGAGATCGGAATATCAATATTAGAAAGTGTAAGCAATTTAGATGGTGTAATAGATAAAGAAAAAGTTAGAGAAACTGTAGGTCTTCCTAGTATGGAAAAAATGATTGAAATATTGGGGGCTATCTTAACAGGTGATGTAAATACAACTCTTACACTTTCTAATGAACTTATGGATCAAGGAAAAGAACCACAAAGTTATATATCAGAATTATTGAAGTTATTAGAAACAATATATTTAAAAGAAAATGGTTTGTTAGATATATATTCAAAAGAAGAACAAAATCTTTTAAAAAAATATATGAATTTAGATAAATTAGAAGTATATAGAGTCATAAAAGAAATTTTAAATATTATTTCTATGATGAAAAATATGGAAAATAAAAGGGTTATGTTAATAGCTTCACTTTTAAGTTTAACACAAAGCAATAAAAATAATATTAATAGTAGTAGTATTAGTAGTTTCAATAATAACAATAGTAGCTTAGATATAAAGAGTAATGATAACAATAATATTAATAAAAATATGTTTAATATTGAAAAGAAAATAGAAGTGGAATCAAAAGAACAAATTAATGATATAAATGACAGTAATAAAGAAAATAAGGAAGAGAGAGAAGAGAAGAAAGAGTTAAATGTTGATATTAAAAGAGAAAAAATAGATATATTGGCAATAAGAAAGTATATGTTAACAAATAAGGAAATGAAGCTTTTCGTTATGTTAAATAATGTTGATATATTTTTAGAAAATGATAAGGCATATATTGAACGTAAAACAAATTTAAGTGAAGAAATATCATCAAATGAAAACATAATTAAAATTTCAAATGCAATAAAAAGTATTACAGGAAAAGAATATACAGTTGAATATATTTTGAAAAAATAGTAATATATGAATGTGAAGTATTAATAAAAATTTAAAAAAGAAAAGAGGAAGAAATGGGAAGAAAAGGATTTCCAGGAATGGGTTTTCCTGGGGGAATGAATATAAACAAATTATTAAAAGAAGCACAAAAAATGCAATCAGATATGCAAAAATCACAAAAACAAATACAAGATAAAACATTTGAAGCAGTTGCAGGTGGAGGAGCAGTTTCAGCTAAGATGACTGGTAAAAGAGAACTTATAGAAATAAATGTTTCAGAAGAATTGTTAGACAAAGAAGAAAAAGATATGTTACAAGATGTTTTAATGGTTTGTATAAACGACTTATTAAAACAAATAGATGATGAAGAACAAGAAATGACAAAAGGAATGAGCATACCTGGAATGGGATTATAATGGAATACTCACCATCGATAGAAAAAGTTATAGAGGGATTTGCTAAATTACCTGGAATAGGGAAAAAAACAGCAGAGAGATTAGCATTTCATATAATACAAGAAAATAATAAGGAAGTACAAAGCTTTTTAAATGCAATTGTAGAAGCTAAAAAAAGTTTAAAGGTATGTTCAAAATGTTTTAATATTTCAGATACAGATCCTTGCTATATATGTGAAGATGAAAAGAGAAACAAGGAATTGTTATGTGTTGTTGAAGATGTGCGTAACATAATTGCAATGGAGAGAACAGGAGAATATAAAGGATTATATCATGTTTTAGGAGGAAGTCTATCACCAATGAATGGTGTGAGGCCTGAAGATTTAAATATAAAAGAATTAATAATAAGAATTACAGAAGATAACATAAAAGAGGTTATACTTGCTACAAATCCAAGAATAGAAGGAGAAACAACAGCAGTATATATATCCAAACTTTTAAAAACATATAATGTAAAAGTTACAAGAATTGCACATGGTATTCCAGTAGGTGGAGATTTAGAATATGTAGATGAAGTAACTTTAACAAGAGCACTAGAAGGAAGAAGAGAAATATAGATTAAAGTTGGTAGATATGGAAAATGATAATATTATGTTAGATGTAAATTCAGAGAATAAGACGATAAATATAAAAATAATTAATGAAGAAAATGTAATAGGTATATTAACAGATATAATAACTAAGAAAAATATAATAAGTGGAAAAATATATGAATTATTGGAATTATTAAATATTGAGAAGATTGAAAATATAGATAAAGAAGATATTATAATTGTAAGAGTATTTCGGTAAAATATTTACTATAGAAGAACAAGAAATTTTTAAGAAAGTATTTTTTGCTGACTTAAAAAAAGAAATCATAGAAAAAATCATCTTAGAGTTTGAATATATCAATAAGGAATTAGGATTATCTACAATAAATAATATCTTCGAAATAGAACAAAATACATCAAATACCAAATATATTAAGACATCAATAAGATCTGGTGTAAAGGAAGAATATATAGGGAGTGTAGTTCTTATTGGTGATTTAAATAATGGAGGACAACTTATTGCAAGTGGTAATATAATAATTCTTCGGAGTATTAAGAGGATTGGCACATGCAGGTGCTACGGGAAACCAAAAAGCATTTGTTGCTGCAAAAGAAGTTGAAAATGCACAAGTAAGGATTGCAGATAAAATAAAAGAATTAGGAATACATAAAGAAAACACATTGTTACATATTGAAAATGGGAATATTGTGATAGATTCTAAAGAAAAGAAAGACTATAAGAAAATTTAAATAAAAAGAACATGTCATAGAACATGTTCTCTTTATTTCTATTTTTTTGTAATAAAATTTTGAATATAGAAAAAAGGCTTGAAATAAGCCTTTTATTTTTAAAATTATTGGCGGAGAGAGTGGGATTCGAACCCACGATAGGGAGTTACCCTATGCCAATTTTCAAGACTGGTGCCTTCAACCACTCGACCATCTCTCCAATAAATAACAAAATCAGTATAACAAAGTAAAATATAATTGTCAAGACAAAAAATGAAAAATGGGATTAAAAGTGAATTAATAAATAATATACAATCATATTAAAATTGTATAGTAATTTTTTTATTAATTATTTAAAAAAATATATACTATATTTTAGGGTATAGATTATTTTAAAAAAATATTCATTTTATTTAAGATATATTTTTAAAATAATCATAATATATTAATGAATAAATTACGGAAATAAAAGGAAAAATATAATCTTGTAGATGTGTAAAAAATTATAAATTGAATATAGTTTGTTCTTGGAATAAAGAAAATTAATTAGTAAAATATCTAAAAATTTATATAATTA
>ERZ772827.271-NODE-271-length-29319-cov-10.365124_pt1 | contig 29319 bp, 44 predicted proteins | sample MGYA00580850_ERZ772827 | MGnify/ENA primary metagenome ERZ772827 (study PRJEB29015, sample SAMEA2737950) | human oral metagenome | biome: human oral; feature: human-associated habitat; material: dental | place: China | collected 2145 ... | reverse complement strand
CATCTAGAATGCTTATAGATTATCTAAAAAGAATATATATGCCACTTATAGAAATAAATGATAGTAAATTTAAATCATTAGAAGATGTATTTGAATTTTTAAGATGGAAAAAGATGTGTTATGAAGAATGGAATAAGATTAAAATCTACCAAGATACACAAGTAAATACTGAGGTGTTAGACGCAGGAGAAAATATAAATGTTAATATACGTGTATATCTTCGGAAGAGTACCTGTAGAAAATGCTAAAGTAGAAATATATATAGCAAAACTTATAGAAGATCGGTAAGATGAAATATTTAAAATCTGAAGAACTTAAGTTTGCAAATAAGAATGATGATGGAACATGTACATATATAGGAAATATATCAATAAATAATGGAGGAGATTTTGTATATACATTTAGAGTACTTCCAAAACATAAAATGCTTTTAGATATAGAAGATATGGATTTATCAAAATGGTATATGAAAGAAAATTAATAATTTAAGGAGAAAAGATGAAGGGCAAAAAGACTAATGTGTTTTTAGGTATATTAAATATCATGCTAGGTATTTTACTTATTATATATGTCTTTTATATGATGAGCAATAATAGATTAGAACTTACGAGACACCAGAGATTTGTTATAAATATTCAGCATAATATAATATTTGGAGTTACAATTGTTGTAAGTATTATAAACCTTATTTTTTCATTATTTAATATGAAAAAAGGATATTATTTTGTGTTTTACTTATTTTCACTTGTTGGACTTGTAACATTTTTTGCACCTTCATATATTTACCCTATATTTGTTATAGGATCAGGAATTTTAATTATAAGAACATTATCAAAAAACAATTATATTGAAAAAGATAATTTTCTTGCAAGTACAATAATATTAATAATGATGGGAGTTTTAGTTGTAGCTCGGGATATCATTAATACAATATAAGAATATTGCAGAATATATTAAAAAAAGAGAAGATATTAACCTTACTGCATATAATCCTGAATATTTTAAATATGTAGAAGAAATACCGGATAAAAGTATGTATATTAATTTAAAATTAAATGGTAAATATGGATATATAAATAAATTTGGAGAAACTAAGATTGATTTTAAATATGATTATGCAACACCATTTTATAAAATAAAAGCATATGATAAAACTTTTGAAATTGCAGCTGTGTCTAATAAAAATATAACAGATGTAATTATGAAAAATGAAAGAAAAGTAATGTCATATAATTCAGAATATGCAAATGAAGATCATGAAGGAAAGCGTGAGGAGTTTTTAAAAGTAATAAAAGATGTAATAGGAGAAAAAAATCCAACTTTAGAGGTTAGTAATAAATATAATCGGATATATAACAAAAGATATATATGATGATACAAGAAATACTAGTGAAAAAAGATATCAATTTAGTGATAAATATGATATTTTGATTCAGAAATCTGAAATAACAGGAAAAGAAAAATATACATTAGTTACTAAAAGAGATAAGCTTAAATCTTCTAAAGATAAAGGAGATTATATTTCTTTAAATGCGGAAAAAATAATATATGATGATGATCATATATATTTATATAGTAATCGGATTTTTACCATATTTTTCACCATCTAAAAAAGAACAAGGGTGGTTTGATCTTCAAGGAAAGAAATATACACTTAATAATAATGCAAAAATAGAAGTATTTGAAAAAGATAGATTTGCAGTTAAGAGAAAACCTAAAAAAATAACATATTTTGCAAATAATCAAGATGAAGATGTAAAACCAATATCTCCAATATATAGAGAAGTGATTCCAGATCGGAGATAATTATATAGTTAAAAATATGAATGAAAAATGGCAAATTTTAGATAAAAATTTTGAACCTAGAACAAATCAAGAATATGATATATTTATATCAACTCTTATAACAGAAGGAGTATATATATTTGCAAATATTAATAAAGAAATTGAATTTGATGATTATGGATATGCAAAATTAAGATATATTATGATGGATAGAAATTTAAATACAATAGGTACAAATTTAGAAGAAATTTTTAATTTCAATATTAAATATTTAAACAGAAATAATGAAGAAGAATATAGAAGATATATAGAAAAATTGAAAGATCCAAGATATCATACAGTATCAGATGATTTACAATAAGAAAATGAAATGTAAATAGGAGAAAAAATGTTTAGACCAGAATATAGCTATATGGAAATTATAGTAGGACCAATGTTTAGTGGAAAAAGTGAAGAACTTATCAGAAGAGTAAAAAGAGCTATAATTGCAAAACAAAAGGTATTTGTATTTAAGCCAAAAATAGATGATAGATATAGTAAGACAGATGTTGTATCACATAATGGTGAAACTGTAGAAGGACATGCAGTTGTAAATTCTGAAGAGATATTAAAAATATTAGAAAATGAAAAAGATGTAAGTTTAGTAGCAATAGATGAAGTACAATTTTTTGATGAAGGTATAATAGATGTTGTAGAAGAACTTGTAGATAGAGGTATAAGAGTTGCAATGTCAGGACTTGATCAAGATTTTAGAGGAGAACCATTTGATATAACAGCTAAACTTTTAGCTAAATCAGAATTTATAACAAAACTACAAGCAGTGTGTATGAAATGTGGAAAACCAGCAACTAAAAGTCAAAAGATTGTTGATGGAAAACCTGCAAGTTTTGATTCTGAAATAATACAAATAGGTGAAAAAGAAACATATGAACCTAGATGTAGAAGTTGTCATGAAATTGGAAAAAAGAAAAATAGAAAGGAAAAAGTATGAAAAGACTAAAAACTTTAAGAATAGTTTTAATAATACTTGCTGTACTTATTATAGCATTTAATTTATCAAATAATATTGAAGTAAATGTTAATTATACTGAAATGGTATCTGCAATAAAACAGGAAAAGGTTAAAAAGATTAGAATTTCTTCAGATAAAACATATGTAAGATATACATATAATGATAAAAATTCAAAAACAAATATACCAAATGATCAAGTATTTTTGACAGAAGTTTCAGATAAAATTAAAGATGGACTTGTAGTAGAACAAGAAGAATCAAATATTTTAGATAAATCAATGCAAAATACAATTATAATCCTTCCAACAGCAATAGTTATTATTCTTGTAATAAGCTGGATAAACATGGCCTCTATAAGGGCAAGACAAGAAATGCCAGATAAAGATATGGCAATAGGAAGAAGTAAAGCAAGACTTATAGACGAAGATGAAAATAATATTAGATTTGATAATGTTGCAGGTATTGAAGAAGAAAAGGGAGAACTAAAAGAAATAGTAGATTTCTTAAAAAATCCACAAAAATATATAGAAATGGGTGCAAGAATACCCAAAGGAGTTCTTTTAGTAGGAAGACCAGGTACACGGTAAAACACTTCTTGCAAAAGCGGTTGCAGGAGAAGTTGGAGTTCCATTTTTCATAATTTCTGGCTCAGACTTTGTTGAAATGTATTCAGGGGTTGGAGCAAAAAGAGTTAGAGAAATGTTTATAGAAGCTAAGAAAAAAGCTCCATGTATCATATTCATAGATGAAATAGATGCAGTAGGTAGACAAAGAGGTGCAGGACTTCGGATCACGGACATGATGAAAGAGAACAAACATTAAATCAATTACTTGTTGAAATGGATGGATTTGGTTCAAATGAAGGTGTTATTGTACTTGCAGCAACAAATAGACCAGATGTACTAGATTCAGCACTACTTCGTGCAGGTAGATTTGATAGACAAATAGTTGTGTCAATGCCAGATGCTAAAGCAAGAGAAGAAATACTTAAAGTACATAGTAAGAATAAGAAATTATCTGAAGATATATCTTTAGAAGTAGTTGCTAAAAATACAGCAGGATTTGCAGGAGCAGACCTTGAAAATGTTTTAAATGAAGCAGCACTTTTAGCAGCAAGAAAAGAAAAAGAATATATAACAGAAAAAGATATTGAAGAAGCTATGATAAAAGTTAGTATGGGACCTGAAAAGAAGAGTAGGGTTGTATCTGATAAAGAAAGAAAACTTGTGTCATATCATGAAGCAGGACATGCAGTTGTTTCATATTTCTTAAAAACACAAGAAAAAGTACATGAAATATCTATAGTACCAAGAGGTATGGCAGGTGGATATACAATGTATAAGTCACGGAGAAGATAAATCATTTATATCTAAAAAAGAAATGGAAGAAAGTATAATAGGACTTTTAGGTGGTAGAATTGCAGAAGAAATAATACTTCGGAGATATATCAACAGGAGCAAGTAATGATATTGAACGTGCAACAAAAATTGCAAGAGATATGGTTACAAAATATGGTATGAGCTATAGACTTCGGAACTATATCATATGTAACTAATTCTGAACAAGTATTTTTAGGAAGAGATATAGGCCATACTAAACATATAAGTGAAGAAACAGCATCTAAGATTGATGAAGAAATTAAGTCTATTATAGACAATGCATATAATATAGGTAAAGAAATATTAACAGTAAATACAGAAAAACTTCATAATATTGCTAAAGTACTTATAGAAAGAGAAAAAATCTCTGGAGAAGAATTTGAAACAATTATGAAGGGATAATAAAAAAGAAAGACAAAAAGAATAACAAAATAAAAAAGTAAATTATAAAAGAATAAATAGTGAATAATAAATAATAAGAAAGCAGTATTAGTAAAGAAATTTTTAACTAGTACTGTTTTTGTATATTACATAAATGTAAAAGAACATATTAAAAAACTTATAAAAGTTTATAAACTTAAATCTATTATATATAATTATAGTATAAAAGAAATATTAAAGTATATTATAGGGAAAGCAATAGATGGATAAAAAAATAAGAATAGAAAATAAAGAAATTGCAAATATTTTAAGGGGAGAAATAGAATATAAAGTAATTGAAGATTTTGCAGAAGAAAATAGTATGAGTGAAGATAATATCTTGGTTCAAAAAGATTTTTCGGATTGGAATATTGATGATGTTGAATATAATGAAGAATGGTATAAAGATTTTACACAAGAAGAATTAGATAGTATAACAGAATTAAGTATATGTTATACTAATGTCGGAGATATAAAGGAGTTAGAAAAACTTCAGAATTTAAAGAAATTATCAATAATATCAGGAAACAGTAATTTATATGCTAAGATTGAAAATGGAGAAATAGATGAAGAAAGTCCTTATTATCGAGAAAAAAATAATATAGATGATTTTAAGATGCTTGGAAAATTAAAAAATATAGAGGAATTAAGAATAGAGAGTGAAGAAAATTTATCTAAATTAGATGTTACAAATATGAAGAATTTAAAAAAACTAGAATTAATTAACAACATTAATTTAAAAGAAGTAATAGGATTAAAAGAAGTAGAAAATTTAGAAAAAATTTTAATGTCTAGAAATGGAACAGGTAATTTAGAGTTAAAAGAGTTTGATATTATGAGTGCAGTCGAGAATAAAATACTTAAAGAGGTTGTATTAGATGTAGATATGTTTCCGAATTTAATAAAAGAATTTCCGCAATTAGTTGAAAAAATAGAACAATATGAAAAGAATAATGAAAGAGTATACACTTGGATTGAAAATAAAAGTATTTATAATGGGTGGGCAAATAAATTTAATACAAGAAATTTAAAAGAAATGGATATAAGAGTAGAAGAAATATTACAAAATATTATTAAACCAGAATATACTGAAATAGAAAAAACATTAGCTATATATAATTATATAACTGAGAATGTCGATTATGATTATAAAATGCTTGAATTTGACCAAGAAATGAAAAAAGATGAGAAATATTGCGTATTTTTAGAAGAAAGTTCTAATAGAAGCTCATATAGTATAATAAATAAAAGGATACTTGGAAAACAATCTTCGTTTAATGCGATAATGAAAGGAAAGGCAGTGTGTCAGGGATATGCAAATATGATGCATTATATGCTTACAAAAGAAAATATAGAATCAAGAGAGATTGGCTGTATAGCGGATCCAATAATTGAAGAACAAGAATTGGAAGATAAAGGGATTGATCATTCAGTTATAAGAGTGAAAACAGATGATGAATGGTATTATTATGATCCAACTTGGGATACAGGAAAGACTAAATATGAATATGCATATAAGACTAAAGATGAATTTTATAAAAAACATACTTTAAGTGCACAAGAAGAAAAAATACAAAGTGTAAAACAAAAAAAGTATAATGATAAAGAGTTAGAAAAGAAAATTAACAAGTTAAATTGCGATAAAAATGATAAGATTATAAAAAAGCAGAATGAAAAAAAAGATACAGTTTATAATAGACTATTTAAAGGATTAAAAAACTTATACGATAAATTTGGAATAAAAAAAGAAGAACTGGAAAATATTAAAGAAGAATTATTCGATAGAGAAGAAATAATAAGAGAAAATATTTATGAAAAAGATAAAGAAGTATTTAATAATGAAGAGATAAATTTTTATGAAAGATAAAAGATATTAAATTATTATAAAGGGAAAAGTAAAATGAGTAGTGAAATTGTAAAGATAGATAATTTGTATTTAGCAATACTAATAAAAGAAGAATTAAAGAAAAAAGGAATACAAAAAGATAAAAATTTAGGAGTTAAACAATTTAGAAAAGAAGAACTTGAACAAATAGAAGATTTTAAGATAATAAATATGAATGTAGGTAAAATAGATGAACTAGAAAAATTACCAAATTTAAGAAAACTTGAAATATCTTCAGCCAATATAAGAACTATGTGGAAGAGTAAATTAGTAACACCTGATGCTAGGTATAATTATGAATCAAAATTATCAGGAATAAAGGATTTTTCAGTAATAGAGAAATTAGAAAAATTAGAAATTTTACAAATAGATAATGAAGAAAATTTAAGAAAAATTAATACAGAAAATCTAAAAAATCTAGTAAGCTTAAATTTAAGAGATAATCCAAATTTAAAAGAAGTAAAAGGGCTTGATTTTAATGAAGAACTTTCAGAATTAAATTTAGAACATAATCGGAGAAGGTGATTTGCAACTAAATAAATCTAATATAGTAGAAGCAATGGAAAATAAAGAGCTTGGTACACTAAGATTAGATGTAGACTTATACCCTAAATTAAAACAAATGCAACCTAGATTAGATAGTGTAATTGAAGAAAAGTATATTAATTGTAAGTGGACTGAAAATGTAAGTGAGATTGAAAAAAATGAGTATAATACAGGACAAATTGTACCAATGGATAGGAAATGTAAAGAAATATTAGGAAATATAGTAAGACCTGAATATTCTGATATAAAAAAAACGATGGCAATATATGCATATATAGTAGAAAATATTAAATATGATGATATTTTGTTAAAAAAAGAAAAAGAACTTAAAGATAAAGGAGAAAAGATAGGAAAAGGTGTAAATAAAATATTAAATGGAAAACAATCCTCATATAATGCATTTATGAAAGGAGAGGTTGTATGTGAAGGATATACAAATATGATGCATTATATGCTTTCAAGTGTTGGTATAGAATCTAAAGCAGTAAGCTGTATAGGAAAAAGAGATAATGGAGAAGAAAGTTTTGTAGATAGAGGAGAAAATCATTCAGTTATAAGAGTTAAAACAGGTGATGATTGGTATTATTATGATCCAACATGGGATGCAGGAAAAATGGAATTAAAAAATGTATTTAAAACTAAGGAAGAGTTTGAAAAAAATCATACTTTTACTGTATTGGAAGAAAAAATAGAAAGTCCTAAAGAAAAGGTATATACAACTGAAGAAATAAATGAAAGATTACGATATGTTTTAGAAGATAGAAAAAATATAGTTCTAGAAAAAAAGGAAAATGAACAAAAAGAGAATAACTTTAATAGATTATATCAAAGATATGGTGTTACAGGAAATGATTTAGGAAGAGAAGTAGATGAATTAAATAATATAGATGAAAAAGAATTTAAAGAAAGAAATAAACAAAAAGAGAGAGTAGATAGAGAAAGTGGGGAAAAAGATGCAAGAAGTTTTGACGAAAGAGCATAATATTGATAAAAGAGCATATTCAGAATTATATGCGATATTACAAATGCTTGGGAAAGAATATATAGATAAAATACCAGAAAAAATATATAAGGGTATAGAAAATAGAAAAGATGATACATATAATCCTATATATAATGATATGGAAGAAGTATTAGAAGGAAGAGTAAAAAGAAAAACAGTATCAATGCTTGCACTTCTTGATTATAATTATTTCAGTACAACAGAAACAGATAGAATGTATATGAGATATATTTTAGAAGAAAATGAAAATAAGTATAAGAAAAATAAGAATGAATATAGGATTGTAGATGAAAATAAAGAAGCTATTAATGAGAATAACAATATAAGTGATAATAATGAAGATAATAGTAATAATTTAATCAGAAATGAAATGATAGAATATAAGGAAAGTGGAATGAAAAAACTATTTAATAATATAATATTGAAAATAAAAGAAATGTTTAAAATAAAATAATATTAAAATTTTGATGATTTAATTAAAATTTGGAGGTATATCTATGGAAAGAAAAGTAGAAAAAGGAATGGTATTTATGCATTTTAAGAAAAATATGTATAAGGTAATATGTATTGCTAAAAGTAGTGAAGATCAAAGGGAAATTGTTGTATATGAATCATTAGACAAAAATGGAAGAGAAACAGGAAAGATTTGGACAAGAGATAAAGAAGAGTTTTTAAGTCCTGTAGATAAAGATAAATATCCAAATGTAACTCAAAAATATAGGTTTGAAGAAATAGAAAAATAGAAGTAAAAAATTAAATTTAAATTTGATGAAGAATATTGTTTTAAGATATTCTTCATCTTTTTTTATGTTATTATATATATAATAATGTAAAAATAAATTATATTTGATATAATTTTAATTATAATATTAGTTATAGGAGAAGATTATGAAAATATATATTGGAGCAGATCATGGAGGATTTGAACTTAAAAAAGAAATAATAGAATATGTAAATGGAATAAAAGAAAATGGAGTGGATATTGAAATAGAAGATATGGGAACATATTCAGAAGAAAGAACAGACTATCCAATTTATGCACAAAAAGTATGTGAAAAGGTTATAGAAGATAAAGGATCAAAAGGTATACTTATATGTAAAAGTGGACATGGGATGACATATGCAGCAAATAAGTTTAAAAAAATACGTGCAAGCCTTGCATATAGTAGAGAAAGTTTAACAAATGGTATTGCAGACGATGATTTAAATATAGTATGTTTAGCTGCAAATGATACAAAACTTGTAGATGTTATAGAATATATTGATGTAATGTTAAGTACTAAATTTAAAGATTATGGAAAATATGTAGAAAGAATAAAAATGGTTGAAGATTTAGAAAAATAGAAGGAATAATATGAAAAAAGAAAATAATAAAATAATTGATGAAAAAATAGAAAGAATAAATAAAAAAGAATCAGATGAATTTGCAATAAAAAAAGTGGAAAGAAAGACAAATAAGTTATTCTTATTAGTATCATATACAATAATTGTAATACTAATTACCATATTTATAAACAATCATTTCTTTTTAAATAGATTAGAAAAGAAAATGCTTGGAATAGATATAGAAGAAACAGATAAAAAAGAATCAGGATCAACAATATCTGTGATCGCAAGAAATTTAGAAGCAATAAGAGAAAAATTAAAAGAAGTATATAAGGGTGAAATAGACGATTCAAAATTGGCAGAATCTGCGATGAAAGGATATGTTTCAGGAATAGGTGATAAATATACAGAATATTACACTAAAGAAGAATGGCAAGGAATAAAGGAAGGAGTAAAAGGAAAATATGTAGGAATAGGTGTAGAGCTTGTTGATAAAGAAGGATCATCTGTTATAACAGGGATAATGAAAGGTACACCAGCAGAAGAAGCAGGATTAAAAGAAGAAGATATAATTATAAAAGTAAATGATGTTGATGTAAGAGAAAAGAAATTAGATGAAGTAGTAAAAGAAATAAAAGGGAAAGAAGATACAGAAGTCTTAATAACTGTTATAAGAGATGGAAAAGAACTTACATTTAAGGTTATAAGAAAAGAAATAAAAGTAGATAGTACAATACATAAATTATTAGATAATGGTATAGGATATTTAGATCTTAAAAGTTTTTCAGAAGAATCAGATAAAGATATAGAAAAAGCAATAGAAGAAATGAAACAACAAGGAATGACAAAACTTATACTAGATTTAAGATATAATGGTGGAGGAGATGTTAAAACAGCTCAAAGAATAGCAGACCTATTTTTAGATAAAGATAAGGAAATCTATTCTACAATAAATGCTAAAGATTATAAGAAAACAGTATATACTAAAAATGCAGTTAAATATAATTTTGATATAGTAATACTTACAAATAAATATTCAGCATCAGCGTCAGAATTATTAACACTTGCACTAAAAGAAAATAAGAGGGTAAAAGCAGTAGTAGGAGAAACTACTTATGGAAAAGGTGTAATACAAGCAGTATATCCAAGTAGCACAGGTGGAGCATTAAAAGTAACTACAGAAGAATATTTTGGACCAAATGGTGTTAAGTTAAATAAGATTGGAGTAGAACCAACAGAAAAGGTAGAACAATCTAAAATAACCAAAAAAGAAATAATCGAAAAAAATAAAGATAAATCATTAGAAGAAATACAAAAACTTTTGATACAAAATGATTTACAATTACAAAAAGCAATAGAAGTTTTACAACGATAAAAAAATATAGTAAAATTAAATAGTAAGGTTAGTATATAATTATATAAGGAGATAAGAAAAAGTAATAAAGAGAAGGAAAAATGTATGAATAATCAAGATATAGTAAAAGAAGAAATATCATATGAAGATGAATTAGATGGATTAATGAAAATAAGAAAAGAAAAATTAGAAGAATTACAAAAAGAAGGTAAAAATCCATTTGATATTACAAAATATGACAGAACAGATTATGCAAAAGAAATAGTAGAAAATTTCAAAGAAGATGAAGAAAGAACTGTTAGTGTTGCAGGTAGAATAATGACAAAAAGAGTTATGGGAAAAGCATCTTTCTTTAACTTGCAAGATGAAACAGGAAAGATTCAAGTATATATATCATTAAATGATGTTGAAGAAAAATACTTAGAGTTTAAAAAATATGACTTAGGTGATATTGTAGGTGTTAAAGGATTTGTGTTTAAAACAAAAACAGGAGAAATATCAATACATGCAAAAGATATAATACTTCTTACAAAAACATTAAGACCATTCCCAGATAAGTTTAAAGGACTTAAAGATGTTGATTTAAGATATAGACATAGAGAATTAGATTTAATAGTAAATCCAAAAGTAAAAGAAACATTTGTAAAAAGAATACAAATACTTCGGAGAAATAAAAAAATACTTAAATGAAAAGGGATATTTAGAAGTTGAAACACCAATACTACACAAAGTTGCAGGTGGAGCAGCGGCAAGACCTTTTGAAACACATCATAATACACTTGACATGGATATGTATTTAAGAATTGCAAATGAATTATATTTAAAAAGATTAATTGTAGGTGGATTTGAAAAAGTATATGAAATGGGAAGAATGTTTAGAAATGAAGGTATTTCTATAAAACATAACCCAGAGTTTACAAATATAGAATTATATTCAGCATATGAAGACTATATTGATATGATGAATATAACAGAAGATTTAATAAGAACAGTTTGTCAAAAAGTTAATGGAACAACAGAAATAGTATATGAAGACCAAAAAATAAATTTAGATAAATTTAATAGAATAACAATGAATGATGCAATTAAAAATGTAACAGGAATTGATTTTGAAAAAGTTCAAACATTAGAAGAAGCAATGAAGATTGCGAAAGATTTTGAAATAGAACTTTCAGAAGCAGAAAAAACAATAGGAAATATAATGAATCTTGTATTTGAAGAAAAAGTAGAGAAAACATTAATACAACCAACATTCATATATGACTACCCCATAGAAGTATCACCACTTACTAAAAAGAAAAAAGACAATCCAAAATTAACAGAAAGATTTGAACTTTTCATAGGTGGTAGAGAATATGGGAATGCATATTCAGAGCTTAATGATCCAATTGATCAATATGAAAGATTTGTTAAACAAATGGAAAATAGGGAAAAAGGTGATGATGAAGCAAATATGATGGATATAGAATTTATTCAAGCTTTAGAATATGGAATGCCACCTACAGGGGGACTTGGAATTGGTATAGATAGACTTATAATGCTTCTTACAAACTCAAGCTCTATAAGGGATGTACTATTATTCCCAACTATGAAACCAAAAGAAGATTAGTAATATAAAAAAGAAAAAGTAGGAAATAATAAATTATGATAAATAATAATAAAGATAATAAAACTAATAATACAAATAATGATAAAAGATACAATATATATGTTGTATCTTTTTCAGATAATGTAGAAAAAGAAAAGATGGATGAAATATTAAATGCAAAAGAAAGATTTGAAAAATATGGATTTAATGTTGTTTTAGGTAAAAGTCTTTGTGATAATTCTAAGGAAAATATCTCATATGATTTAGAACAAATAGAAAAGAATGGAAAAAATATTGATATAGTGTTTTGTTCTAAAGGTGGAGATTCAGAAACAGAGAATATACAACATGTTAATATGGAAAAATTAAAAGATAAGATAGTTATAGGATTTAGTGATAATACTATAATATTAAATTTTATGTATATATATAATAAAAATAAAAGTATACATTATATGAATTTTAAGGAATATGAAAAAGATGAAGATATATTAAAACTTAAAAAAATATTAGAAAGTGATTTTAATAATGATAGTAAGAAAATAATTATTGATTATAATACTATAAGAAAAGGAAGATTAAAAGGAAATGTTATAGGAGGAAATTTAACAATATTTTCAAGGATAATAACACATTTTAAAAATTTTAGAAATAGAATATTATTATTAGAAGATCTAGATATTGAAACAGATATGGAAAATGTAGAAAAAGCATTAGACATATTAGAAAAACACAATGTTTTTGAAGAAATATCAGGTATAATAATTGGTAATTATGGATGTGAAAGAATAGAAAAACAAAAACCTTTTAGAGATGCAATATTAAAAAGGATAACTAGGAATATTCCTGTAATAGAAAATAATATGATTGGACATGTTATGGATATGGATTATATTATAATAGGAAGGGAAATAGATCAAGAAGTGTAATATTAAATGATAAATAGGTAAATAGTTATGGAAGAAAAGTTTGGAATATATGTTACAAAAATAGGAAATATTGCTATAGGATATATTGGTAAATATATAACAAGTATTAAGATTATTAATGATAAAAATAAGAATGAAATAAATAAATATGTTGAAAATAGGAATGAAACTACAGATGAGGTATATTTGCAAATACAAGAATATCTAGAAGGAAAGAGGAAAAATTTTGATATTTGCTATATGATGAAAGGAACAAAATTTCAAGAAAAGGTATGGAAAGAGCTTTTAAAAATACCATATGGAGAAACAATAAGCTATAAGGAAATAGCAGAAAAAATAGGAAAACCTAAAGCATATAGAGCAGTTCGGAAATGCAAACAATAAGAATAATCTTATGATAATAATTCCATGTCATAGAGTTATAGGAAAAAGTGGAGATATTACAGGTTATGCAGGAGGAATTAAAATAAAGGAAAAATTAATTGAACTTGAGAAGAATAATAAAGGAAAATAGTAATATAGTATGATAAAAGTTTTAAGTATAATAGAACCATGGGCAACATTAATAAAAGAAAAAAAGAAATATATAGAAACAAGAACTTGGAAAATAAGCTATAGGGGAGAATTATATATTCATGCAAGTAAGAAAAAAATAAATGGAAAAGATGAACATATAAGAGAGTTACTAGAGTTAATACCAAATGTAGAGATGGGATATGGTAAGATAATCTGTAGATGTAAACTTGTAGATTGTATATATATTGATGAAAATTTTAAGGAAGAAATATCTAAAAATAAGCAAGAATATTTATGTGGAGATTTTAATATTGGAAGATATGCATGGATTTTAGAAGATATAGTTCCGATAGAAAAACCTATAGAAGCAAAAGGACAATTAAATATTTGGAATTATGAAATTTAAAATATTAATTGATATATATAATAAAAATGTTATAAAATATAATTGAAAGGAAGTTAGATGAAACATATAGAAAAACATTTTGATATAAAAGAAAATATACCAATATCAAGAATAGCAGGATTTTCAGATGGACTTATAGCGATAATCATAACGCTAATGGTATTAGAAATACCTATACCAGGAGAGATAAAAATGACAGAGATTATAGAATTTGCAAAATCAATAATTATATATTTTGCAAGTTTTGTTGTTATAGGTACACAATGGAACAGACATCACTTTTTATTAGAACAAACAGAAAAAGTACATAAAAGTTTTATATGGAAAAATTTATTATACCTATTCTCATTATCATTAATACCACTTTTTATGAAATGGCTTATAAAACATCCAAATGATTTTATACCAGCTCTTAGTTATTCATTGATATATATAATAACAGATTTTATATCTATACAACTTATAATAAGTGTGCTTAAAAATAAGAAGAAAAAGACAGAAAGAGAAGAAAGATTATTAACAGAAGATAGGAAGCTAATTACACAAATATTACCAATATTAGTATTTACATTAGTATTAGTAATAGAATATTATTTACCAAATCTTACAATAATATTTTTTATAATCTTCCCTGTAACAATGTCACTTATAAGAGCATTTAAAGATTAAAGAATGAATATCAAATATTATTAATTAATTATAATATATAAGAAGAGAAGTGTAGAAAATATTGGTAAATATAATTAGCAATCGGAGCTTTAAAAATTGACATAAGCCCATATATATGATACTATTACATAGGCAAGTAATTGCTCCTTGCTTATACTAAATATGTATGGTATAGGCTATTAATCCATAAGGAGGTAAAAAATGAGAAAATACGAAGGGATAGTTTTAATAAAGCCAACTTTAGAACCAGAAAAAGCTTTAGAAGTTTCAAACAAACTAGTTAAAGTTTTAGAAGATAATGGTGCAAAAGTTGTTTCACAAGAAAAGCTAGAAAAAACAGAAAAAATAGCTTTTGAAGTAAAAGGACATAATGCAGCATATTGGCAAATATTTAAATTTGAATCTGAACCTACTATTATAACAGAATTTGAAAGAATATGTAGAATAGATGACAATGTTATAAGATACATGGTAGTTAAAGATGAAATTAAAAGAGTTAACAAAGTTAAAGAAAACAAAAAAGCTAAAAAAGAAACTAAAAATGTAGATACTCAAGAAGAAACAAAAAAAGAAGAAAACTAATAGTATCTAAAGAAAGAAGGAAATATGAATAAAGCTATTTTAATGGGAAGACTTACAAAAGATCCAGAAGTTAGATATACACCAAATAATGTAGTATATACAACATTTACACTTGCTGTAAATAGGAGATTTGCAAGTAAAGACCAAAACATGCAACAAGCAGATTTTATAAACATTATAACATGGAATAAGACAGCAGAATTTGTAAGTATGTATTTTAAGAAAGGTGCACAAGTTGCAGTTGTTCGGAAGAATACAAACAAGAAATTATGATGATAAAGATGGTAGAAAAGTGTATGTTACAGAAGTAATAGGAGAAGAAGTATATTTTGCAGGAGGAACTGGAAATAGTTCAAATGCAGGTGGTGCGGTAAGCATGAGTCAAGCTCCAGCACAACATTTTTCATCAGAAGAAACAGTAGATTTTAATGATTTTAATGAAGATGAATTTAAAATTGAAACAGAAGATGATATAGAATTCTAAGTAGCTTTATATATAGAAAGGGGTTAAAAGTGGCAGAAAGAAGAACAAATAATAGAGTAAACCAAGAAGATGATAAAAACTCTAAATTTAAGAGAACTAAGAAAAAAGTTTGTCCATTTAGCAAAGATAAAGACCTTGTACTTGATTACAAAAATGCAGAACAATTACAAAGATTTATAACAGAAAAAGGTAAAATATTACCAAGAAGAGTAACAGGTGCATGTGCTAAAGCTCAAAGACAAATAACTAAAGCAGTTAAAAGAGCAAGACAAATAGGTGTATTACCATACACAATGGACTAGTAAAAAGTTAGATAAAAGTATTAATTGTATTTAAATATATAGTTAATACTTTTTCTTTTATTATTATATATTTTATGTTAAAATAGTAGATATTAAGGAATAAACTATTGGAGCTTTATGTGGAAAAAGAAAAAAAACAACTAGGAATAATAGAAAAATTAAGTAAAGGTATAACACTTGATAAGATATTGCCATATAAGATATCAAGTATGAAAGTATATGCATTTGTAGGTCCATCTCGGAACAGGAAAAAGCTATAGGGCACAAAAGATTGCATATGATAATAATATAGAAACAATAATAGATGATGGACTTTTAATAAAAGGGAGTAGGGTTATAGAAGGAGTATCTGCAAAAACAGCAAAAACAAAGGTACAAACTGTAAAAGCAGCCCTTTTTTCTACAGAGAAAGAACAAGAAAGAATTAGAAATAGTATAAAAAAAGAGAGAGTAAAATCAATCCTAATACTTGGTACATCTGATGAGATGGTAAAAAGAATACAGGAAAATTTAAAGCTTCCTAAAATAGAAAAAACAATATATATACAAGATGTTTCAAGTAAAGAAGAAATGGAAGAAGCAGTTAGAATAAGAAGAACAGAAGGAAAACATATTGTGCCTGTACCAACATTTGAGATAAAAAAAGATTTTTCGGGCATACTTTTAGATCCATTTCAAATTCTAAAAAGAGGAAGAAAAAAGAATAAGAAAAATAAGAAAGAAAATGCAGGGGTAGAAAGATCTGTTATAAGGCCGGCATTTAGTTATTTTGGTAAATATACAATAAAAGACAAGGTTTTTAAAGATATTATAAGGCTTGTATGTGATAGAATAAAAGGTATTACAGAAATATCAACAATAAGAATAGATAAAGCACAAAATAGTAATGATATAGAAATATCAATGAATATGGAAATTGCATATGGGTATAATATTGAAGAGATGGCAGAAGAAATGAAAATACAATCTAAAAAAGAATTAGAATATATGACTTCTGTTAATATATCAATGGTAAATGTAAAGATTGTGAAAATAGAAGTAGATGAAGAAAAACTACAAGAAAAAGCTTTAAGATATGAAAAAGCAGTTAAAAATATGACAAAATTAGAAAAAAATAAGAGGAAATAATATGATTATTGGAATAGATGGGCCTGCAGGAACAGGTAAAACAACAATAGCAAAATTATTTGAAGAAAAATATAATATTAAATATATAAACACTGGAGCAATGTATAGGGCCTTGGCATATAAGTGTTTGCGAAATGGGATAGAAAAAGATAATGAAGAAAAAATATTAGAAGTACTTAAAGATACAAAGATAGAATATGTGAAAAAAAGTGTGGATGGTAAGATCTTAACAAGTATAATATTAGATGGAAAAGATATAACAGAGGAGATACACCGAGTCGATATCGCTCCTATAGCATCAGATATATCTAAAATAGTTAAGGTAAGAGAATATATGGTAGACCTTCAAAGAAAGATTGCAAATGAATATGTAAAAAGTGGAGAAGATGTACTATTAGAAGGAAGAGATATTTGTACAGTAGTATTTCCAGATGCAGACTTAAAAATATATTTAGATGCAGATACTAAAATAAGAGCAGAAAGAAGACTAGAAGAACTAAAACAAAGAGGAATTAGTCAAGATTTAACTTTAGAACAAATTATTGAAAGTATAGAAAAAAGAGATAAAACAGATAAGAATAAGACAGTTGGAGCATTAAAAAGAACAGAAAATCAAAAATATATTGATACAACAAATAGGAATATTGATGATGTTATAACTGAAATCTTAGAAGAAGTAGAAAGGATAAGAAAATGTTAGATAAGAAATATAAGCCGTTAGAAAAACAAGAATTTTGGAAACAATATTGGAAAGAAAACAAAATATATGATTTTGATAGAAAAAAAGTAATAGATGGAAAAGATACAAGACCAGTATATTCTGTAGATACACCACCACCAACAGTAAGTCGGAAATATACATATAGGACATATTTTCTCATATTCACAAACAGAAATGATAGCAAGATACAAAAGGTTAAAAGGATATAATGTATTTTATCCATTTGGGTTTGATGATAATGGACTTCCAAGTGAAAGATTAGTAGAAAAAGAAATAGGTAAAAAAGCACATGAAATAGGAAGAGAAGAGTTTTCTAAAATGTGTTATGATACAACAAATAAGTATGAAGAAGAATTTGAAAAATTATTCCAAACAATGGGAGTAAGTAGTTCATGGGAAAACAAGTATAAGACAGTAAGTCCAAATACAATAAGAATAAGCCAATTATCATTTTTAGACTTAGTAGAAAAAGGACATGTATATCACAAAGAAGCACCATCACTTTGGTGTACAGAATGTTTAACAGCAATAGCACAAGCAGAGCTTGAAACAAAAAGAAAAACAACAACATTTAATTATATTAATTTTAAAACAGAAGATGGAGAAGTATTTACAATTGCAACAACAAGACCAGAGCTTCTTCCAGCGATTGTTGCAGTATTTGTAAATCCAGATGATAAGAAAAGACAACATCTTATAGGTAAAAATGCTGTTATACCTGGAATTAATGTAATAGTTCCAATTTTAGCAGATGAAAAAGTAGATATGGAAAAAGGTACAGGTGTTGTTATGTGTTGTACTTTTGGGGATCAAACAGATATTGAATGGTGGAGAAAATATAATCTACCACTTAAAAACATATTAACAAAAGATGGTAAAATTGTTGATAGTGTTCCTACATATGGCGGAATGTATTATGCAAAAGCAAGAAAGGCAATAATAGAAGATCTTCAAGCTTTAGGTGTAGTAGAAAAAATAGAAGAATTAGAACATGAAGTACAAGTACATGAAAGATGTGGAAAAGAAGTTGAATATTCTGTTATGAAACAATGGTTTATAGACACAACTTCAAACAAAGATAAGTTCCTAGAAATGGGAGAAAAAATTAACTGGTATCCAAAACATATGAAAGCAAGATATATTGAATGGGTAGAAAACATTATGTGGGACTGGTGTATATCAAGACAAAGATATTTTGGTGTTCCATTCCCAGTATGGTATGATAAGAAAACAGGGCAACCAATATTTGCAAGAAAAGAAGATTTACCAGTAAATCCACTTGTAGATATGCCACATGAAAGTATGATACCAGAAGGATGTACAGAAATAGTACCAGAAGTTGATGTTATGGATACATGGGCAACATCTTCAATCACCCCACTTATAAACATGAACTATATGGGAGAAGAATCATTAGAAAAAGCTTTAAGACCTATGAGTATAAGAACAAATGGTTCAGATATTATAAGAACATGGGATTTCTATACAATTGTTAAATCATATTATCACTTTAATGAAATACCTTGGAAAGACTTAGTTGTAAGCCGGATTTGTTATGGCAAGTAAGGGAGAAAAGATAAGTAAAAGTAAGGGAAATAGCAAGGTAGAACCAAGAGAACTTGTAAAAACACATTCTGCAGATAGTATAAGATATTGGGCAGGAACAGGTAGACTTGGTAATGATATAATATTTTCTGAAGAAACTTTAGCAAGAGGACAAAAACTTATAAACAAATTATGGAATGTATCTAAGTTTATCGAAATGCATATACATGACTATAATGAAAATAAGGAAAAATTTAAAGAAGAAGTAAAAGAATATAATGATTTAGAATATATAGATAAATGGATTTTAGCTAAATATGAAGAAATGGAAAAAGGATACTTAAAATATTTAGAAGAATATGAAATAGGTATAGCATTAAATCATTTAGAAAAATTCTTCTGGAATTTCTGTGATGACTATATAGAAATAGTAAAACACAGACTATATAGACCTGAAGAATTTGGAGAAAGAGCAAGATATTCAGGACAAAAAACAGTATATACATTACTTTTCAAACTAATACAAGCATTTTCAATATATCTACCATATGTAACAGAAGAAATATATCATGAACTATATATGAATGATATGAAAATACCTTCAATACATATAACAAGTATAGAAAATTTAAATATAGAAGATAAGAATAAGGAAACATATTTAAATATTGGTAATACAATAATGGAAATTATAAGTGAGCTAAGAGGTGAAAAAACAAATAATAATGTTTCTTTAAAAACTCCATTTAGTATTGTTGAAATAGATGTTAATAGTAACATTTTAGATGGTATAACAAAAGCTGAAAAAGACTTTAAAGCTACAGTTACTATAGAAAACTTAAAACTAAATGATAAGCAAAAATCTTTAGAAAACAACTTTAATATATTAAAATCAGAATTAATAATAGAAGAAAAGTAAAAGAAATAAATATATATAATAATATAAATACATTAGAAGAAAGAAGACTGAGTTTATGATTAGATTATATTCAGTCTTTCTTTATTTTTATTATATATTTTTTTATACAAGTAGTTTCTTAAATTGTTCATATATATAATAAATTTTAAAATTTTAACTAATTGATAAAATAGTATAAATAATATAAGATGAAATTGAAATATTTATAATAAAATTTACTAATATTTGTTGGTAAATTTTAAGGGAGAAAAATATGAAAATTAGTTTAATAATTTTAATAGATGAATGAGTGATTAAAAGCTACTCATTCATTTTATATATACTGATGAAAAAGAGTTAATAAGATGATATTATAATTTTAATTGAGGAGAAAAAAATGATATATTTAGTTAGACATGGGCAAACAGATTGGAATCTTGAAGGAAGATATCAAGGAAGAATAGACATTGAATTAAATAGCAAAGGAAGAGAACAAGCAAGTGAAATTAAAGAAAAGCTTAAAGATATTAAGTTTGATAAAGTATTTTCAAGCCCTTTAAAAAGAGCATTAGAAACAGCACAAATAATTACAGATAATGATATTGAAATTGATGATAGATTAATAGAAAGATGTAATGGAGAATTGGAAGGAAAGTTAAAATCTGAATGTGTAAATATGGTTGATTTTACAGACGAAAATGATTCAAAATTAGGAATAGAGCCTTTATCTAAGTTTAGAGGAAGAATAGAAAATTTCTTATCTGAAATAGAGAAAAAATATAATGGGAAAAATATTTTGATAGTAACACATGCAGGAGTGAGTATATATGCTAAATGTTATTTTGAAGGAGAACCTAAAGATGGAAATTATAGTAGGTATAAGCTGAAAAATTGTGAAGTACTTACTTATAATATTTAATAAAAATATATAAAAGATAAAAGAACATGTTATTTCTTTACAAACTTTTCAAATTTATTGTCTAGTTTGTATTGGACATGTTCTTTTTTATTATTTTAATTAAAATCCAGTAACTTCTACTTCTTCAAATTTTATAGTAACATTTTTTTCAGAACCCAAATATAATGCTTTAAATTTCCAAGTAGAGTTAGCCTTTAAATCATTTATATTTGCCATAGCAGAACCAACCTTATTACCTGATTTATCATAAACAGGAAAAACTACTTGTACATAAGATTTATCTGAATCTGAATTATTTTTTAATACTCCTACTGCATATGTTGATAAACTATCTTTTTCAATTTTAGTATCTGTTATTTCGTAATCTTTTTTTTGTTCTTTTACTTCTTGTTGTTTTTCAGTTTTCTTATCTTTATCTACAGATACATTTGAGTTTTTATCTTTAGAAACACCATTTATTGCAGATGCTATTATTATAATCACAAATATTAAGCCTATAAATTTTAAAAAGTTTTTCATATATCCTCCTTGTATTTTGAATTTGATACTTAAATTATATATATATATATAATGTCAAGGAATTACTTTAGATATAAGGGAAAATTATAAATTTCTTATAATTAAGTAAATATTAAAATTTAATTATAAAATTATATTTTTAATTTACTTGTGATAATTTTTTCTGTTTATTTAATAGTAAAAGCAAGTTATATAGTATATAATAGAAAATGAAAAAATATAGATGGAGAAATATGAAAGTAGCAATAATAGGTGGAGGACCTGCCCGGAATAATGGCAGCAATATCGGCACTTAAGAATAATCATGAAGTTTGGTTATATGAAAAAAATCCTATACTATTAAAAAAATTACTTATAACAGGTAAGGGAAGATGTAATATAACAAATGATATGGATATTCTTAAGTTTATAGACATGATTGAAAGTAATAAGAAGTTTATGTATAAGGCATTTACAAGTTTTACAAATAGAGATATTGTAAATCTTTTAAATAGAAATGGTTTAGAAACAAAAGTAGAAAGAGGACGGAAGAATATTTCCGGTTAGTGATAAGTCAAAAGATGTAGCAGAAGCAATTATTTCAGAATTAAATAAGTATGGGAATAAGCTTAGGTTAAACTTAAAAAATGCTGTGAAAAATATATCAGAATCTGATGGTAAAATATCTGTTTTAGATTCTAAAGGAGATATAAATATTTTTGATAAGTGTATAATTGCAACAGGAGGAAAGAGTTATCCTCTAACAGGAAGTACTGGAGATCGGATATGAATTTTCTAAGAAACTTCGGACATAATGTTGTACCAATATTTGGAGGACTTATCCCTTTTAATATTTATGATGCAGATAGTATAAAAGAGGTGCAAGGAATAATACTTAAAAATGTAAATGTTAGTCTAATAATAGAAGAGGAAAAGGTATTAGAAGAATTTGGAGAAATACTTTTTACACATTTTGGAATATCAGGACCTACAGTACTTAGAATATCAAGTAAATTATATAATTTAGTATCTAAAAAATACAAGATTAAGGGAGAGGATTTAAAGAAGACAAGTAAGTTAAAAGATAAGTTAGATGAACTATTTAAAGAAAGAAAAATAGTTATTTCAATAGACTTAAAACCAGGACTTGAACTTGAAAAGGTAAAAAGAAGAATTGAAAGAGATTTTCAGGAAAATATTAACAAGGAGATAAAATCTATTATAAGGGGGCTGATGCCTGAAAGTTTTGGAGAAGTATTCCTTCAAAAACTTGGTATAGATGAAACTAAAAAGATAAATATTATTACAAAAGAAGAAAGAAATATGATAATAACAGGGCTAAAAGATTTTAGAATAGAATTATTATCATATAGGGATATAAAAGAGGCGATAATAACACACCGGAGGTATTGATACAAAAGAAATTAATCCAAAAACAATGGAAAGTAAGATTGTTAAAAACATATATTTTGCAGGAGAGATTATAGATGTAGATGCATTAACAGGAGGATTTAACCTACAAATTGCATATTCTAGCCGGATATTTAGCGGGAATGCTAGAAGAATAGTAAAAATAAAAAGGTTTAAAGTTTAAAATAAATTAAATTAATGAAAGAGGTAAATATGAAAAAGAAATATATAATGGGAAATTGGAAAATGAATATGCTTCCAGATGAAGCGGCAAAATACATGGAAGGTATAAACAGATTAACAACAATGTTAAAAGGAAAAGAAGATGTAAGAAAAATAGTACTTTTTGTACCATCAGTAGATTACTATATTGCAAACTTAATGAAAGAAGAACAAATATATATAGGACTTCAAAACATGTATTTTAAAGAAAAAGGAGCATATACAGGAGAAATATCATATAAGATGGTAAAAGCATTAAATGCAGAACATGTACTTGTAGGACATTCAGAAAGAAGAGAAATATTTAAAGAAGATGATAGCATAATTAATGAAAAGGTAAAAGCTGGATTAAATAATGGTATAAGAGTTGTGTTATGTGTTGGAGAAAGTGAAGAAACATATAATGAAGGAAAAACAAAAGAATTTGTAGAAAACCAAATAGTAAAAGCTTTAGAAGGTATTTCAAAAGAAAATATATCAAATGAAGAAGATTTAATAATAGCATATGAACCAATTTGGGCAATAGGAACAGGTAAAGTTTGTAGTAGTGAAGATGCAGATAATATGTGCAAAGTTATAAGAGATAAGGTAAAAGAAATATTAGATATAGATGTTCCAGTATTATATGGTGGAAGTGTAAATGAACAAAACTCAAATGAAATATTATTAAAAGAAAATATTGATGGAGTATTAGTAGGAGGAGCAAGTTTAGATCCAGAAAAATTTGCTAAAATAATATATTCAGGACATAAATTAGGAGAATAGTATAAAAATTAGATGAGAAAAAAAGAAACTGACAAAGCTTTAGAAATAGCAAGTCAAATTCAAGAATTAATTTATTATATAATACCGGAAAAATGGAAGAATATAGAATTATATATAAGTATGCCAGATATGGGTATAAGAAAAGGGGAAATGTTTTTCTATTATCTGCCAAATAGTATATTCAAAAGACAGTATATAAATTGTTATGAAGTACCATATATGTTTAATATATCAGAAAAAGAATATTCAGATATAATGTCAAAACTATATAATAAGTTTATGATTTTAAAAGAAGAATTGAATAAAAATAATAGACAGATAGAAGAAATTTATGTACATATTACTAAAACAAATTATATTATGGAAATTGCAACAGATAATTTAGTGTTAAAAAGAAAAGATATAAGAAGAAATATGCTTATGTTATATTCATCATATGAAAATCATATAATATGGAGATATTTAAATTTAAATATACTTCCAGATGAGAAAAAAGAAAAAGAGATTATAACTAAATATTTAAATTCAGAATATTATAATTTAGAAAAAGAGATTATAGAATTTGATATAATTGATGAGAATATTAAAAGTATAGTAGATTTTGAAAAAGTATTAACAGTAGAAGAAGCAATAGCAAGAAGTATTTACGAAAAAAAGATAAAAGAAAAGAAAAAAAGAGAGCAAAATGAAAATAATATTGATGAATTATTTTTAAATGATGATACTAAATTAAATAAAAAAAGAAAAATAGATGTAGATAATAATGAGAATAGTGACATTTTGAATATAGAATTTGATAATATCAGAGATGATATAGGAAAAAATAAAAAAAATATATTTAGTAAGATTATAGATAAATTGGCCAATAATGATGAAGATTTAGAATATAGTGATGAAGATAATTTAGATAGTATAGACTATATTAGAGAAACAAATAAGGAAAAAGAAAAATTCATAAATATATCAAAACAAGATATGGATTTAGAAGGATATATATTAGAAAAAACAGATAATTTATGGAATGATGATATAGATAACTTAGAAAGTATAGAAAAGAAAAAACATAAGAAGAAAGAAAAGGGATTGTTTGATTGATGGAAGGAATATTAATAACAGTAGCATTATTGTTACTAACGATTATTATAGGGATTGTATCATATATGATATATAATATTAAAATGGCAGGAATGGAAGTTAATGATTTTTGGGATTTTATAAAATCAGTTGAAAAATTAAAAAAATTATATGCTTTTAGTAAAATATATGAAAATTTAGATATACAAGAACAGATAATATTTATAAAAGAAGCAGAACAAGTATTTTCAGTATTTGAAAAAGTACCAACAAAACTGTGGGAAGATGAGTATCAAAAATACATGAAAGTATTAAATAGATATCAAAAAGAAAAACTTAAACATTGGAAAATAACTCAAAATGATAAAGAAGTAAGATTTAACAGAGGTAATATTAATGTTAAGATAAATAATATAATTGGATTACTTATTATACTTACAGTATTTATACATATGATAAAAAATACAAATGTTATATATACAATAGGTAGAATGAGGGAGATAATATAATGGAAGAGATTTTAAAAGACCGAAAAAAAGCACTAAAATATTTAATTATAATAATATTAATACTTGTAGGAATAAGAATATATTTTGGATACCAAAAAGAAGATCTTTTCATGGATGAAACATTTTCATATACTTTGATGAATATGAAAGAAGGTGCAGGAATGATACAAACTGCACCAGAATATAATAATAAGTGGATAGATGGTAAAACTTTAAAAAATATGCTTATTGTAAACAATGATGAAATATTAAGATATGACACAGTATATTATAATCAGACACAAGATGTACATCCACCACTATATTATTTTCTACTTCATACAGCAAGTGTATTAAGTTTTGGTAATTTTACTAAATGGACTGGAATTATTTTAAATATAATTATATTTGTAGGAATATGTGCAGTATTATATATAATAGGTAAGAAAATATTTAAATCAACAATATGGGCACTTGTATTAGTAGCAATTTATGGAGTATCTACAGGAGCAATATTTAGTACAATATTTATACGTATGTATGAACTTTTAATATTATTTGTATTATTATATTTAAATAAGATTATAGATATATTAAAGAAAAATATTATAGAAGAGAAGAGTATAAGTAAGAAAGATATAGCAGAACTTATTATTATATTTGTACTTGGAATGTGCACACATTACCATTTTATAATAATATCTGTTATAATATCTGCAATATATTTTGTAATAATGTTATGCAGTAAAGTTAAATTAACAAGAATACTTACATATGTATTAACAAATATCTCAGGACTTTTAATATATAGTTTACTATATCCAAGTTTTTATAATCATATGTTTGGAACACATAGAGGTACAGAAAGTACAGGTAACTTATTAAATTTAAATGATTATGCAGAAAGATTAAAAAATACAGTAGAAATGTTTAATACAAATATTTTTGCAGATCTTCGGAAAAATATTAATCCCTATAATCATATTTTTTATAGCACTTGCTATTATAAAAAGAATTTTAGAAGATGGATTAAAAGATAAGAATAAAGATAAACAAAAGAATAAAAAATTATCACCATATATAATTATAATATTAACAACAAGCATAATTATATATTCACTTTTAATGTCTAAAATAATGGCATTTATGAGTATAAGATATTATCTTCTTATTTTACCTAGTATAATGATAATGCTTACATATATTTTAAAATATATATCAGAAACATTAATAGATAAAGAAGTTTTAAGAATATCAATAATAGTATTATTAGTTTTAGGATATATGATGGTATCATTATCAGTAGCAGAAAAAAATGAATTCCTGTATAAGGGAAGTAATAAGATGTACAAGGAAATAGAAAATACAAATGTAAAAGATATAATATATTATTATAAATATTTTTATGAAGTGAATAATGATCTTCCAAGATATATAAATAATAATATATATTATTCAGAAATAGATAAAATAGAAGATGAAAATAGTTCAAGTATAGAAGAAATAAAGAAAAGAGACAAAATAAATATATATATACATATGAAAAAAGTAATATAGATAAAATTTTACAAAAATTAAACAATGATTATAAAATTATAAAACAAACAGATAATTTTTATGGAACAGTGTATACAATATCAAAATAATTTGAAATATAACAAAAAACATGCTAAAATAGATATGAGATTATTGTATTTAGTAAAAGGAGCAAATAATGGAAATATTAATTATTTTAGCTGTAATAGCATTAATTGTATTAATAGCAAGTATAAAAATAGTAAACCAAGCAGAAGTATATGTGATAGAAAGACTTGGTAAATTTAGTAGAGTAGCAAGACCAGGACTTACACTTATAATACCGGTAATTGATAAAGTAAGAGCTGTAGTATCATTAAAAAAACAAATAATGGATATAAAACCACAAGAGGTTATAACAGTAGACAATGTATCTATAGCTATAGATACAGTTGTTTTTTATCAAATAGTAGATCCTGTAATGGCAATATATGAAATAGAATCATTATCTTTAGGAATAGAAAATTTAGCAGTTTCAGCAATGAGAGATGTTATAGGTAAGATGGAACTTGATGAAACATTTAGTTCAAGAGATAAGATAAATGCAAAATTAAGAAAAGTATTAGATGAAGCAACTATTTCATGGGGATGTAATGTTGAAAAAGTAGAAATAAAAGAAATAAAAATTCCAAGAGATATACAAGAATCAATGGAAAAACAAATGAATGCAGAAAGAAATAAGAGAGCTGCACTTCTTCAAGCAGAAGGAGAAAGACAATCTGCAATTACACTTGCAGAAGGTAGAAAGCAAGCTAAGATTTTAGAAGCAGAAGCAGATAAAGAAGCACAAATAAGAAGAGCTTTAGGGGAAGCAGAAGCTATAAAACAAATATCAGAAGCAGAAGCTAAAAAAATAGAAATGGTATATAATGCTATAAAATCAGCAAGTCCAGATGATAAATTAGTACAATTAAAAGCATTAGAAACATTAAATGAAGTAGCAAAAGGTGATGCAAATAAGATATTTATACCTTTTGAAGCAACATCAGCACTTCGGAACATTGGGTGCACTTACAGATGTATTAAAAGATAGACAAAAAAATAAGAAAAATAAAGAATATATAGAAGATAATATTGATAATATTAGAAAAAATAATAATGGAAATAATTCTAATAGTAATAGAAATTCGAATTCAAATAAATAATTTTAAGATTATTTGTTATTAAAGATAAGTTGAAAATAGAATTTAAACATAAACTAAAGGCGGTATAGATGGTAAAAGATAAAAAAGAAAAGAATACAAATGATGAAATAGTAGCTGTGAAGAGAAAGAAAACAGCAAAAGAGGCAGTAGAAGAATTAAACAGAAGAGAACAAGGAATAGAAGAAGATGATGCATCTGAAAACACAGTAAAAAATATATTAAATAAGGTTAAACAAAAAGGTGGAACAATAACATATGGAGAATTAGCAGCAGAACTTCGGAGATGTTAATCCAGATGATATTGAAGATATATTAAATAAATTTGAAGATGTAGGAATTGATTTACTTAAACAAGATGATGATATATCAGAAGAGTTCATGGATCTTGATAATATTGAAGAGATTGAAATAGATGATGCAAAATATGCAAGTATTTTAGATGAAATAAGTGTAAATGATCCTGTTAAATTATATTTAAGAGAAATAGGTAAAATCCCACTACTTACTGCAGAAGAAGAAATGAAATGTGCAACAAAAGCATTAGAAGGTGATGAAGAAGCAACAAAAAGATTAGTAGAAGCAAATTTAAGACTTGTTGTATCAATTGCTAAAAAGTATGTAGGAAGAGGAATGTTATTCTTAGACTTAATTCAAGAAGGAAATATGGGACTTATAAAAGCAGTAGAAAAATTTGATGTAACTAAAGGTTATAAGTTTAGTACATATGCAACATGGTGGATAAGAC
>ERZ772827.270-NODE-270-length-29446-cov-11.426355_pt1 | contig 29446 bp, 40 predicted proteins | sample MGYA00580850_ERZ772827 | MGnify/ENA primary metagenome ERZ772827 (study PRJEB29015, sample SAMEA2737950) | human oral metagenome | biome: human oral; feature: human-associated habitat; material: dental | place: China | collected 2145 ... | reverse complement strand
ATAAGCGAACTCGAAGAGGAGCGAATAAGCGAACTGTCTGCTTACCTAAAGGTAAGCAGACTAGAGAGCTATGAGTTATCTGATGAAGAAAAACAAGCATTAGAAAGATTACCTAATATAAAATGGAAAGAATATAATTTAGAAAAATTATTTGGAAAAGCAACAAGAGGTAGAAGACTAAAAAGTCAAGATAGAATAAAAGGAATGTTACCATTTGTTACTGCAGGGGAAGCAAATACAGGAATATCTGATTTTATAGGAAATGATGTTAAAGTTTTTGACAAAAATACAATTACAATTGATATGTTCGGGTCAGCTAAATACAGAAATTATAATTATGGTTGTGATGACCATGTTGCAGTTGTACACACAGAGAACTTAAAGATGGAAGAATCAATATTTATAACTTCTGCTATTCATAAAACTTCATATAATGGTCAATTTAATTATGGTAGAAATTTTTATGCAAAAGATGCAGATACTCTAAATATTTTATTACCAATTAATGAAAAAGGAATAGATTATGATTTTATGAATTCTCTAATATCAGCAGTACAAAAGTTAGTAATAAAAGATGTAGTAATTTATGCAGATGAAAAGATAAAAGCTACAAAGAAAGTTGTAAGGAAAGATTAAAGAATAATATAATATATATTGTTATGAAAGTAGGTAAATATGATAAAACCAAAGAAACTTAAAAAAGGCGATAAAGTTGCAATTGTAAGTCTATCTAGTGGACTTGCAGGAGAAGAAATGTTTAGACATAGATATGAACTAGGAAAAAAGAGGTTAGAACAGTTAGGATTTAATGTAGTTACAATGAAAAATGCATTAAAGGGAATAGAATATTTGTATAATTATCCAGAAAAAAGAGCAGAAGATTTAATGGAGGCTATATTAGATAAAGATATTAAGGGGATAATATGTAATATTGGTGGTGATGATACGATAAGATTATTACCATATATTGATTTTGAAGCTATAGCAAATAATCCTAAGGTATTTATGGGATATTCAGATACAACAATAAATCATTTTATGATGCAAAAAGCAGGAGTTGTATCATACTATGGACCTGCTGTAATGACAGATTTTGCAGAAAATAATAGTATGCATACATATACATTAAAATATATTAATGAAGTATTATTAGAAAATAGTGAAGATATAGTAATTAAATCAAGTGATAAGTGGACTAGTGAATATCTTGATTGGGCAATTGAAGAAAATGATAATATATCTAGAAAAATGAATGAAGAAAAATATGGATATGAGTTACTTCAAGGAGACGGAATATTTACTGGAGAACTTTTAGGTGGATGTGTTGATGTATTTCCTATGATGGTAGGAACAAAGATTTGGCCTAAAAAAGAAGAATGGAAGAATAAGATACTATTTTTAGAAACAAGTGAAGATGAGCTAAAACCATTATACCTACAATATATCTTAAGAAACTTAGTAGCACAGGGAATATTTGAAGAAATATCACGGAATAATAGTACGGAAAGCCTAAAAATGAGGCATATTATGAAGAGTATAAGCAGGTGTATAGGAAGATTGCCTTTGAGGCAGGAAAAAAAGACTTACCAATATTATATAATGTAAATTTTGGACATACATCACCAATGGCAATATTACCTTTAGGGCTAAAAGTAGAAGTTGACTTAGATAAAAAAGAGATAAGGTTTTTAGAAAAGCCAGTGGAAGATTAATAAAATTAGAAAAGGATAGTGAAAAATTATGATAGACTTACATACACATACAAATCATTCAGATGGAACATGGGATACAAAAAGATTATTAGAAGAAGCAGAAAAAACAAATATAGAAGTTTTAGCTATAACAGACCATGATACATTAGACTCACATTTCGAGCTTGAAAAAGATGAGAATTTAAGAAATATATTTACAGGAAAGATAAAAACAGGTATAGAATTTAATACTGTATATGATGGTGTTCATTTTCATATGCTTGCATATGACTTTGATATCCATAAGTTACAACCATTTGTTCATAACTACTATAATTTAAGAAAACCTGATTTAAGATTAGAATTTGAAGAAATGATGAAAAGCATTAAGAAAAGTAATCTTAAAATAGATGTGATAATATATGATGAGAAAAAAGGATGGCCTATAGACATTATATATCCTGAAGTTACTAAATATGAGGAAAATAGGAAATATTTTAAAGATGAAGAATGGAATGATATTGATGTGTTTTTTAATTCATGTGTAACAAATAAGAATTTTCCAGTTGCTGTAAATTTTGAAATACATTATCCAAATGCTAAACTTGTAGCAGAAGAGGTTAGAAAAGCAGGTGGTAAAACATTTGTAGCACATGTGTATAGGTATAATCTAGAAGATGAAATATCATTTTTAGATATGCTTAAAAATGATAAAATAATTGATGGTGTTGAAGTATATCATTCAAGTTTTACAGAAAAACAAAGTGAAAAATTATTAGAATATTGTAATGAAAATAATTTATTAATATCTGGAGGAACAGATTGTCATCGGAGAAAAGAAAAAAGATAGGAAAATAGGAATAGGATATGGCAATATGTGTATAGATAAAAATATACTAAAAGATTGGAATTAATGCTAAAATATGCTAATATAGTTATAGGTAAACTACATGGTATAGCGTATATTTAGCGAAAGCTAATATATGAGGAAAGTCCGGGCTCCATAAGAGCAATGATACTGGATAACGTCCAGCGAGAGTAATCTTAGGGAAAGTGCAACAGAAAAAAACAGCTATTATATAGCAATGGTGAAAAAGTGAGGTAAGAGCTCACTAAGAGATATAGTGATATATTTCTTGTGTAAACCCTATCTGGAGCAACGCCTTGTAATTCGAGGGATTTATGCTCTTTAAATGTCCCTTGTACTGTGCGGCTAGAGGCTAGTAGTAATACTAGTTCGAGATAAATGACCATGCATGACAGAACCCGGCTTATTGTTTGCCTAAGATATGAATTAACAGGGTAGATAGAGATGTATTATTACATCTCTATTTGCTATATATATGATATGTTGCAAAAACTATTTTTAGATTATATATTATACTTAAGAATATATGTTTTAAGGAGGTTTAAAATGAGTGATATAACAGTTAAATTTGAAGAAGGAAAATTCAATTTTAGGGTTGCAGTAATTGTTGAACACAATGAAAAAATATTAGTTCAAGAAGAAAGAGAGGACGAAAATTTTAGACTTCCAGGCCGGAAGAGTGCATCTAATGGAAAATACAAAAGATGCAATAATAAGAGAGATAAGAGAAGAATTAGGAATTAAGGTAGATGGAGATGATTTAAAGCTTGTTCAAATAGCAGAAAACTTTTTTGATTATTTGGATAATGGAAAGGTAAAAAATGTACATGAACTTTCATATATATATAATATTGTATTAGATGATAGTTATGATATTACTAAAAAAGAATCATTTACAGAGCTTGAAAAACCACATGTAACTTTTGTGTGGAAAACAAAAGAAGAGGTATTAAAAGAAGATTTTAAGCTTGTACCTAATATAGTTAAAAATGTAATAGGTAAGAGAGAACTACATTATGATATTATAGACGATAGAAAATATATTTAAGAAAAATAATAATTGTTTAAAAAGGAGCATATTATGAAAAATGAAGAAAAAGATAAAAGATATGTATATATAAGGGTGAGAGATATTTATATAATTGGAGTAATAATTATTGTATTATCATTATTATGGAATTTTAGAGATAGAGTAGAAACATTATTATTAAATAATCATAATGAGGCTAAATATATTTCTATAAGCAGTTTGCCTTTTAATTCAAATGGAAAGATAAACTATTTAGATAAAGATGGTAAAGTTACAAAAGTTGTGAGTAAAGACTTGTATAGAGGTTATAGGTATATTGAACATAATGGAGATATGTATATAAGCAATAGGGATAATAATATTTTAAAGATAGGCAAAGATGGTAGTCTTAAAGATTCTGAGATAATAAAAAAAGATTGGCTACAAAAAGCTGATAGAGGAATATATGTAAATACAATCTGTATAGATAATGATAAAATGTATATGACACAGGGGTTAGTTGGTAAAACAGTTATATATGTAAAAGAGATTACAGGAAAAGAAGAAGGTAAAAAGCTTACAGAAATACCATATAATATTACAAATATGTGTATAATAAAAGATGAAATAACATTAACAGTAGATAGATTTGAAAAAATGGATATAATAATTCTAGATAAAAATACAGGTGAGATTAAAAAAGTAAATAAGTATGATGAAGAGATTGAAACATATAATATGGGTATAGATAATGAAAATAATATATATGTGGTAATATTAAAGAGAAGATTAAGTGATGAAGAAATGAATAATCCTAATAGAAAAGATGAAGAACTTTATGATAGTTATATAAGTAAGTTAAATATATATAATAATACTGTTGAAGATATATTAGTAGATGGTAAAAAAGTTAGAGGAAGACTTATACGAGTAGAAGATAAAAATATGTATATTTATGATGATAAAGAAGATAAGTTTAAAGTAATAGATTTAAAAGAAAACAAAGAGGTATTTAGTGAAAAAATAACTGGAAATATTAGGAGTACATATTTTAAAGATGATAAGTTATATATGAATATATGGAAAGATGAAAAAACATATATGTATATATATGATGTTAAAACTAACAAGATAATAGAAAAGAAAGAGTTTAAAGTAGATGAAAATAGGGATAATATGATATTCCCTATAACTAAGTAAATATATGAAATGTAATAAACAATAAAAAGGAGAAATACATGGCAGAATATTGGGATATATATAATAAGAATTTTGAAAAAATAAACAAAAGGGTTAAAAGAGGAGATAAGTTAGAAGATGATGAATATCATCTAGTTATTAATGCTTGGATAGTAAACTCTAAAGGAGAATTTTTAATAACACAAAGAGTTGCAACTAAGCCACATCCACTTATGTGGGAATGTACAGGAGGTTCAGCTATAGAAGGTGATAATCCATTAGATGCATGTGTAAGAGAAATAAAAGAAGAAATTGGACTTGATATAGATGTGAAAACAGCAAGACATATAGGAACAACTATTAGATATTACAAAAATTGTCCAGATATTTTAGATGTATGGTTATTTAAATCAGATGCAGATATATCAGAAATAACAATTCAAGAAGAAGAGGTTAATGATGTTATGTGGGCAGACAAGAAAAAAATCTTAGATTTACATTATGCAGGAAAATTTGAAGCAAATGCATTTTTTGGAGATGTAATTAGCAAATCAGAATTTTAATATTAATAATATAATAGGTGTATCAAATTTGTTATAAATTATAGTTGACAATATTGATACACCTATTATATTTGAGCTTGTTTTTTGTATATAAAGGTATAAAAAAGAGTGTAAATATGATAGTATAAACATATTAGAAAAAAGATAATAATAAAAATGTAATGATGTAATAATATATATTGTTATATATATAAGGAGAGATTTTGAGTAAGAATAATAAGAACAAAAGAAATATGAAGCTAAAAAAATTAAAAAAAGAACTACCAATATATATAGGGAGATTTTCTAAAAAAGAAGGATTTGGTTTTGTAGATAGTATACAAGAAGAAGATAAAAAAAGAGTAAAAGGATTAGAAGAATTAAGTGCATTTTTAAAAAAGGAAAAATATAATGTACAAAATATTAAAGATTTAAAAGAAAGTATGTATATACATAATAATGGATTTTCAACAGCGGCAGACCGGAGATATTGTACTTGTAAGAAAGAAAGATGTAGATTATGGTGGTGCAAATACAGAAGGAAGAATTATTTTTGTTGTTCAAAGAAAGAAAAATGAAATTGTAGGTACAGCACAAATTTCAGAAAATTATGCATTTGTAGTACCAGATGATAAAACATTCCCATCAGACATATTTATACCAAAAAAAGAAATATTTGGTGCAAATAATGGTGATAAGGTTTTAGTAAGTATAACTAAATATGCAAATAGGGATTTAGCTAAAAAAGATTCAGCAAGAAATAGTGAAGGAAGAATTATTAAGATAATAGCAAGAAATGGTGATACACATTTAAAACTAAAAAGCCTTCTTGCAGATAATGGAATAGATGAAGAGTTTAAAGAAGAGATTATATCTGAGGCAGAAAATATGCCTAAGACTATATCTGAAGATGAACTTATAGGAAGAAAAGACTTAAGGGACATATATACAATAACAATAGATGGGGAAGATGCAAAAGACTTAGATGATGCTGTAGCAATTGAAAAAAAAGAAAACTACAGAGTATGGATATCTATAGCAGATGTATCACACTATATTAAAGAAGGAAGTCTTTTAGATAAAGAAGCAGAAAAACGTCGGAAACAGCATCTACCTTATAGACACTGTTATACCAATGTTACCATTCCAACTTTCAAATGAGATATGTTCATTAAATGCAGGAGAAGATAGACTAGCACTTACTGTAGAAGCAGAAATAGACAAGGCACGGAAAAGTTTTATGGTCAGATGTGTATAAATCTGTGATAAGGGTAGATAAGAGAATGTCATATAATGAAATACAAGGTATAATAGAAAATGATGAAGAAATAATTTCAAATGTAGGGTTTGATAAGGAAAAATTAAATATGGTAAAACTATATGAAAAACTCACAAATATACTTTTAAAAAGAAGACAAAAAAATGGATATATTGGATTTGATATGCCAGAAGTACAGATTATACTAGATGAAAATGGTAAAACAGTTGGAGTAGAAAACAAGAAAAAGATTTTTGCATATAGTATTATAGAACATTTGATGCTTACAGCAAATGAAGTTATAGCAGAAACATTTACTAAAAAAGATGTTCCAGTAATGTATAGGGTACATGAATATCCAAGCTTAGAAAAAATAGAAGAGGTAAATTTAACATTACAAAAATTTGGACTTAAGTTAAATACATTTAGAATAGATGAATACCTTTTAAATAAAAAAGATGTATCAAATGAAAGATTTCGGAAAAGATAAGGATGATAATTTTGTTAACTATTATGTACCACAAAGTGAATATATAAGAGTTATAGAAGCATTAAAAGAAAAAGAAGAACAAAATTTAATTACTAAAGAAGATGTAGACTTTAATTACCTACAATATATACTTTTAAGAAGTATGAGACAAGCAAGATATTCTATGAAAAATTTAGGACATTTTGGACTTCGGAAGTGACTATTACTCACATTTTACTTCACCTATAAGGAGGTATTCAGACCTATATACACATAGAACAATATCTAAATATTTAGAAGGAATACATGATTTTGGAAATGTTGCAGAATTAGAATCGGTTGCAGAACATATTTCAGATACTGAAAGAGTTGCTCAAAAGATGGAAAGAGAATATGATAAGATAAAAATTGCAGAATATGTAGAAGGATTTGTTGGAAGTAAGTTTAAAGGTAGAGTTTCAGGTAGAATTGGTAAGGGAATATTTGTAGATATTGGTAAGGAAATTGAAGGTCTTGTAACAAATGAAGAAATATTAAAAAAAGATAAGTTAAAAGAAGAATACACTATTGGAGATATAGTAGATGTAGTTGTAAAAAATGTTAATTTAGATAGTGGAGAAATAGATTTAATGCTATTATAGTAAAAAAAGTATAATGAATATAAAAAATTAGATTAAAATATTAAAATTTAAAACAGAGGATTTGTATGAAGTGGACAGATAAACAAAGAAAAGCAATAGAAGAAGAAGGAAAAATATTAGTATCTGCAGCAGCAGGATCACGGAAAAACTGCAGTATTAGTAGAAAGAATAATAAGAATAATATTAGAAAAAAGAGTGGATATAGAAAAAATAGTTGTAGTAACATTTACAAGTGCAGCAGCAAAGGAAATGAAAGAAAGAATCCAAAAGAAAATAACAGAAAAATTAGAAGATGATTCTTTGGATAATATGCAAAAAAGCTATCTAAGAAAACAACTAAAAAAACTACCAAAAGCAAATATATCAACACTTCATTCATACTGTTTTAAAATAATTAAGAATAACTTTTTTAACCTTCGGATTAAATTCAAACATACAAATAGGAAGTGAAGAGGAAATTAATGTATTAAAAGGTAAGGTAATTGATGAAGTATTAGAAGAAGTATATGAAGATGAAGATAATATATATAGGGAAGATATAATAAAATATATTGATAAAAATGGAGATGAAGAATTTAAGAAATTATTGTTTTCAAATATATCATTTTTAGATAGTATCCCTTTTTATAAAGAATGGATTAATCAAAATATTATAGAATATAGTATTTATGAACAAATGCCATATATGTTCTATTTAAGCAAAATGGGAATATTGTACATTAAATATATAATAGAAAATTGCTTGTATTATATAAGAGGGATAAGAAAGTTAAAAGAAAAACTTTTAGAAATATATAATTTTAATGAAGTATTAACTAAAAAGATATATGATGATAAAAATCTACTCTTAACATCAGATGAAAATATATTTTTAGATATTATAAGATTGAGCTTAGGGATAGTTATAGAAGAGGGAAAAACATCTAAACTGTATGAATATATTAAAAATATAGATTTTAAAAGATGGACTAGCAATAAAGATTCAAAAGAGATATTAGAAGAAATAAAACTTCGGAAGAGATAATATAAAAAAAGGATTTGATAAGGATATATTAGGAATATCATTTTTTAAAGATGAAGAAGAAATTGTATTTCAAGCTAAAAAAACAAAAGAAACATTAGAAATGATTAAATATATATTAGATAATTATTATAATAGATTTGAAGAGGTAAAAAAAGAAAATAATCTTTTAGATTATACAGATCTAGAATTATATACATTAAGATTATTGTACAATAAAAGAAAAGACTATAGTATAGAAGAAAAAAAAGAAATAGAAAATAGTATAATAAAGGCAAAAGAAAGAAAAGAAGGCATTATAAATGAGATATTCGAAAAGATAAAAAGTAATAATATAGATATTAAAGAAAGTATATTATTTGAATATGATATAGAAAAACTAGAAAAAGTATATAAAATAGCAATAGAAACAATAGAAGAAAAGAATATAGATTATAAAGATATAATAGAAGAAAAATATATATTATCAGATGTAGCAAAAGCTATAAAGGAAGAAATAGAAGAAATAGCAGTAGATGAATATCAAGATATAAATATGCTTCAGGAATATATAATAAAAGCAGTATGCAATAAAAATATATTTAGAGTTGGTGATCCAAAACAAAGTATATATGGATTTAGAAATTCAAGACCTGAGCTTTTTGTAGAAAAAGAAAAAAATCTCAATAATGAAAATAAGGTTATATATTTAGATAAAAATTTTAGAAGTTTAGAAAATGTATTAGAAACAACAAATAATGTGTTCTCTAGAGTTATGACAAAAGATACAGGAATTATAGAATATAATGAAAATCATTACTTGAAAAAAGGAAGATATATTACATCAGAATTTATAACAGATGATATTGAAGAATTAAAGAAATTAGAAATATATAATTTAAAAAAAGAAGAGATAGCAGATAGAATAAATTTTTTTAAACCAGAACTTCTTATTATAAATACTGAAGAAATAGAAGAAAAAAAAGACGAAGAAAAAGAAGGATATGAAGAAAATAAAAAATCAGAAATAAAAGATGATAATGAGATAAATGAAGAAATAGAAGGATTAGAAAAAGAAGCAATAGGAATTGCGAAAAGAATAATAAGTTTAAAAGAAGAATATTCTAAAAAAGGTAAAAAGTTAGATTTTAAAGATATTGTTATATTATTAAGAAGTGTAAATAATAGGGCCAATAAATATCAAGAAATATTAGAAAAATTTAATATACCATGTTATACAGATGTAAATGAGAGCTTTTTAGAAATTCCTGAAGTTTCATTAATATGTAGTTATTTAGATATAATAGAAAATCCACTTAATGATATAAATATGCTTGCAGTTTTAAGATCATATTTTTTTGATATGGATATAGATGAATTTACAAGAATTAAAATTACAGAAAGAGAATTGTTAAATGGAGTAAAAGAAAATAATTTTTATGAAAGTATATTAATATATATATCATATATTAAAGAAAAAATGGATAAAGAAAAAAACTTAACTAAACAAGAGGTGAGTTTTGAAGAAAAAATATTATATAATAAGTGTTTAAAAATAGTATCAGAATTAGAAAGACTTAAAAAACTTGAAGAAAAACAAGGATTATATGAAGTTGTAAAAGACATAGTAATAGAAAGTCGGTTATTATACAGCAATTAGTTTAGATATTGATTCAGAATTTAAGAAAAAAAATATAGATAGATTACTTCAAAAAGCAAGAGAGTTTGAACAAGGGAAAAGTAATAATATATCAGATTTTAATAAACAAATAGAAGAAAGTGTTAAATTAAAAGTTAAATTAGAGGCAGATAAAGTTGTAGATGAAAATACAAATGTTGTAAAAATAATGACAATACACAAAAGTAAGGGACTTGAATTTCCTGTTGTTATAATAGCAGGAATGGATAAAAAGAGAAATATAAAATCATCAAGTGAAATGATACGTACATCTGAAAAGATGGGAATAGGAATAGATATAATAGATGATATATTAAAATATAAATATCCAAGTGTATATAAAGAAATAATAGGATTAGAAAAGACAAAAGAAGAAAAAGAAGAAGAATTTAGAATATTATATGTTGCAATGACAAGGGCGAAAGAAAAACTAATAATGACAGCAAAAGTAAAATCAGTAGAAAAGTTGTTAGAAAAATTAAATGAAAGTGTAAAGTTAAATATATATAATGGTAAAATATCATCTAAATATATAATGGGGTTAGATACATATTTAGAAATTATTATGATGTCTTTAATAGAAGCATATAATACTCAAAAAGTTGGAAAAGAATTGGAAATAAAAATAGATAAGAATGATTTCTTGGTATATAGTAAAAGTGTAGAAAATGTTATAAAAATAAATGAAAAAAGTGATATTAAAATAGGGGATATATATATAGAAAATATAGGAAATTTAACTACAGATATAGATAGACAGAATATAATAAATATAGAATTAAAAGAAGAAAAAGAAAATGATTTAAAAAAAGAATATTTTAAAATATTAAATAAGGAATATATTGATAATATTAAAGAAAAAAATATAGAAGAAAATGAAGAAAAAGATAATAGAGAATATAATAATATATATAAATATGAAAGAGATAATATAGATGAAGATATACAAAAAATATTAGAAAAAAAATATAATGATTATTTAGAAGAAGAGAGAAAAAAAGAAGAACAGATAAAAGAATATGGAGAAGATTATTTAAATAAAATATATGATAAGATATCTGTAAGTAGTATAACAACAATGGAAAATATTAGAGAAAATGAGCAGGCTGAAGATATTAAAATAGCATATGATAAACCTAAGTTTTTAAGAAAAACAAAGAAAAATGTAATAGAAGGAAAAGAAAGAGGAACTATAATACATAGTATATTAGAACTTTTTGAAATAGTACCATATTCAGAACTAATATATTTAAAAGAAGAAGATAAAAAAGAAATAATAAAAAAATTTCTAAACAATCTTGAAAAAAATTGTATATACACAAAAGAAGAATTAGAAATAGTAGATATAAATATTTTGAAAGATTATATGAATACAAATATATATAAATATTTATCTAAAAGTATAGAAAAAAATAGTAATATTAAAATATATAAAGAAAAAACAATATATTTAAAATTAGATAAAAAAGATATAGAAATATTAAAAACAAAATATAGTTTAAAAGAACAATTGAAAGAAGGACAGATACTTCAAGGAGTGCTAGACCTATATATTGTAGATGAAGATAAAAAAGAAATATATATTGTAGACTATAAGACAGATAAGATATTAAATGAAGAATATTATAAAGAAAGATATAATATTCAAATTGGAATATATGAATATAGTATCTTTAAACAGTATGGACAAAACTATAAATATAATAAGATAATATATTCAACAACAATGAAAAAGATAATCAGATTATAGTATATAGTATATGATTACATATAAAGAGAAAATAGTAATATATATAAATAAAAATAATGTAAAAATAAAAGTTATAGAGTAATTTAATAGTAATTTAAAGGTTTTTTTGATATAATTTTAAATATTAAAAGGAGTTGGAGGCATTTATGGGAAAAATATATACAATAATTGTAGCAGCAGGAAAAGGTACAAGAATGAATACGGCACATTCAAAAGTTGTACAAAAGATATATGATAAAGAAATGATAGTAAGAGTAGCAGAGCTTGCAAGAAAAATCTCGGGAGATAATGTAATAGCAGTAGTAGGTTACAAAAAAGAAGAAATAAAAGAAGCTTTAAAAGACTTTAATATTAAATATGTATATCAAGAAGAATTACTTCGGAACAGGTGATGCAGTAAAAAAAGCAAAAGAAATATTAAAAGATGAAGTACGGAAAAGTTGTTATACTATATGGAGATGTTCCAATTATTAGAGAAGAAACTATAAGAGAGCTTGTAGATAAATCTATAGAAAAAAATGAAAAAGCAACAATATTAACATCAAGAATAAAAAATCCTACAGGATATGGAAGGATTATAAGAGATAAAGATGGAAAAATATTAAAGATAATAGAAGAAAAAGATTTAGAAGAAAAACAAAGAAGAATAAATGAAATAAATACAGGTATATATTGTTTTGATATACAAACACTTATGGAAACAATTGAAGAAATAAAACCAAATAATAATCAAAAAGAATATTATTTAACAGATGTAATAGGAATAATATCAGAAAGACGGAGAAATAGTATCAGGATATCCAGTAAAAGATAATACAGAAATACTTCGGAGTAAATGATAGAATACAACTTGAAATAGTATCTAAGATATTAAAAAGAAGAATAAACTATAATCATATGATAAATGGAGGGGTTACAATAGAAAATGTAAATGATACATATATATATGATGATGTAGAAATTCGGACAAGATACTGTTATAAGACCTAAGACAGTTATAAAATCAGGAGTTAAAATAGGTAGGGACTGTATTATAGGATATAATGTATATATTAGTGAAAATACTATTATAGAAGATGGAAGAGTAATAGAAGATAATACAATACTTTAAAAAGTATAAGGAGGAAATATGGAAGAAGAAAAAAAGAATTATGGTAAAACATTAAATTTACCAAAAACAGAATTCCCAATGAGGGGAAACTTAGCAAATACAGAACCAGAAATATTAGAAAATATATTTGAAAATGGGCTATATAACAAAATAATAGCAAAAAACAAAGACAGAAAAACATTTATACTGCACGATGGACCTCCATATGCAAATGGTCCAATCCATATAGGACACGCACTAAATAAGATATTAAAAGATACAATAGTAAGATATAAGTCACTTCAAGGATTCAGATCAGATTTTATACCAGGATTTGATACACACGGGCTTCCAACAGAAATAAAAGCAATTGAAAAATTAAAATTAAATAGAGAAGAAATAGAAGTAAATAAGTTTAGAGATACATGTAAAGAATTTAATAAAGAATTTATAAAACTTCAAACAGAAGGATTTAAGAGATTAGGAATCTTAGGAGATTGGGAAAATCCATATATAACATATAATAAGGAAATAGAAAGAGAACAATTAGATGTTTTTGGAAAAATGCATGAAAAAGGATATATATATAAAGGGCTAAAACCAGTATATTGGTGTCCATCATGTCAAACAGCACTTGCAGAAGCAGAAATTGAATATGCAGACCATAAATCAAAAAGTATATATGTAAAATTTGAAGTAACAAATTCAAAAGGATTATTTGATGAAAAAGATACATATCTAGTAATCTGGACAACAACACCATGGACACTTCCAGGAAATATGGCAATAACAATATCAGATAAATATGATTATGCATTAGTTAAAGTTAAAAAAGATGGTAAAGAAGAAAACTATGTTTTAATGGATGAAATGGTAGAAGACCTAATGGAAACATTTGAAATAGAAGAATATGAAAAAGTTAAAACTATTAAAAATGAAGAACTATCAGGTGTAGAATACAAACATCCATTCTTAGATAGAATATCAAAAGTAATATTAGGATCTGATGATACAATACTTGTAGAAAAAGGTTCAGGTACAGGACTTGTACATACAGCACCAGCATATGGTAATGAAGACTATTTGGCAGGTAAAAAACATGGAATAGAAATGTATGTAGCAGTTGATGAAAAAGGAATGCAAACAGAAAAAGCGGGAATATTTGCAGGAATGCATTACAAAAAATCAAATGATGCAATAATAGAACACTTAAATGAACAAGGAAATTTAATAAAACTAGAAGAAATAAATCACTCATATCCACATTGCTGGAGATGTAAAAATCCAATAATATATAGAGCGGCAGATCAATGGTTTGCATCTGTAGAAGGGTTTAGAAAAGAAGCTCTAGAAGCAATAGAAACTGTAAAATGGTTCCCAGAATGGGGAGAAGAAAGAATAAGAAAAATGATTGCAGACAGAGGAGACTGGTGTATATCAAGACAAAGAACATGGGGAGTTCCACTACCAATATTTTATGACAAAGAAACTGGAAAAGAATATATAACAAAAGAAAGTATGGAAAAAGTTAAAGAAATAGTTGGAAAAGAAGGAACAAATGCATGGTATGAAAAATCAGTAGAACAGCTTCTTCCAGATGAAGTATTAAGTTTAGGAAAACCAAAATCAGAATATGTAAAAGAAACAGACATAATGGATGTATGGTTTGACTCAGGAAGTACACATCAATCTGTAATTAAACAAAGAGGAATAGGAGAAATAGACCTATACCTAGAAGGAAGTGACCAATACAGAGGATGGTTCCAATCATCATTATTAACATCTGTAGCAACTACAGGAAAAGCACCATATAAGCAAGTTATAACACACCGGATTCTTAGTTGATGAAAAAGGTAGAAAAATGAGTAAGAGTCTTCGGAAATGTTATAGATCCAAACAAGGTTGTAAAAGTACATGGAGCAGACATATTAAGGCTTTGGGTAATATCATCAGATTATCAATCAGATATAAGTATATCTGATAATATATTAAAACAAGTTGCAGAAACATATAGGAAGATAAGAAATACATCAAGATATATATTAGGAAATATATCAGATTTTGATCCAAATAAAGATATGGTAGAATATAATGAGTTACCAGAAATTGATAAATGGGCAATAATGAAAATAAATGAACTTGTAAAAACAGTAACAGAAGGATATGATGTATATCAATTTAACAAAGCATATTATGGAATAAATTCATTCCTAGTACATGATATGAGTACATTCTATTTAGATATTATAAAAGATAGATTATATGTAGAAGGAAAAACTTCAAAAGAAAGAAGAGCAGCACAAACTGCAATGTATATAATATTATCTAAGTTAGTAAGAATATTAGCACCAATAACAGCATTTACTGCAGAAGAAATTTGGAAATATATGCCAAAAACAGAAAATGAAAATACATTTAGTATAATGCTTGAAGATTATCCAAAATATGATGAAAAACTATATAACAAAGAATTAGATGATAAATTTAAGAAGATTATAGAAATAAAAGAACTTGTAAGTAAGAAATTAGAAGAAGCAAGAGAAGAAAAATTAATAGGACAAACATTAGAAGCTAAAGTAACAGTAAGTGCTAACAAAGAAAATGAACTATATCAAATAATTGAAAATAACAAAAATCTAATAGAAGATGTTTTAATAGTATCAGAATTAGAATTAAAAGAAGATAGTAGTAAAGAAAAAGAAGAATTAAGTGTAAATATATCTAGAGCAGAAGGAGAAAAATGTGAAAGATGTTGGAAATACACTAAAGATGTAGGAATAGATAAAGAAAATCCTACAATATGTAAAAGATGTAGTGAAGTACTTAAAAAATATGGAAACTATTATATATAGTTACTATTGTTACAATAATTGACAATATTTCATATTATAGTTATACTTTAATTAATATTTAAAAGTAAAAAAAATATATGTATTATATGATGGAGATGGTAAATATACATTAGAATTTTCAAAAGGAAAATAAACAGGAAGAATAGATATAGATATAAAAAAGGGCAATAAATGGAAAAAGCAGAATTATATTTAATATAATCTGCTTTTTAAAATATAAACACTATAATAACAGTATGATAGTATTATTATATATTATAATATTATTAATATTTTAATATAATATTGATAATATGTTTGTATAGATGTATATTAATTATAGAAAAAGGTTGAAATTTTTAGGAGATGTAATGAAAAAGAAGAATACATTAATTGCAATACTTATTTTAATATTAGTAGTTATAATTATATTAGTATCTGCAATATTAAGACAAAGAGAACAAGAGATAGTAGAAGGAAGAGAAATAAATAATCAAGAACAATATACAAGTATTGATCCAAATCAATCAGAAATACCAATACCTCCATTAACAGAAAAAGAACAAACAACAGGAACACCATTTATGTTTGATGATTTAGAGATAACAGTGGGTGAGAAGTATAATATAGTAAATGCAAATAATAATACAAAGGCAGTGGAAATACCAGTAACAGTTAAAAATCCCTCAAAGATAGGGAATAGTTTTAATATATCATATGTGCAAATAATGGATAATACAGGAACAGAAGTAAGAGAACTTGGAAATTTTTTTGCAGATAAATCATTTATAACAAGTCCTAAACTTGAACATGGACAAATAACAACAAAAAATATATACATACCATATAATGGGAATGGACAATATAAGATGGTTTTTAAAAATTTTGAAGAAGAAAAATCTGTTAAAATTAATGTTAAAAATTAGAAGGAAATAAAAAATAAACAAAAGAACTTATAAGAGTGTAAATCTATCAGATATTTCATAGTATGAAAATAATAAAAAAGATATTATAAATAATTGACATATATTGTGTAAGATGCTATACTTAAGTAGTCAAGCGATGAAGTAGGATGTGGCTGCACTTTAGATGCAGGGAACTCTTATGGAGAAGTCATGGCATAGACCAGGCGATAAGTTCTTAAGTAAGTATCTTATCTAAGCAAATTAGCTTAGATTTTTTTATGGAAATAAAATAGAACACCCGGGATACTTTTTAAGATGATAGTTGCTAGACAAATAACATATTAAGGGAGGTAACATGGCAACAAAAATACAAGGAAGTGAAAAAATAAGAATAAGATTAAAAGCTTTTGATAATGTTATTTTAGATCAATCTGCTGAAAAGATAGTAGAAACTGCTAAAAAAACAGGAGCACAAGTTTCAGGACCTATTCCACTTCCAACAAGAAAAGAAGTTGTGACAGTAATTCGTTCTCCATACAAACACAAAGATTCAAGAGAACAATTCGAAATCAGAACACACAAAAGAGTAATAGATATATTATATCCAACAGCTACAACATTAACTAGTTTAGAAAAACTAGAAATGCCAGCAGGTGTTAATATAGAAATGAAAATATAATTACCATTAATTATTTGAAAAAATAATAAAAGACCATGCTTATAATATTCAAAAATAATAATATTTCAATTAAATACATTAAGTAAATATTATATTACAGAATAAATTAAGATTATAAGCCAATAGTTAGGAGGAAATAAAATGAAAAAAGGATTAATAGGTAAAAAATTAGGAATGACTCAAATATTTGGAGAAAATGGTAAAGTAATACCAGTAACAGTTATAGATGTTACATCAAATAAGGTTGTTCAAATAAAAACAAATGAAGTAGACGGGTATACTTCAATACAATTAGGTTTTGGAGATGTTAAGGAAAAACAATTAATTAAACCTAAAAAAGGACATTTTGATAAATTTAAAATAGAATACAAAAAACATTTAAGAGAATTTAGATTAGATGATGTTACAGGATATGAAGTTGGACAAGAATTAAATGCAGATGTATTTAATGAAGGAGATATAGTAGACGTACAAGGTACAACTAAAGGTAAAGGATTCCAAGGTGTAATTAAAAGACATGGACAAGCTAGAGGACCAATGTCACATGGTTCAAGATACCACAGAAGACCAGGATCAATGGGAGCATGTGCAACACCATCTAGAGTACTTAAAGGTAAAAAATTACCAGGACACATGGGAAATGTAACAGCAACAGTACAAAACTTAAAAGTTGTAAAAGTTGATGTAGAAAAAAATGTAATATTAGTAAAAGGTAGTGTTCCAGGACCTAAAGGAACAATAGTTAAAGTAAAAGGGTAAAATTTAAGAAGGAGGAACAAAAATGCCAAGTATAGATGTAGTAAATATGCAAGGAAAGAAAGTAAGTACAATAGAACTTAAAGATTCAATATTTGCAGTAGAGCTAAATGAAGTATTAATACATACAGTAATCGTAAATTATTTAGCAAATCAAAGACAAGGTACACAAAGCACAAAAACTAGATCTGAAGTTAGTGGTGGTGGAAGAAAACCATGGAGACAAAAAGGTACAGGTAGAGCAAGACACGGAAGTACAAGATCACCTATATGGATTAAAGGTGGTATTGCATTAGGACCAACTCCAAGAAGCTACAAATACAGAATAAACAAAAAAGAAAAACAAAATGCACTAAAAATGGTATTATCTTCAAAACTTGCAGAAGGTAAAATAGTAGTGCTTGATAAATTAGAATTAAAAGAAGCTAAAACAAAAAATATGGTAGAAGTATTAAACAATGTTAAAGCAGAAGGAAGAAAATTAATATTATTACCTGCAAAAGACGAAAATATTTTAAGAGCAGGAAGAAATATTGAAAAAACTAAAGTATCATATGTAGGACATACAAATACATACGAATTATTAAATACAAAATGTATAGTAATGACTGTAGATACTGTAAAAATGTTAGAGGAGGTGTACGCATAATGTTAGCAGAAGAAATAATTTTAAAACCAATAGTAACTGAAAAAAGTACACGGAGACTTAGCAGAAGGTAAATATACTTTTAAAGTAGATACAAGAGCTACTAAAGTACAAATAGCAAAAGCTATAGAAGAAATATTTAATGTAAAAGTATTAAAAGTAAACACATTAAATTATGATGGAAAAGTTAAAAGACAAAGAGGAAAAGCAGGAAAAACTGCTAAATACAAAAAAGCAATAATCACTATAGATTTAAATCCTAAAGAAGCAGAATTTAAAGAAAAAGGTGGTAAGACAAGAAAGACTCTTAAGAAATATAATTCAGAAATAGAAGGATTTTTAGGAGCATAGTTAAATATAATTAAATTAAAAGTATCTAGAAAAATAACTAGGAAAATAAATGAAGAGAGGAAAAAATGGGAATAAAAACATATAAACCAACAACTCCATCTAGAAGAGCGATGACAACATCAGACTTTTCAGAAATAACAAAAAAGACACCAGAAAAAAGCTTGCTTGCTAAAAAAAGTAAAACAGCAGGAAGAAATGCAAGAGGTGTTATAACTGTTCGTCACAGAGGTGGAGGAAATAGAAAAAAATATAGAATAATAGACTTCAAGAGAAGAAAAGACGATATGTTTGCAACAGTTATAGGGATTGAATATGATCCAAACAGAACAGCAAATATAGCATTAATAGAGTATGAAGATGGAACAAGATCATACATATTAGCACCAAGAGGGCTTACAGATGGAGATAAAGTAATATCAGCAGAAGAAGCAGATATTAAACCAGGTAACTGTATGCCAATATATAATATACCAGTAGGTACATTAATACATAATATAGAATTACATCCAGGACAAGGTGGTAAAATGGCTAAAGCAGCTGGTAACTCAGCACAATTAATGGCTAAAGAAGAAAAATATTCACATATTAAATTACCATCAGGAGAAATGAGATTAGTTCTTTCAAGATGTAGAGCTACAATAGGAAGACTTCGGAAATATTGAACATGAAAATATCAAAATTGGTAAAGCTGGAAGAAAAAGACATATGGGAATAAGACCAACTGTTAGAGGTTCTGTAATGAACCCAGTAGACCATCCACACGGTGGTGGTAATGGTAAGGCACCTATCGGTAAACCAGGACCAGTTACTCCATGGGGTAAACCAGCTCTAGGATACAAGACAAGAAAGAAACATAAAGAATCAAATAAATTCATAGTAACTAGAAGAAAAAAATAAGTTAAAAGATAATCTAAAAGAAGGAGGAAGATATGTCAAAGTCAAGTAATAAGAAACCTTTCGTAGCACCAGAATTAATGAAAAGAATAATCAAGCTAAACGAAGAAAATAAAAAAGAAGTTTTAAAAACTTGGTCAAGATCTTCAACAATATATCCAGATATGGTTGGACATACAATAGCAGTTCATGATGGAAGAAAACATATTCCAATATATGTTTCAGAAGAAATGATAGGACATAAATTAGGAGAGTTTGCTCCAACTAGAACATTTAAGGGACATGCTGGAGACAAGAAATTAGGTAAAAAGTAATAGAACTTAAAGTTTAAAAAAATATAAGGAGGAGCAACAAAGTGAGTGAAAAAACAAATGAAGTAGTAGACTTAAAAGCAGTAGCACATTTGAGAAATGTTAGAATATCTAACAGAAAAGTTAAAATTGTAGCAGATTTAATAAGAAACAAAAATGTAGAAGATGCTTTAAATATACTAAACTATGCACCAAAAGCTGCATCAATATTATTATACAAACTTTTAAAATCAGCTATGGCAAATGCAGAAAACAATCACAACATGAAGACAGAAAAACTATATGTTGCAGAAATATATGCAAATGAAGGGCCAACACTTAAAAGAATAAGACCTGCAGCAAAAGGTACAGCAAACAGAATAAATAAAAGAACAAGTCATATAACTATAGTATTAAAAGAAAGAAATTAGAGAGGAGACACTAATGGGACAAAAAGTTCATCCACATGGTATGAGAGTTGGTGTAATAAAAAATTGGAGTTCTACATGGTATGCTGATTCTAAAGATTTTGCTAAATTCGTAGTAGAAGATAACAAAATAAGAAAAGAATTAAAAAAAGAATTATACCAAGCAAGAATATCTGATATTATAATCGAAAGAACAAATTCAGAAGTAAGAGTAACATTACATACAGCTAAACCAGGATTAGTAATAGGAAAAAATGGAGCTCAACTAGAAGAATTAAAGAAAAAATTACAAAAAGAATTAGGAAGAGAAATTTCAATAAATGTAGTTGAAATAAGAAAACCTGATTTAGATTCACAAGTTGTAGCAGAAACAGTGGCAGCATCATTAGAAAAGAGAATGTCATTTAGAAAAGCTATGAAACAAGCAATTCAAAAAACAAGAAAAGCTGGAGCAAAAGGAATCAAAATAGCAGTATCTGGAAGACTTGGAGGAGCAGAAATGGCAAGAACTGAATTTTACAGTGAAGGTACAGTTCCACTACAAACAATAAGAGCAGATATTGACTATGGATTTGCAGAAGCAGACACAACATATGGAAAACTAGGAGTTAAAGTTTTAATATATAAAGGTGAAATCTTAGGAAACAAGAAAGAAAGACTTTATGGAAAAAGAAAAAATGAACCTAGAAGAGATAACAGAAATAACAATAAAAGAAATAATAATACAAAAAAAGTAAATAAAGGAGAAAAGGAGGTATCTGAAAATGCCATTAATGCCAAAGAGAACTAAATACAGAAAAGTTCAAAAAGGTAGAAATAGAGGTAAAGCAACTAGAGGAAATAAAGTTTCATACGGAGAATATGGAATACAAGCTTTAGAAGCTGGAATGATTACCTCTAACCAAATTGAATCAGCACGTATTGCAATGACAAGACATGTTAAAAGAGGTGGTAAAGTTTGGATAAAATTATTCCCAGACAAGCCAGTAACAAAAAAACCTGCTGAAACACGTATGGGTAAAGGTAAAGGAGCTGTAGAGTTTTGGGTAGCACCAGTTAAACCAGGAAGAATAATGTTTGAAATGTCAGGTGTAGCAGAACCTGTAGCAAGAAGAGCATTAGAACTTGCAGCATACAAACTACCTATAAAAACAAAATTTGTTAAAGGTGGTGACATAAATGAAAATAAATAAGATAAGAGAAATGTCAACAGAAGAATTAGAAAAAGAAGTTGTTGAATTAAAAAAAGAATTATTTAAATTAAATTTTGCACTTGCAACAAATGGATTAGAAAATCCTAAAAAAATAAAAGAAGTTAAAAAATCAATAGCAAGAGTAAAAACAGTAATTTCAGAAAGAAAATTAGAAGAAAACAAATAATTGAAAATTAAATAATTAAGATAAATAAAACTAAAATATTTAATATTAGTAATAATATATAAATATTTAAGGAATTTGAGAAATTTAAGAGAAACTATTAAAAGATTGAAAAGCGAAAGAAAGGAGATCCTATATGGAAAGAAAGCTTCGTAGAACAATGATAGGAAAGGTTGTTTCAAATAAAATGGACAAGACTATCGTAGTAGCTGTTGAAACAAACGTTACACATAAGCTTTATGGAAAAGTTGTTAAAAGAACTTACAAACTTAAAGCACATGATGAAGATAATGCTTGTCAAATTGGAGACAAAGTAAAAGTAATGGAAACTAGACCACTTTCAAAAGATAAAAGATGGAGATTAGTTGAAATTATGGAAAAGGCAAAAATTAAAGAGTAAATAGCAAGAAAAAAGGAGGACTAAAATGGTTCAACAAGAAAGCAGACTTAAAGTTGCTGATAACACAGGTGCAAAAGAATTACTTTGCATTAGATGTGTTGGAGGATCACACAGAAGATATGCAAATATCGGTGATATAATAGTAGCTTCTGTAAAAAGTGCTATACCAGGCGGAATTGTTAAAAAAGGTGATGTTGTTAAAGCAGTAGTAGTTAGAACTAAAAAAGGTGTGAGAAGACAAGACGGATCATACTTAAAATTTGACGAAAATGCAGCAGTTATCATAAAAGAAGACGGAAACCCAAGAGGAACACGTATATTCGGGCCTGTAGCAAGAGAGCTTAGAGATAATAACTATACAAAAATATTATCGTTAGCACCAGAAGTATTATAATTAGAAGAAAAAATCTTAAAAGAGGTGAAAAATGAAAATTAAAAAAGGAGATAATGTACAAGTAATATCAGGTGTAGATGCTGGTAAAACTGGAGAAGTATTAAAAGTAATGCCTAAAGACAATAAAGTTGTTGTAAAAGGTGTTAATATAAGAAAAAAACATACTAAACCAAGAAGCCAAGCAGATCAAGGTGGAATAGTAGAATTCGAAGCACCACTTAATGCATCAAAAGTTATGATAGTAGATCCAAAGACAGGTAAACCAACAAGAATTGGATATAGTATTGTAGATGGTAAAAAAGTACGTGTATGTAAAAAAAGTGGAGAAGTTTTAAAAGAAAAGAAAGCTAAGTAATTTAAAACTTATTCATACAAAATAATTATAAAATAATATATATAGTATATTCTAAATATATTGATATATAAAAATATTTTAAGAAGGAGACTAAAATGGAAGCTTTAAGAAAAAAATATGTAGAAGAAGCAGTTCCAGCATTAATGAAAAAATTTGAATATAAGTCAGTAATGCAAGTTCCAAAACTTAACAAAATAGTTATAAACATTGGGCTTGGAGATGTAAAAGATAATCCTAAAGCATTAGATAGTGCATTAGAAGAATTAACATTAATTTCAGGACAAAAACCAATAATAACAAAAGCTAAAAAATCAATAGCTAACTTTAAGTTAAGAGAAGGAGCAAAAATAGGATGTTCTGTTACTTTAAGAGGACAAAAAATGTATGAATTTGCATATAAATTTGTAAATTTAGCATTACCTAGAGTTAGAGATTTTAGAGGAGTATCAGTAAAATCATTTGATGGTAGAGGAAATTATTCAATAGGGATAAAGGAACAATTAATATTCCCAGAAATAGAATATGACAAAGTAGACAAATTAAGAGGAATGGATATAACTTTTGTAACAACAGCAAAAACTAATGAAGAAGGAAAAGAATTACTATCTTTATTAGGAATGCCATTCAGATCATAAGATCAAAGGAGGATATAATGGCAAAGAAATCTTTAAAGGTTAAGGCAGCAAAACCACAAAAATATAAATCAAGAGAGTATAATAGATGTCAAATATGTGGAAGACCACATTCATATATTAGAAAATATGGGGTTTGCCGTATATGTTTTAGAGAATTAGCACATAAGGGTGAAATACCTGGCGTAAAAAAATCAAGTTGGTAAAAATTTAAGATAAGGAGGCCAAAATGACAGATCCAATTGCAGATATGCTAACAAGAATTAGAAATGCAAATAAGGCGAAATTTAAAACTGTAGAAATACCATCTTCAAATATGAAAAAAGCAATAGCTGAAGTATTATTAGAAGAAGGATATATAAAATCATTTAATATAGAAGAAAATGAAGTACAACCTGTTTTAAAAGTAGAATTAAAATATGACGAAAAAGGTGGAAGAGTAATTTCAGGATTAAGAAAAATAAGTAAACCAGGTCATAGAATCTATGCTAAAAAAGATGAACTTCCAAAAGTATTAAATGGATTAGGAATAGCTTTAGTATCAACTTCTAAGGGATTAGTAACAGATAAAAAAGCAAGAGAAATAGGATTAGGTGGAGAAGTAATAGCATATATCTGGTAATATTGTAAAATAAGGTATATTATATTAATAGAAACATAAAATCTAAAAATATATAAAATATGTATTATATATAAATTGAAATTCGAAGATAAAGATATATATTAAAAGATTTTAATATATATCGATATCAGGGAATAAATTTAAAATAGAAATAAGTATAAATAAATATAAATATATAAAATAAAAAATGAGAAATAATATATAATAATAGAATTTTAACTATAATATTATATATAAGAAAAAAGAGTACACTAGATTTAAGGAGGACTATATGTCAAGAATAGGGAAAAAACCTATAGTAGTACCAGCAGGTGTTGAAGTTAAGTTAGAAAATAATTTAGTTACAGTAAAAGGACCAAAAGGTCAATTAGAAACAGTTATATCAGAAAATATAATTGTAAAACAAGAAAATAATGAACTTATTTTAACTAAAGCAGTTGATAACAAAATAACAAGAGGACTATATGGGTTAACAAGAACCCTTATAAACAATATGATTGAAGGTGTTGTAAATGAATTTACAAAAACTCTTGAAATAAATGGTGTTGGATATAAAGTTCAAAAACAAGGTGAAAACTTATTATTATCATTAGGTTATTCACACCCAGTAGAATTTGATGCACCAAAAGGAATAACTTTTGATGTACCAGATGCAGGGAAAATAATTGTAAGAGGAATCGACAAACAATTAGTTGGACAAACAGCAGCAAATATAAGAGAAAAGAGACCACCAGAAGTATATAGAGGTAAGGGAATTAAATATGATTATGAAGTAATCAGAAGAAAAGAAGGTAAATCAGGTAAATAGTAACTTTAAGTAATGTGCTTTAAAGGGTATATATAATCCCTTAAAAGCAAGGAATTATATATGCCTTTTAGGGCCAGAAGGGAGAAATAAATTGATTAACGCATTTAATAAAAGTAAAGCTAGAGAACGTAGAAAAAGAAGAGTTCGTGGAAAAATTTCAGGAACACCAACAAGACCAAGAATGTGTGTATCAAAAAGCAACAAAAACTTATTTGTTCAATTAATCGATGATCAAAATGGAGTTACAATTGCATCTGCTTCAACTATGGAAAAAGATTTTCCTGTAAAAGCATCTAACATAGAAGCTGGAAAAGAAATAGGAAAATTAATAGCTAAAAGAGCTAAAACAGTTAAAATAGAAGAAGTAGTTTTTGATAGATCAGGACACTTATACCATGGTGTTGTAAAACAAATTGCTGATACAGCAAGAGAAGAAGGATTAAAATTCTAAAAAACCAAAGTAAGGAGGAAGAATTAATTCATGGAAGTAGAATTAAAAGAAAGAATAGTTGATATTGCTAGAGTTGCAAAAGTTGTTAAAGGTGGTAGAAACTTTAGATTTTCAGCAGTTGTAGTAGTAGGAGATGAAAATGGACATGTCGGTGTTGGAACAGGTAAAGCAGCAGAAGTTCCAGATGCTATAAAAAAAGCAATTGACAGTGCTAAAAAGAATATAGTTAAAGTTCCTATAGTTGGTACAACAGTACCACATGAATACTTAGGTAAATTTGGTGCAGCTAAAGTTTTAGTTAAACCAGGTAAAGAAGGTTCAGGGGTTATAGCAGGTGGAGGAGCAAGAGCGGTATTAGAACTTGCAGGATACAGAGATGCTAAAGCTAAAATAATAGGAACAAATAACCCAAGAAATGTTGTAAGTGCTACAATAGATGCTTTATCAAAAATGAAGACAATTGAAGAAGTTGCAGCAATGAGAAATAAATCAACAGATGAAATATTATAATAATTAAAGTAAATAAAGAGGGAGGTCAGTATGGAATTAAGCAATTTAAAGCCAGCAGTTAAAAAAGTGGCCAGAAAAAGAGTTGGTCGTGGGACTGGTTCAGGGCTAGGAAAGACTTCAGGTAAAGGACATAAAGGACAAAAAGCAAGATCAGGTGGAGGAGTAAGACCAGGTTTTGAAGGTGGACAAACTCCATTATTTAGAAGATTACCAAAAAGAGGATTTAAAAATATTCCTTTCAAGAAAAATATGCAAGAAGTTACACTAAATATGTTAAATTTATCTACAGTAGAAGAAGTCGATGCTAAGACTCTAATAGCTGATGGAATTATTTCAAAAGAAAAAGATGGAATAGTTATATTAGCAACAGGTAAATTAGAAAAGAAACTTAGTGTTAAGGCAAGCAGATTCACAAAGAAAGCTGCAGAAGCAATAGTTGCAGCTGGAGGAAAGATAGAGGTGATCTAATTGTTTAAGACTATTATAAACGCGTGGAAGGTTCCAGAAGTTAGAAAAAGATTATTATTTACAATATTATTATTAATAATCTTTAGATTTGGGACACATGTAAGCGTACCATTTGTAAATTTTGCGAGACTTGATGGAGTTATGAATACAGCTAATAATGGACTTTTAGGTATGATTAACTTAATCACAGGTGGAGCATTTGCAAGACTATCAGTTTTTGCAATGTCAATAAGTCCATATATTTCAGCATCAATTATAGTACAATTATTAGGTATGTTATTACCATCACTAGAAATGATGATGAAAGAAGGTGGAGAACAAGGAAAACAAAAAATAAACAGATATACAAAAATAATAACTTTTATACTAGCATTAATACAAGGAGCAGGACTATATATTGCATATAGTAGACAAGGATTATTTGTAAACCCAGGATGGATGACAGGTATTACAGTTGTAATGTCATTCTTAGCAGGTACTGCATTCTTAGTATGGTTAGGAGAAAAAATCACAAAAAATGGTATTGGTAACGGAATTTCAATGCTAATATTTGCAGGGATCGTAGCATCATTACCAAATGAAGTTATTAGACTTGTATCTCGGAATAACATCTTCTGCAGGACAAATTAATGTTCAAAATATGATAACAGCTATATCAATTATAATAGGTGTAATAGTATTAATAATTGCAGTAGTATATGTACATATAGCAGAAAGAAAAATACCAGTACAATATTCAAGAAAAATCGTTGGAAGAAAGATGTATGGGGGACAAAATACATTTATACCAATTAAGCCAGTAATGGCAGGTGTTATGCCAATAATATTTGCATCATCATTTATGGCTTTTCCAGCAATGATAATTCAAATTTTCTTTTCAGGACAAATTGGAACAGGATCATTTGCTGATTGGCTATATAGTATAAGTGTTGCAACATCATTATCAAATGCAAATGTTTGGGCACTTGTAGGACATGCAGTATTATATATGATACTAATAGTAGGATTTACATTCTTCTATACACTTGCAGTATTTAATCCAGCAGAAATAGCTATGAATATAAGACAAAATGGTGGATATATACCAGGAATAAGAGCAGGAAAACCAACAACAGACTTTTTAAGCAATGTTGTTATAAAATTAACAGGATTTGGTGCACTATTCCTATGTTTCATAGCAATTGCACCAATACTTGCAAATGCCTTTACTTCAATAAGTATAGGTTTTGGAGGTACATCAATACTAATTATTGTTGGGGTTGCTATAGAAACAGTACAACAACTAGAATCACAATTAATGTTAAAACATTATAAGGGATTTTTAGAATAAAAATAAATAAATAAAGATAGTTAGTTTATGCAAGTGGTTTTAATTAAAATGATTTTAGCTACTTGCATAAAGTAAGTTTTATATCCAAAATACAAAGGAGGAAACAAATGGTTATAATTATGTTAGGAGCACCAGGGACTGGTAAAGGTACTTTAGGTACATTGTTATCACAATATTATGACATACCACATATCTCAACAGGAGATATATTAAGAGACACAATTAAACGTAATGATAAAGATGCAGAAATTTTAAAAGAATATATGGAAGCAGGACATCTTATTCCAGATGATTTTATGTTTAAGATTGTTGAATCAAGATTAAAACTTATAGATTGTAATGATGGATTTATCCTAGATGGATTTCCAAGAACAAAAGAACAAGCAGATGGATTCTATAATCTTCTTAAAAAGATTAAGAAAAATATAACTGCTGTTATAAATTTGGAAACACCTGAAAAAGAAATAATAGAAAGAATAAAAAATAGGATAGTATGTCCAAAATGTAAATCAGTATATAATTTAAAAACAGCAGTACCTCTTACAGAAGGTATTTGTGATAAGTGTGATACTCCTTTGATAAAAAGAAAAGATGACACAGAAGAAAAAATTGTAGAAAGATTAAAAGAATATTATGCAAAAACATTTGAGCTTGTAGATTATTATAAGAATACTGGAAAATTATTTACAGTAAATGCAACAAGTTCACTTAATAAGACAAGTAAAGACTTATTAAAAGAAATAGTTTGGTATATAGAAGGTAAAAAGAATGATTGAAATAAAATCAGAAAAAGAAATTAATATCATGAGAAATAACGGGAAGATAATGAAAGAAATTCAAAAAGAAGTTAAAAGATTTATTAAGCCCGGTATTTCTACATGGGAATTAAATAATTTGATAAAACATATAATAGAAAAAAATGGAGCAAGATCAGCAGAATATAATTATCCAAATTTTCATAAAGGAAAGCCAGCATTTCCAGGACATGCATGTATTTCTGTAAATGAACAAATAATTCATGGAGTACCATCTAAAAAATTAATATTAAAAGATCGGAGATATTGTAACTATAGATTTAGTTATAGAAAAAGATGGATATCATGTAGATATGGCAAGAACATATGAAGTAGGACAAAATGTAAGT
>ERZ772827.268-NODE-268-length-29592-cov-4.745235_pt1 | contig 29592 bp, 36 predicted proteins | sample MGYA00580850_ERZ772827 | MGnify/ENA primary metagenome ERZ772827 (study PRJEB29015, sample SAMEA2737950) | human oral metagenome | biome: human oral; feature: human-associated habitat; material: dental | place: China | collected 2145 ... | reverse complement strand
CTTGATGAACTATTTATTCTTCTCTTCCTGTGGAGAAAGGGTATCCCATTGCTAACTTTTGAGGTTATGATCTTCGTAAGATTGCTAATAATGAGAAGGAATATCTCTTTTTTGTCTCTTACAATAGATTGGAGAATTGGGAATTTTGGAGCGATAGCTCTGTCGTAGAGGATCGACGGATCATGGCTGGGCAGTAGTCAGAAAGAAGCAGCTGAGGGCTATTTCAAAGAGCGTTTCGTTCTCAACGATCATTTTTATGGGCTGCCTTTTGCGAGGGAAGCAGTGATTGCGTTGTCTCAGCAGTATGATTTTGAGTGGTTCCGTTCAACTTTGGACGAGGTAGGGTAAGGGTTTGGTCAGTAAAGTGGGAGAAAGGATTGGAAATGGGGGAGTTTCGCTTTTGAGAGCTTTGGTTTCTCGTCGAAATCACCTGATTTCCTATACGCCATATGAAAAAACTTTCAAATTCTCTTGATTTCAAATCCTAGAAAACTATACTGCAAAGCGATCGGCGAATCCAAAAAGTATCTATTTTTTTATTTATTCTTGGTGAAACTTATGCAACATTATGAATTGGTGCTCTTGCTCAATGCAAACACTTCTGAAGCAGACAGGAAGGCGTTTTTAGAAGGTCTTGAATCGAAGTTTGGAGTAAAAGAAAAGGATGAAATCTGAATTCAGAATCTTTCTTTTAAGCTTAAAGATGGGAATACAAAGGCGTATTTTGTATCTTACCTCCTCAACCTTTCTCCAGAACAGGTGAAGGAAGTAAAGGCTGCTCTTTTGTATAACCAGGCTCTTGTAAAGTATGAGATTTATAAGATGGGGAAAGATCAGAAATTTTTCCATTTTGAGAAGCTTCAGTCTGAGTTTGATAAAGCGATTGAAGAAATTAAGGAAAGAAAGTATGGACAGAAGATTAGTTTCTTTGCAAACGAGAGAAATGCAAAGTATATCAACTGGAAATCACTCCCTGTTTTGAAGTATTATCTGACGAGGTTTGGTGATATTAAGCCAAGAGCTTATACTGGAAACTCTGTAAAGATTCAGAAGAAAGTAAGGCAGGAGATTATCAGGGCAAGAACACTTGGATTGCTTTCCTTTATTAGTAGATAGTTATTGTTGTTTTATATCTTAGTATTGTATTCTTATGGCATCTAAATTAAGAAGAATTAGAAAATACCAGTGGACAAAGAGAATTAGGACTCATGGATTTAGAGAGAGAATGAATTCTTGGACTGGAAGGAGGATTTTGGCTCGTAGAAGAGCTAAAGGAAGGCATCAATTGGCTGTTCAAAGACAGAAATAGATTGGTTTCTTTATGATAAAAGAGAAAGCTGACTGTGAAAATGGTCGGCTTTTTTTCGTAGGGTTTGATGTTGACTCTTGGTATAGAATTTTTATACTGGGGGCAATTCTTTCGATCTGCTTGATCTCTCCTTTGCTGGAGGAGGGGAAGGTTGGAGGAGTCTGTTTTTTATTCTTTTTCTTGATGCGATGGGTATGAAAGCGTTTAGCTCGGAAGAGAAAGTGCGTTTGCTTGTGGATTGTGATCCTGGTGCGGACGATGTATTTGCGTTGTTGTGGTTGTTGATTCAGCATAAGTTTGCTGAGATTCCTTTGGAGATTGTCGGGATTACGACCGTTGGAGGGAATGTTGCTGCAGACAAGACCTATGAGAATGTATTGCGTATTTGTGCAATGGTTGATGAGCATCGTATTCCTATAGGAAAAGATCATCGTCAAATTGTCTCTGAAGATGCTTCCTACATTCACGGGAATGATTGAATTGGAAACTTATGAGCGATGCTTCCTCCGGTGCAGCATCCTCAAGAAGTCCTTGACAGTGTAACGATGATTATTGAGGCCTTAGAGAAGTATCCTGATGAATTGACGATTATTGCTACGGGACCGTTGACGAATTTGGCACTTGCAGAAGAGAAAAAGCCTTGAATCCTGAAGTGTGCCAAGAAAATTATTGCTATGGGAGGAGCGATTGAGATGCAATGAAATGTTACTCCTACAGCAGAGTTTAATATTTTTTATGATGCTCCGAGTGCAGCGAAGGTATTTTCAGCGAGTTCTCGTATTGTGTTGCTTCCGCTAGATCTCACCACAAGTATGCCTTTTACGATGAGGGATATGGAGAATTGTTTCATCTCCACCGTTAACAATACGCAGAAGCAGGAATTTATGAGGGCTTTGACCAAGTTTATTATTGCTACGAATATGAAGTTTAGAGAGACAGGTTATCAAGAAGGGTTCTATATCCACGATGCTCATACGGTAGGAATTTTGCTCTATCCTCATTTGTATAAAGGTTCATTTATGCAGGTAAATATTGAGACGCAATGAGAATATACTAAGGGACAGACGGTTGTTGATAGGAGAAACATTGTAACACTTCAGACAAACTGCTTTGTAGCGATGGAGTTTAAAAAGGAGCAATTCTTGGAGGCAATAACACAGGACTTCAAGTTGTTTGACTTCTCTTAAAACGAGTGGTTTTTCTCTAGGATTTGAAGGATGGAATTGGGATTTTCTGGTGCTGAAGGGGGACTTTTGTTTTACAAGGGAAAAGAAATCCTGATTCTGTTTTTTCTTTTTTTTTTGAAAATGGTCTTGATTTTTATCGGTATAACGCTATATACTTCTGTTGCATATTGGTAAATGGAATGGGATGGTGGTTTATTGGGCGTTTTGATTAGCCTTTTTGTTTTTCTTTGTGTGATAGGATCCCGATCACCTTTTGTGCAAAATAGAATATGATTGTTGAGAGTGAGGCTTGAACGATGGATGTGGTCTTTGTAATAGAAAGTTCTTCCTTCAATTATTATCTTCTGATGCGAATACAATTATCGAGCTATTTTGTTTATTTTTCATCTGACTAATCGCCTATGGTAAATAAAAAACGACCTTGAGCGGAGAAGGCTGCTAAATCAAGCAAGTCTTTTTCTGTTGTAACAAAAAAAACTTCAGCTACTAAAGGGACTGTAGCTAAGAAAGCAAACTTGTCTGAGATGACCGTGGAGACGAAAAATGTTGCTTTGAGGCCAGAAGTGCAGGAGCTCTTCAAAGACTACTACCAGCAGGATGGAAGAATCTTCCTTACCCAGCCAAGAAGCTATGGAGAATTGCCTGATCTGCTTGAACTTCAAAAGAAAGGGTATTCTGATTTTATCAATGTTTATCTTGGAAAACTTTTCTCTGATGTGGAGAATATCTGGGATATTGCTGGAGATAAGCTCTATGTAAATATTTCTGATTTACAGGTTTCTGAACCTATTGAAACCGTAGATACTTGTAGGAAGAAGGAGCTTACCTATGGAGGAATCATCACGGCTAAAGTAAAGCTCGTGGAAAGAATTGAAGACGAGAAAACCAAGAAAGTATCCGAGAAAGTGCTTTTCAATAAGAGGGCAAATATCGGTATTCTTCCTTTGATGACGCCTTCAGCTTCTTATATTATCAATGGAGTTGAAAGAGTGATCATTTCTCAGATTATTAGGTCGTATGGTATTTTTTATGGAAAGAAAGATTTTTGGTATTCTTTCAAGCTTATTCCTGAGAACGGACCTTGGCTTGAAGTAAATGTAGAAAAAACCTGAAATATCGTTGCGAGAATCAATAAATCTAGAAAGTTCCCTATCACCTCTTTGCTCAGAGTGTTCGGGTTAGAAACCGATGAAAGTATTAGAGAGGTATTTAATGGTATCTTGGAAGAGGAAGATGTTGATTTTATTGATATTACCTTGAAAAAGGACACGACCGTTGATGCGATTTCTGCGGCAGAGCATATCTATGGAAAACTCAGACCTGGAGAATTGATTGATGCGCAGTCAGCTTTGGATTATGTGAAAGGGCAGTTCTTGCTCCCTGAGAGAATTTATGTTGGAAATATCGCAAGGAGAAAGATCAATGCAAAACTCAATCTTAAAAAGCCTTTGAAATCCGCTGAGGCAAATATTTTTGATGGAGCAGATCTTGTAGAAGCAGTGAAATATCTTGTAAATCTCTGTAATCAGAAAAAAGGCTTCTATACTGATGATTCTGATCATCTTTCCAACAAGAGAGTGAGAACGATGGGAGAAATCTTGTATTCTCACTTGCAACCTGTGATGAGAAAGTTCGTAAAGAGCGTGAGAGGAAAACTTTCCGTTCTCAATATGGAGAATCCGCTTAAAATCACTGATCTCGTAAACTTCAAGATGATTGATAACTCTATCAAATCGTTCTTTGCGACCAGTCAGCTTTCTCAATTTTTGGATCAGATCAATCCGCTTTCTGAAATTGAGCATAAGAGAAGAATTACCGCTCTTGGACCTGGAGGTTTGAAGAGAGAAACTGCGAAATTTGAGGTGAGAGATGTGCATCCTTCGCATTATGGTAGAATTTGTCCGATTGAAACGCCAGAAGGGCAGAATATCGGGCTTGTAATCTATCAATCTCTCTATAGCAGAATCAATGATGAAGGATTCCTTGAGACGCCTGCATTGAAAATTTTTCGTGAAGTAGAGCCAAAAGCTGAATCACTCGTTGGTAGAATCGCTCATCGTGATATTTATGAGCTTGATGCGAAGGGAAATCCGAGCAAGAAAGTGATTATCAAGGAAAATGAAGTGATTGATGAGAAAATCGCTGCTGTTCTTGAAAAAGCCTATGGAAAACTCAAAAAACCGATCGCTGTAAAGCCGTTCTTTACCGGAGAAATTGAATATATCTCTCCAGAAATGGATGAAAAATGTGTGATTGCTGATGCGACCACTCCTTTGGATGAACATAATAATATCCTTTCTACGAGAGTTGCAGCAAGACATTTTAGCGAAATGGAGACCTTCCATGTGAACGACATTACGCATATGGATGTGAATTTGAGTCAGATTTTTTCTCCTAATACTTCTTTGATTCCTTTCGTAGATCATAACGATGCGGTGCGTGCTTCTGTAGCGACTAACCAGCAAAGACAGGCACTTCCGCTCCTCAAAAATGATGCTCCACTCGTTGGAACCGGACTTGAGAGAGATATCGTGAGAATGACGCATGCAGTGATTAAAGCGGAAGCTGATGGAGAAGTGATTTATGTGGATGGAGGAAGCGTTAAAGTAAAATATAAAGACGGAACGAAAGAATATCAATTGACGACTTTCGTGAGGTCAAATCATAAAACTTGTATTACTCAGGTGCCTTGTGTAGATTTGGGACAGAAGGTGAAAAAGGGTGATTTGCTCGCAGAAGGACCTTGTTCTGTAAATGGAGAAATGGCAGTTGGAAAGTCACTTAGAGTAGCTTTTATGCCATGGAAAGGGTATAACTACGAGGATGCGATCGTAATTTCTCAAAGACTGATCAAAGATGACGAATTGACTTCCATCATGATTAACGAATACGAGATTGAGGTTGCAGAGACCAAGCTCGGCCCTGAAGAAACAACCAATGATATTCCTGGAGTTGCGATGGCGAAACTAGGAAATCTTGATGAGGAAGGAATTATCAGGATTGGTTCTATTGTAAAAGGAGGAGATTTGCTTATTGGTAAGATCACTCCAAAGGGAGAAGGGGAGCTTACTCCAGAGGAAAAGCTGATTCAGGCGATCTTTGGAGATAAATCCAAGAATGTAAAAGATACTTCACTCTATATGCCTTCTGGAAGTGAAGGTAAGGTCGTAGATGTGGTGATCCTTGATGCGAAAAAAGGAGATAACCTCATGGCTGGAGTGAGAAAAAAGATCAAAGTTTATGTCGCTTCTACCAGAAAAATTGAAGTCTGAGATAAGCTTGCGGGTAAGCACGGAAACAAGGGTATCGTTGCGATCGTGGTTCCAGAAGAGAATATGCCATATTCAGCAGATGGAAGACCAGTTGATGTGGTGCTTAATTCACTATGAGTAATTTCTCGTATGAACCTTGGTCAGCTTTTTGAATCTCAGTTAGGTTTGCTTGCGAAAGAACTTGGTGTGAAGTTTGCAGTGCCTACCTTTGGTGGATTTGGTGTAGAAGATATTGTAAAACTTGCTCAGAAAGCAGGACTAGAAGATAAACTCAGAACTACGCTTTATGATGGAGAAACGGGAGAACCGTATGCTCAGCAGGTAACGGTTGGATATATGCATTTGCTCAAGCTCGTGCATATGGTAGAGGATAAGATCCATGCGAGATCAGTTGGTCCTTACTCTTTGATTACTCAGCAGCCGCTTGGAGGAAAATCCAGACAAGGAGGACAGAGATTTGGAGAGATGGAAGTGTGGGCTCTGGAGGCATATTCTGCAGTGTATACCTTGCAAGAAATGCTTACGGTGAAATCTGATGATGTGATCGGTAGAAATAAGCTCTATGAATCTATTATCAAATCTCAGAAACCAAGAATCTGAGGATTGCCAGAATCATTTAATCTTTTGACCTATCTCTTCAAAGGATTGGGTCAGAATATTGTGGCTTTGACTGCTGATGAACTAGAAACGATTCATCAAGAGAGAATGGAGAAGATCAAAAGCCTTGGACTCTCAGGAATTATGACAGCTTCTCTTGAACATGAGGCTGCAACTGATGAAGAAACTGATGAGTCTGAAGACAAGGGGGAGATGATTGGAAAAGTCGTTGAAGACCTTGAAGATTTTGGGCAGATTGAGTAATGAGCGCTTGTCATTGCGAGGCGAATGAAATGAGCCGTGGCAATCTATTTGGAAGCAAATGTGGATTGCTTCGCTTTGCTCGCAATGACGGCAGATATCACCTTTTAACTTTTTATAAGCGGTCCTAATGAACAAAACAAAATTTGATGGATTGATGGTAACTCTCGCTTCTATGGAGGAAGTCGCAAAATGGTCACATGGAGTGGTAGACAATCCAGATACCGTAAACTATAGGACAGGAAAGCCAAAACAAAGTGGGCTTTTTTGTGAGTCTATTTTTGGTCCTGTGAAGAACTTTGAGTGTAGCTGCGGAAAATATAAAGGAGTCAGATATAAGGGAATTGTCTGTGAAAGATGTGGAGTAGAAGTTACTAGTTCTAGAGAGAGAAGAGTGAGAATGGGACATGTAGATCTCGCTTCTCCAGTTGTGCATGTGTGGTATAAAAACTCTCCATCAGGAGGTATTCATCAGCTCCTTCAGCTTTCAGCTAATGAAATAGATAAAATCCTGACTTTCGTGAAGTATGTGGTCGTAAAAGAGGTAGATGATGCTGTCAAAGATCAGATAAAAGAAAAGATCAGCACTGACTTTGAGGCAACCATGCAAGAACTTGATGAACTCTTCAAAAAAGAAACGGCTTCAGAAAAAGATACTAAGAAACTAGCAGAGGCAAAAAAGCTTTATGAAGAGAATAAAGCTTCATTGGAAGCGGAGTTTGGCAGGGTAAAATCGCTTGTAGCTGACCTTAAGTTTGGGGCGACGGTTTTAGAGTCTGACTACAGAAATATTTTCAGTCAGTTTTCTAAACTAGTTTCTTTCGCTTCTGGACCTGAGGGAATCCTCAGAATGCTTCAGGCTATTGATGTAGAGAAGGAAATCAAAAAGAGAGTAAAGGAGTTCCCATCTATTAGATCAGCTGATCAGAAGAAAAAGGCAATGAGCCTGATTAAACTTTTGATCAATCTCTATGTATCAGGAGTGAAGCCAGAAAACATGATTATTAGAAAGCTTCCTGTGATCCCACCTGATATTAGACCAGTGGTGCAGCTTGATGGTGGAAGATTTGCTTCATCAGATGTGAATCTTTTCTATAGAAGGGTGCTGATGAGAAATATCAGACTCAAGAAGATGATCCAAGTGGGGATGCCTGATATTGTAAAAAAGAATGAGATCAGACTGCTTCAGGAGTCTATCAATAATCTTTTGGTGGGAGAAAAGAATGCCGCTGGTAAAGCAGGAGCAGGAATCAAAGTCTTCAAATCTATTTCCGATATGCTTTCTGGAAAGGAAGGAGTCTTTAGAAAGAACTTGCTCGGAAAGAGAGTGGATTATTCTGGTAGATCAATTATTACCGTAGGTCCAGACTTGAAACTCAGTGAATGTGGACTTCCGATCTATATTGCAGTAAAGATGTTTACGCCGTTTATTATCGGAAAGCTGATTGAAAAGAAGATCGTTTATACGCCAAAGCAAGCGGAAAAACTCATTAAAGAAGGAAATCCAACTGCTTTGAAATTCCTAGAAGAAGTAATCAAAGACAAATATGTGCTTCTTAACCGTGCACCAACGCTTCACAGACTTTCTATTGAAGCCTTCAAAATTAAGTTGATGCCTGGTAAAACGATCAGACTTCATCCTCTTGTTTGTCCAGCGTTTAATGCCGACTTTGATGGTGATCAAATGGCGGTGCATTTGCCTATTTCAGATGAGGCTCAAAAAGAAGCTCGCGAGCTTATCGCAGCGGACAAGAATATTATCAAACCGGGTTCTGGAGAGCCAACGATTACGCACTCTCAAGATATGGTGCTTGGAATCTACTTCTTGACTGATTTTTTCAATCCAAAATATCCTGACTACAATACGGAAGAGGAATGGAAAGAAAAAATCTATCCTGTAGCCAGATTTGCTTCTTTTGATGAAGTGATGGCAGCGTTTAACAATAAACAAGTGCAACTCAAAGATAAAATCGTGGTTCTTGATGGCAATGAAGTGCTAGAAACTACGGTAGGAAGAGTGATCTTCAATTCTATTTTGCCAGAGAACTATCCGTATGTAAATAGGAAGATGGGAAATAAGGATCTCAAGAGACTTTTGAGTGAGGTCTTTGACAAATACGATATGGAGACCACGGTAAAAGTTGCTGATGCGATCAAGGATTATGGATTTAAGTATTCAACAATCGCTGCGACTTCAATCAATGTCCTTGATATGAAGGTTCCAAAGGAAAAAGAAGACCTTTTGAGAGCTGGTGATTTAGAAACTAATACGGTATTGAAATATTTCTATAAGGGATTCTTTTCTGAAGCAGAGAAACATAGATTGATCGTAAAAATCTGGACTGCTGTGAAAAAAGATGTAGAAGTAAACTTGAAATCTATTATTGGTGCAGGAAATAATCTTTATACGATGATTGATTCTGGAGCGAGAGGTTCTCAAACCCACCTTACGCAGATTTCAGGTATGAAGGGACTCGTAGTGAATCCACAGGGAGAAATTATTGAACTTCCGATTAAATCTTCTTTTGTAGAAGGATTGAAACCAATTGAATACTTTATTTCTGCTCACTCTGGTCGTAAAGGAAAGGCCGATACTGCTTTGAGAACTGCAGAATCTGGATATTTGACCAGAAAACTCTGTGATGCTTCCCAGGAAATGATCGTGAGAGAAGATGACTGTGGTTCTACAGAATCTATTCTCTATACAAGAGAGGAGGCTGAAATCAAAGGAGAAAAATTCTGAACTTTGATTTATGGTAGAGTGTTGGCTGAAGATGCGATTGATGAAAGAGGAACTGTGATATTGAGGGCAGGAGAAATGGTTACGAAATCAGCTTTAAGTCTGATTGAAACTTCAGGTATTACTGCTGTGAGAGTGAGGAGTCCATTGACTTGCCACTGTGTAAGTGGGGTATGTCAAAAATGTTATGGAATGGACCTTGCTACGAGAAATATGGTAGAAGTCGGAGTGCCAGTTGGAGTAATCGCTGCACAGTCTATTGGAGAACCATCTACTCAGCTTACGCTAGATACCTTCCATGAAGGAGGAGTGGCGGGTTCATCAGAGGCATCTGGTATTGATAGAGTGAAACAGCTCTTTGAGGTGAGGCCGCCAAAGAATCCTGCTGGAATTAGTCCATTTGATGGAACAATCTCTTTTGAAGAGACGCCAGAAGGTGGAAAATTTGGAAAGATGAAGGTGACTTCCGAAATGCAAAAGAAAACTTACCTTGTGAAATCAGAGTATAAGGTTATTGTAAAAGGAGGAGCAGACCTTGCTAAAGGTGCCGTGTATGCGAGCAAATGAGCAAGTAAGCTTAAGATCAAGGAAGCTGGAAAGGTTCTTGAGGTGAATGAAGATTATATCGTGCTTGGAGTGCAGGAAATCTATACTAAGTCACTTGTTGGACTGGCTCCAAAAAAGACTAAAGTTTGAGATAAAGTTTACAAGGGGGAAATTCTGACGACTGGGGCGCTTGATGTGATGGAATACAAGAAAATCGTTGGAGATATTCAGGCTCAGAGATATATTATTACTGAAGCCAAGAGAGTGTATGCTGCGCAAGGACAAGACCTTAACGATAAGCATATCGAAGTCGTAGTGAAACAGCTCTTCTCAAAAGTCTTTATTGAAGATGGAGGAGATTCAAGTTTCATCCCAGGGACTTATGTGAAGTATGAAGAATTTATCAAAGTGAACCGTGAATTGCAGGAGGCTGGAAAGAGACCTTCCCAAGGACAGAGGGTTGCTCTTGGACTGACGACGGTTGCCAAGGAAACTGATTCTTGGATGTCGGCGGCTTCTTTCCAAGAGACGATTAGAGTGATGGTCGGTGCTTCGCTTAGGGGGGCGATTGATCATCTTTCAGATCTCAAGGCAAACGTTATTATCGGTAGGTTATTGCCGGTTGGGGAGAATTATAGGAATATGTTTGGTTATTAATCCTTCTCACAAAAGAGAGAAACCTGATCGGTATGGTCAGGTTTTTCGTTTGGAGAGGGGGAGGGCTTTGTCGCTAAGAGATTGAGCATGGTTGGAGGGGAAAAATGCTTTTCTCGTTTGAGCAATTTTCTTTAGTTTCTCCTTTCCGCTTTGTGAGATTTAAGTCGAGCAGAGGAAGAGTGTGGATTGCCACGCTTCGCTCGCAATGACGGGGGTGAGGTCACTGGATTGCCACGCTTCCCTTCGGTCGCTCGCAATGACGAAAGAAGGGGGAAAGCTCGTTTAAGGGTCGGGACAAGGGTGCGATTTTTGTCGGGAGGTCGGCAAGGGGTCGGGACGAGGGTGCGATTTTTGTCGGGAGGTCGGCAAGAGGTCGGGACGAGGGGGCGATTTTTATCGGGAGGTCGGCAAGGGGTCGGGACGTGGGTAAAATCGAAAAAGCTCCTCTTTATCCCCTCCTCACCGATGAGGGAACAAGAAGTAATCATCTTTTCAGTCTTTTTAGCAGAGGAGGAATGTGGATTGCCACGCTTCGCTCGCAATGACGGGAGTGAGGTTACTGGATTGCCACGCTTCGCTCGCAATGACGGGTGTGAGGTCACTGGATTGCCACGCTTCGCTCGCAATGACGGGGGTGAGGTAATTGGATTACCACGCTTCGCTCGCAATGACGGGAGGAGGAATGTGGATTGCGCTAGTTGCTTTGGTCGTTTGCAATAGAGGGATCGGTGGAGGGAATCAGATTTTTTATCTTTTTATTTTACCAGAAAGGAATGGGGAAGCAAAAATGGTATGTGATATGGCAAGGAACGAAAACGGGGGTCTTCTCCGAATGGAAGGAAGTGGAGGGATTGGTAGCGGGGGTCAAAGGTGCAAAATATAAGGCATTCGCGACGAAGCAAGAAGCTGAAACGGCGTTGGGCAGGTGATGGGAAGCGTATTATGGCGTGAGCAAGAAGGTAGAACAGGAGGCGATCCCGTTTTTTCAGCAGAGCATTGTCGTAGATGCGGCTTGCTCCTCGGCGACCAAAGTAATGGAATATCAAGGCATTGATTTAGCGACGGGGAAGCAAGTTTTTGCGGCTCGTTATCAAGAAGGGACGAATAATATTGGGGAGTTTTTGGCGATTGTGCATGGGCTCGCTTGGATTCAAAAAGAAAAGAAAGCTGACTATGTGCTTTATTCGGATTCCTTAATTGCTATGAAATGGGTCAATGAAGGGCGTTGCAAGACCTCGTTTATCGGGGCTGGTAATGGGAGCAGGATTTGGGAAGCGATCAAAAAAGCTGAGCAATGGTTGGCAGAGCACAAGTTTTCTACCCAGGTTTTGAAATGGCAAACAGAAGAATGGGGGGAGAATCCTGCGGACTATGGCAGGAAATAAAAGTGATTTTGGGTATAAAAGGGGGAAAGGGACGAGAAACTAGCCCTTTTTTGCGATATTCTCTTGCAATTAGGGCTGAAAAGTGCATAGTCAGGGTAGCAGTCTTTTTTTATTCTTTTTTTAACTATCAATGAAAAAAGTCAGATTTTTATGGTTTGGTGCGCTTTTGGTGCTGGCAGGAATGCTCTTTGCCGGGTGCGAGAAAGCTCAAGAGGAGAAGATTTCGATCAATACCAAGGATGCGATCAAGCTAGATCTTTTCCAATCTCAAGAGGAATGATCCGAAGAGGATTGGGAAAATGAGGATACTAAAGCTTCAAAGCTGATTCTTCAAGGGCAATTTGAACCGCCGTATCATGGGGATTGCAGCGACAGGGAGCTTCTGATGAAGAAAGGAAGATCAATTGCGGAGCAAGCGAGCGAAATAGAAAACTTGGTTGCCCGTCATAAATGGATCAATGGGTATGATATCCCTGAGGTAGCTGAGGATCAGGAATTGCTACAGTTTGATATCACAAATTTGATGATTACGAAGTATCCTTTGGTTTTCAAGGATTATTATACGTCTGGCAAGGAATTGGGATTCATCAATCTCAAGACAGAAAAGCAAGGAAATGATTTGGTGATTCTTGGACCAAAGGTGAGCACGGGAGACAGCTATTTTTATGTGGATGCGAAGGAGCAAGGTATTGATGAGTTCAAATTTGAAAACCTCAACCAAGATATTAAGCAGAGAGAGGATCGGGAACGGAGGAAAGCTAGGTATTTTGCAAGAGCACTGCACTTTCATTCTAGGCGTTTGCTGGTGAAGATTTTTCAGAGGGGGGAGCGTTTTGATCGTGTAGTATTTCATTATCCGCTAGGGGAGGTTACCCTTCAGCTCCCTGAATGGCGTTATGATTGAGGGAACTGTGAAGTTGAGTTTGATGCGTATAGGGTATTTACTGAATCGCCGCTCAAAGTCGTAGCTTCAGGGGTTGATTACAAGCTCGATTTTCATCCGGTGATTTCTGGAGCAGTGATAAAAAGTGCAAGGCTCCTCCAGCTTTCAGAAAAGCAGGCAAGTGGCTATCAAGCTCTAGAAGCACTCAAAGCATCGCTTGGGGAGAAGCAGGTCTTGATTGGAAAGCTTCCGTTTAATTACCAGGGATTTGCTGATAGAACGCAGAACGATCTAACTGACAAGACGGCATCAGATTTATTTCGTTTTAAGTTTTTTAAAGAGAGGACGGCTACGGTCAAAGCAGGCGTTCCTTCGCAAGTGGCGTTTACGATTCCTGAAGAAGGGAACTATCTTTTGCTCGTGGAGAATGATAATGGGCAGCTTTATGCTTTCAATTTTACGCCGAGAGCCGAGAATGCCCATGCTGTAGTCAAGAATGATAAAGAGGCAATGACGCTCACTATCGTGCATGATTGGCTTTTGACAGGGCAGGGGCTTTCTGGGCAGTTGGACCGCATCCTCGGAAGTGGGAATTATACGTTGGAGGTGAGCTCACTTAAAGAGGCGAGCTTCCCTTCTAAGTATTGAGGTGTGTATAGAGAGGAAGGGAAAGAGTATTATCCTGAAGGGCAGTATGTGAAGATCGCCTATTTTATTGCTCCTAATAAGCACTACACGGGGAATTTGGAAATTTTGGATCTTGACGGTAAGAAGTATCATCATGCGGTAGATTTTTTTGTGGAGAAGATTGGTGATGCGAGGGTTTCTCGTGATTTGTTTTCTCAGAAGTTGAATGTATTACCGAGTGAAGGCTATCGAGCGGACAAGATAAAAGTAGGCTCTAAAAATGCCAGAGAACTCAAGATCTATACCCAAGTTTGTGAGGTAAAGCAAGAGGGGGATTTTTCTGATGCGAAAAGGAAGGAACTGCTTCCGCCTCGCAAATCGCATAATGAGTATGATGATTACGACTATAGGAACACTTTGGGAGAGTTGCACTTTTTTGATTGCAAGGGGAAGATTGAAGAACACACGGTGCCGGTAGAGAAGTTTGAGTATCGAAAGAGGATTGATCGTGAGCGAGAGCTTCCAGCAAGTGTGAAAACGGTGCCGTATTTCCGTATGAGTTTCGATAAAGGAATGAAAGATGCGAAGTATTATATGAGGAGTCCTGTTTGACTCTTTGCCAAGGTTGCGCCTTATCAGGAATTGTTGATCCGAGGGGTGAATTTTGCGGACGGGGCTGCGGTGCAGCAGTGAGAGCTCCAGATTTTTGATGATAAGGGAAAACTGCTCAAGAAGGATCAGCTTTGAGCTAGTGGTTATGTTTTCTCGCTGAGTGGTGTAAGCTCTGAGTATTTCTTTGTTCGCTATCAAGATAAACAGAAGAAGGCTGACACGTTTCTTATTGCAACGGTAGATGGAAGGACAGACTTTAACGAAAAGCGTGCGATTAGTGCGTCTTGGCTGATGCCCGAACAGACTGATCAACAAATGGACTGGTATGAGAGGCGTGAGTCGCTTAAGATTTATGGCTATACGGATAGGGGACTCTATAGACCTGGAGATACGGTGCATTTCGCTGGGTTTGTTCAGGATGTTGCGAAGGTAGCTAAGGCTGGAACGAACGGAGTCCAGACAGGGTTTGTGATCGTTGAAATAACTGACTATGAAAGTGATGATAATAAGAAAATCGTTTTGTCCAAATTAGATGAATTTGGAGGGTTCGAGGGATCCTTTACTTTGAATGAGAGTAGCCCGCTTCGCTATTATCATATCAATTTTCATTATGCGCTGGACAAGGATAAGATGAGTGTAGAAGATTTTGGTGGAGATTGGGAGGCTCGAGAGAATTATAGAAAGACGCATCCTGTGCTTTCTTATTGGTCGGATTTTCATGTAGATGAGTTTCAAAAGCAGACCTTTAGTGTGCAAGTCAAAAAGGAGATCAAGGATAAGCAGCTTTATCTTGAGTTGACGCCATCTTATTATATGGGAGGAGAATTGAAGGATTATGATCTGCATTTAACCTATTCTTTGGCGGCTAACCAATCATGCTCTGATTGTCGGTGGAGAGAAAGTAGCGACTACTACTATAACTATGTAGCGGATTCTTCTTTTTCTCGAGGCGGAAGCTATGAAAAGGAGCATCTCACCGGTGGTGCTGTTCTTTTCCAGATGGGGGATTTAGAGAAGCTTCCGTATAAGGGAGAGAAGCTGAAGCTCCAAGTGCAGGCTTATGTTAAAGATAACCTTTCTGATGAGACCCGTATGAGTGTAGAGTATTTAGATATTGATCCAGAAGTGAAAATTGGGCTTAATGGCTATGCGTATGATTGGATTGATAGTAGTAGCTTGAAAAATTATCGTCTGACCTCAAGAATAGAGAGCAATCTCAATAAGGTTGCTGAACTTAGCTATGAATGGTATTTTAGACCGTTTGGGTTTGAGCAATCGGTTGATACGGAAGGAACTTTCTATTATATCAATGGAAGTAAGCTTCAGCTCGTTCAGTCTGGAACTTTACAACCAAAATCGGAAGTCAGCATTCCTTTGCTTTTTGAGCGCTATCAAGGAGGTGAGTATTTCCTTAGAGTTATTTCCAAGGACAAGTATGGCGTAGTCAATGGAGAAGTAGATAAGAATATCTATTACTACGATAGCAAGTTTGATAAAGGGTTCCAAGGAGATATGGAGAATAACTATGCTCTTCATGTGCAGATTCCAAAGAAGAATTATGAGATTGGAGAAAACATTCCGATCAGTATCAATCCTTATATCAAATGAGCAACGGCTTTGCTTACGGTAGAGAGAGGAAATCAGATCTTGGAGAAAAGGATTGTTCGCCTAGATGGAAAGCCGCTTACCTTGGCTGCGAAAGAGGAGTTTTATCCTAATGTACAGGTGAGTGTTACTGAGTTTGTAGGGGAGCAGGTTAATAGTCAGCTTGGAGGTAGTGGAGAACAAAAGAGAAAGGAGCCAGCTTTTTTTGCCTGATATGCGGAAGCACTCATTCAGGAGAAGCTTAAGGACATTACTATCAAGATGGAGACGGATAAAGCAGAATATCAGCCTTGAGAGAAGGTGAAACTCAAGATTTTTACTACGGATTATCAGGGTAAGCCACTTACGGCGAGGGTTTCGCTGAGTGTTGTAGATAAAGCTTTGAGCGATCTTTATGATCTGATTAAGGATCCGATTCCTTACTTCTATAATAGAATTGGTAGCAGTATCGGGAACTTTGGAAACTGGAAGAATCTCTACTATGCCTTGAGGACCTTCTTTGCTGATGGAGAGAAAGGTGGATGAGGAACGGATGGGACTTTGAAGAATTTGAGGAAGAAGTTTTATGATCTTGCATTCCGAGATGCTGCGATTATTACTACGGGAGGAAAGGCTGAGCTTAGCTTTATCCTACCGGATAATCTCACGACTTGGATGCTCGATGCTGTTGCGGTTTCTCGTCAGAGTCAGCTCGGGACTTCAAGAGCTTACTTCAAAGTGAATCAACCTTTGGTAGTGGAGGCGAATTTGCCGACTTTCCTTACTATTGGAGATCACATTACGCTTCCACTCAAACTGGTTGCTTCTCCAGCAAAGCTTGCTCCATGAACAGAAGCGATTCTCAAAGGTGTCGTAAAAGATGAAGCGTGAACGGTGCTCCAGTCTTTTGAACAGAAGGGGAAAGTCAATGAAAAATTCTGAATTCAGATTTCAGTTGGTGAACAGTTCTTCGATCAGCAGTGGGTGACGATTGAAGTCGAAGCCAAAGCAGGAAACTTTCACGATGCTGCTCAGTGGAAGATCCCGGTAAGGACTGAAGGGCTCGTGAATAAGAGCTTTGCACTTGAACAGCAGAGGAGCGGTGAACGTTTATTTACCTTTGATGATGAGGTGGTGAGGGGAAAACTCGTCGCTCGTCTCGCTCCGTTCCCAAGTTCTGTCTTGGCAGAACCGCTTCACTATTTGCTGTTCTACTCTCCAAAAAGTCCTTCTGAGTGGCTCGTTAAGACGGCTCAAACTGCACTTGAAGCAGAAAGCTTGACCAAAGCAGGACTCTTGACTGGAGGTTTGGTGCAGAGTGGAGCTATTCGTCTGGCAGAAGGTAAAAAGATGGCAATCTCTGAACTTTTAACGGCGGTGCTTTTCCAGCTCAAGGGCAGACAAGACTGGGATGGCGGAATCAAAGAACAAGATAGAAGTGATTATCCGTCGCGTTTTTGGGAGCAGAACAATACTTCTTCACTCTTGACGAGTATCTCAACCTATGCCTTACTCGAGACGATGAAGACCAATGGATATGCCAACCTTGTGCCAAAAGATTTCTCAGAGAGGCTAGAGCGTTATCTTGCGAAGCTTGGAAGTGATTCCCCAGAACTTTATCTTTACTATCTCGCTCAGAGAAAGACCAACCTCGCATCAATCAATACGGCACTTGTTTCACAACTTCAGAAAAAGTATCCAAATAATATCGCCATTCAGGCTTTAAGCTTTTATCTGCTAGCACAGAATGCTGGAGAGGCAGATGCGATTCGCTTAGCTCAGAGCGTGGAGAAGCTTTTTGAGCAGGCGTTTACTCAGGGACGCTATTTTGAAGGGGTGCCACTCACTTCGCTTGAGGAATTAGCTCCTGAATTGCTTGCTTTGGCAGAGGTAGCCGGCAATCGTAATACTCATTTATCGCTTGATCTCAAAGCTTTACAAGGGTTCTATCTGAGAGGAGTTCTTAAGCTCCATACTAGATTCCCAAAGCAAGAGCATTTTACGAACCAGATCTCGAGTCAGATTCTTTCTCTTCTCAAATCCAGAAGTGCGTATGGACTCTGGAGCTGGTCGTCTACGACAAACTTTGCTGTCTTGACTGCTCTCAATGCTGCACTCACCTCTTACTATCAGCATCAAAGTCAGACAACTCATTGTGTGCTCCAGGTGGGGAATACGAAGCTCGAGCTTGATGCAGGGAAGACTTGTGTAGAAAAGAGTATTCCGTTTGAGCATACCAAGGATCTGAAGGTGCAACGGTCCTGTGAAGGTCCTGCCTTCCTTGATCTCCAAGTCAACTCTTTACTCAAAGATATTACCAAGAAGAAGACCGAACTTCACAATGTGGAAAAACTCACGTTTGAGTATCCGGCAACGGCTCAAATCGGAGAAAAGATTCCTCTTAAGGCGGGATTCAAAACGCTCAAAGAGGCTCAGAATTTGACTGTTGAGTTTACGATCCCTTCCAGATTTAAATTCTGGTCCAATCTCCAAGTGGCAGAGAATAGCTTTGAGAAGGGAGTCTTTGACTTTGGAAATGATCGAGCGTGCTTTCCGGACTTTTATGAGTTTAGGTTTGATCGTGTAATCCTTAACTATGGCACCATGAAGGCTGGTAAAGAATGTAACTTTACCTTTTATGCGGTGAATGCGTTTGATGGGCAGTTTGTCTACCCACCAAGCAAGCTTTATGAACAGCAGGCTACACAAGTATGGTGAAGTAGTAAAGTAATCAGGAAATAAATTCTGAATCTCTCCTCGTTCGGCTGAGGACTCTTCGGTTGGGGTTTTCTCGGCTGGGTGAGGAGGGGAAATGGAGCTGTTCTTTAGTGAGCAAAAGAGATGAAGTATGGGTAATGCTTTCGTCTCTTTTTTTGTTTGGGGGGCGAAGGGAGAGCTTAGGGGGAGGATTCAGGTTTGCAGGGCTTGCAAGGAGGCGGAAAGGGGGCTTTTTTGCAGTTTGCAGGGCTTGCAAGGGGTCGAAATGGAGCATTTTTGGGGTTTGTCCGGCTTGCAAGTGGTCGGAAAGGATCATTTTTGGGGCTTGCACGAGCTGCAAGTGAAGAAAAAGGGGTCTTTTTTGCTGTTGCACGGTGTGCAAACTATCAGCGAGGGTCCTTTTTGATTGTTTCACGGGCTGCAAACTATCAGCGAGGGTCCTTTTTCACTCTTTGCACGGGCTGCAAACTATCAGCGAGGGGTCTTTTTTGCTCTTTGCACGGGTTGCAAACTCCCAGCGAGGGTCCTTTTTCACTCTTTGTAAAGGGTATAAAAGGTTATAATTAACCATTGAGAGAGCTACTTGTTCGTTCTGAGTGATATTTAGGTAAGAAAGGTGTGATTTTGGAGCACTGTCCTCTTGTATTTCTATGAGAAGTTCTTAGAATGAGTCTTGTTATAATAAAAATTTAAAAAAATTGAAGTGCTTTTCTCTGTGAGAAAGGAGCTTCTGGAGTTAGAAGAGGGACTCTATGACTTCTACTCTTCAACGAAGTGGACGGACTTCATTTGAGGGTTAGATTTCCTCTCCTCCCTTTCTTTTTTATCTGATTTTCTTATTTCTCATGAAAAGGCACGTATGGTATTGTTTGGCTCTTGTTCTCCTCCTTGGAGCTCTTGGGGTTGTATTCTCGTTTTCTGTAGTCAGGGAAACGGTCGTCTGAAAATTCCTCTGATATTGGTTTATTCTTCATAACGAACATACTTCTTCTCAGCATTCAGAGGTGATTCCACATGTTATCTGGCAAAAAAAGGCGAAGTATGGAGATCAAGTGATTATTTTACCTCAAGAAGGAGAGATTCCTTTGGATGAGTACATTAGAGCATCACAACAAGCTCGTGTGCAAGAAGGAGGACTCCCGAGTTTTATGATAGAATATCCTCGTTTTTCTTCCCTTCTTCGTGATGCAGGGTTTGTGATTGAGGCGGTTTCTGGAGGGATTCCCTTCTGACTTCATGCGTATTTACAAGGGGATGATATGATCGAGTTGCCATCTTTCCCGATTGAGACGAAGCCGTATGCAATCTATGCTGAGGGAGAGAGAGAAGGTGTTGGAGGAGAAGGGTTCCGTTATCCGTGTGTGGCGTATCTTAGAAGTGCGACTATGAACTCTGGGGTAGATCCTCGTTGTTTACAGGTTCTGATTAATAGGCAGGGGGACGATCTTCGTCTGTATTTCGATGCGTATACGGGAACGGTGCTCAAAGTAAGTCCAGTGGCTTCTCCGTTAGAGCATTAGTATAGAGTGTTTTTAGCAAGATGACTGGCAGGTGTTTATCCCATGGGATAGGCGGTTGCTGGTCATTTTTTTTGATGCTCCTTTTAGAATCGAACCTCTGGAAAGAGAGGGGATTTTTGATTTTGGGCTTGAAGATGAAGGCTCAATCCTTACCCTTTGGGAAGTTTCCTCTTTGCGATGAAAGGGGGGGTTTAGTTGTTGGGGTGTTGGTCATGCTACTGAAATGGTGAAAAAAAGTCTGATTTTTCTTTCTGGTGGTCATTGGGATTTGGGTGCTGGGGAATTTTTGCTATAGGGTGCCGCTTCCAGAGCTTGAGAGGCAGGTCCTCAGGGGGATCAACGGGGAGCTTCTCCAAGGGCTGAGGGAGCTTCCGTATGCGAGTCCTGAAGAAGTGCCTGAAAATCTCAAGCGTGCGGTCGTGCGTGTGGAAGATCGTAGGTTTTATTGGCATCTGGGGGTTGATCCGATTGCGATTTTGAGGGCGATGCGGTTCAATTTGACGAGTATTGGGAAGGTGCAAGGGGCGTCCACCTTGCCTCAGCAACTTGTGAAACTCACTGAAAAGGCATATCACAGGAGCTGGAAGCAGAAGCTGTGGGAGATGGGGCTTGCGTTCAATCTCTCTTTACATTATTCCAAGCAGGAGCTCCTCTTGGCGTATCTGAATCAGGTAGAGTTTCTCAATGGCGTGCGTGGCTACAGGTCTGCGTGCTTGAGTTATTTTGGGAAGGAATGTGCAGCACTGTTTCCTTCAGAGCTGAGTTTTTTGATTGCAACGGCTCAGACAGGGAAGAATCCTTTGAGGCAGGGGGATTTTCAGGTCATAAAAGCGAAAGCTGAAGCACTCTGTCAGGTGGCCTTTAGCAAAGAGCAATGCGATAGATGGGAAGAGCTTCCTCCGCTATCAGCAAAAGCGTTGCTTCTCCAGCCCAACCGTTCGGTTTTTCAGTTTTCTGACTATTATTTATGAGAGGACTGAGCGAAGGGACAGGATTCTTCATTTGAAGTTCCTTTGTATGAGCGTATTGAGCAGGTGATTTCTTCTAGTGAGCATTATAGGCAGCAGATGCAGATGGAGGATTGTTGTGTATTGGTATTGGATGCGGCGGGTGAGGTGCGTAGCATGAATACGTGTAGACCGTTTTATGAGAAAGAGCAAGGTATGGTCAATGGCTGTCTGAGTAAGAGGCAAACCGGATCTGCGATTAAGCCGTTCCTTTATTTGTTTGCGATGAATGCATTGCAGTATACGGGAGGGACGAAGATTGTGGATGAGCCGGTCTCTTACTATTTAGATGAAGAGCATATCTATAGTCCGAAGAACTTTTCGCTCTCCTATCATGGAGAAGTATCGCTTGCAGATGCGTTGGGGAATAGTTTTAATGTCCCTGCGGTGAAGCTCTTGCATGAAGTCGGGATTGAGGAGTTTATTGCCTTTATCAATCAGCTGAGGCTCCGCTTCTGAGGAGCAATGCAAGAAGTTATCACTGAAGAAGGGAAGGTCTTTAATGCTCAGCATTTGGGGCTTTCGGCGGCGCTTGGAACCTATGAGCTTTCTCCGTTAGAGTTCGCACAGTTTTGGAGGGTTTTCTTGGCGGGAGCTGAGGAGAGGCTTGTTGCTTCCAAGGTCATTGATGAGGTATTTGCTATTTTGTCTGAGAATCGTCATAGGGTGGTCAGTTTTTGAATTGATAACTATTTGGATGTGGCGTGATGGGCAGTTAAATCAGGGACTTCTAGGCATTTCGTCGATGGTTGGACCTGTGGAGCGAATCGTGAGAAGCAGCGTATTGTCTGTGTATGGGCGGGAAATTATGATGCTACTCCTATGAAGGAGAGTGGAAGTGTGACTGCAGGTTATTTGTGGAATTTGGTTGTGCGTATGCTTTAGCTGTGTGGTTTGAGTAGGGGAGGGATATGCGGGGGATTCGAACGTGCTGTGTATTCTCCTCTTGAAATCAAAGCTCTAATGCTTATCTTTGCTTTGTTTATTCTTGATAACTAGGGATGTGAGGATTTTTGGGGAGGTTTAGTTTTTCGGTCTGTCTCCGAGAGTAGTTTCAACAGAGGAAGTCTGATTTTTTAACTTTTATTGATACAAGCGATGTTAGAGAAATATAGTCCAAATGAGATAGAAAATAAACGATGAAAGCTCCGAGAAGAGAAGGGGTATTTTAGAGCGACAACTGATGCTGAGAAGGCGAACTTCAGTATTGTGATTCCTCCTCCAAATGTGACCGGAATCCTCCATATGGGACATGTGCTGGATGAAGCGATCCAAGATGTATTGGTGAGGTGGAAAAGAATGTCTGGATTCAATACTCTACGAATGCCAGGAACCGACCATGCAGGAATTGCTACTCAGAATAAGGTAGAAAGAGCTTTAGCTGAAGAAGGGAAGACCAAAGAAGACCTTGGAAGAGATGAATTTATCAAAAGAACTTGGGAGCGAAAAGAAAAGCACGGTGGGATCATCACTCAACAACAGAGAAAACTCGGAGCATCACTCGATTGGGAAAAGGAAAGATTCACGATGGATGAAGGGCTTTCTGCGGCAGTGAGAGAGATTTTTGTAAAGCTTTATCATGATAATTTGATTTATCAGGGAGAATATATGGTAAACCGATGTCCGAGATGCGGAACTGCACTTGCTGATGATGAGGTGGAACATATGGATTCTGAAGGGCATTTCTGGGAGATTGCCTATCCGATCGTGGGAACTGATGAAAAGCTGATCCTTGCGACGACGAGACCAGAAACGATGCTTGGAGATACGGGAGTTGCTGTGCATCCTGAGGATGAAAGGTATCAACATTTGATTGGGAAGAAAGTGCTTTTGCCACTAATGGATAGAGAAATCCCTATCGTTGCCGATGAATATGTAGATAGAGAGTTTGGAACTGGGGTGGTGAAGATGACTCCTGCTCATGATCCAAATGATTTTGAGGTGGGAAAAAGGACGGGACTGGAGATTATCAATATTTTCACTCCTGATGGAAAAGTAAATGAAAACTGATGAAAATATGCAGGTTTGGATCGTTTTGAGGCGAGAAAACAGATTGTAGCTGATTTGGAGGCTGGTGGATATCTCGTGTTAGTGAGGAAACATCAGCATGCAGTTGGACATTGTTATAGATGTGATACCATTGTAGAACCTCGCGTTTCTAAGCAGTGGTTTGTAAAGATGAAACCGCTCGCAGAACCAGCACTTGAAGCGGTAAAATCTGGAAAAATCAAAATTCAGCCTGAAAGATGGGTGAAAGTGTATTATCATTGGCTGGAAAATATCAGAGATTGGTGTATTTCTAGGCAGATTTGGCGAGGACATAGAATCCCTGCTTGGTATGGACCTGATGGGAAGGTTTTCGTGGCAAAAAGCGAATCTGAAGCGAAAAATCAGGCTTTAGCTTTTTATGGAAAAGAAGTGAGTTTAGAACAGGAAAATGATGTGCTTGATACTCGGTTCTCCTCTGCTCTTTGGCCATTTTCAACGATGGGACGACCAGAAAAAACTGAACTTTTGGAGCATTTCTACCCGACTTCAACTCTCGTAACGGGAGCGGATATCATCTTTTTCCGAGTAGCGAGAATGGTAATGTTTGGACTGTATGAGATGAAAGATGTGCCGTTTCACGATGTGTTTTTCCATGGAATAGTGAGAGATGAGCTGGGAAGGAAAATGTCCAAATCGCTTGGAAACTCGCCTGATCCTTTGAAACTCATTGATGAATACGGGGCAGATGCGATCAGATTTACGATGATTTACAATACTTCCGCTGGTCAGGATGTGCATTTCTCTGAAAAGCTGATTGAAATGGGGAGAAACTTTGCAAATAAGGTTTGGAATGCGACGAATTTCGTTTTGATGAATTTGGAAGGCTTTGATCCAAAACAGGTGAAAAAATCAGATTTAGCTTTTGAACTGGTGGATCAGTGGATTTATTCAAGGCTAAATACTGCGATTGCGGAGACGGAAAGCTATTTGAATAAATATGCTCTTGATGAGGCGGCGAAAGTCGTATATGAGTTTATCAGGGGAGATTTCTGCGATTGGTATGTAGAAATGGCAAAGGTGAGGCTCTATATGAATGATGACATTCAGAGTAAGCAAACTGCACAATGGGTGCTTTGGGAGGTGCTAGAAACCGCTTTGAAACTGCTTCATCCGTTTATGCCGTTTATCACTGAGGAGCTGTGGCAACATGTGAAAACTGAGGGAGAAACGATTATGCTCCAGTCTTTTCCAAAAAGTGAAAAAAATCTGATTTCTGCTGAGGTGGAAACCGCGATGGCTTGGCTCCAAGAGGCGATTACTGCTTTTAGAAATATCAGAGCTGAAGCGAATATTAATCCAGGAAAAGCTGTCCCTGCTTTGATCAAAACTGCCGATTCAGAGGAAATGAAGATATTGACTCAGAATAAAGCTTTTTTGATGAAATTGGCAAAATTGGAAAGCTTGGAATTCGGAGCAGAAATCGTGAAACCTGAACTTTCAGGGGTGAGGGTCGTTGGAAAATCAGAGTTGATCGTGCCTTTGCTTGGACTTTTGGATCTAGAAGCAGAAAAGGAAAAGATTATGACTCAGATTGCCAAGCTTGAACAGGGATTAGCTTCTTGTGAGAGGAAATTGGCTGATGAGAGGTTTGTTTCTAAAGCTCCTGCTCAGGTCATTGAGAGAGAAAAGGCTAATCAAGCCGATTATCAGCATAAGATTGAAAAGCTGAAAGAGAATTTAGCTCATTTAGGGTAAAGAAAAATTTCTCCTTTGGATTTCGATATTTGATAGTATAAGTAAGATGAGGAGCACGATTCCTCATCTTTTTTAAAAAACTATTGGTACCTTTTCTTTTCCTTGCAAGCTTCAGGGAAAAGCTTACACTAAGACTATTTCCTTTATCTGGTAAAATAAAGATGGTTGCTTTTCAGATTTTTTGATTTTCTGTGTATTGGTATGGGATTTTTTATGCGGTCGCGTTTCTTTTGTGATATTTTTGACTGGCATGGATTGGAAAGAAAAGGTGGTTTTCAAATCTTCCTCAGGTTCAATATTTTCTGACTGAAGGTTTAGAAAATCTGATTTTTGCTATTGCTATCGGGGTTTTGGTAGGGGGAAGACTTGGGCATGTGTTGATCTATGGAGAAGGCTATTATTTTGCTCATTTAACGGAGATTTTTAAGGTTTGGGAAGGTGGAATGTCCTTTATTGGAGGGATTTTTGGGGTGGTGATTAGTATTTTTTTGCTTTGTCTGATGAAAAGGGTTCCCAAGAAGGAATTTTTGGTTCTTTTTGATTTGATGCTTATTTTCGTTCCTTTGGGGATTTTTTTTGGAAGGTTTGGGAATTTTCTTAATCAAGAATTGTATGGAATCCCGCTTGCGGAGCTTCCTGATCGATTAGGTCAGTTTTTTTCTTCTTTAGGGCTTTGACACTACTATCCTAAAGTTGATGGTTTGCTTAGGGTAAATACGAACTTTATTTCTATGGCACTGGAGGGAATTTTGTTGTTTATGATTCAGGTTTTGGTCTTTTTTGGTATGATTAGGAAAAAAGAACGAAAAGTCTGAAGTTTAGCGACGAATTTTTTGCTTTTTTATTCGTTGATCAGGTTTTGACTGGAATATCTCAGAGCAGATAGTCAGCTGGAATTTATAGGATTTTTTACCAAAAGTCAGCGGTTTTTCCTTGGGTTTATGGGTATTGCGCTGGTGCTTAAGTTGTTTCTTCGTAGGGAACAGCATTTATCTCTTTTCAAAGCTTAATGTTTAGTATCACTCTTAAATTTTTGGAAGCGGTGAAGCGTAATAACTCGACAGAGTGGCTCCATGCTCATCGGGATCTCTATCAGCAAGAAAAGAAAAGATTTTCTCAGTTTGTAGAGGCTTTTTTGGTGGAAGCAAAAAGTATGCATCCGATATTGGAGGATTTACAGGTCAAGGATTGTATTTATAGGTTTAATAGGGATTTGCGTTTCTCTAAAGATGGGAAGCCGTATAAGGAGAACTTTGGAGCGATCTTCGCTTACTGAGGAAAAAAGTCAGATTTCCCTTGTTTTTATTTCCATTTAGAGCCGGGAGCGAGTTTTTTGGGTGGAGGAGTCTATATGCCGATGTCAAGTTCAGAATCGAATGTCAGGAAGCATCTTTTGAGGAATTATCATAGACGAGAAAAGCTTTCTTGAGCTCCTACATTTAGTACATTTTATCGTCTCTGGGACGCTCCTCATCATTACAAAACTACTTGGAAATTGAAACAGCTCATCAAAACTGATCCTACGCTTCTTTCAGAGTTAAGTCCTGCTTTGAAAAAGTTTTGCCTTTTGGATGAGGCGAATCCTTCACAATCTCCAAGATCTTCATCGTCAAGTGAGCAAGTTTTGAAGCAAGTCGCTTATTTTAAGGACTGGATTTTTGAGCATTCACTTTCTGATGCTGAGCTTTGTGAGCAAGAGCTTTTGTGAAGGTTTGTTGAGGCTTATCGCTTGATACTTCCTTTGTTGGAATTTTTGGAAGAAGCGTATTCACTTTAGATGTATTATGGTGTTTGTATGCAGAGTCTTGTTTTCTCCTGAGCTCCAGAGAGAATTGATACGTGGCTGGTGAAGCAGTTTCCTTATTCTAGAAATTTTTTTCATCATATTATTGAGAGAAAGGGGATTCTTCTCAATGGGAAACCCGCAAAGAAATCAGCAAAACTGAAAGCAGGTGATCAGATTGAAATTGATAACCTAGAAAGATATTTGTCTCCTGTGATTCTTGAGGAAGCACCTTCTATTGAGATTCCGATCGTGAGAGAAACCGCTGATTATCTGATCATCAATAAGCCGAAATGAGTTTTGTCCCATCCCAATAGTATTTGGGAGGTTGGCAAGCCGAGTGTTGTTGGCTTTCTCTATCATCATTACAAAGAGCTTCCAAGCATTGGGAATTTTATCAGAGCTGGACTGCTGCATAGGCTGGATAAAGATACTGATGGACTGATGATTATTGCAAAGACTGAAGTCTGACTTCAGCATTTTAAAGCTCTTTTTAAAGCGAAATCTGAATCTGAAACCCTTGAGCAAAAAGACGAAGTCCCGCTCAAAAAGCGATATCGTGCAACTTGTGAGATTACGCCGGAGGGAAAGGCGTTTTTGGATGAGATTGAGGGGAAGTTGCCGTTTATTATCAGCGAGGAAGTGAGAGCGAAAGTCCCTAATACGGTTCCAAAGCTCGGAATCACGCAGATTGAAAAAATAGAAAAAAAACCTGATGGGAGGATTCAGCTTTTTCTCCAGATTTTTACTGGGAGGACGCATCAGATCAGATTTCATCTGAGTAATCACGGTTTGCCGATTGTTGGGGATTATCTCTATGGGAAGGAAAGTCAGGAAGCGATGCAACTTACCGCTTATCAGCTGGAATTTGAGGATTTAGGAGGAGAGAGGATTAAGGTAATTTTAGTATAATAAAGAAGTGAGAATAGTTATCATCGGACAACTTCACAGTCAATGCCTCTTGCACGAGCATCATCTCGCCATTTTTGCAAGATCACCTTCCCTTGCTTGCTGATCTTATTTTGAAATAGATTAATTTTTACCCCGGGTTGTAACTGCATTTGAGAGATGGCTTTTGCCCCCTCATCTCCAATGTTGTTTCGTCACAAATCAAGTATTACCCCGGGTTGTAACTGCATTTGAGAGATGGCTTTTGCCCCCTCATCTCCAATGTTGTTTCGTCACAAATCAAGTATTACCCCGGGTTGTAACTGCATTTGAGAGATCGCTTTCGCTCACTTATCTCCGATTCTGTTGTTATTTAAATCAATCGAGACCCCAGGTTGTAATTGTATTTGTGAGATCGCTTTCGTCCCCTCAGTTCCGATTCTGCTGCCATCCAAATCAATCGAAACCCCGGGTTGTAACTGTATTTGAGAGATCGCTTTCACCACCTTGGCTCCGATACCCTTCTTTCCTAAATCAATCACATCTCCAGTGGATAATCCATTTTTTTGTGCTTCTTCCCGACTTATATTTTTTCATTTAACTTTTGGAGCAAGCTGACTATACTGTATGACATCGCTCAAAAATTCTTGCTCAAACTTCTTCTTCGCAATATGAGAAAAATCAGCATAGCCAAATTTAGCGAGTTCCTGCGTATTTTGTTCAATCCATTCAGCTTTAAGGGTTTCATATCCAATGAGATTGCTTACGAACTGTTCTCTATCATACTTTGCCCAAAAGCTTTGTTCAGCTTGTTTTCATTTTGCCTTCAGGGTTTCTCAAAAAGTCAGGACTGAAGCGATACGGGCTTTTTCACTTTCTGGTAAAAAATTACTGAGCGGTTGGATCAGGTTTTTGGTTTCTTGGCAGGTTTCGGTAGTGATCATTGTATAAAAAGTTGTAGGATAAAATTATTTTTTCCTTTGGACATCAGCAAAGAAGTTTTGGAAGATGAGGGCGATCTGTTCGATGATTTCCTTTTTAGATCTGATTCAGACTTCCTTGATATTGATCAGTTTTCTACCGTCTTTAATAATCTCTTTCCCATGAACATCTTTGATAATTTCTGGGCTCCAGATCCCTTTGGCTTTTAACTCCTCTTCAGTGTAGCTCGTTTCTCTGGTCTCTCAAAGGATGATCCTCTTGGCAAGGAGTCTTTTTTCTACCTCTTCGCCAAAGGCCGTAGTAAGTGTATTTTGGAGTTCTTGCAGACCATAATCTGTCACATCACTATCTGAAATCTGGAGCACGACTGGTTTCATCTTTCAGTCTTCTATTTCCTTGACTGCACCTTCCGACGATTGAAGATCATCAACCATACACTTTGAAATCTGTTTCCATCACTGCACATCATTGGTCCCTCAAGAGATAGTATTGAGCAGATGATTGACTTTGATCAGTTCAAGTTCGTAGGGCTTTTGCGGTTCAGTATCTGCGTTTTGAGAAAAATAGACCACACTATCCGTATAGATGACGAATTTGATCGGGATGCTATAGCTAGGATCAGCAAGTAAAGTCTGAATCTTCTTTTCTACATTTTTGAGTGAGATAGTAAGGGAGGTCATAATCCCATTCATCAGTCCATTAGCGTTTCTAAACCTCTCTGTAGATCCGGACACATCTAGCACAAAATAGAAGAGGAGCTTTTTGAAGTCTTTTTCCAAAAATTCAGAAAATTCTGTCCTTTCATAGATATTTTTTTGGTCAAAATTTCCATCTAGATAGGAGCTTGGCAAGGCATCCATAAACTGATCATAATTCAGTTTTCACTTTTTGGATGCAGTCTTTGTTGTATTGATTTGCATATCTAGGGTTTCAAGCTCTTTGTAGAGAATTTCCAAGATACTTGCTGTATATTCTTGAAAATTTTTCTTTACTTGATTGGTAAAGGCAACTTCGGTTTCGGAGACCCCATAGGACTCTGTAAGTGAGGCAATTTTGAGTTCAGCATTTTTTTTCTGTTGATCAAGTGCTTTTTTGATCTCTTGATCATGCTGATAATCTGCAAGTTCCTCCAGTTCTTTCATATGCTCTTCTAAACTTCTGTTGTAAGTTCCTTTACCAGAGTAAGGAATTTTTTGATTTTCATCTTTTCACTCTTGGTCTTCACTTTCTCAATCTTGGTCTTCACTTTCTCACTCTTGCTCTTTATCATTTCAGTCTTGCTCTTTATCATTTCAGTCTTGCTCTTTATCATTTCAGTCTTGCTCTTTAT
>ERZ772827.267-NODE-267-length-29612-cov-3.509219_pt1 | contig 29612 bp, 25 predicted proteins | sample MGYA00580850_ERZ772827 | MGnify/ENA primary metagenome ERZ772827 (study PRJEB29015, sample SAMEA2737950) | human oral metagenome | biome: human oral; feature: human-associated habitat; material: dental | place: China | collected 2145 ... | reverse complement strand
GGCAATTCCCAGGGGGGCATTTGGGCGGCGTTATAGACCCGTCCGGTAATCAGCGGACGATCCGGGTCGCCGTATTCGTAATCGACAATGACTTCCTGCCCGATGCGCGGGATGTGGATGCCGCCGAAGTTGCTGCCGGCCCAGGGACTGGCTACCCGGATCCAGCAGGAGTCGCTGCCGTCCCTTTTGCCGTAGCGATCCCAGTGGAAATGCACTTTGACCCGGCCGTATTCGTCGGTGTGGATTTCTTCGCCGGACGGGCCGACGACGACGGCGGTCTCCGGCCCGCGGGCGCGCGGGCCGCTCCGGGCCAGCGGCCGGTAGCCTTTGTCGGCCGGCTGGGCGTTGACGGTGACCCGGTAGCCGGCTTCTTCCCGTTCGCCCCAGGCTTCGTAGTCGTTGTCGGCGGCCCGGTAGTCGGCGCGGACGACGAGCAGTTCGCGGTTTTGTTCTTCCCGCGGGTGGTTTCTGAGGGTGAAGCGGTAGCCGGGCATGGCGCCGCGCACTTTGCCGGTGAGGGTGATGAGATCTTGTCCGGCTTGCAAGGCTTCCAGACGGGCGATGGCGTATTGGGCGCCTTCTCCCGGGTCGGTGTAGTTGCCGGGGTAGGCGTATCTTTCGTATTGGTCGAAGAGGTGGCCGCGCGGGTCGCTATGGCCGGTGGTTAGGTCTTTGGCCGGTTTTTTGAAGTCGTAGTCGCCTTGGGTGTAGCGCCCCGGTTCGGGACGGCGGGAGAGGCTCCAGTCCCAGTAGTGGTCTTCGTCTTCGCGCGCTTCGTCCGGCGGGCAGTAGAGGACGTTTTCGTAGCCAGGGTAGGCCTCCGGGGTGGTGAAGTGGTCGGCAATGATGAGCTTCTCGCCGCCCTTTTTGTGTTCGAACCAGTAGTAGAGACCTTCGTGGGCGAGGAGCCGTTCGAGGAATTCAAGGTCGGTTTCGCCGTACTGGACTTTGTATTCCCAGCGCTTGAGCGGGTTTTTGGTGCGCCAGTCGTGACGGATGGCGTGTTTGCCGAGGAGTTCTTCGGCAATTTCTTTGACGGTGAGGTTTTGCCAGATGCGAAAGTCGCTGGTGCGTCCGGCGTGCCAGAGTTTGGGCGATAGGTGCGCTTCGTAGCGGTAGTAGCGCCCGGCTTTGCCCAGTGCGCCCATGCGGACAATCTGGCCGCTGAAGTAGCGTTTGGCGCCCCCTGCGGCGAGTAGTTCTACACTGCCCGCTTCCCCCAACAGTTGCTGGCAGTCGATCTGGCCGTCTTCGCTGATGAGCCGGACGCGGATTCGGTAGAGCGTGCTGAGCGCTTCCGTCCCTTCCAGCCAGACCGCTTTGAGCTTTCCCCCTCCTCCCAGGTGCGCTGTCAGTAGTCGGTTCATGGTTTCCTCCCTTATCGTTAACAGTGGCGGTGTTCGGCGGCCTATTTCTTGGTAGCTGATGACTGATGCTGACCAAGGTCGGCAGCGCGGTACCTAGCTGCCAGGGACTGGAGTTCAGCACTGTGGTAGAGGTCGATGCACTTCATGACCGTCAGCGGCGTGTCGCTGTTTTTGCTTTTGTATGTCCGGGCCAGGAATTGATCGACGATTTGAAGGGACTCCATGTAAGCCTCGGCATCGTAAGCGCCGAGTTCGACATAGCCGCCGGCTGCGGCCTTGGCGTCGAGCGCCAGGTCGCTTTCGGGAAAGCCCTTGGCCAGGCAGGTGCTCAAGGCGAAGTTCTTGAGATACTCGTCCGGGGTGTACTGTGCCCGAGGCTGTGCATGTACAACAAAGGATGCCAGACAGAGGAAAATAGGGAGAATTATTCTAGGCACCATAGGAGAGCCTCGGTTGATTCGGGAAAGTAGCAACTATCTGCGCAGATGGTTCCATTCCACAAAGTGGCGTGGCCGCTGGCGGTAGCCCATTGGTCCGTCAGAAATACGAGGATGCCGCGTTTATTGGTGAGGGCGTCCGTCGTAGGGGAGTTCAGCTTCAGATCTGGCGGACCAAACCGGGAGGTAAGGTAATCGACCAGATCGGAAACGCGATAGACGTACCATTTACCGTCAGCTCCAGACGAAGTTTTCCATCTGCCTCGAACGATGGGATGCCCAGAGTGGTTAAGAGCGTAGCTGACCCGTATAGCGCAAGCATTAGTGAATATGCCGGCTTTTATGTTGTCGCCGACTCGTCCGCCAATGATGACTCCGACGCCTGCTACGGTGGTTTTGACCTGCTGAAAGTTCGCCCACATTGTTAAAAATGATGGTCGGTTAGACATAAGACTCCTCTTGGTAATACGCTGGGGCGGTTCAAGGCCGCTTGAATAGAGTTAAATGCGTCATTCACACATTGCAGCATGACCTTTGTACCGGTCATTGTTGTCGAAAGTGGCGATGGCCGTACCAGGACTGACTCTTAGGTCGTTCTTCACCTGCGCCCCTTTGCGCCAGAGCGCTGTCTGTGGAGCTGCACAAAAATATTTGACAGCAGCCACACATTCCTGCGATTCGCCGAAATAGTTCTGGCCATTGGCCTGGCGTCTTACGGTGTCGATGTCCGCGATGTATGCCATTTCTCTTTCCTAATTATGGGATAGCCCAGTGCCATACCGTCGGTATGAGCGCCTGGGCTACTATAGAGCTTGACAAGTCTCTGTATTTAAGCGATCAAGCCTTCTGATTCTGTTTGACATCCCATGCGCCGGTGACGGCAGCGCCGAGGGAGCCGTTGGCGTTTTGCTCCTTGACCTCAACCTTGATCTTGGCGTAGGAGATGCCAACCGTTTCCTTAACACGGGCATCCTCCGTAGAACCGGAAGGACCGGCATGGGTAATGATGGCATCGGACAGCGTAATGGTGAAATAGACTTGGGAGCCGTCACCCACCTTGGCCGCTTCGAGCTTGACTTCGCCAACGTGCTTGCCGGACGCACAGTATTGCATCAGGTTCGGCGTGGCTTTGTCGGCATAGTGTTCGAAAACCAGGGCATCGAAACTTGCCTTGCCTACACCTGATCCGCCTCCAGTAAAAGCAGAACTGGATTGCGAGACACCGTAGCTGAACGACAGTACGTCTATCCAGCCCTTGTGCTTGGAGTCCTTCGACTCGCCTTCAATACCTTCAATCTTTACATAAAAATCCTGCAATGAGGCCATTGTGTTCTCCTGTAAGTGGTGAGAAAAAACAAAAACCATTATAATGGTAAGAATTGGCTAGAAAAAGTCAAGCTCGTCCATAAATATGGTAAGGATTCCTTTACACAATTCACTATTTCACATAGTATATAGCGGCCATGCTCGATAGTTAAGTGAAGTGTATGAGGAATTGCGCTGTTGTTAGTGCGGGCACATTTTGCGGCATAAGGGGATGAATGTGTGTCGGGTGTCCGTGAGTTTGCGTGATTGGCGCAGTTGCATGTGTCGATTTTTGATGTAGGATAAAATGACGGCTGAAACAGGAAGGGTTGAATGGCGTCATTGAGTATTTATCCAACTGCTACCTGTACCATGCAAGATGGTTCAGTGTGTGGGCCTGACTTTGAGTATGTCCCCGAATTTGTGGCATTCCGCTCCTTAGTGGCGCCCCAGGAAGAACGCCAGATTGGTGATTCGGTGTTGCCTGCCAGAGAGCCGGATTGGGGTGAGGTATTAGCTACTGGGGGTGAGCTTCTAAAAAAAACCCGAGATGTGCGCATTTTGATTCCTATCATATGTGCTGCAGTGCATCGACAAGGGCTGTCTGCCCTGGCAGATGGGTTACTGCTGCTAGCAGATTGGTTGGAAGGGTATTGGAACGAGTTACATCCTAGACTTGAGATAGAGGGTGAACTCGATCCCTTGTTGCGCAGCAATGCAATTGCAGAGTTAGCAGATCCCTCAGGACTTATGCGGGTTGTACGTGGAGCATCATTTGTACAAATACCTGTTGGCAGAATTTCTGTCGGAGATGTCGAGAAATTACTAAAAGGTGGTGTATTGAATGAAAACGCTGTAGTTCATTCGATTGATGCACTAAAAAGCGTGATAGATGCGGAGGCGGAACGCAGTAGCGCCTTGTTCTCTGCCATTGAACAAGCGCACTTAGCATTAGAGCGGGTTCAACATCATTTGCAAAAAAACTTGAGTTTTGAACTTCTTCCAAACCTGCGGCCGCTTGGTGATTTACTGCTTGGGCTTGTAGGCTGCCTGCCGGTTACGTTGGCTCACGAAACGACTGTTAACGCCATTGAAACGAATAATTTACAACCTTTACCTGTTTCATCATCTTCTATGGGTTTGCCGCCCAGGTTGGGGTCACGTAGTGATGCGTACAGAGCTTTGGCGTTAGCACGACAATTTTTTGAAGAGTATGAGCCTTCGCATCCGGCATCATTACTTATCCGGCGGATCGAAGATTTGCAAGGTAAGGATTTTCTTTCTTTGGTGCGGGAACTTACCCCAGATGGCCTTGGCCAGTTGCGTGTATTGACCGGTAGAACAGAAGAAAGTGCTTCTTGACGATATAGATGAATAAATTAATAACTTTCGTTAAATAGGAATCTCTGATATGGCAACTAGAAATGATGTGGCAAAGGGGCGAAGTGGGCAAAAATTTATTGGTAGAAACCGCGCTCCTAGGGTGCAGATTGAGTATGACGTTGAACTATATGGCTCAGAAAAAAAGATTCAGTTGCCATTTGTGATGGGGGTGATGTCGGATCTCTCGGGCCGACCTGTCGAAGATTTGCCGCCTGTCTCCGACCGAAAATTCCTGGAAATCGATATTGATAATTTTGACGAACGCATGAAGGCAATTAAGCCTCGGGTAGCGTTTATGGTGGAAAACACTTTGACTGGTGAAGGTCAAGTGGCGGTGGATATTACTTTTGAAAGTATGGATGATTTCTCACCTGGGGCCATTGCGAGCAAAGTAGAACCGTTGCGTCGTTTGTTGGAGGCGCGTACTGAGTTGAACAATTTGTTAACTTATATGGATGGGAAGTCGGGAGCGGAAGAGTTGCTGGCCGATGTACTTAAAGATCCGGCACTGCTGAAGGCGCTGGCGTCCGTACCGCAGAAAGAACAAGTCGTCGCAACTAGTGACAAGAAGGAAGAGGATTAAAAATGTCTGGGTTAAATGAATTGTTGAATAAAGAGTCACAGCTTGCCACGACAACCAGCGATTTCTCCTCATTACTGGAGAAGGAGTTTAAGCCTAGAACACAAGAGCAAAAAAGCGCTGTTGAAAATGCAGTTAGAACATTAGCTCAGCAAGCCATTAGTTCTGCGGTTGCAATATCTGGCGATGCCTATCGGACAATAGAGGCAATGATTGCCGAGATTGACCGCAAGATGAGCGAGCAGATCGATCGGATTATTCACCATCCTGACTTTCAACAATTGGAATCCGCATGGCGTGGGTTGTATTATCTAGTTAACAACACTGAAACTGACGAAATGCTCAAGATTCGTGTGATGAATATTTCCAAAAAGGAGTTACACCGTACATTGCGCAGACATAAGGGAATTGGCTGGGATCAGAGCCCGATATTTCGTCGTATTTATGAAGAAGAATATGGGCAGCTTGGTGGTGCCCCATATGGTTGCATGGTAGGCGATTATTTCTTTGATCATTCAGCGCCTGATGTGGAACTATTGAGCGAGATGGCAAGAATTTCTGCTGCTGCGCATTGCCCATTCATTGCTGGTGCCGATCCACGGGTAATGCAGATGGACTCTTGGCAAGAATTAGCTAATCCACGTGATCTGACAAAAATATTCGAGAATACAGAGTATGCCCCTTGGAGAAGCTTAAGAAATTCAGAAGATTCGCGTTACATTGGGCTGGCTATGCCTCGTTTTCTGGGACGGTTACCCTATGGAGTAAAAACAAGCCCAATCGACGAGTTCAATTTTGAGGAGGATACCGAAGGATCAAATCATATGCGTTTCCTTTGGGTAAATGCCGCCTACGCGATGGCAGTCAATATCAATCGCAGCTTTAAGTTGTATGGATGGAGCACCTCTATTCGGGGAGTGGAATCAGGGGGAATCGTCGAAGATTTACCCTGTCACACATTTCCGACTGACGATGGTGGAGTAGATATGAAGTGCCCTACCGAGATTGCTATTTCTGATCGACGTGAAGCAGAATTGGCTAAAAATGGATTTATGCCATTAGTTCATCGGAAAAATACAGATGTTGCAGCATTCATTGGTGCACAAAGTCTGCAGAAACCTGCAGAATATTATGACCCGGATGCTTCAGCTAACGCAAACTTATCGGCGCGCCTTCCTTATCTATTCGCCTGCTGCCGTTTTGCACATTATCTTAAATGTATTGTTCGTGACAAAATTGGATCCTTCAAGGAACGGGCAGATGTTGAACGTTGGCTGAACGATTGGATCATGAACTATGTCGATGGTGATGCAGCTAATTCAAGCCAGGAAACCAAGGCGCGCAAACCACTGGCTGCTGCCGAAGTAGTTGTTGAGGACGTGGAGGATAATCCTGGTTATTATTCAGCTAAATTCTTCTTACGTCCCCATTACCAGCTTGAGGGGTTGACCATGAGCCTGCGGCTGGTTTCCAAACTTCCTTCAGTAAAAGAGGCGAGAGGATAATCTGTCCTGTAGCCTTTCTATAAAATAGTATGAGATTGATATCCGGAGATCGTTATGCGGATGATAAAGGAAATAATTCTAGCGATGGCAATGTTCAGCCTAACAGGCTGTTCAGTATTTCAGCATACAGAAGAAGAACCGGTTGAACAAAGCAAAGCCCCCGAGCCTACTCAACCGCGTGATTGGGTTACTCTTATCCCCCACTCTGAGAATTATTGGATAGTACGTTTGGATCACGGAGTTGCTCTCCGTTCCGTTTCATCCGGTACATTTGCAAGCGGGAAAGCAACGCTTCAACCAGAATCTGCAGTTTTTCTGGATGAAGTTGCTGCTGTCCTGAACGATCAACTGGCTGACAAAAGCAGTATTCTGGTTGCTGGCCATACTGATGCACATGGTAATCGTGCAACAAATATGAAACTCTCCAAACTTCGGGCCAAAAATGTCATGGATGCCTTGGTTGCGCGTAACGTTAATCCTGTACGGCTAAAATTTGAAGGATTTGGATCAAGTGTTCCAATTGCTGAGAATACTTCAAAAGAGGGGCGTCAACAGAACCGACGTACGGAAATTATCATTCTGGATGAGCCTAAGGTAGAAACTTCATCTGCTTGTACTTGTTCGTGCCCAGAATCTTCCGCTGTGCCCGCACAGACCGCACCCCAACAACAATATAACAATGAGTGACGTCTTTATAAAATTCCGAATCTGGGCAGCATGCCTCCCATTGCTACTGTCGGGATGCTTTTCAGGGTTAAGCGCATTGACAGGGCCTAGGCAAGAATTACCTGTTCCATTGGAAATTACTATCATGGCTGCAGAGAATGCCAATCCTGCAATTAATGGTCGGCCATCTCCAGTTATTGTGACCTTGTTTGAACTTTCAGCAACATCAAACTTTCTTTCTACAGATTTTTTTTCCTTACATTTGCCTGGCGGAGCGAGCTTGGCAAATGAGCTTGTTGGCATGGAGCAACATAGCCTGTTGCCTGGGGAAATTCGGGTTATACATCGAAAGGCTGGACTCCGTAGTCGTTTCTTGGGAGTCACAGCGGGTTTCAGAGATTTGGAAAATAGTGTCTGGCGAACCTCAATACCTTTGCCCGCTCCTTATCTCGCGGGCCGGATAATTACAAAAGGAGCCTCACCAACCAAACGGTTGTACGTTGTAGTTGCAGACAAGTCAGTTGTCATTCGTGACAAACTGGAAGACTTGGAATAGAGGCAATTCCCTGATAGGGAAACTGTCTCGTGCCAAAAGAAGAAACTATATGGCACATGGGAAATAGAGATGAGTCATGAGAAGAAGGTAATCTGGGCAGAAGGAATGTTCCTTCGTACCCAGCATTTCCAGCAACAAGAATATTTCTGGGAGTCATGTTCGTTCCGATCTGTATCATCCCTGAATGGGTTTTACTGGGGATTTACTCATCTGGAGATCGATGATATTGCCCTGCAAATGGGTCAGCTACTTATTCAGCGTGCTGAGGGTATATTACCCGATGGTACGGTATTTCAGATTGGGCGATACCATAGTATGTCTGTATCTTATGATGTACCTGCTTCGGCGAAGGATACAAAAATCTGTTTAGTCTTGCCTCCCGCTCGTTCAAACGAAGAAAATGTAATCTTTGAGGAAGATACGGCTAGTAGTGCGCGATTCTTAGCAGAATCCATAGAAGTTCATGACAGCAACGAAATTGGCGCAGGAGTTGCCGAAATTCAGGTTGGTAGGCCGAGGTTCCGATTGATGTCACAAGAGGATATCCCCCATGGCTGGGTTTCGCTAGGCGTTGTTTGGTTGATTGAAAAACAGGCCAATAATACTTGCCGTCTTGATGAAAACTATATTCCGCCAACACTCCACTGTGGGGGAAATGAGCTTTTGTTCGCCTATCTGCGTGAGGCTATTGCATTGCTTAACCAGCGGGGTGACATATTAGCTGAACGTATAAGTGCTACCAGTGGCCGTGCAACATCAGAAATTGGTGATTTCTTGTTGCTTAAAATAATTAATCATTGGCAACCGCTATTGCGACATCTGGAGACCTTACCCGTTCTGCATCCGGAGCGCCTGTATGAGAATCTTTTGGCCTTATGTGGTGAACTCGCTATTTTCTCAACAACATCGCGCAGGCCGGCTGGCCTACCAGCTTATGTACATGACGATCTGGGCGGTAGTTTTCGACCGCTGATGATTGAACTTCGCCAGGCTCTTTCCTTGGTGTTGGATCAGACAGTTATTCAAATTGATTTACGGGAGCGTAAATATGGAATCAAGACCGCACTAATTTCTGATAAAACTTTATTGCACAAAGCGTCTTTTGTGTTGGCCGTCCATGCTAATTTGCCAGCAGAACAAATAAGAGCGCAATTTCCGACACAAACGAAAATTGGTCCGGTCGAGAAGATTCGTGATTTAGTAAACCTGCAACTGCCTGGTGTCGTCATCAAACCTTTGCCGGTAGCGCCACGTGAGCTGCCATATAACGCAGGCTATAATTATTTTGAGATAGATACCCAGCATGTGCTTTGGAAAGATTTGGGTCGGAGCGCAGGTCTTGCATTGCATGTTGCGGGTGATTTTCCGGGATTGGAGTTGTTATTCTGGGCTATCCGGAAATAATTCAATATTATGAAATATGTAATGCTGGTGACAGCATAGAATCCTGTTTTGTCATTTGTAGGAGCAATGGCATTGCCTGACAGAATGCTTGATAGCGCCAATCCACTAGTTCGCGCCGCCAGACGCCTAATTGATTTAATGCTACGCATCCGAGAGCAGAAACATCTAGCGGATCCGGCAGCTTTGCGCCAACAGTTATTGCTGGAAGTACGAGAGTTTGAGCGTAATGCGCAAGAAAACCAAGTATTACATGAAGAAATAATCGGCGCACGTTATTGCCTATGTACTGCCATTGATGAGGCGGCAGCACAAACTCCTTGGGGAGGCCGTGGTGTTTGGGCCAAGCATAGCCTACTGGTTTCATTTCACAACGAGGCCTGGGGTGGGGAGAAGTATTACCAGTTATTAGGACGCTTGGCGCAGAATCCTGAAAGGCATGTCAACCTGATAGAATTGTTGTATTACCTTAATGCCTTAGGATTCGAAGGCCGGTTTCGTATTATTGATGGCGGGCGTTCACAACTCGAACTACTTAAGCAGCGTATAGCCACGATACTCGGTAAGGTTAAGGGAGAATACGAGACAAGATTGTCTCCCCATTGGATGGGGGTTCAGTCAACGCCCCCTGCCTGGCGCATAGTACCTCCATGGGTTGTTGCCTGCATATGCATTTTTCTGGCCGCTTGTATTTATCTTTGGTTTATTTTCTCATTAGCCGAACGTTCAGATGCCACTTATTCACGCATCGCCCAATTGCAGCTTCCTTCTCTTGCGGTCGCACAACCTCAGTCAGTGCCTCGGCTTAGGCGGTTCCTAGAACCAGAAATACAGGCTGGTTTAGTGGAGGTCAGCGATCAACTTGATCGTAGTATCGTGACTATCATGGGAGATGGTCTCTTCGATTCAGGGCAGGCAGAAGTTAAACAACGCTACTTACCTGTGCTTCAACGTATTGCCGAGGCTCTAAAAGAAGTTAATGGCAATGTGGTGGTTAGTGGTTATACCGATAACGTCCCCATGCGTAGCGTCCGGTTTGCATCAAACTGGCATTTATCCCAGGCGCGTGCAGAGGTAGTCAAGCATTTGCTGGACGGATATCTCGGTACTCGTGCGAACGAGCGAATTCGTTTTGAGGGACGGGGAGAAGCAAATCCGGTAGCCGACAACTCAACGCCAGAAGGGCGCGCCAGGAACCGCCGGGTTGAAATTATTGTATTGATGTCAGCTGAAGAAATGCACCGCCAAATCAATACATCTGCACAAGCTGGGCAGTAGATGAGGAGGGTGCCATGATTTCTAACCTGCTACGACGTTTATTGGATCTGATCCGCTCCAGATTTCTATGGATCACCATTGGTCTCGCCCTGCTGGTTCTACTGATTTGGTATATGGGGCCTTTGTTCGCGTTTGGTGAATTTCGGCCTTTGGAAACGGTGCGTGCACGTATTTGGTGCATCGGGATTATTCTGAGTCTGCTTTTGTTGCGTATCCTAGTACGGCACTGGCATTCAAGTAGAATCAATGACCGCATTACCAATATGCTTAGTTCGGCTTTGAGCCGTCAAAAACCTGTAGAACGTTCAGCAGGAAACATTGAAGCGCTGGAAGAAAAATTCGATGAAGCGCTGAAAACGTTGCGTAAAGCGCGCTTTAATAGCGGCAATCAATCTTGGTGGGGGCATCTTACTGGAAGTCATCGTTATTTATACGAATTGCCATGGTATGTGATTATTGGAGCGCCGGGTGCAGGAAAAACTACCGCGCTAGTAAACTCAGGATTGTCTTTCCCGCTGGCCAAGCAGTTTGGTGACAATGCAGTGCGGGGTGCTGGAGGTACGCGCTATTGCGATTGGTGGTTTACCAATGAGGCAGTATTCATCGATACCGCAGGACGTTACACCACACATGAGAGCGATATTGAGGTCGACCGCGCCGAATGGCAGGAATTTCTGGCGCTTCTGAAAAAAAACCGGGCGCGTCAACCTATCAATGGTGTATTGGTTACGCTTTCGGTAGCAGAATTATTAGAAAAAAATACCGAACAACGTGCAAATCATGCGGCAACTATTCGCAATCGCCTGGATGAATTACAAGAGGGCCTAGGCGTTGCTTTTCCTGTTTACGTGTTGGTGACCAAATCCGACTTGTTACTTGGCTTTGATGAGTATTTTGCTTCTTTAGACAAAGTGGGACGTGAACAAGTCTACGGATTCACCCTGCCTATGGGTGATGCATCACAGCCGGGTATACCTGATCGGCAAAAGCTCAAAGAAGAGTTTGGCCTTTTACATGCCAGAATCGTTAATGGTCTGATTGATCGGTTGCAAGCAGAACCGGACTTGAATCGGCGTAGTCGAATTTTTGGTTATCCACAGGAATTTGGCGCTGTTTCGGCACTGGTGCTGGATTGTGTCGTGCAAATTTTCGCACAGTCGCGCTATTCCAGCCCTCCCATGTTGCGTGGTATCTATTTCACTAGTGGTACGCAGGAAGGCGCGCCTTTTGACCGGATTCTTTCCGCAATGGGCGAGAGCTTTGGGTCTCGTCATAAACCACGGATGGATTCTGGCAGCGGTAAAAGTTTTTTCCCCCACGAGCCGTTAACCAAGGTCATCTTTGGCGAAGCGCATCTGGTGAGTACGGATGCCAAGGCCGAGCGCCGTTCGCGCTTATACCATGGCGCCGGTTATGCAGCATGCTTATTGTTACTGTGTTCCGCAACGGGCGCATGGATCGTAAGTTATCGGAATAATCAGTCTTATATATCCTCGGTAGACGCCAAAATTGATCAATTCGAGAATACATTACAGGCGCTACCTTCAAGAAATGACAGTAACCTGTATGCCATGCTGCCTGTTCTTGATGCAGCCAGAAAGTTACCGGACGGCTTGCGTTTTGAGGTTGAGCAGCCGCTGATACCTTGGACGTTCGGGCTCTATCAGGGCGATAAACTGAATGCTGCTGCGCGCCCCCTCTACCATAGGCTATTAGTGGAGCGTTTTGCCCCGACATTGAAAATGCGTCTGGAGCAGTTGTTACGTACGGTTGCGGTCAATGACCTAGAGTTTTCCTTTGAAATTCTCAAAGCCTACATCATGATGCATGAACCCGCTCACTTGGATAAGGAAGCGTTTGTTGCATTCGTTTTGGCTGATTGGGACTACAACCTTCCAGCAGGAGCCGCCCTGCCTGAACGGGAAGCGTTGGAGCGGCATATACGGACATTGATTGCCATTGATGGTTTGTTGCCGAAGACGCCAATAGATACGGCGCTGGTAGAGGCAACTCGCTCTCGTCTGGCGCAGTATTCCATTTCCCAGCGTATTTATCGGCGAATGGTACGACTGCTCAAGAACAATCGACTGGCGGACTTTTCCGTTGGGGCGTCAGTAGGATCGCAGGCTTCGCGTGTGTTCCGCCGATTAAGCGGCCGGCCGTTAACGGACGGAATACCTTCGCTCTATACGTATCGTGGCTATCATGAGCTATTCGTGAAGGAGCTGGATCGGGCGATCCGTAATGCTGGGGCGGACGATAGTTGGGTCCTGGGAGTATCGGAGGCAACGCTAAAAGACCGCCTTCAGGCTATTCAGTCAGGCACTTTAGGCATAGAGGTCAAGCGACATTATGCAAGCGACTATATCCAAGAATGGGAACATTATCTGGACGATATTGCGCTCATTGAACCAACCAATCTGGCTGAAGCGGCAGAACTTGCAAGCACGCTTTCTGCGCCTGATTCTCCTCTGATGCGTTTTATGCAGGCAGTCGTCAAAGAAACCACATTATCTGCAGCCAGTAAGCCCGACGGTAATCAGGAGCGTTCATTATTCGATCGCGCAAAGCAAACCATACGATCAACCAAGGAAGATATCACGCACATCGTAGGTCCCAGCGCAATGCCCGGCATATCCGCCCCTACCGAGCATCCTGAGCTGATGGTAGACAGGCGTTTTGAGGCGCTGCGCAAAGCGGTTGATGGTGGGGGCGACCGATCTGGTGCGCCTTTGCTGGCGATGGCACAGTCACTGTCTGAATTGCATATGTATTTGGCCGGCGCGGAAGCCGCTCGTATTGGTGGGTATTCCCCGCCCGAGACCAATTTGCCGACTTCCTTACGTGCACAGGCAGCGCGTTTACCCCAGCCCAATCGCAGGATGCTTGAGTCTTTTACTAGTACGAGTGACAAACTGGTTGCACGGGAAACACGTCGTGCCAAAGGTCGTGAGTTGGTTGGTCAGGTTACCAAGGCCTGTCGTGATTCAATCCAGGGACGCTACCCACTGGTTCGTTCCGCTAAAAAAGAGGTGGCTCCTGATGACTTTACGCAGATGTTTGGCCCCGGTGGTCGTATAGATGAGTATTTTCGTAAAGAACTGGCAAATTACGTTGATGTGTCAGCAACCCCCTGGCGGTTACGTGAAGGCGCTAGGGGAGGCCTTGATGGCGGCGCTTCCATTGCTGCATTTGAAAAAGCGCATGTCATCAAAGATGTATTCTTCCGTGGTGGCAGCGGAGCGCCGAAAATTACTATTTCCCTCAAACCCGTAATGATGGACACCACCATTTCCACACTGACGCTGGATGTTGATGGGCAGATCATCCGCTATCAGCACGGGCCACAGATCACGCACACGGTGAGCTGGCCAGGTACACGCGGCAGCAACCAAGTCCGTCTTTACCTTGAGCCCCCGTTGCCGCAAGGAAATTCGGGTATGGTTACTGAAGGGGCTTGGGCGTTGCATCGTTTGTTTGATTCGGCGCAAATACAGCAGGGATCCAGTCCAGAACGTTTTACGGCTGATCTCGAAGTCGGCGGGCGCAAAGTCCGTTTTGAAATTACGGCTGCCAGTGTGAAGAATCCATTCCGTTTAGTTGAACTCAATACGTTCTCTTGCCCTGCGGGACTTTGATTGCGGTGCCGTATGGATCGTAAGTTTCTGGATTATTACAACAGGGAGCTGGCCTATTTGCGCGAACTGGGAGGAGAGTTTGCACAGTCATTCCCCAAGGTAGCCGGAAACCTCGGCATACGCGAAGACAGCATATCAGATCCCTACGTAGAACGCCTGTTGGAAGGGTTTGCCTTTCTGGCTGCGCGTATTCACTTGAAAATTGATGCGGAGTTTCCGCGCTTCTCACAACGACTTCTGGAAGTCGTCTACCCCCACTACCTGGCGCCGACGCCCTCCATGGCGATCGTACAAATCCCTTTCGACATAACTGCAGCAACCCAATCTGATTCCGGTTGCGCCTTCCTGCCGCGCGGGAGTGTACTTACCAGTGGCAGGATACCAGGCATCAACACACAGTGTACATTCATCACTGGCCATGATTTGGCATCCTGGCCAATTGATATTGTAGAGGCGACTGCAGGTACGCTGGGAGGTGATCTCGAAATAGGCCGCCACCTGCGAGGCAAAGAACCCAAAGGAGAAATACGGCTGCGATTGAAGTATCAGGCGGGGGCGCATAATGCAGGCTGCCAATTTCCTGAGAAATTGACGTTCTACCTGAACGCTGACGATACGCTGGCTTCCTGGCTGTATGAAGCCTTGATGGGACATTGCATGGGGGTGATCGTCAGCAGCCCAGACCATCGGAGAGAGTCCGGATTTCTGCCGGCAAAGATGCTGGAAGCAGAAGGATTCCACGCCGATCAGGCGCTGCTGCCAACCGATTCCAGAGTATTTCAGGGATATCGGCTGTTGCATGAATATTTTGCATTTCCACAGCGATATTTGTTTTTTTCGATTACGGGTCTAGGCCAACCGCTTAATCGGCTGAGCGCAGATACATTCGAATTAACGATCCTTCTGGATCGGGATCCTGGCAACCTGATTGCTGCCGTTGACCATAAGAGTTTCGAGCTTAACTGCGTGCCGGTGATCAATCTTTTCCCCAAAAAAGGCAACCGCATGCTGATTGCCCGTGACGGGATAGAGCACCATATCGTCATTGACCGCACCCGCCCCATGGATTATGAAGTGTACAGAGTCGATCATGTGGAGGGTTTTGATCGCGGGAACAATCCAGTCACGAGTTTTTCGCCTTTCTATCGGCACGTAGGGTCTGATGCACACGGCGCTCAGGCGTATTTCACAACACGCCGCGAACCGCGACGCCTATCGGATTCGGCTATTCGTCATGGCGGCCGTTCAAGTTATATCGGCTCTGAAGTTTTTTTATCTCTGGTCGACGCACAGGAAGCGCCTTGGCCACAACAGATTGAACAGCTTGCCATACAAATGCTTTTGACCAACCGCGACCTGCCTTTGCTAATGCCGGTCGATGGCAACCAGAACTTACAGGTAGAAACAGACCAGGCCTTGAAATGGGCGCGCATCATTCGCGGGCCATCACGGCCGCGCTTCGCACTGGCTGACGGCGAAATGACCTGGCGCCTGATCAACCACCTCTCATTGAATTATCTGGCATTACGTGATCAGGACTCACGCAGCGGCGCCGTGGTACTGCGCGAATTGCTGGAGCTGTATTCAACACTGGCTGACCCGATACTTGCAAGACACGCCGAATCCATCCTTTCTGTCAAAACCATACCTGTAACGCGTCGGCTGCCCGTGAACGGGCCACATGTTTTTGGCCGGGGCGTCGCCATTGATATCGGCGTAGATGAATTGCACTTTGCCGGCTCCAGCCCTTACCTGTTTGGCAGTGTGCTTGAACAGTTCCTGTCGCGCCATGTATCAATGAACTCTTTCTGCCAGCTATCCTTGTCCAGCGCGTCGCAAGGGCATCTGGCCGCCTGGCCGCCACGCTGGGGAGGCCGGCCGGATGCGTGAGGCCCGTTCATTGGCCGGCTTGCTAATCGACGGTTCCTTACAGGCGCCAGGCGACAAGCCTTGGCTGCTTGACTGGTTTCAGTTTATGCGCAGGCTGGAAGCGCGCAATCCGCAATTCCCCCGCTTTGGCTGCGCATTGCATCCTGAAGATGAGCCGGTGCGCATAGGCCAGACGCCGGCGCTGTCTTTCGCCGCATCCGAAATTACCGACATGCGTCTCGATCAACAAGGCCATTTGCGCATCGAGCAGGCGGGCTTCGGGCTGTTTGGGCCCAATGGCGCCTTGCCCCTCCACATCACCGAATATGTGCGTGAGCGGCTGGCCTATGATGACGATCGGGCGCTGAGCGCATTTGCCGATATTTTCCATCACCGGTTTGCATTGATGTTCTATCGCGCCTGGGCCAGCGCACAACCGGCGAACAGCCTAGATCGCCCGGAAGACGACAAATTCGCCGACTATGTGGGCGCCATCATTGGCTACCGGGGCAATGCCTATCGCGGCAGAGACGCCGTGGCCGATCACGCCAAACGTTACTTCTCTGGTCACCTGGTGCGGCAGACAAGAAACCCTGAAGGCCTGAAAGCGATCTTGGAGGAAGACTTCAACTGCCCTTTCCGCATTCAGGAATGGGTGCCGCAATGGCTGCGGCTCAGCAAAAGCGAACAGACCTGCCTGGGCGACGAATCGGCTTCCGCACAACTAGGCGTGGGGGCTGTTTGCGGCGCGATGGTTCTCGACCGGCAGTATCGATTCCGGCTTCATGCAGGGCCATTGGATCTGGAGAAATATAGGGGCTTCCTTCCGGGCGCTGGTGCAAACAAAACCCTGCGCGACTGGGTACGCAACTACCTGGGCTATGAATTTCGCTGGGATGTCCAATTGGTTCTCAGGCGTAACCAGGCGCCGCCGCTCCGACTGGGCGGTGATACTCAGCTCGGATGGACGACCTGGCTCGGCAAAGTTGATCCGGCGCGCGATCTGGCCGACCTGATCCTGGAGGGCGAGCGGGAATTTTCATGACCGGCCGTATTGGGCACCGTATTGTCTGCGCTATTCTGAAGGTGCGGGCAAGCGGCCACGGCAGCCGGCGTCAGATACCGCCGTAGCCCCCAACGGCAAGCCGCCCGTTCCGGCGGACTGCGCACTGACCGGGGCGGAAGCGGAACGGGCGAACCTAAACTGTAGAAGGCTTACCTGCCTTGTTGTATAGTGCCGAAAAATACACCCGCAGACAAGACCTGTACCGGGAAACCCCATATGTCAGGCTCCGAGTACGTTCTTGGATCACCGCTCGAGTGGTGGTAGTTCGTTAGCATGCACATCGGTTCATGCGAGATTCCAAATGTTTCGCTTGAAACAACGGTTAAGGGTATATTCATGACCCAGCCTGACGACTTTCTTCCGGCGACCGATCCTGACGGTTTTCTCGACGTTTTCCATCGCCACGCCCCCTTTGGGCCGCAGGAGATGCTCGGTTACGTGCCGGCGCTGCCGATCGGCGGCAGTCGCGATTACGCTAACTTGCAGAAAGTCGATGCCTTCGCCTACCTCTCCATGCTCCGCCAGATCACCGGCGAACTCAAGGGCGTCATGGAGTATGCCGATATCTATAAATAGCATTTACCCGTTTGAATGATCGGTGTCCAGTGGTACCGAATCTGACGGTGGATTTTATTTCTGAAGCAGCAATTTATAATAGGTTGCTTGTGAGATTATTGATGCAACCTTTTTATTACTATTTCGCGAGGGTTTATGGCCAAGATAAATCGTGTTTCTCTTTTCGGTAAGCTTAATCCTGTTCTTTACAAGGCGATTGAATCGGCCACGGTTTTTGCAAAACTCAGAGGTAATCCCGTAGTTGATGTCAGCCACTGGCTCTATCAAATCGTCTTGCTCGACGATAGCGATCTGCATCATATTGGACGCCATTACGGTGTTGACGGGGGGAAACTGGCCAATGATATCTTGCAGCGCCTGGAGCGGCTTCCCGGCGGGGCATTAGCGATAGAAGATCTTTCGGGTGATATTGATCTGGCGACAGAGCGCGCATGGATCAACGCTTCACTGGTTTTTGGGCGAACAGTTATTCGCAGTGGCAATTTACTTCTGGCCTTGCTAAACCATCCGCAGTTAAGAGAAGTAACACTGCAATTATCCCGTGAGTGGGCGCGCATTGATGTCGATGATTTGCAGGAGAATCTGCCAGCAATTACCGCACAGAGTCCCGAAGCCCGTCTTGATACGACAATAGGTGCATTGGGAGAGGCTACGGGTCCCGGTGAGGCATCGGGAGCCATGGCGCCCGCAGCGTTGGGGAAAAGGGAAGCGCTGAACAGATATACGCAGGACTTAACTGAACGCGCCAGGAAAGGTGAGCTTGATACGATTACCGGCCGTGATGGAGAAATCCGTCAGATCATTGATATTCTGATGCGTCGCCGCCAGAATAATCCGATTCTCACCGGTGAGGCAGGAGTAGGTAAAACTGCCGTGGTTGAGGGATTTGCGCTACGTATTGCCAATGGTGATGTACCGCCTGCATTACAGGGCGTACAGTTGCGCGTACTGGATATCGGCCTGCTTCAGGCAGGCGCCAGTATGAAAGGGGAATTTGAGCAACGTCTGCGCCAGCTTATTGAGGAAGTACAGCACGCCGAACAACCTATTATCCTGTTCATTGATGAAGTACACACGCTGATCGGCGCCGGCGGCGCGGCGGGAACGGGTGATGCGGCCAATTTGCTTAAACCGATGCTGGCGCGTGGTAGCTTGCGCACGATTGGCGCCACGACCTGGAGCGAATACAAAAAGTATATTGAAAAAGATCCTGCCCTGACGCGCCGTTTTCAGGTTGTACAGGTTGGCGAACCGGACGAAGAACAGGCAACAGCGATGCTGCGCGGTATTGCCACAGCCTTGCAAGAGCACCACGGGGTACGAGTACTTGATAGTGCATTACGGGCAGCTGTTTCTCTATCGCATCGTTATATTCCAGCCCGTCAATTGCCTGATAAGGCTGTAGCGTTGCTTGATACTGCGGCAGCGCGCGTGGCCGTGAGCCAACATACCACTCCGGCCCGGCTCGAAGATTGCTTACGTAAAATCGGCACCCTGGATCATGAACTGCAAATGCTTCAAAAAGAAGAAATCCAGGGGATTGCTAATAGAGAACGCATCGCCGAGCTACAGCATCTCTTGGCGCAATCAAAGCAGGAAGCCGATGTGCTCCAATCCCGGTGGGCGCGAGAAAAAGAACTGATTGGGCAAATAATTAGCTTGCGGGATAAGCTGGCAGAATCATTACAGCATAGTCAGGATGCCGAATCCGGCGATATGCCGGATCCTCAGGAAAAAATTTTAGTCACTGAGGATAAGGATAATTCTGCACAACAGCCGTTGCCCTCAGATTTGCTGGTGCAGGTACAGGAGATCGAGCGCCAATTACAGGCTATACGTGGCGAGGAGTCATTAATATTTGCTGCAGTAGACGAACAGGTGGTTGCTGCCGTAGTTGCCGACTGGACAGGCATTCCTGTCGGTAGAATGTTGCGCAATGAGGCGCAAGCAGTGCTGAATCTGGCTGATAATCTGGAACGCAGAGTCATTGGACAACGCGACGGGCTGGAAACCATCGCGCGTCGTATTCAGACGGCTCGCGCCAAATTAGATAATCCTGCCAAACCAATTGGAGTTTTCATGTTATGCGGCCCTTCTGGTGTTGGCAAAACAGAAACGGCATTGGCGCTGGCCGAATTTCTCTATGGCGGAGAGCAAAATCTGATCACCATTAACATGAGCGAGTTTCAGGAAGCGCATACGGTTTCAACACTCAAGGGGGCGCCTCCTGGTTACGTTGGATATGGTGAGGGCGGTGTTCTCACAGAAGCTGTGCGCCGTCGTCCTTATAGCGTTGTATTGCTCGATGAAGTGGAAAAAGCGCATCCTGACGTACACGAGATCTTTTTCCAGGTATTTGATAAAGGTCGTATGGAAGATGGTGAAGGACGTGAAATCGACTTTCGCAACACTGTGATTATTCTTACTTCCAATGCAGGTACCGATATTATCAACACCCTGTGCAGCGATCCGGATTTGATTCCGGATGCCCAGAAAATTAATGAGGCATTGCGCAAACCGTTAATGGAAATATTTCCGCCAGCATTGCTTGGGCGTCTGATAACCGTTCCTTATCTGCCATTGAGTCAAGAAACCTTGGTAAATATTGTTAAATTGCAATTCGAGCGGATCCGTCAGCGAATTACTGCTTCTCACGCAGCTGAATTTTCCTATGATGATGATGCTATACAGGAGGTAATTTCAAGATGTAACGCAACTGACACTGGAGGGCGCATGATTGATGCTGTCCTTACCAATACGGTATTGCCGGAAATCAGCCGTAGATATTTACAGGGTGTCATGCAGGGTGAAATACTTCGTCGTATTAACCTTAAGGCATCTGGCGGAAATTTCATCTACCAGTTTGAGACAGAACCTGCCGGGCAGGATAAATCGAATGCCGATATGACAGCAGCAAACCAACAACATCCAGAGATATCCGGTAAATAAGGAATATGCATCATGGCAAGTCCACAAGAGTCTGCAGGTACCTATACGCCTGTGCCTGCCAATAGCCTACCGATAGGGACTCATCTGTATGAGTACGAGATTCAGGCAGTGCTCGGCGACGGCGGCTTCGGAATTGTCTATCTTGCCAGGGACACTGCGCTGGGACGGGATGTCGCCATTAAGGAGTTCCTACCCATCAGCCATGCTGTCCGGGTGCAAGAAAATAAGGTTCAACCGCGCGGCCCCGAGCACGAAGTATTGTTCGAGAAAGGGCTGCAAAGCTTTATTGCAGAAGCGCGTATTCTGGCCCAGTTCAGGAACCCTCACCTGGTCGAGGTATTGCGTTTCTGGCAAAGCAATGGGACGGCCTATATTGTCATGCCCTATTATCAGGGAAAGACCCTGCGTGAATTAATTCAAAAGGGCTACCGCGTTACAAGCCAGGCAGAGTTGTTCAACATCATCATGCCTCTGCTGGACGGACTGTCACAAGTTCATAAGGTCGGTTGCTATCACCGTGACATTTCCCCGGACAACATTATCATACTAGCTAGCGGCTCCCCTCTATTGCTTGACTTTGGCGCCGCCAGGCATGAAATAATCAATCAGACGGAATATTCTACCGTTATTCTCAAGCCGGGCTTTGCGCCTATAGAGCAGTACGGTGGTAAAGAAACAGCTCAACAACAAGGGGCATGGACAGATATTTACGCACTTTGTGCTGTCGCATATCAATTAATCACCGGTGTAGCGCCTCCTGCTTCAGTGGCTCGAATCATGCGCGACCCACTGGTATCGTTAAGCAATCAAAGTGATCGGTTGCCCTTGCCCCAAGGCATATTGTCGGCTATTGATGCTGGGTTACAGATACAGCCAGAGAATCGGCCACAGTCCATTGAGGCATTCCGAAATCTGCTCGAAAAACCACAAGCACCGATTCTTGCTACAACTGAAAAGGATCGAATGTATCAACAGAATCTGTCAGCTGATATCGCTGTCGCAGCCCCGACATCGGAATTGACCGCTCCGGTTGCGGAAGTAGTCCATCATCCGGCAGATACCCCAACAGAATCGATACCACAACAATCTAAGCCATTAATGCCTGGTAAGTTATGGCCAGCGGTCGCTGCTGCAATGGTTTTAGGTGTAATCGGGTATATCTTTCTGACGCCATTTTCAGGCACGAAACCATCACCAAATGTGGAGATATCTGGCAAAGAAACAAGCGACTTCAAGGTAGCATCTGTTATAGAAAAAAAAGACCAACCAGAGGAACCGGCAACGCTACCTGACAAGCCACCACATAAAACGAATCAGGATACAACCCGCACGGAGGCCACAGGCGCTCAAAATGCATCGACATTGTCACCATCGGCATCCAAAGCTGAAGCCGAGGCGGAAAAGAGTGTTGTAGAGTCAGATGTGCCAGTAGTAATTGCAAATGAACGTTCTAACCGTCAGCCTGACTCTGCAATGCAGGAAGATAAACCACCAAAATCAAAATCTGCACTTAGTTTGTCTCGTTCAACTGCTGAGGAAACAGTCACAGAGAAATCAGATAAGAAGGCGAGCAAACCAGAACCTGTACGAAAGGAAGATACTTCCCCCGCGACAGGGAAAATCGTCGTTGAAGCCAAGCCTTGGGGAGATGTTTATATAAACGGGGAAATGGTTGGCACCGCGCCGCCACGGCTAACACTGGATGCGCCCGCTGGTGATAGCGTAGTAGAAATACGCAACGATAGCGCAACGGCATATAGCCGTACAGTTAATGTCCGGGCAGGTCGCACGGTACGCATTTCCCATGATTTCACTCAGAAAAACGATGCGGAGTGATTATGTCCGAAAATGCCTGGCTACATTTTCTAGCATGGGTTTATGTGATGGCCAGGATCTGCCTTGAGGTTATGTTATGAGACTCCACCACGTGGCTCATTGCATGAGTTATTTCTGCATGGCAATGCTGAGTGGTTGCAGCACCATTTTTGATGCGCCGGCCGATCAGACGGATTTTATGGATGGTATTTCTGATCATGTGCGCGATAACCTGAACAGTATTGCCCAACAGCAAAGTTCTGCTTCCCAGGGAAAGATTCCCACCACAATGGCGGGTGTCGCCACTGCCGCGAAGCAGCAGATAATACAAGTAGGGCAAGGACTGGGGGAAAATGTGAGCAGCATCTTTTCCAGAGAAAAGATTCAACGCCAATCACCTGCTGACCAAGGCAGAGAGCCAGAAGTGTATTTTGAGCACATTGCTTCGGACATGCCTCATTTTGTCATCCTGAGCGCTGAAACAGCGGATATTTGGCTAGACGAACATAAGGTTAACGTTCCTGAAAGCAGTTCGAGCCATACATTCTTAATCAGCCCGGGTAAATATCGTCTAAAAGTAGACTACCGAGATTCGCCCGCGTTTCTGGCGGATATTTGGATAGAACAACATGAGCGTATAACCATTCGCCTGGACACACCTGCCACGCCACAGAAAACAGTTCAATCGAATACGAATTCCACTCCTAACAGCAAGAAGTGAGCGCACTATGCTGGAAATCAAGGCTGTCACCTATAACGATCTGGCACCTGTGGTGCCCATCTCGAAAACGATACCTCCAGAGGGAGGAACCATTGGCCGTGGGCCAGATAATGCGCTGTCCTTACCGGATCCGATGCGCCTGATTTCGAGGCAACATCTGCACGTCATCCCCGATGGCAGTGGTGGTTATCGCCTTATTAATATTAGTAGCGCTAACATGGTATATATCAATTCAGCCGAGCTTCGACCTGGTCAGAATTGCGCATTGTCAGCTGGGGACAAAATTTATATTGGCGGCTATTTATTACAAGTACAAGTCGAGGAGGAGCCGTTGCAGAAGAATCTTTCCAGCATTTCTCCCCCAGCACAATCAGAGAAAACAGATGTACTACGGTCTCCTGAACAGAACAACTCTACAGCCGAGTCGATAGACGATTTCATTACTGATCTGCTTGGTCCCGCAACCTTATCGCACCAAGATCAGATAGCGCCTACGGTCTTAGCAGATGATCCGCTAGAGGCCATCCTGGACGCAGACTCACATGATGACAGCGATCCTATGCATACGTTGCAGGCCAATGGCGTCGGATTGCGTGACCTGACAGAAAAAGGCGACTCACTTATCAGTCATGGCAATGAAGGTATTGATCACGCCAAGGATTTATTACAGGATACTTCTAGCTTGCCCACAAGTATGCTGCCGAACAACACTGTCGATCCACTGGCTTTCTTCGACAATGGTGGAGACAACCCTTTCCAAGAATCGAATCTGACGAAACAAAATATATCAACTGACGCACTGGCGGCTAGTGAAGATGCTGCTGGATTGGCACAGATTTTCCAAGTTCCACAAAAAATATCCGCACCGCAGCAGATTGTAGAAACTTCACCCATTCCGAATGGCTATGACCCTCTTGATCAGCCGGATCCTAAGGAAACATCTCCTGTAACAACCAATCATGAGGACAATAATTTACCTGAACCCCTGCCGGAAATTGCCGCGGGAAATCCTATAGACGACCCTCTGCAACAGTTTTTGAACGAGCCGTCTGGGGACATGCGTGACGTTCTAAATGATCAATTGGGCAATCTGTTGGGGATGACAATTCCCCAAAACAAACCTAATGTCGTGCCGGATATCCAGACGCAACTGCCTTCCAACCCAAATGAGTCTTTACCGTCGTTTTCGTTCGAAACCGATAATGCTTCCGCGCAACCCGTCAGCAGTCCTCCAGTTCCTGCAGAACCTACTACCGGCAACCAGACGAAACAGGGAAATAAAGAGCTATATCAGGCATTACTGAAAGGCTTGGGGCTAAAAGAAATCCCTGACCGTTGTGGGCTTGATCCAGATTTCATGCATTTGCTTGGAAAACTACTACGCTGCTCAGCCCAAGGCGCCGTAGATCTGATGGCGGGACGTGCAATCATCAAGCGTGAAGTTCGGGCCAATGTGACCCTGATTGCCCCGGAACGTAATAACCCTCTGAAATTCTCGCCTGATGGTGAGGTTGCCATTATGTATCTGCTCGGCCGAACCTATCCAGGTTTTATGCAACCGGCAGAAGCCATGGAGAACGCCTATCTGGATCTGCGTGCACATCAAATGGGTCTGGTTTCCGGAATGCGTTCAGCGCTTGAATATGTACTGGATAAATTCGATCCAAAAGTTATTGAAAATACCACTGTTGAGAGCCGCTCAATTCTAGGGCTTCCCATGGCACGCAAGGCTCGCCTCTGGGAGGCATACCAGAGCTATTTCCAGACAACCCGAAATGAAGCGCAAGATCGCTTTCAAGAGTTCTTTGGGCAAGCCTTTCTGAAAGCTTATGACGAGGCGACGGCATCACTTGATCCCAAACATATTGTAAAGCCGGCAGGAGACCAATGATGCGTCTATCGGTCTCCAAATTCAGTGGTCGCGGCGGCCGCGAAATCAATGAAGACTATCTAGGTTTTTGTGGGAATGAAGTCATTGGCTGTTTTGTTCTGGCAGATGGCGCTGGTGGACACGAAGGTGGGGCAATAGCCTCAAAGACCGTGGTACAGCAGGTATTGAAAGCTTTCTCTCTCACACCGACAGTGAGCCGAGAAATGGCTCAAGCAAGTATTGCAACAGCCCGGACAGCCTTGAATCAGGCGCGCTGCCAACATCCAGACAAAAAAAATATGAATACTACCTTAGCGATCTTGCTTCTGGATGTCGATCATAAGGAAGCATACTGGGCACATTTAGGTGATAGCCGAATCTATCTTTTGCGCAAGGGTCGTGCATACGCACTCACGCGTGATCATAGTATTTTGCAATCGATGATTGATGCCGGTCTCACACAAGGCACGCCTCGCGGAAGCGCCGAGCGCAATACGCTGTATGCCTCTGTAGGTAGTACAGACATTCCGGATCGCACTGTTTGTGAGGCGCCGCTTGCGCTTCAAATGGGAGATGCCTTTCTTTTATGTAGTGACGGATTCTGGGAAAGTGTGGATGAAGGCATCATGGAAACGACATTACGTCTGTCAAACAACTCTGAGCAATGGCTGCAAAGTATGCTTGCATACATCGCCGAACCTTCGGCAGAAACACAGGATAATTTTAGTGCACTAGGGATTTGGTTAGGCGATCAGGAAGAAGCTACGCGCATTCAGCGCCTAAGTTAGCAAACACGAGGAAAGCAGCTCATGGCGCAACATTTCGTTGGGTGTTTTGGCAAACTTCCTGCTTCTGGGGATTTTGTTGTACGCGGTTTACCCAAAGAGCTATCGGATCACCTGTACGTTTGGTTTTCTAGCGGTATGTCGGCGCTAGAGCGATACGATCCGGCGGAGTGGCAGCATGCCTATCTGGTTACGCCAGTATGGCATTTCATTTTTAACAAAGAAGTTTGGGGTACTCAGGCACTGCAAGGCTGTATAGCTCCCAGTATTGATAAAGTTGGCCGCTATTCTCCGCTTGCAATCGTGCGCTCTTTCGAAAGCGCATATATTCGTGAAGTGCTGCCGCCGGTCGACTCATGGCTATATCAGGTCGACGCAAGTTTACGGCGTTCAATCAGCGAGCAGACACCCACCGAAGAAATTCTTTCCAGTGTCGATATTCCTTTCTCCCAAAAGCAAACACAAACTAACGCACAATCTGCTGCAACCATTCTCAACGAGCTTGGTATCGTTGATGAAGTAATGCCCGATACCCGTAAGCGCTGGTTTTCCTGGCCAGACCTCCCCCAGTCATTTCTCGATCGCAGCCATCGCTGTTTCTGGTGGGCAGAACCTTCGCCCAAGCAGCCTCCACGCCAGGTGATTCATAGCGGCAAGCCTGATGATGACTTGTTCCGCTTATTATTTGGAGGAGGTCTGTTTTGAGCGCGTTGTTCAAACCACATTCAGGCAGTATGCATATGCCTGCTTTGCTTGATCGGCTGAGTGATCCAAGCAAAGCAAAAAACAAACATACGCGGCACATGAGCAGAAACACCTATCGTCAGGCTGTACTCAGAGACTTACAGTGGTTATTGAACTGCCCCAATCTATATTCCCAGCTTGCTTTGGATGAATTTCCTGAAGTAAGCAAATCCGTACTCAATTATGGTATCCCCTCATATGCGGGCGCCAATTTTACTGATGCCGATTTATCCAGAGTTGCCCAAGCAATCAAACGTGCAATTCTTTATTTCGAGCCACGGATCATCAAAGATTCCCTCTCCGTACATACCGTTCGGGAGCCAGAAACCGCTTCTGCCTATAACAAGGCGCTATTTCGGATTGAAGCATCGTTATGGTTCGAACCATATCCAATCGATATGACAATTCGCGCCCAATGGGACAGCGAAATTGGTTCCATGCATTTACAGGACGCAGGATGACTCTCCGTCCGCAATAATAGTTTCTTCAGCTCTGGTCACATAGGTGTTTCATGATAGTTTTTGACGATTCCAGGTTCCGGGAGCAGTTACAGGCCATCACCAGCCGTATCAAGGCTGAACCGCTCGATGCCTCACACCGCATGGCTTTGGCTAATTTACGGCTGCTTATGGCCGATTACACCAAGGCCTTACAGCAAATGCAGGCCGCCTGCCGGATAGAACCGCAATGGCAGCCATCAGCCTACCTGGCTAAGACCCTGATTCAAGCGGAACAGCTGCGTACAGCCGTGTTTAACGGAAAAATAAAACCGGATCTTGTCTTGCCGCCGCCTGCATGGCTGCCGGCAATGATCGACGCGTTAGCCGCTGGCCATCATGCCGCCGCAGATATGCGCGCAGAAGCCCTGGAACAGGCAGAAGAAAATCCGGGCGTTCTTAACGGCAACCAATCGTTCGAATGGCTTACCGACGGCGATTCCCGATTAGGCCCCGTTTTTGAAGTTATTATTGCAGGCAACTATTATTGGATACCTATGGAACAGGTTTGTGAAATACAGTTCCAGCCGATTGAGCGGCCTCTTGACTTGCTATGGCGAGCCATAAAGATTAATTGCCATGGTACGCAAATCGTTGAACGTATTTGCCATATGCCTATGCGCTACCCGATCAAAGAAGGCCAGACGCCATCGAATCAATATGCAACCCAATGGTTTGAAATACCAGAGATGGAAAATGCCTGGACAGGCGTAGGACAACGCCTATGGTTTACGGATCAAACGACGCTTCCTATAGAGCAGGCATGCAGCATCAAATTTTCAGCCAATAAGTAAGGATAAAAAATGAACCGGATCAAAGTTCTCTTGATAATTCCACCATTGATGGCGCTGTCCGCCTGTCAGTTATTCGGACAAGAGCAAAAAGAAGAGCCAGTACAGAAAGAAATCGTCATCGTTAAATCCCCGATGGAACGATGGGATGAAACAAGGCCGGAGCTACTTGCCAAGCTGCGCACCGATGCCAGATTGCGTGTTCAGGAAATGGAAAACGCCTCCATTTATATCCAAATCCGGTCTCTGAACGCTCTTATTTCTAAAAAGAACGAGATATCAAAAGAAATGTCCTCAATACTGAATCACATCCTCGCCTCTATAGAAGGCTATGATTCCATCAAAATAGATATTATCGGACATACGGATAACTCCGGCAATACAAGAAGAAATCTCCAGATATCGAAGCAATGGGCAGAAGCAGTTTCCCGCTACTTGCATGAGCATGGAGCGAAACAACCTATCAACCATGATGGTTTCGGTTCTGAGCGACCTATCGCCAAAAACAATACGTCAGAAGGCCGCGCAGTCAATCGCAGGGTAGATATATTTATATCTCTTGATGAAACTAACGCTCAACCAGAAAATATAGCGCCGACAGAAGCTGAAGTTACTAAAACCCCAACCGACACTCATAAAGAACCCGAAGCGCTTCCGGACAGTAAAGTTGAAAAAAATTTATAAACACTATAATTGTGAACAAAACAGGTCAGGCACCAATTGGCTAGATATTGATAATGAGCTTACCTATAGAAGCATATGACACCTTGACCTGCCCCTTGTAGCCATACCAATCACTCGGCAGGCAATCCGGTTGTAATGTTAAAAGATTCCTTTGTTGAAAGGGTGGCGCCGGCATCGTGTTGCCGATGCAACGCAGCAAATCGAGCGGGCGGCATCCGCCAGCAACTGCTGTGTGGCCGGACCTCGTTGTAGTCCTGCCGCCCAGGCCGCGATAGCCGCTCTGGCTTGGGGCAAGGTCTCAAACCAATGCTCATTCAGGCATTCGTCGCGGGATTTGCCATTGAAGCTCTCGATGTAGCCATTCTGCATCGGCCGGCCTGGTTCGATCAGAATGTGGCGGATACCGTGGCCCTGTGCCCACGCCATGAAGGCTCTGCTGGTGAATTCCGGGCCATTGTCGGTGCGCACTGCGCTCGGATATCCGTGAAATGCAGCCGCCCGATCCAGAAGCCGAGTTACATACTGGCCTGAGATGCCATAATCCACGCACTCATGGCTAAAATCGTCGGCCACAATCAGGCACTTGATGCGCCGGCCGTTGGCTAAACTGTCGTTGACGAAATCCATGCGCCACACTTCATTGACGCCTTGGGCGATCTGGAGCGGTACTCGCTCACTGGCCGGTCGCTTCGCTTTTTTGCGTTTCCTGACTGCCAGGTTAGCGGCGCTGTAGCGTCGATACACGCGCTTGTGATTCCCCTGAGGAAACTTGGGGCGCAGCAGGTCATGGATGCGTCGATACCCAAAACGCCGCCTGGTTTGCGCCAGATCGATAATCGCGGCACTCAAGGCCACAGTCTGGGCATCCGGCTCCGGCGGATGACGGTAACTGTCTCGGAATAGCCCTATAAGATGGCATGCGTAGCGTTCGGATATGTCGAAATGTTCAATCATCTGCCCGATGGCCTCGCGCTTGACCTGTGGGGCTAGCGCTTTACCCCGAAGACGCTCTTGAGCGCATTGATAGCCAAGTGCGCTTCCGCTAGCAGCTTCTTGAGCTTGGCGTTCTCGCTTTCGAGCGCCCGCAGCCGTTTGGCGTCAGATACATCCATGCCGCCAAACTTGGCAC
>ERZ772827.266-NODE-266-length-29649-cov-5.053186_pt1 | contig 29649 bp, 26 predicted proteins | sample MGYA00580850_ERZ772827 | MGnify/ENA primary metagenome ERZ772827 (study PRJEB29015, sample SAMEA2737950) | human oral metagenome | biome: human oral; feature: human-associated habitat; material: dental | place: China | collected 2145 ... | reverse complement strand
CTGTTTGGTAAGACTCTTTCCACCACTCAACATATCATAGATATGCTGGTTAGCGGTATCGTACATCTGCTCGGTGATGTGCAGTCCGTGCCCTTTCATCGACGATGCGTAGGCTGATTTCAGTCTGTTGCACGACAATTTGAGCATCCAACGTATATCCTTTGGGCTTACATAATGCCATGTAGGGCGTAGTACGTGGGTGCGAAGAATCTCTCCACGGTCGAGGGCTTGCTTGATATGCTGCATCGTTGCACCACGTGTACGTATTCCTAGTGCCAGCTTTGCCATTCGGGGTTGTTGTGCTTGTATGGCTCCCATCCAGGCTACAACATCTTTTACGTCGGTAAAATCGGGGTTAATTAACTGTTGGGCGCGCAGCCGAATCATTGGGATATTTATTTTTTTCATGCCTTTTGTGGGGATGTTTACATCTTGCAAAGATAATCAGAAATGCGTAAACTCGATGTCAAACATGGTGTGCTAGTCGCACTAACCCACCAATTCGCCAACTCATCAACTTGTAAACACTTGTTTTAAAGGTACAGCGGTGCCTCGTTTCCCATGTTAAAAAGCAAGTCGATAACGCTTAGATTGGGCAAGAAACCGTGGCGTTGGGCGAACACTTGGTAATAGGGGCGAGGCGTAAAGTCGGGGTCGTGGGGCGGATTTTTGGGCACGATGGTGTCGCGGAAGTCTTGAAAGGTGGGGATGGAGCCAGTGTCGGCATCGACAAAAGCAGCTGGAAGGCTTGCGCCCGATGCCAATTGCGCCTGCGTTGGCACAAAAGCAGGGGTGAGATTGATGTTGGGGGTAAAGTCGAGTAGGGTGCAAATGGTGTGCGTTAGTTCGAGGTTGAAGTCGAAAAGAAAGTCGAAACGACGCTCGAAAAAGGGGCGAAAGTCGTCGGCGTAGTACTCAAAAAAGGGGCTTTCGTTATAGGCCGACACGATGGCTTGCCAATGTATGTGCCGCCAATTGCCGTGGTCGCTTATGCGAATGTCTTTCATAGCCATGCGCGAGGCCTGCTCGCCCGATGGCCGTTCGATGGGGATGGTTAGGGCTTGTGGCCCGTTGGCCGTGGCTATGATGCAGCGGTTGCGGTAGGTTTGCTTGATGAAATGGTCGTGTTGTTCCATCCAACAGCCATTGCTTTGAAAGAGTTTGGCATACCATTGTACGGGGGCGAGATAGGCAGAAGAGAGTAGTGGGAACATGTTTTGTGTGCGGATTTAATGAGATGAGTGAGAATGTTGGGGCTGATGTAAACATGGGGGCAGGGAGATTGACCGCCGCAGGCACGCTGAACATGCAGAGAAAGGCTGATGAAACCTAAAAAACAAGTGGGACAAATGCAACATGGCTGGCTCGATATAAGCCAAGAACACAGCGTTGCATTTGTCCCATCGCTCTTAGGTATGTGCTAAAATCCAGTGGAGGTAAGTTTTAGAACCAGCCTTTAATCTGCGGCATTGCGCCTATAATACCCTAGGTGGCTAAGGCTAAATCATTTTATCTTATCCACACAAGTGAACAAGCGGTTCCATCTGATGCCCTTAAATCCGGGATGGTCTACATCATGCGACCACCAAATGAATATGGGTTTGCCCACCACATGGTCTTCGGGTACAAAGCCCCAATAGCGCGAGTCGGCCGAATTGTGTCGGTTGTCGCCCATCATCCAATAGTAGTCCATCTTAAAGGTGTAGCTGTTGGCGGGCTTGTTGTTGATGTATATTTGTCCGTTGCGCACGTCAACCTCGTTGTTTTCGTACACGCGAATGGCACGTTCGTACATCGGCAGGTTGGCTAAGCTAAGCTTAATGGTAGCCCCTTTCTTGGGAATCCATATCGGTCCGTAGTTATCGCGCGTCCATTTCGTGTTGGCATTGAGGGGATAGAGGTCGCCTGTGGGTGCGTCGGTGTTCAGTTTCACGCTCTCAACGATGTCTTTTCGTGCGGCAAGTGCCTTTGCAGCCTTTGCCGTAAGTGGCATAACGCCGCTTGTGTTAAGGCTTTGCAGGTCTTCTTGCGTTATGCCTAGGCTTGTAAGCAAGTCGTCGGGCAGCATTCCTTTCAGCTTAACATAATAGGTATATTGCACGTTTTCGGGTTCTTTATTGGGCTTGCCGTCAAGGTAAACGATGCGATTCTTTATTTGCAAGGTTTGTCCTGGCAGGCCTACACAACGCTTAACGTAGTTTTCGCGGCGGTCGGTGGGACGTGAAATAAGGTCGCCATACTCGTTGGGGTTTTGCAAGATGTAAGCGCGCCCTAGCGCATAGATGTGCTGGAAGTAGGCGCGTTGTTGCAAAAGCGACATACTGTCGAGGTTAACGGGCTGGTTAGCTTGGTCGTAAAGCTGCTTGCCATACGAGTAAACCATTTGGTAATAGTCGGCAGCTGCCCATCGTGCCTCGTTAACAAGGCTGTCGCCCGATGGGTAATTGAACACAACGATGTCGTTAAGTTTCACGTTTCCTAGGCCTTTTACGCGGCGATAGTCCCAATGTGGCACCTCAATGTACGACTTAACGTTAATCACCGGCATGGTGTGTTGGGTTAATGGCATGGTAAGTGGCGTTTGTGGGATGCGCGGACCGTAGCTCAGCTTGCTTACAAAGAGGTAATCGCCCGTGAGCAAGCTCTTTTCTAGCGAGCTTGAAGGGATGACGAAGTTTTGAAAGAAGAACAGGTTGATGAAGTAAACGGCAACAAGGGCGAAGACGATGGCATCTACCCAGCCCATGATAAAGCGCGTAGGTCCTTCGGAATCTTTCCACCATTGCCATTTTATTTTCTTCGAAATATAAACGTCGTAGATGAAAGGCAGAACGAGCAATCCCCACCAACTTTCCACCCAAAAGAGGAATGCGAGGTAGAGAAGTGCCACGATGATGAATTTAGTCCACTGCTTGCGTGGGTCGAATTCTTTCTTTTTCTTGTTTATCATTGCAAGTGTTAGTTATATGTTTTGTGCCTTTTGCCCCTTACGTTGTGGCGAAACATGGTTGGTTTCGTTGCCGTATGAGGGTGCGGGTGCATGTTGTTGTCAGAACTTAAAGAGGTCGTTCATCGTTAATAAGCCATTGTGTGTGGCGGCATATTCGGCAGCCAGCACTGCGCCTTCGGCAAAACCGCGGCGCGAATGGGCGTCGTGGGTGATGCTGATGCAGTCGGCCTCGCTGTCGTAAACGATGGTGTGGATGCCTGGAACCTCGCCGCGACGGAAACTATCTATGGCCAATTGGTTGTCGGTTGTTTGCTCGCTGGGTATCGTTGAGCCGTCGGCCAAGTGCTGTTCGCCCTTTACCCACGTTGCCTTGCGGTCTAGTTGTGCCACCACTTCCTCGGCCAAAGTAATGGCCGTACCCGAAGGTGCATCTTGTTTGTGCACATGATGGGTTTCTTCGATGTGCACATTGTATTGCGGGAAGCGGTTCATCAGTTCGGCCAAACGGCGGTTTAAGGCCTGGAAAATGGCCACGCCAACAGAGAAATTGCTGGCCCAGAACAGCGTTTGGCCTTCTTCTTGGCACATCTTGCGCACCTCTTCGCCGTGTTGGGCAAGCCATCCCGTGGAGCCCGACACCACTTTTACGTTGTGTGCAAAGGCCTTTCGATAGTTGTCGAAGGCCGCTTGGGGGGTGGTAAACTCTATGGCCACGTCTGCCGAAGCAAAGGCGGAGCTGTCGAAGTCGGCTTGGTTGTCTTGGTCGATGATGCAAACGATGTTGTGGCCGCGCTGTTTGGCAATCTCTTCAATCATGCGGCCCATCTTTCCGTAGCCTATAATGGCGATGTTCATGGGTTGTATTTTTTCTACGATTATGATGTAATGCGTTCTCGGCAGTTAGCCTTTGAACGTGCTGTGGGGCAGTGCCAATGGCGCGTAATGCCCTAATTTACTGCGCAAAGTTAGCGAAAAAAGGGGTAAAAGCCATCCTTTTCGCCTTTTCATTTTGTTCCCTTTCACCTTTTTTAGACGTAAAGATGGTAGCTGCCGCCTGCCAATAGCTTTAAAATCCCCTTCATTTCGAGTTGGAAAAGCAATACGGTTAGTTGCGAAATTGGGGTGTTGGCCGTTATCGACAGTTGGTTTATGGGTTGGTCGTTAAGCTTTTGCAACGCCTGTACCACGGTTTGTTCTTCGCCAGAGAGTTGTGGAAACAATTGTCGCTCTATGCCTTGACGTGTGGCTTGCATGCGTTTGAAGTCGGTTTCCCAGCCTAGCGCGTGCACAAAGTCGGCCGCCGAGGAAACCAGTTGGGCCTTATGGTCGCGTATCAGGTTGTTGCAGCCCTCGCTATATGGTGCGCCCACGGGACCGGGGAAAGCGAAAACATCGCGGTTGTAGTCGCGAGCGATGGCCGCAGTGATAAGTCCGCCGCCATGTGCAGCACTCTCTACCAGCACACAAGCATCTGAAATGCCGGCCACAATGCGGTTTCTTCGCACAAAGTTTAGCTTGTCGGCATTGGTGTTGGTGAGAAATTCGGTGAGCAGTCCGCCCTGTGTAAGCATTTCGTTGGCCGTTTGTTTGTGGCGAGTGGGGTATAGATAATCTAGCCCATGAGCCAGCACGCCTACCGTGTCTAGCCCGTTTGCTAAGGCTTGTCGGTGCGCGTTGATGTCTACGCCGTAAGCCAGTCCGCTAACGATAAGCACTTCAGGGCTAAGATTTTTCAACTCCGAAACAAAGCGGCGAATAAGATCTTGTCCGTAGGCTGTGCAGTGGCGCGTGCCAACAATGTTGATAACGCGTGCACGATTAAGGTTGGCCGTACCTTTATAAAAAAGCACAAGCGGTGCATCGTCGCAGTTTTTAAGTCGCTGTGGGTAGTCGTCGTCGGCCAAAGCAAGTGCCCGTATGTCGTTGCGCAGGTTGTATTCCATTTCGGCATCGGCCGCTTTTAGGTGCTGTTCGATGTTGCTCATGGCCTCTTGCAGGCGTGGCGAGGCATCGGGCAGCACCTCGCGCAGGTCGTTTCGGTGTGCAATAACGGCCGTGGCCGAACCCAACTGTCGGTATAGTTGTGCCAAACCTGCAAGGTTAAAGTAGTTAACGCGTGTCAGTGCGATGGCGTTTCGGGTCTCGTTGTCGTTCATGGAGGGGGGTAAGTTTCATTTAGTTTACGAGTTTACAAGTAGACAAGCAGACGAGTTTACACGTAGACAAGTTAACGAGTAGACGTGTTTACAAGTTAACAAGGGCGCAGCCAAGTAAACATGTTGACGGGTAACATGTTTACTTGACCCTATTTCTTGCCGTTTCTATAACCGTTAGTTAACGGGAACATGGGTTATTTATCGGCCGATTGCTGATCTATAAAGGGTGCGAAAGCCTTGTCTATTTCCTCACTTCGGCTCAGTCTGCCGTTCACCAAGCATACAAGTTCGGCCGTGGCACGGAACGAAAGTTTATCATCTCGCTTGCGGAAGATGTCGTGATGGAACACATATCGGATGCCTTCTTGCGTAATACGGAGTTTAGAAACAAGGATATCGTCGCATTGTAGTGGCGTTTTGTATTGCAGAGTCATGCGTGCCACCACGGCATCCACTCCCTTTTCGTGCAGGCCAGCAAAGCTTAGCCCTGTGTGTTTCAAGAAAAGGTGGCGCGTGTGTTCTGTGTAATGCAAATAATTGGCGTTGTTAACAATGCCTTGGATGTCGCATTCGTAATCGCGAACTTCCATCTCGGTTGTGAATGTGTACATATATATAGTTATTTAAAAAGCCTCACCCCCAACTACAACTGGCCTCACCCCCAACCCCTCTTTGAAGAGGGAGAGTAGTAAAGCCTCACCCCCAACCCCTCTCCAAGGGGAGAGGGGAGTGATATGCTTTATTAGTTGATGAGTTAGTTTATGAGTTAGTTTATGAGTTTATGAGTTGATAAGGATTGTCGTCCACTCTGCAACCAAGCATACGGCTTAACTCCTTAACTCCATAACTCCATAACTCCTCAACCTCATAACTCCATAACTCCTCAACAAGTTATCTCCTCAAATATTCATACCCAATTCTGCATCTGAGGCAGTTTTTGCGGTCGCAATATTCGTTTTTAAGCTGTATAAGAGCCTGCGTATCGCCAGCGTTATTCACTTCTAGGCCGCACGCTTTCCACATCCTAACGATATGGTTATCCTCCGCTTTAAGCTCGTCGAGTAGCTGATAAGCGCGGTCGCATAGAACATCGTTGTGGCGATGACGGCCGTAAGCGAAGAGAACAGGCACAACGGTGTTGAGGATGAGCACATCGCGCGAGGCCGTAGAGAGAGCTTTGTCGCTGGCTTTGCTTTCTCCGCCAAACACATAATGCGTTTGCCAATAGCCCGAAACCTGCGTGGCCAAGGCTTTACGCAGCAGTGTTAGATTTTCGCAAGTCACGATGTTGGCCAACGATGCCCGCCGCGAATGGTGAAGAACAGCCAGTTGCGACAGGCGGATGTGTGGAAAATTCTGCGGCCTGAGTCGAAGAAACAACCACAAGGAAGGGTCTAATGGCTGCAAGTTAAACTTGTGCGCAAGGTAAGCGTACTCCTTTTTAAGTAGCTCAAAGTAGCTTTCGGCCGTGGCTGCGTTTCGGTGTCGGGTGGGTATGGAAGCATCGTTTAGCAGTCCTGCCTGCCCCATAAAGAGGGCCTCTACCTGAAAAGCATTGTCGCGATGGTGGTCAACGCATCGCAAAGGCACGTTGGCTGCCCAGCGTTCGAAGGCATCGCCGTTTACGCCGAACCCAAAATTGCGCGCCAAAGTAATGAAGAAGGCATCTTCCCACGACCCCTTTGCCTGCTCAACGCGCCGTACCACCGCCTCGGTTTTGCTTTCAAGCCGCTCTGTTTGTAGGGCGGCCAGCCAGCTGTGCAGCGTAAGTCGCTGCAATTGGGGGATGATGTGGTGGCAAGGCGGGAACTTATCGGTCGCCAACAGCTCGTCATAGTGGTCCGCAATGCCCTTGGGCACGGCCAATTCCATTTGTGGCAGTTGCTTGCCGTCTTGCGTTAGGCACTCCATGTCGGCCTTCCCCACCACGTGCAGCACCACATTGTTATATCGAGGGTCGTTTTGGTGCCCATGTTCAAACCATTGCGAGGCCATGTCGTGTATCTCTACGTTACCCACCCAGAGCGTATCTCCAAGCTTAACTTTGGCGTTAAAGAAGTCGGCACCGGCGTTGTCGTTGTGCAATCCCACGTCAATCACCTCCACATCTACGCCTTCGGTTGTTTTCAAAGGTGCAGTTGCGAATAGCTTGTGTTTCCAAACATAGTGCAATAGCTGTTCCATGGGCATGTCGATATAAGGGTTCGTGGCACAAAAATATAAAGAAAAAACGAAAAAACGGCCTTTTGGGCAAGAAATATCCAAGTTTTTTGCATTCCGTTTGGGCGCAGGCAGCCCCGTTGCCTGCATGTTTTGTTTATTGGTTAAGTCTTCGTACCTTTGCAATTATGAAAATAGGAAACATATCGTTTGATGCTCATCCGCTCTTCCTAGCCCCGATGGAAGACGTCACCGACATAGGGTTTCGCCTGCTTTGCAAACGCTTTGGCGCGGCAATGGTGTACACCGAGTTTGTCAGTGCCGAGGCATTGGTGCGCTCGGTGAAGTCTACCGTGAGCAAACTAACCATCAGCGACGACGAACGCCCTGTGGGAATACAAATCTACGGGCGCGATGTGGAGTCGATGGTTGAGGCTGCACGCATTGTGGAACAAAGCCGTCCCGATGTGATTGACATAAACTTTGGCTGCCCCGTGAAGAAAGTGGCAGGCAAAGGGGCTGGTGCGGGCATGCTGAGAAATGTGCCCTTGATGTTGGAGATAACACGCCAAGTGGTGCGTGCGGTGCGTACGCCCGTAACGGTGAAAACGCGATTGGGATGGGATTGCGAAGAAATTATCATCCCCACGTTGGCCGAACAACTGCAAGATTGTGGCATAGCAGCCCTTACCATACACGGCCGAACGCGCTCGCAGATGTACACGGGCGAGGCCGACTGGCGTTATATCGGCGAAGTGAAGGCCAATCCGCGTATCCATATCCCCATTATCGGCAACGGCGACATTTGTACGCCGCAGCAAGCCAAAGAGGCTTTCAGTCGTTATGGCGTTGATGCGGTGATGGTTGGGCGTGCCACATTCGGTCGGCCTTGGGTGTTTAAGGAGATGAAAGACCATCTTGAAGGCTTGCCCCAAGACCCTTCGCTCACCATCGACCGAAAGATAGACTTGCTGGAAGAGCAACTGCGCATCAACATTGAGCGTATTGACGAGTATCGCGGCATACTGCACACGCGCCGCCACCTGGCAGCAAGTCCTATATTTAAGGGCATCCCCGATTTCAAACAAACGCGTATCGCCATGCTTCGTGCTGATAAGCAAGAAGAATTGATTGCCATTTTGGAAGGCTGTCGCGAACGATTAAGAGGGTTGGAGCAGACTGTTGGGTGAACGCTGTTAACCCCCTTATTGGCTACAAGCGAGCTGTAGTGGCACTACTAACGGTTGGTAGTGGCACTACCGATGGTTTGTAGCCACACTACCGATAGTTTGTAGCCGCAGTACTAGTGGTTTTGTACTGGCAGGTTGATGGTAAAGTCTTTGTTGATTGACGAAATTCTAAAACCAATTTGTTTTGATGATTACTCGTCATCTTGTAACCCTACAAGTGTGTTCGCGCCCTATTTGCGGGAGAACTCAATACGTCCACTTTCGATTGCGAGAGGCGACTCGATGATTAGTTTCGATTGGTTGGCGTCGAAAAACTCTATAACGCGTACCCTGACGAAATGAGAATTGCTACTTAGGCGTAGTAGATTTCGGCTTTGGCTTTTGCTATACATCAGCCCCCATTGGCCTTCCAGATCTTCATCAATTTGCTTTGTCCAGTCGGTTAGCACGGGTTTACCGCCAACCATCACTTGTTGGCGTGACCTGTATAATATGTGTCCGGTATAAGTTCCGTCGGTTTTAAAGACGAATTCTTGAGTAACTTCCGTTAATTCTGTCTGACTGAAATGATGCCAATGTCCCACAATCAGGCCGTGATATTTCTCATTCAACTGCTTGGTGGCTGCTATTTCATCCGCATTAACCACAATGGACGCGCGGTGACACGAGGCCAACAGGGCGGAGAAGGCGAAAAGCACGTAGGCTAATATTTTCATAAACATGAGTAGTATAAGTTTGAAATAATTCGTGATAATGTTGCAAATATAGCATTGTTTACCTAAACTTGCAAGTGAGTATGCGCATTTTTTCATACCTTTGTATGTCAAAAAACAAAATTATTCGCAAGCACAGGTTAACAATGAGGTAAGCATACCGCCTTATCTACTTGTTAACAGGTCAACTTGTAAACTGATAATACAAACTGTAAACATGAACGTAGAGATAGAATCCTCGTGGAAAGAGCAACTGGCCGATGAGTTTGAAAAGCCTTATTTCAAGGAATTGTCTAACTTTGTAGATGGCGAGTATAAGCAGAATAAATGCTTTCCGCCGATTAACTTGGTGTTTAATGCCTTTAACTTGTGCCCTTTTCACAAGGTAAAGGTGGTGATAATCGGGCAAGACCCCTATCCAGGAGAGGGGCAAGCGCATGGCTTAAGCTTTTCGGTTAACGATGGTGTGCCTTTTCCGCCATCGCTGAATAACATCTTTAAGGAGATAAGCGAGGATTTCAAAACGTCCATTCCAACCAGTGGGAACCTAACACGATGGGCCGAACAGGGCGTACTTTTGCTCAACTCTATACTCACTGTGCAGGCAAATAAGCCAGCAAGTCATCAGAGAAAAGGTTGGGAAAGGTTTACCAATGTTGTTATTAAGCGGTTGAATGATGAATGCGAAGGACTTGTTTTCATGCTTTGGGGTGTAAAGGCGCGCAAGAAAGGCAGGTGTATCGATTCTAACAAGCATCTCGTTTTAACATCGGCTCATCCCTCGCCGCGGGCAGTTAATTTTGGTTGTAGTTTTGGTAAAAAACACTTTTCGCAAGCTAACGAGTATCTTTCTTCACGCGACAAAACGCCTATCAATTGGTAATAAACAAAAGGATTATAAAGGTGAAAGGGTGAAAAGGTGAAAAAATAGCTAACGCCCACCAACTTGTCAACTTGTCAACTGGTTAACTCGTCAACTCGCAACAGGTGAGAAATGGCTAACGCCCACTAACTTGTCAACTCGTTAATTCGTCAACCCCTGTAAACTTTTCAGCGAGAATTTTAACACTAAGAGTGCCCTTTTTCTCAACCAACCGCTCATCTTGCCGCAAAAAATCGATTCTCGCGGAGGTTTGTTTTAGCTCAAAATGGGGGTTGCTTGCCAATGTAGCGAAATGAATTTTTATTTAATAAAGCCGCCATTTGCGCCAGTTTCGGGGCTATTTGCTGCTAAATGTGGTGCGTTTTGCCGCTAAATGCAATGCGTTTTGGTGCAAAACGCAGTCTAGTATGGTGCAAAACGCCTTGCGTTTTGGTGCTAAATGCAATGCGTTTTGATGCTAAATGCAGTGTAAAATGCTACTAAATGCAAGGCGAAAAGCATAAAAAATCACCGCAATTGGTATAAATAAACCTTTTACAGCCATTAAATACATGGCCGAAAAGGGCAAAATAGCCGTCAAAAAGTGGGTTTTTAGGGGCAAAAAGCGTGTAATTGGGCACAAAAATAATGCGTTGGCAACCAAACTAGAGAGGTAAAATGGTGCAAAACGCAGGTCCTGACCCTAAAAACAGACAAAACAAAAGATGTGTAAGATGGAAAATAGCGGCAATTTGCCTGCTAAAGAGCGTTTGTTTTTGCTAGAATGGGTGGGCGAAAAGGATGTGTTTTGTAAAATATAAATACTTAAATTAACTTTGCTTGGACATCGATAAAAGATAGAAAGTAGGTTTTTAATGACCACTTGTAGATAAATAAGCATGTGTAGGCTAACGTGTAAATGGGCTTTTTTTCATACCTTTGTATGTCGTAAAATGATGTTTTCGGTAAGTTCTAGTTCATGACAAGACAGGCAAACCGCCTTGTCTACCTGTTAACAGGTCAACTTGTAAACAGGTCAACAGGTCAACAGGTTAACTTGTCAACAGATAATACAAACAATAAGCATGGATGTAAAGATAGAATCTTCGTGGAAAAGGCAGTTGGCTGATGAGTTCGAGAAACCTTATTTCAAGGCCTTGTCTGCCTTTGTGCATGCCGAATACAAGCAGCATCAATGCTTTCCGCCTGCACAATTGGTGTTTAACGCTTTTAATTTATGCCCTTTCGATAAGGTGAAAGTGGTGATAATTGGGCAAGATCCTTATCATGACGACGGGCAAGCGCATGGTTTAAGCTTTTCGGTTAACGATGGCGTGCCTTTTCCGCCCTCGCTGCAAAACATCTTTAAGGAGATTAACAACGACCTTGGCACGCCCATTCCCACAAGTGGAAACCTAACGCGTTGGGCCCAACAAGGCGTGCTTTTGCTTAACGCCACGCTCACCGTGCGTGCGCATCAGGCAGCAAGTCACCAACGACAGGGCTGGGAGACATTCACCGATGCTGCCATAGCGCGGCTAAATGCGGGGCGCGAGGGACTTGTCTTTATTCTTTGGGGCGGCTATGCGCGCTCGAAGGCCGCGCTTATCGATGCTCGTAAGCATTGCATCTTGCAATCGGTTCACCCCTCGCCGCTGTCTGCCAATCGTGGCGGTTGGTTTGGTAACCATCACTTTTCGCAGGCCAACGCCTATCTTTCTTCGCGCGGACTAACGCCCATCAACTGGTAAACAATGAACAACAACATACCGCCCATTATGCAAGTGGGCAACGTACTTATCTCTTCCGACCTCATCACCGAGCACTTTTGCTGCGACCTCGATGCCTGCAAGGGCGCTTGTTGTATTGAGGGCGATGCCGGAGCGCCCGTTACACTTGATGAAATTGCGGCTATGGAAGACGCATTGGACATCGTGTGGAGCGACCTATCTGCACAGGCACAGGCCGTTATCGACAAGCAGGGCGTGGCCTGTACCGACCGCGAGGGCGACCTGGTGACGAGTATCGTGAATGGAAAGGATTGTGTTTTTACTTGTTACGACAAGGGGCTTTGCCTTTGTACATTCGACCGGGCGCATCGAGCAGGGCTCTGTTCGTTTCGCAAGCCCATATCCTGTGCACTCTATCCCATTCGCGAAAAGCGTTTCGATGCCGACCTTGTTGGCCTTAACTACCACCGTTGGGATGTGTGTAGGCCGGCCGTAAAGAAGGGTCGCGAACTGAATCTGCCCCTCTATCGTTTCTTGGAAGGTCCGTTAACCGAGCGGTTCGGGCGCGAATGGTACGCCGAATTGTGCGAGGTGGCGGAGAGCTTGATGGCAGAAGGAGGGGAGGAGGAATATTGAGGAGTTAAGGAGTTATGGAGTTGTGGAGTTAAGGAGTTATGGAGTTAAGGAGTTAAGCCAAATGCTTGGCTGCAGAGTGGACGGCAATCGTGGTTAAGGAGTTATGGAGTTAAGAAGTTAAGGAGTTAAGCCAAATGCTTGGCTGCTGAGAGAACGACAATCCTTGTCAACTCGTCAACTTGTTAAGGAGTTATGGAGTTAAGGAGTTAAGCCAAATGCTTGGCTGCAGAGTGGACGAGACTCCTTGTCAACTAACAAGGCATACTACTCCCCTCTCCCCTTGGAGAGGGGTTGGGGGTGAGGCCGGTTGTAGTTGGGGGTGAGGCTTTTAAAAATATAATATCACACAATGTTAAACGAACAACGCAGCAGTATGCTGCACGGCATCTTGCTTATTGCCCTCTTTTCGCTTGCCGCTTTCTATCTTGGCGACATGGCTTGGGCTAAGCATCTTTCTATTAGTCCGATGATTATCGGCATCATATTGGGTATGATTTATGCCAACAGCCTGCGCAATAACCTACCGCCTACGTGGGTTCCGGGCATCACTTTCTGTGCCAAAAGGGTGCTTAGAGTGGGTATTGTGCTGTATGGTTTCCGATTAACGCTACAAGATGTAACAGCCGTAGGGCTGTCTGCCATCGTGGTTGACGCCATTGTGGTGTGCGTAACCATTGGCGGAGGGTTGCTTATCGGCCGAATTTTGAAACTCGACCGCAGCATAACGCTGCTTACTTCGGTGGGCGCAGGCATCTGTGGGGCGGCTGCCGTGTTGGGAACAGAGGGCGCAATCAATGCCAAACCCTACAAAACAGCCGTGGCAGTGTCTACTGTTGTTATCTTCGGAACGCTCTCCATGTTTCTATATCCCGTGCTTTATCGCAATGGGGTGCTAGACCTCTCGCCCCAATCGATGGGCATTATGACGGGCAGCACCGTACACGAGGTGGCTCATGTGGTGGGTGCAGGCAACGCAATGGGCAAAGGCGTGTCTGATATAGCCATCATTGTAAAGATGATTAGGGTGATGATGTTGGTTCCTGTGTTGCTTGTGGTGAGTTGGTTTGTGGCACACGGCAAGCAGGGCGATGCCGAAACGCAAACAAAACGCAAGGGGATAACCATCCCTTGGTTTGCCGTTTTGTTCTTGGTGGTTATCGGTTTCAACTCGCTAAACCTCTTTTCTCCCGCTGTTAACGATGCCATTAACACCTTCGATACCTTTCTTCTCACAATGGCGATGACCGCTTTGGGTGCAGAAACCAGCATCGATAAGTTTAAAAAGGCTGGTGCCAAGCCCTTCCTCCTTGCCGCCTTGCTATATTGTTGGTTGCTAGGTGGCGGCTATCTTATTGCTAAGGCGTTGTAGTAGGTGGGGATTATGAGGAGGAGAGAAGGGTAGATGGTGGTGAAAGGGACTGCTTTTGCGAGTGAGATGTTAGGCAGTGTGCGTTAAAGAATGGTTAAAGCACACTGCAATCTCCGCACGTTTTCTCTTTCTAACTAAGTGTGTTGTGCTACCACAAGCTAATTTTACCTGCCGCACCTAAGTCGAGAGTGGCAGTAGATATGCCCAGTGCTTGAAACACGCGACTCATAGTAGGAAGGGTAATAACGCTCTTCCCACTTTCCAATTTGCATATTTGTGACCTTTGTACACCGATACGTTTGCCCAGTTCGTCTTGTGTTAGATTTTGAGCTACACGAGCTTTTCGTATAGCCTCACCCACGTAGTATGCGTGGGTTTCCTCTTTCAATCGCTCTTCCATTGTATCGCGTTTAGGCGTTCCCTCTTTTCCAAAAACCTCATCAACCAGTTCGGAGAGTGGCGTTAAGTTCATCTTTGCCATGTCTACTTATGTTTTTGTTCAAAATATTGTTTTCTAATCCCTTCTGCTTTGGCAATTTCCTTAGGGGGAGTTTTCTGCGTTTTCTTAACTATACCATGTGTGGCGATAATTAAAGTCTCTGTTTCCGTGTCCCAAAAAGCGTTATTTCCTTATCTCACATCACTCACTTCGCCCTCTTCATCACCACCACCGCATTGGCTACTTTGCGCTCTCCGTCGTGGTCGAACTTGCGATTGTCGCAGGGATAGTTGGCAATGCCATTGGCATTATACCCTTTTGCCCAGAGTGTGGTGGAACCTCCGCCGTCTAGATTAAGGGCATCGGTGCAGCCCAACTGTTGCAAAAAGTGGCGCAGTTCGATAAGGTTCATGCCACCAGCATAACCCGGATGCCGTCCGTCTACGGTGACGAAAAGCACCGTTCCGCGCGAAGTAAGGGCAATGGCCGTGCGTGGATGCTTTTTAACGATGAACCCCATGCTGCTGCTACGCAACGAAACGTCCTTGCCGCGATAGAGAAGTAGATGCCCAGAGGCCAATGTAGACCCGTGCCGACAACGGTAACGCTGCTCGATTGCCTTGTTCCAGGGCATGATGTGGAGCTTTCGGCCGTGCGTTCGGATAGCTCCCGTTACGCGAAGAGCCAGTTCGGCCGTGGTTGTTGTGTCGATAACGGTGCGCCCTTGGCGTAAGTAAGTGATGGCCGAACGCTTATGTATGTCGAAATAAGAACCGTTGATGGCTGCCAATGCCTTTGTGCGGCGCGCCATTTCGCCCACCGTTGCACCGCCATCTGCAACCGCAATGTCGAACACTAGGCCGCGTTTGGGCGTAATTTCGGCCACAGTAACGGTTTGGGCGCAGCCGTATAGCAAAGGCCAACGCATCTGTCGCACCTCTATATTCTCGCTAATCTTCTTCGTTTCCCACATCGCTGTGTTGATGGCCACAACGTCTTCGCGAGTTTGGGACACAAGGTGGAGGGGCAGGAATAGCCCGAAAAGCAGACCAATAAAAAACTTATTTCGCATAATGTGATTGTTAATCGTTGGCAGGTGTGGTTGTTGCGGTGGGCAAATTGGTGAGCTTTCTTCACCGTCAAAGCGATAAAGCTCGCCGTTGCGCATCTTTTGCATGTCTGTCTTCATTCCATTTTCGTTTTACGATGTGGGCAAAAGTACGTTTTTTTGATTAACTTTGCAACAGCAAGCCCTGCCTCGGCAATGGGTTTTCACACTATTTACCATTCCGCCACATCATGTTCCATCCCCTACATACCACTCTTCCGAGGCCCGAAAAGATGAACAACCCCTTCTTTTACGAGCCCGATGCGCTGTGCCTAATGGCTGCCGAGCAGGTAAAAGGACTTGTTGCCCAGCACGAAACATGGCGCGAAGAGGTGGCACAGGGCAAGATGTTCGGCGTATTGGTGGTTGAACGCCCCGCGCCCCACGGCACAGAGTTGGGCTATTTGGCCGCATTTTCGGGGCAATTAGGCGGTAAGGCCACGTGGGAAGGCTTTGTTCCGCCCGTGTTCGACTACTTGCAGCCCAATGGTTACTTCAAAATACACGAACGCGAGATAAGCGAAATTAACGCACAACTAAGCGAAATGGAGCGTAACCCGCTGCTTAACGAGCTGAAAACGCGCCTTGCCAACGAACAAGAAACGGCCGAAACGGAACTTAACGCTTACCGAAAGATGATGGCCGAGGCCAAAAAAGAACGCGAAAACAAGCGCAGACGGGGCGCAACAGCCGAAGAAGAAGCGGCGATGGTGGCCGAAAGTCAGTTTCAAAAGGCGGAATTGCGCAGACTGAAACAGCGGATAAAGGCCCAAATTGAATGCTTGCAGGCCGAACTGAATGTGCAGGAAAAGGCGATGACAGATTTAAAAACCAAGCGCAAACGCCTATCGGATGCCTTGCAACACTGGCTTTTCCAACAGTTTGAGATGCTTAATGCGCGCGGCGAACGTCGCAACTTGCTCGACATTTTCGCCCCAACACCCCAACGAACACCACCTGCCGGCACGGGCGAATGTTGCGCACCAAAGCTGTTGCAACATGCTTTCGTTATGGGTTATCGTCCGCTTAGCATGGCCGAGTTTTGGTTGGGGCGGTCGCCCAAAACCGAAATAAGGCGCGAAGGGGCGTTCTATCCTGCCTGTCCGGGCAAATGTGGGCCAACATTAGGCTTTATGTTGCAGGGCTTAGCGGTGCAGAGTGTGCCGCAAAAGCCCATCGACCGCGCTGCCTTACGTGTGGTTTACGAAGACGACGGCTTGGTGGTGGTGAGCAAACCGCATGGCATGTTGAGTGTTCCAGGCAGAGATGGCGGCACATCGGTTGCCCAATTGATGCGCGAACGCTACCCAGATGCCGACTCGCCCCTTGTTGTTCATCGACTAGACCAAGACACATCGGGGCTGATGCTCATCGCAAAGACCAAGGAAATGCACCGAACGTTGCAATTGGCCTTTGAAAATCACGAGGTGAAGAAACGCTATGTGGCGGTGCTAGACGGCTTGTTGCCGCCCGAAAAGCAGCGGGGTGAAATATCACTACCCTTGAATAGCAACTACTTAGACCGTCCGCGGCAGATGGTAGACTGGCTAAATGGCAAGCCAGCCGTTACGCGATACGAGGTGATTGGGCACGAAATGGGGCGCACCATCGTGGCCCTTTATCCGCTAACTGGGCGCACGCATCAACTTCGCGTGCACTGCGCGCACCCCGATGGCCTAAACTTGCCCATCCTTGGCGACCCACTTTATGGGCGAAAGGCCGACCGCATGTACCTGCATGCCGAAGTAATTGAGGTTGAAAAGCTGGGATTGAGGGTGGAAGATGATAAACGGTTTCACCTACAACCCCTCAGCAAATGAGGGGAGTAAAGCCTCACCCCCAGCCCCTCTCCAAGGGGAGAGGGGAGTGGTATGCTTTGTGAATTATCACTAATTGCCGCCCACTCTGCAACCAAGCATTTGGCTTAACTCCTTAACTTCTTAACTCCATAACTCCTCATCAACGATTGTCGTTCTCTCTGCAACCAAGCATTTGGCTTAACTCCTTAACTCCATAACTCCTTAACTCCTCAATTCCTCAACTCCATTATCCCAAGAAAAACATCACCATTACTTGCACGATTATCACCCGTAGGAACATGCCGAGGGGATAAACCGTGGCGTAAGTAACGGCAGGTGTGTCGCCTTCGAGCGTTTCGCTAGCGTAAGTAAGTGCCATTGGGTTGGCCATCGAACCGCAAAGGATGCCGCAAATAGAGCCGAAGTCGAGTCGCTTAGTGCGCAAGGCGATATAGCCCACCAACAGAACGGGTACAACCGTGAGCACGAAACCAAGCCCCACCCATAGCAAACCCTCTGGGCGTATCACCGTTTTAAAGAAGTCTTGACCGGCATCCAAGCCCAAACAGGCCAAATAGAGCGACAAACCTAACTGGCGGAGCATGAGCGATGCACTGCGCGTTGTGTACGAAACAAGGCGGAAACGTGGGCCAATGCTGCCCACAAGTATGCCCATCACGATGGGACCGCCTGCCAATCCCATGCGAACGGGGGCGCTCATGCCGGGCAACATGATGGGGATAGTGCCGAGCGCAAGACCCAAAAGCATGCCCAGGAAGATGGCACCGAGGTTGGGCTCGTTAAGCGTTTGTACGGCGTTGCCAAGATAATGCTCCACGTTTTCAAGCGCATCGTGTTCGCCAACCACCGTAACGCGGTCGCCATATTGCAAGCGCAGGTCGTTTGTGCCGAGAAGTTTGGTGTCGCCACGCGTAACACGACTGACGTTCACCCCATAGGTGTTGCGCAGTTGCAGCGAACCAAGCTTTTTACCATTGAGCATCGGACGGGTGATAACCACCACCTTCGACTCCACTTTCTTGTCGATGTGGTTCCAGTCTATCTTGTCTTTGTTCCAATCCTTGTCCACTTTCTTCCCCAACAACAGCTCCATTCCGCCCACTTCATCGTCAGTTGTAACCACAAGAACGTTGTCTCCTAGTTTCAGTTTTGTGGTAGAAACGGGCACGATAACCTGCTCGTTGCGCCATATTCGCGATACGATAAAGCGGATATGTGCCATTTGTGAAATCTCGGCCAGCGTCTTTCCGTCGATGGCTTGGTTCACAATTTCGTACTGTGCCACGTAAGTATGGTCTTCGTCTTGTGGCGAACGGGGCACCAAGTCGTCGGGTTTTACAAAGAATTTACGGAGGAATATCATGGCGAAGATAACGCCTAGAACACCCAAAGGATAGGCCACGGCACAGCCAAGTGCTGCACTACGCGTGGAGAAACCGAAGTTTTCGAGTGCTTGTTGGGCGGCTCCAAGGGCTGGCGTGTTGGTAACAGCACCCGAAAGTATGCCCACCATCGTTTGCATTGGCACGTTGGTTACTTCCGAAAGCACCAGTGCGAGGATGGTTCCCACGGCAATGACGGCAAATCCCCACAGGTTGAGCGAGATGCCTTCTTTGCGTAACGACCCGAAGAAGTTGGGACCAACGTGCAATCCCAGCGTGTAAACGAAGAGCACCAAACCAAAGGCCTCGGCATATTGTAGCACGGTGGGGTCGATGTCTAACCCCCAATGGCCTGCAATGATGCCGATAAAGAAGACGAAGGCCACGCCAAGCGAAATGCCCTTGACGTGTATCTTACCCAGAATTAGGCCTACATAGCATATCAGCGACAGTACAACTACGGTCTGAATGGCCGAATGCACGGTGAATAGGCCGTTAATCCAATCCATGCTTATATTTATTTTGATATTCCTTGCAAAGGTAGTGCAAAGGTGGTGAATGGCAAAATGTTGGGAGAAATAAAATACAGGCTCGTCTCCAATCCCTCTTCAAAGGCGAGAATGGGGTGATACATGTTGTGCATGCCATTTTGAAAACCGCTCGTCAATGGCCGATTACTTCTGCGTTTTCATGATGCTGTCCCCATTGCCCGTGAGCAGTATGCCCTGCAACCGCTCGCGCTGACGATTGTAAACGTACATGTTTTCGGGGGAGTTGCCCACAGACTATGAAATTAGGAAGTTGTCAAAAGGGTAGTAGACGTACAGGTTTTCGGTGTCGTTGCCCACTCGCGCGTGTTTGCGACATAATTGGTTTTGTCTAGTTTTTAGTAGGAGTTTTAACATTAAGAGTGCCATTTTTATCCACCAATCGCTCACCTTGCCGCAAAAAATCGATTCTCGCGAAGGTTTGTTTTGATGCGAAGAGGGGTTGGTCTGTGGATATGATAAAATGAATATTTATGTTTAAAAACCGCCATTTGTACCACAATTGGGGCTATTTGCGGCTAAATGTACTGCAATTTGCTACAAAACGCAGTGCAATATGCCGCTAAACGCAGTGCAATATGCCGCTAAACGCAGTGCGTTTTGGTGCTAAATGCAAGGTAAAAGGGTGCAAAATGCAGTACAAATTGCAGTTAAATGCAAGGCAATACGCATAAACATTCAACGGAATAGTATAAATAAAGCCCCTTCCAACCATGAAAAACATGGCTAAAATGGGCAAAATAGTCGTTAAAAAGTGGGATTTTAGTGCCTAAAAGGGCTTTGTTGGGCGCAAAAAATAATGGGTTGGCAACCATTCTAGAAAGCCTAAATGGTGCAAAACGCAGGCTTTGTTCTTAAAAACAGACGAAACGGGAGGCGAAAAAATCTAGGAATAGGGGCAATTTACCTACTTTACGAGCTATATTTTTGCTAGAACGGAGCGAAAATTAGTGTGTGTTTGTAAAATAAAAGATAGGAATTTAAGATTTTGAGTTGATGAGTTTTTAGGCCTTTGAGTTGATGAGTTGGTGATTTTTTGAGTTCGTTGGTTAATGAGTTGGTAAGTTCGGGAGTAGATGAGTTTCTGAGTCGGTTGGTTTCTGAGTTGGTGAGTTTCCGTGTTACTAAGTCCTTGAGTTGATGAGTTGGTGTGTTTTTAGGTCTTTGAGTTGGTGAGTTGATGAGTTGAAGAGTTGAAAAGTTCTTGAGTTCAAGAGTTTTTAAGTTGGAGAGTTTTTTAGTTGGTAATGTCTTGAGTTGTTGTTTTTTTAGTTGGTTAGTTTGTTTGTTGATGAGTTTTTAAGTCTTTGAGTTAATATCCTGGTGAGTTCGCGGGTTTGTGGGTTGGTGGGTTTGTAAGTTGATGTATTTGGGATTTGTTGGGCTTTCGTGAGATTATAGGCCAGTGAGTTGACTTGTCTTACACCCCTCTCCATTCATAGAAACATTAAGAGTTATGGCGATTTTGCCGTAAAGTTTTAACTCCTTCGTTTCATAACCCCTTATCCCCTTAGCATATTAGTTCTCTCTCCGCTTGGAGAGGGGTAGGGGTTGAGGCTGTTTCCCTCACCTAAACGCCTCTTCCGTCAATATGCTTTCAAGTTCTTCTGCCGATAGGCGCAGGCGGAACTTTCCGCCAATGGCTACGGATATGTTGCCCGTTTCTTCGGAGACGATGACGGCCATTGCGTCGCTACTCTGACTAATGCCCATAGCAGCGCGGTGGCGAAGACCCAACGAGCGGGGAATGTCTTGGTTGTGCGATACGGGCAGGATGCAACCCGCGGCCTTAATGCGCTTTTTTGAGATAACCATTGCACCATCGTGAAGTGGGGAGTTTTTGAAGAAGATGTTCTCGATAAGCCTTTGGTTGATGCGGGCATCGATAAGATCGCCCGTATCAACGATGTCGTCTAGCGGCTCGCCGCGCTCGATAACGATGAGTGCGCCCACCTTTCCGCGCGCCATCGACATGCAGGCCATGACGATGGGGATGATGGTTTCCTTATCTTCTTTGGCGTTGTTGTCGTTCTTGTAGAAGTATTTCATCACGCCGCGCATGCGCTGATGCGCCCCTAGGGAATAGAGAAACTTGCGTATGTCTTCTTGAAAGAGAATGATGAGGGTTATCACACCCACGCTAACCAGCTTGTCGAGAATGCCGCCAAGCAGGCGCATCTCGAACACTTGGCTCACCAACAACCATATCAGCACAAAGAACATGATGCCGATGAAGATGTTGAGCGAGCGCGACTCTTTCATCAGTCGGTAGAGATAATAGAGCATCAGTGCCACTAGCACGATGTCGATGATGTCTTTTATTCCGAAATCGAAGAACATATTGGCTTGTTATGTAAGGCCGAAGGCTGGCAATGAGCGCGTTCCGGCAGGTGGTGAATGGGTTTTATGGCGTTGTTGCCGACATCGTTCGGTTGAAGAGTGTTATCACTTCTACCGCCTCTTTCACATCGTGCACGCGCAGGATGTTTGCCCCTTTCATCAGGGCGATGGTGTGTAGCACGGTGGTTCCGTTAAGGGCAGTGTCGGCATCGCCGCCCACTGTTTTGTATATCATCGACTTTCTAGAAACGCCAACCAGCGTGGGAAGGTCGAGCACTTGCATCTTCTCCATTTCGTTAAGCAGCAGGTAATTGTCTTCTACCGTCTTTCCGAAGCCGAACCCTGGGTCTAATATGATGTCCTTAACGCCCAAAGTGCGCAGCTGCGACACCTTTCGGGCAAACCCAAGCAGCACATCGCGCAACGTGGGTTGCACAGACATCAGTATGTAAGGCACGCCCAAGCGGGCCACGGTGTGGAAAATCTGCGGCAGTTCGCCTGGTTCTGGTTCCAGCGGAACGTTGGCAACGCCCGTTAGTCCGCCGTCGGAAACATCGTTGATGATGTCTACCCCAAATTCTTCTACGCACATTTGCGCCACTTCGGGGCGGAAGGTGTCTACCGAGACGATGGCCTCTGGCTGTTCTCTGCGTACCACGGCGAGTGTTTTGCGCAAGCGTTTCATTTCTTCGTCTTGGCTAACTTGCTCGGCTCCTGGTCGGGTTGAGAATGCCCCCACGTCTATCATCGTACCGCCTTGTTCGACGATTTGGTTGGTTCGTAGGGCAATTTGTTTCTCCGTTCGTGCACGACTGCCGGCGTAAAACGAGTCGGGTGTGGCATTGAGAATGCCCATCACGCGTGGTGTTGAGAGGTCGAAAAGTTTCTGTTTAACTGTGATTGAGAACGACATTTGTTAAGGGTTTATGCTTGTTTGCGGCGTGTTGGGCAAGGTGTATGCCCGTGGCGTGGATGCCGTTGGGAGCGATTTGCCGAACTTGCCAAACGTGTTTCCAAGCCTCCTACCCATTGGGCGAAGGCCTGAAAACACGTGGTTATGCGGTTTGCGGTGCGGAGTGGGGCGCGCGTTCGTTAGTTCAACCTGTGCGCGATGTTGCCTTCCTTGCCGCATTTGCGGAGTATATTCGTTGGTTTTGAGGGCTTATTTGGCCTTGCCGAACAGCTCGTCGAGCATCGTATAGAAGGCGGGGTCTTCGCCAACGATGGTCTTAACGATCTTACCGTCGGGCCCTACGAGGATTTTAGTGGGAAATCCTTGGATGGCATAATCGCCCAACAACTTGCTTTCGCGTGGATTGTACACGTTCAGCCAAGGCAGCTCGTGCTTTTTAACGGCAGCTTTCCACTTCTCGGGCGTGTCGTTGCAGTCGATGCCCAGTATCTCGAACTTGCCTTTGTACTTCTGGTAATACTCTTTCATCTTTGGGAAACCCTTGATGCAATAGCCGCACCACGAGCCCCAGAAGTCGAGAACAACGTACTTACCTTTAAGGCTCGACATTTTGAAAGGCTTGCCGTTGAGGTTGTTCAGCGTGAAGTCGGGAGCAACAACGCCTGCGGCTTGTACCCTAGCGGCTTTGTCCTCTTCTTCTTTTTGTTTCTTCACCCTATTGATGCTGGCCATGTAGAAGTCTTTCATTCGGCCTTCCCTAACAGCAGGCGACATCATGCTGGCAGCCTCTTCCATTTCTTCCAGTTTAGCCAGACTGGCTACGATGATGGCGTTTGCCTCGTAGTCGGGGTGCGCTTTGATGAAGTCTTTGTACGCCACGCCGGCTTTAGCTTGCAATGCAGGCGCTTTTTCCTGATACTCTTTCATCAGGTCTTCTTGCTTTTCGCCCTTCTCCATACGTTCGTTAAGCGACTTAATGAGCGCATCCAACTCCGAGTTTGAGTTTTCAAGAGCGTTTTTCATCTCGGCGAACTCCTTGTAGAACTTAGAGCCCTCGTAAGTATATTTGCCGTCTGCATCGCCGTTTAGCACAAGTGTTTCTCCCGGAACGCCCACAAAAGTAAGGTATTGGCGCGATTGTCCCCTAACGGCATCGGGCGTTGCCACGGTCAAATCGGATACTTTTGCGAGTTTAACGGTAAAGTCGAACGCGCCGTTTTTCATCACGGAAGTGTCGCGTGGGGTGGGGTTCTGGCCCGGTTCGGCTACAAAAAGGATAATCGTGTCGCCGAAATTTTTCAGCGTACCCTTCACTTTCAGCACGCCTTCCGCAGGGGTAGCTGCGTTGGCAGTGAGCATGGCGGCCGTTGTTAAGACGGTAATTAGTATTCTTTTCATTGTTTTAAGTATGTGTATTTGGTGTCAATTTATTACGCAAAAATACATTAAGAAAATGGTTTTTCACCGCATTTTACATTTTTTATCTCATAAAATAGGTGTTTTTAAGATGGTGGGGCGTACTTAGTGGGTGATTTTTAGCACTTATCATCCGTTAAATTATATCTTAAACGGATGAAATATTCAACGAAATGGCTAACTTTGCACATTATTATAATAATATAAACGAACAGAAATGATTAATTCGCAAGAAATCAAGATTGGCACATGCATCCGTCTTGACAACCAAATTTTCACTTGTATCGACTTTCAACACGTTAAACCCGGTAAGGGAAACACCGTGATGCGTACCAAGTTGAAGAACGTTACCACGGGTCGTGTGCTCGACCGTACGTTCCAGGTGGGCTTCAAATTGGAAGACGTTCGCATTGAGCGTCGCCCCTACCAGTATCTTTATCAGGATGGTGGCGAATATATCTTCATGAACCAAGAAACCTTCGAGCAAGCCCCCATAGCCAAAGAGGCCATCACTGGTGTTGAGTTTATGAAGGAGAACGACGTGGTGGAAGTGGTTACAGATACCACCGACGGCACCGTGTTGTTTGCCGAAATGCCCGTGAAGACGGTGCTACGCATCACCCATAGCGAACCCGGCATCAAGGGCGATACCGCTACCAACGCCACAAAACCTGCCACTTTGGAAACGGGTGTGGTTGTACGCGTGCCCCTCTTCATCAACGAAGGCGAACTGATTCAGGTTGACACGCGCGACGGGTCGTACCTGCAAAGAGTGAAAGAATAAGACAATAAGGCCCCGATGCTCACCTCCAACATGGCGTTGGAGGTGGGTTTGGCCTTTTTCGCCACACTGCTACGAAAGCCACAAACCTACTTCGCACCACGCCTAAAACATGCCGCCAAATGAAATACTCGTTTATCGTACCCGTTTTTAACCGTCCTGATGAGGTGGACGAACTGCTGGAAAGCCTTACCCGACAAACCATAACCGACTTTGAAGTGATTGTGGTTGAGGACGGGTCGGCCGTTCCTTGCCACGATGTATGCGAGAAATACCGCGGCTTGCTCAACCTACATTATTATTATAAGGAGAACTCTGGCCCAGGACAGAGCCGCAACTACGGCGTTGAAAGGGCCAAAGGCGACTATGTGTTGATACTAGACAGCGACGTGGTAGTGCCGTCTGGCTACCTGCAAGCCGTGGAAGACGAGCTGAACGCCAACGATGCCGATGCCTTTGGCGGCCCTGATGCTGCCCATCCGTCGTTTACGCCCAAGCAAAAAGCCATTTCTTACTCGATGACTGCTTTCTTAACGACGGGCGGAATACGCGGCGGAAAGAAGAAGATGGACAAGTTTTACCCGCGTTCGTTCAACATGGGCGTGCGGCGCAGTGCGTATTTGCAGCTTGGAGGGTTCTCGAAGATGCGCTTTGGCGAAGACATCGACTTCTCGATACGTATATTTAAGGCGCAACTTCGTTGTCGTTTGTTTCCCGAAGCGTGGGTGTGGCACAAGCGGCGTACGGATTTTCGCAAGTTCTTCCGTCAGGTTTACAACAGCGGCATCGCCCGAATTAACCTCTATAAGAAATATCCCGAATCACTAAAACTGGTGCATCTGTTGCCTATGGTGTTCACCTTAGGGGTTATTTTGCTTGCTGGCGTGGCCTTGGCAGGCGTTGTTTCATGGCTGTTAGGCTGTGTGGTGTTGGGCCAATGGCTCGTTATTGCCGGTGTTTCGCCCCTATTGGTTTACTCGTTGGCCCTTTTCGTGCATGCACTCACCATGTTTGGCAGCCTGCATATCGCCTTGCTTAGCGTGGCGGCAGCCTTTACTCAGCTGCTGGGCTATGGGTTTGGGTTCTTGCAAGCATGGTGGCGACGCTGTGTTAAGGGCAAAGATGAGTTCAGTGCCTTTGAGAAAACGTTTTATAAGTAAGTAGTAAGTTGTAAAGGGAGTAAAGTAGTAAGCGAGGATGAGCAGTTAAGCAAGATTGCCTAGATACCATAAATACAACTAGGTGGCCTAGATTACTTAGAACAGCTAGAAAGGCTAGAACAACTAGATTGCCCAGAAGCCCTAGGATAACTAGATTGCCTAGAACAACCAAGCATCCAAGTTAATGGGCGTTAGCCATCTTTTCACCTTTTCACCCTTTCACCTTTTCACCTTTAAAAGTCTTAATCATGAAAATCATTGATTTGGCGGAAGAAGACCGTCCGCGAGAGAAAATGGCGCGCATTGGCGCCGAAAACCTAACCAATTCCGAACTTTTGGCCATCCTTATTGGGTCGGGTTCGGTGAACGAATCTGCTGTTGATTTGATGAAACGCATGCTCAACGACTGTGGCAACAGCCTAAAACGCCTTGGCCGACTTTCGTTTAACGAGCTGATGAACTATCGTGGGATTGGCGAGGCCAAGGCCGTTACCATCATGGCGGCATGCGAATTGGGCAAGCGTAGACAGCAAGAGCAGGCCGAAGAGCGGCAAGACCTTGGTTCGGCAACGGCTATCTACAACTTTATGCACGCCCGAATGCAAGACCTCGACGTGGAAGAGGCGTGGGCTTTGCTGATGAATCAGAACTACAAATTGATTAAAGCTTTTCGTATTTCGCATGGCGGAATCAGCGAAACGGCTGTTGATGTGCGTGTTATTATGCGCGAGGCCCTGCTTAACAACACCACCATACTGGCGCTTTGTCATAATCATCCCAGCAACAACACATCGCCTAGCACGGCCGACGACCGACTTACACAAACCGTAAAGAAGGCTTGCGAAACGATGCGCATCCATTTTCTAGACCACATCATCATTACCGATGGGCGTTATTACAGCTATCACGAGGAAGGAAGGCTTGTGTAAAGGCTTTTAAAGGTGAAAGGGTGAAAGAGTGAAAATACTTTTAAAGGTGAAAAGGTGAAAGGGTGAAAGGGTGAAAAGATGGCTAACGCCTATTAACTTGGATGCTTGGTTGTTCTAGGCAATCTAGTTATCCTAGGGCTTCTAGGCAATCTAGTTGTTCTAGACTTTCTAGTTATCCTAGAGTTTCTAGGCAATCTAGTTATTCTAGGTAATCTAGTTTTCCTAGTGCTTCTAGGTAATCTAGTTTTATAGGGCATCTAGGCATTCTAGCTTAACGATGCATCCTTCCTTACTCCTTGCTACTTCCTCCTTACTACCTTTACCACCTCCCTCCTTAACCTTACGGCTGCGACTCGCCTTCCACATACTGTTCCATGAACATGTGTTCTCCATCGAACACGGCATAAGTGAATTGCCAAATCCAATCGCCCAATATCATCATGCGCGTTTTCTTCGACAGCATCAAGTCGAGTTCTATGTGGCGGTGGCCATAGAGAAAGAAGTCGATGTTGTTATGGTCCTTCATATAAGCCTTAGTGTACAGCACAAGATACTCCTTATCTTCGCCCATGTAAGGCGGTTCTTTGCCCTCAATACGTTTCATACGGCTATGCTTGGCCCAATTAAGCCCCAAAGCCATGCCCCAACGGGGGTGCAAAGCGTTGAAAAGCACTTGGCAGAAGCGGTTGTGAAACACCTTTCGCAACAACTTAAACGAGTTGTTGGGGTCGCCCAACCCATCGCCGTGCGCCAAGTAGAACACCTTTCCGTATATCTCCGTTGTAAGAGGTTTCTTATGTACAATCAGTCCGCACTCCTCTTCCAGATAGCCGTACGTCCAAAGGTCGTGGTTTCCCACAAAGAAATGCACCTCAACGCCCATGTCCGTCAGTTCTGACAGCTTGCCTAAAAAACGTGTATAGCCCTTGGGCACCACCATCTTGTACTCGTTCCAAAAGTCGAAGAGGTCGCCAAGCAAATAAATAGCCTCGGCTTTGTGCTTGATGCTGTCCAAGAAACGCACAATTCTCCGCTCGTGCATGCGGCCATGTTCGATGGCCAACGAGCCGAGATGCGCGTCTGAAAGAAAATAAACATTCTTCATAACCAAGGGTTTTAGTGGCCTTTGCTTATTCAAATCCCAGTTCCACGCGGGCCTCGTAGCTCATCATGCTTTGGTCCCAAGCGGGTTCGAACACCAATTCGATGTTCGCAGAGGTAACCCCTTCGATGCTTTCCACCTTTGTGCGCACGTCTTCGAGAATGAAATCGGCCGCCGGACAGGCTGGTGCAGTGAAGGTCATGTCAAGGTCTAGCGTGCCGTCTTCGTGCAAGTCAACCTTGTAAATCAATCCTAAGTCGTATATGTTAACGGGAATTTCGGGGTCGTAAACCGTTTTCAGCACATCAATAATCCGTTCTTCTATCTTCAATTTTTCTTCTTGTGTCATAGCTATATCCTTTATTGTTCTACCAACAAAGTTAATGAAAAATATCGAACGGCGATGAATGCGAGGCGAAAAAATGGTATAATCCTGCAACAGTCGACATGGAAAGGCACACAACCTTTGAAAAACTCAGTGCTTAAACTCGAAATAATCGAGCCGCATTTTATCGCTGACACGGCACGGAGGCTGGATTGTTTAAAGTCGCTTTTCGAACTTTTAAAGCTTAGAGATACATGCCGTAGGCGAGAAAACATTGCCTACGGTGCTAGCGTATCCTGTGGGGATAAGGCTGAGTTTAAGACGATGGGGCGTGTTTTGCATTCTTTATTCCATGCGCAAAGTAAGTCTGCCCGCCTCGTGGTAGCTATAATAGCTGCCATCGGTAACGATGATGTGGTCTAAGAAGTGAATGCGCATGGTTTCGCAAGCGTTCTTTACGGTTTGGGTTAGTCGGTCGTCGGCTGCGCTAGGCGAAGCGTTGTTGCTGGGATGGTTATGACAAAGGGCCAGAATGGTGGTATTGTTGAGCAGCGCTTCGCGCATGATTACGCGTACGTCGACGGCCGTTTCGCTGATGCCACCATGCGAAACGCGAAAGGCCTTTATCAACTTGTAGTTCTGATTCATCAGCAAAGCCCACGCCTCTTCCACGTCGAGGTCTTGCATTCGGGCGTGCATAAAGTTGTAGATGGCCGTTGCCGAACCTAGGTCTTGTCGCTCTTCGGCTTGTTCTTGCTGCCTACGTTTGCCCAATTCGCATGCTGCCATGATGGTAATGGCCTTGGCTTCTCCTATTCCGCGATAAGCCATCAGCTCGTTAAACGAGCGTCGGCCAAGACTTTTAAGACTGTTGCCGCAGTCGTTAAGCATGCGTTTCATCAAGTCGACGGCTGTTTCGTTTACCGAACCCGACCCAATAAGGATGGCCAAGAGTTCGGCGTTGGTGAGGTTTTCGGCGCCAATGCGCGCCATCTTTTCTCGTGGACGGTCTTCTTCCGCCCAATCAATGATTTTCATGGTCAAAGTGTTTAAAAGTGAAAAGGTGAAAGGGTGAAAAGGTGAAAGAATGGCTAATGCCGATTAAAGGTGAAAGGGTGAAAAGGGGAAGGGGTGAAAAGATGGCTCCGCCAATTAACTTGAATGCTTAGTGGTATTAGGTAACTGGTTATTTTAGGTAATCCATGTTTTCTAAACTAAATAGGCTTTCTAAATTAACCAGGTTTTCTTGCTTAACCGCTCAGACCCTTACTGTTTCCTACTTTACTCCTTATTACCTCCTACTTACCACCCTACTACTTCCTACTTACTCCTTACTACTCACCCACTTACTCCTTACTACTCCCCTACTTACTCCTTACTACTCCCCTACTTACTCCTTACTTATAAAAAGTTTTCTCAAAGGCGCTAAACTCATCTTTACCTTTTACGCAACGTCGCCACCATGCTTGAAGGAATCCGAAGCCATAACCCATCAGTTGGGTAAAGGCTGCAGCCACGCTAAGCAAGGCGATATGCAAACTACCAAACATAGTGAGCGCATGCACGAAGAGAGCTAGCGAGTAGAGCAACAAGGGCGCAACACCTGCTATAACAAGGCAT
>ERZ772827.261-NODE-261-length-29892-cov-7.889634_pt1 | contig 29892 bp, 23 predicted proteins | sample MGYA00580850_ERZ772827 | MGnify/ENA primary metagenome ERZ772827 (study PRJEB29015, sample SAMEA2737950) | human oral metagenome | biome: human oral; feature: human-associated habitat; material: dental | place: China | collected 2145 ... | reverse complement strand
CCCCGTGCAGCCGCTCGCACAGGGCGGGGGAGAGGATCTGCATGTAGCGGGCCAGGACCACCAGCTCGACGCCGAGGCCGTCCACCAGCCCCAGCAGCTCGGCCTCAGCCGCCTCCCTCGTGTCCCGCGTGACGGGCACGTAGGTGAAGGGCGCCCCGTAGAACTCCGCGACGTCCCGCAGGTCCTCGTGGTTGCCCACCACGCCCACCACGTCAATCGGCAGCCCCTGGCTACGGGCCCGGAACAGCAGGTCGGTCAGGCAGTGCCCCTCCCTGCTCACCATGACCAGGGTGCGCAGGGGGCGGCCGACCTCGTCCAGGCTCCAGGTCATCTGGTAGGCCCCGGCGAGCTCGGCGAGGTCCTTCTCCAGCTCTGCGCGAGGCACGGTGGTCAGGACCTGGACGCGCATAAAGAACAGGCCGGAGTCCTCGTCGCCGAACTGCTTGGACTCGGTAATGTTCCCGCCACGGCGGGCCAGGGCCCCGGAGACGGCGTGGACGATGCCGGGCCGGTCAGGGCAGGACAGTGACAGGACCAGGTGGCAGGCGGGGTCAGACATGGCCCTAAGCCTATCCGTCCCGCCGACGTCGGTCAGTCGCCCTCCGGCCCCGCGGGCTGGGCCGCAGACGAGGCCCTCTGCCTGGGGTCGGCGGCGGTCGCCCTCGGCCCCGCGGGCTGGGCCCTGGGGGAGGCGGGCCTGACCGTGCACGCGGCAGTCGCCCTCGGGCCCCGGGGCGCAGGCCCGACGCTGCCGTCCTCCTGGTCGCGGAGCGTGAGCCGGCCGCCGTCGGGCGCCCCGTGACACGCGATACCCTGTGCCCCCGCCCCTGAGGCTAGGATGGCCCTGCCGGCGCGACTGGCGAGGGTGGTCCACCACCGGGGAGCGGCGGCAGCGGGGGCGCCTGGCCGTGCCCGTGCACCGGGGTACCTGGCCGCCCGCCTGGGCCGAGGCCCGCCGCGAGTCACCAAGGAGAACCATGACCGCTTCCGGCAACAGTCCTGTCAACAACCAGCCCCTGGCCGAGCTCGACCCCGAGATCGCCGAGGTCCTCACCGGCGAGCTCACCCGCCAGCGCGAGACCCTGGAGATGATCGCCTCGGAGAACTTCGTGCCCCGCGCGGTCCTGGAGTGCCAGGGCTCGGTCCTGACCAACAAGTACGCCGAGGGCTACCCCGGGCGGCGCTACTACGGCGGCTGCGAGGTGGTGGACGTGGCCGAGAACCTGGCGATCGAGCGCGCCAAGGCCGTTTTCGACGCCGAGTACGTCAACGTCCAGCCCCACTCCGGGGCCCAGGCCAACGCCGCCGTCCTCCACGCCCTGGCCACCCCCGGCGACACCCTCCTGGGCCTGTCCCTGGCCCACGGCGGCCACCTCACCCACGGCATGAGGATCAACTTCTCCGGCAAGAACTACCACGCCACCGCCTACGGCGTGGACGAGACCAGCATGCGCATTGAGATGGACCAGGTGCGCCAGGCCGCCCTGCGCGAGCGCCCCACCGTGCTCATCGCCGGGTGGTCCGCCTACCCCCGCCACCTGGACTTCGCCGCCTTCCGCTCCATCGCCGACGAGGTCGGCGCCGCCCTGTGGGTGGACATGGCCCACTTCGCCGGGCTCGTCGCCGCCGGCCTGCACCCCAACCCCGTCCCGCACGCCGACGTCGTGTCCACCACCGTCCACAAGACGCTCGGCGGCCCCCGCTCCGGCATGCTCCTGTCCAGCCGCGCCGAGCAGTGGGGCAAGAAGCTCAACTCCGCCGTCTTCCCCGGCCAGCAGGGCGGCCCCCTCATGCACGTCATCGCCGCCAAGGCCGTGGCCATGAGGATCGCCGGCACCCAGGAGTTCCGCGAGCGCCAGGAGCGCACCGTGCGCGGCGCCCGCCTCCTTGCCGAGCGCCTGGGGGCCGACGACGTGCGCACCGCCGGGATCCGGCTGGTCACCGGCGGCACCGACGTCCACCTGGTGCTCGTGGACCTGCGCGAGGCCCCCCTGGACGGCCAGCAGGCCGAGGACCTGCTCCACGCCGCCGGCATTACCGTCAACCGCAACGCCGTCCCCTTCGACCCCCGCCCCCCGCGCGTGACCTCCGGGCTGCGCATCGGTACGCCGGCGCTGGCCACCCGCGGCTTCGGGGAGGCCGAGTTCACCGAGGTCGCCGACATTATCGCCACCACCCTGGTGGCCGGTGCCGCCGGGAGGGCCGACGAGGATGTCCTGGCCGGCCTGCGCGGGCGGGTCAGGGCGCTCACCGACGCCTTCCCCCTCTACCCGGGACTGGTCCAGTGAGGGCCCCCTGGGCCGGTCCGGCCCGGGTCCTGGACGGGGCGGCCACCGCCGCCGCCCTCAAGGCCGAGCTGCGCACCCGCGTGGAGGCGCTGCGCGAGCGTGGTCTCACCCCGGGCCTGGGCACGGTCCTGGTGGGCCAGGACCCCGGCAGCCTGAAGTACGTGGCCGGCAAGCACGCCGACTGCGCCGAGGTGGGCATTGCCTCCATCCGTACCGACCTGCCCGCCACCGCCACCCAGGCCCAGGTGGAGGCCGCCGTCGACCGTCTCAACGCCGATGACGCCTGCACCGGCTACATTGTCCAGCTGCCCCTGCCCGCGGGGATCGACACCAACGCCGTCCTGGAGCGCGTCGACCCGGCCAAGGACGCCGACGGGCTGCACCCCACCAACCTGGGACGCCTGGTGCTGCGGTCCTCCGGCCCCATGACCTCGCCCCTGCCGTGCACGCCCCGGGCCTGCATCGAGCTCATGACCCGCCACGGCATCGACCTGGCGGGGGCGGACGTGTGCGTCGTGGGGCGCGGGATCACCGTGGGCCGCTCCATCGGCCTGCTGCTGGGGCGCAAGGACGTCAACGCCACCGTGGACGTGTGCCACACCGGGACCCGGGACCTGGCCGCCCACGTGCGCCGGGCCGACGTCGTTATCGCGGCCGCCGGCAGGCCCGGTATTGTGACGGCGGACATGGCGGCGCCCGGTGCCGTGGTCCTGGACGTGGGCGTCTCGCGCGTCGTGGACCCGGCCACCGGCAGGGGCCGGATCGCCGGGGACGTGGCCGACGGCGTGGACGAGGTCGCGGCCTGGCTCTCCCCCAACCCGGGCGGGGTGGGGCCCATGACCCGGGCCCTGCTGCTGGCCAATGTGGTGGAGGCCGCCGAGCGCCGCCTGGCCGGCCGCGACCAGGGCGCCTGAGGCGGGTCCCTACGCGACGTGAGCCACCTGGGTGGGCTCGGAGGCGTCGGAGAGCAGGAAGGCGGGCTCTGCGCGCCTGCCCCCCCCGGGGCGGCCCACCGACCCGGGCGGCCCGGCTCCCCGGGACCGCTGGCGGGGCCGGCCCACCCGCGGCCCACGTCGCGCGGGGGCAGGATAGTGCTGACGCAACTTGGGCAGGCTCAGGATGCGCGGCTCACGTCGCGCGGGGGGCAGGAACTGGTCTCCCCGGGGGCTCGATTCCGCTCTGGGCGGGTGCTTGGATATGCCCATGACCCACATCCCCGGCTCAACCGGTCCCGGGCAGACGGCTGAGCAGCCCCTTGACCACCTCATTGCGGAGGCCGCGTCGGCACCCGATACCCGCAGACGGCGACGTCGTCCCAGGCCGCTGGTGGTCGTCCTGGTCATGGCGCTGCTCGCTGGCCTGGGAGCAGGCACGGGCTGGCTGGTAGGCAGGTTCCTGCCCCGGGGCAGCCTCCAGAACCCGCCCACCGTGGTCTCCATTGTCGACTTCTCCATGGTGGGGGACGGCGAGCAGATCGAGGCCACCGGTGACCCGGTGCTGCGCTCAGGGAGCACCTCGGTCATGCGTCTGCGCGACGGCGAGCGGGATCTGCTCAGCGCCGTGGACGTGGCGGGCTCGACCAGCTACCCCCGGTGGACCGCGCCCCTTCCCGCGAACGCGGGCCCGTGCGCGCTGGACGGGACGGTCGTGCGCTGCGGCGAGGGCTTTGCCCTGGACGTGGACAAGGGCCGCCCCCAAGCCTCTGGTGGTAACGCCTCCGCCCCGGCGTCCCCCGGAAGCGCCACACCGGCCCCGGCAGCATCCGGCAGCGCCACCCCGGCCCCGCGCAATGCGCCCTCCGCCCCAGCGGCCTCGGGAAGCGCCACTGCTCCGGTAGCCGCCAGCAGCTCCACCCCCGCTCCGACGGCCTCCGGCAGCGCCACCCCGGCCTCGGTAACCTCGGGAAGCGCCACCCTGTCGGAGGCGGCCAGCGACCAGATCCCCTACGCCCTGGGGGCCGACGGCTCGGTGACGGACCGGTCAGGCGCCGTCGTGAGCGGCCTGAGCCTGGGATCCCCCACCTGGGTGCTGCCGGCCCAGGCGCCGCGGAGCCTGGGAGCCGTGCCCCTGCCGGGGAAGCGTGACGTCTGGGTCGTGTGCGACGGCACCACCCTGGCCGCGCTCGAGGGCGCCGACGTGCTGTGGACGGTCACCCTGCCCGAGGGCACGGCGCAGGTCAGCGGGTTCACCGAGGGCGGCTCCCCGCACTGGCTGGTGGGTGACACCCTGGTGGTGGGCACACCCTCGGGCGTGGTGGCCCGGGACCTGGCCGACGGCAGTGAGTCCTGGAGGGTCGACGTCCCCTTAAGGTCGTGGACCTCCGACGACCAGTACCTCTACCTGTGGTCCCACAGCTCCCTGAGCGTTGCCGACCTGACCCGGCCCGTCGACGCCTCGGTCACCCAGGTCACTGCCGTCGCCCAGCACCAGGGGGACCCGGACCGGGCCCCGAGCGCCGAGGAGCTGAGGAACGCCACCCTGGAGGTCCCCGAGCGCTGCGGCCTGCGGGTCTCGCCCAGCCAGGCCTCCGAGCAGGGCCGGGAGCGGGTGACCTTCGTGGACGGCGAGGCCTCCGGCGGCTCCCAGCAGAACGCGAGGACGACCATGAAGGAGGTCGTCACCACGGTCTTCGAGGGTCGGCCTGCGGCGGTGGTCCGGGCCAACTGCTTCTACGGCGGCGCCTACGGGGACGACTTCATTATGGTCTACGACCCCGACCACAAGCTCGTGGCCGCCCTGGACCCCGTCCCCCACAAGCAGGAGCTCGGCGGCAGCATCTCCGACTTCACCATTACCTCCCTGAGCGTGTTCGGGGGGTCCCTCCACCTGTCCTGGAACAATATCGCCCTGTACGGGGACGAGGACTACCACGCCAGCCGCAAGTCCGGCAGCGCCGACGGCGACTTCGTCTGGGACGGACAGAGGTTCGTGGCCACCGACCTCGTCTTCCACACCGGGCAGGGCGACGTGCGCCTGCCCCGCCTGGAGGCGGTGCAGGACTTCGTGGACGCGGTGGTCGCCCATGACGACGCCAGGGCCGCGCAGTGGGCCGTACCGAGTCTCATGAGCGCCCTGGACCGCCACGCCCCCTACAGCGGCTTCACCGTCCGGGAGTCCTACTTCCCGAAGGGGTCCACGGTCGGGGAGTGCATCCTCCTGCCCGCCGTCGGGTCGCCCAACATGCTCGGCATGAGCACCGTGTACTTCGGCAACGGCCGCCAGGCCTGGATCCGTGCCGGTGACGCCTCCCAGATCGTCCAGGAGGGCCCCTACCGGTCCGGCGACATTATGTGCGGGCTGGACCGTTCGGCCGACCACTCCGACAGGTTCGGCACCTGGATTATGCTCCGTGGCAGGCCGGACGGCGGCGTGGAGGTCTACACCCCCGGACCCGGCAGCGACTGAGGCCCCGGGCCCGTTGGCGGGGCCCCTGCCAGCCTCCAGGCCGCATCCTGACCGCCCGGTTTCCCGGCCCCGCTGGCGGGGCCTACACCGTGTGGCCGGCGCACACTCAGGTCACCCCGGCCCCCGAGCCCGTCGGCGGGCCCGGTAGGGCCGGTGGTGGCTGAGGCTGCCGCTCCGGATCCTGGGACGTGCCGGCAGTAGGTTACGGTGGCGCCCATGGAACGACTTGCCGGAGCCCGTCAGCGCTACGACTGGGGCTCGACGACGGCCGTCTTCGACTTCCTGGGCCAGGAGCCGGACGGCCAGCCGTGGGCCGAGCTGTGGCTGGGCGCCCACCCCAACGGGCCCACCCACCTGGTGGACGCCTCGGGGCACGCCTCGCCCACCACCTTGGAGCAGCTCGTCGCCGCCGAGCCCCAGCGGCTCCTGGGTGCCGACGTGGTGCGTCGCTTCGGCCCCCAGCTGCCCTACCTGCTCAAGGTGATCGCCCCCGGCCAGGTGCTCTCCCTCCAGGTGCACCCCTCCCTGGAGCAGGCCGCCGAGGGCTACGCCCTGGAGAACGAGGCCGGGATAGCCCCCTCCCACCCTCTGCGCAACTACAAGGACCCCAACCACAAGCCCGAGATGGTCCTGGCCCTGGAGCACTTCGAGGCCGTGGCCGGGTTCCGGGCGCCACGGCGTGCCGCGGAGGTCCTGGCGGGCCTGGAGTCGCGCCTGGCACGGCGGATGCGCCGCTCCCTCGTCCTCAACCCCACCCGCTTCGGCATCCGCCAGGTCTTCTCCGACCTGGTCTCCGTCGGGTCGCGGCCCACCTGCCAGGAGGTCGACGACCTGGCCGCCGAGCTCGCGGGGCGCCTGGGGCGGGGGGAGTCCCCCTCCCGGCGGGTGGACGCCAACGCCGTCGCCATGGCCCGCACCTTCCCCGGCGACCCCGGGATCGCGGCGGCGCTCCTGCTCAACCCGGTCACCCTGCGGCCCGGTGAGGCGCTGTTCGTGCCCGCCGGCAGCGTGCACGCCTACATCTCCGGCCTGGGCGTGGAGATCATGGCCTCCTCGGACAATGTGCTGCGCGCGGGCCTGACCACCAAGCACGTCGACGTCCCGGCCATGCTGGCCTGCGTGGACTACGTGGCGGCCCCGCCGGTGCGCCCCGCCCCCGAGTACCTCTCCCACGCCACCCGGGCCTACTACGCCCCCGTGGACGACTTCGAGCTGCTGGTCACCGACGTGGTCCGGGCCGACGGGCGGGTGCAGGTCCCCGGCCGCGGGCCCCGCATCGTCCTGGGCCTGGCCGGGAGCGTGACGGTGACGACGCCGTCGGGTCAGGAGGTCCTGGCCCGCGGCCAGGCGGTGTTCGTGGGCGCCGACGAGCGCACCCTGGCCGTCGAGGGGCAGGGGACGGTGGTCCAGGCCGACGTGCCGTGAGCGCCGGCAGCCCGGCCTCCCGAGCCCCCGCCCGGGGATTAGCCTGCCTCCTGCCCGAGGCTCAGCCTGCCAGCTCCTGGCGGCGCGCTGCCGCCAGGACATTCTCACCGGCCTGGGACGACACCAGGACGGCGGCGCGCCGCTGCCGCCAGGCGCCCAGGACCATGGGCAGCGCCTGGTCCAGGGGGCCGGTGCGGGTGAGGGGGACCCGCTCCGGGCCCCCCGACGGCCCCTGCGCCAGGGCCGCGCGGTCCAGCCGGGTGACGGCCCGGGGCGGGGCGTCCCCGGAGCCGGGGCCGGCGTCGGGGCCGGGACCAGCAACAGGGCCGGGACCAGCGAGGGGGCCGGCGTCGGCCAGCACGGTCAGGGCGGGCGCCCGACCCTGCGCCGCTGCCGGCGGGCGATAGTCGGGGTAGGCCATGACGTCGGCGACACCGTCGAGCACCAGCGGCGGCAGCTCGCGCACCTCGCCCCCACCGCCGTCCCAGCGCAGGGCCAGCGGCGAGCTGGGCAGGAGCACCTGGAGCTCGGCCTGCGCCAGGTCGTCGGGGACGAGGGCGACTGACAGGCCCACCTCCACCACGCCGGCGTCCACCGCCCGGCTGACCGTCCCGGCCCGGCCCAGGACCACCTCGCGGCCCGCCCACCAGGCCCCGGCGCACCACAGGACGGTCCTCCAGTGGGTCGCGCCGCCCACGTGGACCGCGCTGCCGGGCCAGGTCTGCTCCTCCAGGAGCCCGGCCGCCTTGCACACCCACATGGCGGCCACGTGACCGGTCAGCTCCACGCGCTCCCCACCGGGCCCGTACCACACCAGCCAGGGTCGGTCCTTGTCCGCTTTGGACGGAATCTGTGAGGCGAGCAGGTCGGGTCCCATGGCCTGATTCAAGCACGACCGCGCCCCTGAACCCGGAGACGGAACCGCGTCGGCCTGCGGTTTTGTGACCATACTGTGACCTGCGCCAGGGTATGGTGGGGGCTGTTGAGCGGCCCGGGGACCACCCGGAGCCGCTGCGTGAGACGCCCCTCCTTGGCTTGACGAAACCGGTCGGCGCCCGTGTAATTCTCAGTAGTTCGTTGTCCTCAATACTGCGAAGGGACGCCATCGTGTGGAACATTCTCGGCGACGGTCCGCTCACCCGGCCTGAGCCCGCCGCCGACGCCGAGATCCTGGCGATCTTTGGTGAGGTCAGGGAGAGCGGCCCGCTGGCCTGGCAGGAGCGGGCCCTGTGCGCCCAGACCGACCCGGAGGCCTTCTTCCCGGAGAAGGGCGGTTCCACCCGTGAGGCCAAGCGCGTGTGCGCCGCCTGCGAGGTCCGTGAGGAGTGCCTGGCCTACGCCCTGGCCAACGACGAGCGCTTCGGCATCTGGGGGGGCCTGTCCGAGCGGGAGCGCCGCAAGCTCAAGCGCCGTGCGGTCTGAGCGCCCCGGAGTGGTGAGGCGGGCATGAGCTCAGGGCGCACGGGCGTCCTCGCCGTCCTGGTCACGGCGGGCAACACCCCCTACCTACGGCGTACCCTGGTCGCGCTGGCCCGCCAGGAGGTGCCGGCCAGCGCGGTCCTGGTGGTGGACGTCGCCTCCCGGCGCAACGGCCTGGGGGACGGTACCCCGGTGGAGGACGTGGTCGAGCTCTCCGGGATCGACGCGGTCAGCCGGGCGCGCATCCTCCACGTCAGCGAGGCCTTCTCCTTCGGTGACGCCGTGCGTCGCGGCCTGCTCGCCCTCCAGGAGGACGGGCGCCTGCCAGCGCCCTCCCACCCCTACCTCTGGCTGCTCCACGACGACTCCGCCCCCGCCCCCGGGTGCCTGGCCAGTCTGCTCAACGCCGTGACCTCCGCCCGCTCGGTGGCCCTGGCCGGGCCCAAGCAGGTGGACTGGGACAACCCCGAGCAGCTGCTCGAGGTGGGGCTGCGCACCACCGCCTCGGCGCGGCGGGCCAACGACATCGTCCCGGGGGAGATCGACCAGGGCCAGCACGACGGCCGCTCCGACGTCCTGGCGGTAGGCACTGCCGGGGCGCTCGTCGACCGCGCGGTGTTCGACGAGATAGGCGGCATATCACCGGCCTTCGGTGCTTTCGGTGACGGCCTGGAGCTGTCCCGTGCCGTCCGTCTGGCCGGGCACCGGGTGGTCGTGGTCCCCGACGCCGTGGTCGCCCACCGCCGGGCCGCCTTCCTGGGGCGGCGGGGCGTGCGCCACGGCCTGCGCAGGGACCCGCAGGACACCGAGGGGCTCTCCTGGCAGGAGGCGACGGCGCGCAGCTACCGTGCCCGCCGCACCGCCCAGCTGCGCGCCTGGGCCACCTTCTCCTCCCGCCCGGTGTGGCTGCTGCTGTCCTGGTTCCTCCTCCTGGCCTGCCTGCGGGCCCCCTGGCGCCTGCTGACCAACTCCGTGGTCCGCGCCAGCGACGAGATGGGCGCGGCCCTGGCCGTGGCCTCCCGCCCCGGCCTGATCCGCCGGGGTCGACGCCGTCTGGCCGCCCACGCCACCGTCCCCCGCTCCGTGCTGACCCGCCTGTACGTGGACAGCGCCGAGATCCGGGCCCTGCGCCGTGACCTGGTGCGTCAGGAGCGGGAGCGGGCCGCCCGCGAGGAGGCCCCCAGCGAGCTCGAGCTCCACGAGCTGCGGGCCCTGGCCCGCCGATGCCGCTACGTGCTGACGGCGGTCCTGCTTCTCACGGCGGGGGCCGGGCTGCTCGCCCTGGGGGGGACCCTGGCCAGCCGGGGTCTGACCGGGGGCGCCCTGCCCAGCCTGGACACCGCTCCCGGCCGTCTGTGGGAGGCGGCCTGGAGCACCTGGGCGGCCTCCGGGGACGGCTACGACTCCCCCCTGAGCCCCTTCCTGGCGGTCCTGGCCCTGCCGGTGGCCCTGGGACGGGTCGTGGGCCTGGACGGGCCCCTCATGCTCCACGCCCTGGTCCTGGTGGCGGTGCCGCTGGGGGCCCTGGGCGCCTGGGCCGCGGCCGGGACCGTGACCCGGCGGACCCACCTGAGGGCCTGGGTGGCCCTGACCTGGGCCCTGGCCCCGGCCGGGCTGCTGGCCCTGGGGCAGGGGCGCCTGGGTCCTCTCCTGGTCCACATCCTCCTGCCCTGGGCCCTGACGGCCCTCATGCGGGGCCTGGGGACGGACCGGCGCGACGTGGTCCTCTCCGGGATGGTCGGCGCCCACCACCTGACCGACAGCGAGCGCGCCGAGCTCGACCGACTCTCCCCCCCGGCCGACCTCCCCCGACAGGGGGCGGCCGGTGCCCGGGGAGCTGACGCCGACGGCCTCAGGGGCACCGAGTCCGACGTCGAGGCTGGCGACGTCGAGCCCGACGTCGAGGATGGCGACGGTGCCGAGGAGGCTGCCGAGGACGGCGGGGGCGTGGGGGGCGCCGGGACCGTCGAGGCCCCGGACGCAGAACCCGCCCTGGACGCAGGAAGTGCCCCGGGGAGCCCCGGGGAGCCCCAGGACGCCTCCCGGGCCGAGGCGCGCGCCGCCCGGGCCCTGACCGGGGTGGACCACGACGGGAGCGCAGGCCACCACGGGGGAGCGGACCACCTGGACCAGGAGGCGCCCGCGACCATCTCCTGGGACGAGGACGAGGAGCGCCAGGCGTCAGCCAGCGCCGAGCCCGCTGGCACCCCCGGCGCCGAGTCGGCCGGCGCTGAGTCGGCTGAGTCCCCCGAGCCCGCCGGCGCCGCCAGCGCCGAGTCCGCCGGCGCCGACTCCACCGAGTCCGGCGTCGGGCCGGACGCCCGGGGGGACCAGGAGGACGACCAGGATCCCGCCGCGCAGGAGGACGAGCAGGAGGACGAGCCCCCCAGCGAGCGCTCCCTGGCCCGTGCCGCCGCCGTACGGGCCGCCGCCACCGAGCAGTACGGGCCCGGCTCCCCGCGCGCCGCCGCCCTGGCCGGGCTCCTGGGAGCCGGGATCGTGGCCGCCGTGCCGGCCACCGCCGTCGTGCTGCTGCCGGCCCTGGTCCTGCTCATGGTGCGCCTGCCCCGACGGGCCGGGCGCCTGGCGCTGACCGTCCTGCCCGTCCTGGTGACCGCCCTGCCGGTGTGGTGGGGCGCCTGGCACATCGCCCGCTCCCTGACCGGCACCGCCCGCCTGCTCCTGGCGGACACCGGCGTCCCGCTGGGCGCCCCCGCCCCCAGCGCCACCGAGGCCCTGCTGGGGCTGCCCCAGGGCCTGGACACCCTCCTCCCGGCCCCCTGGCTGGCCGGGGTCGTCATGGTGCTCCTGGCCGTCCCCCACGTCCTGGCGCTGGTGGGACTGGCTGCCCCCGGCCGCCTGGGGGCGCGGGCCCGCGGCGGCGTCCTGCTGTTCCTGGGAGGGCTGGCCCTGGCCCTGGTGGCCCCCCGCGTCGTGGTGGCCCTGGGCACCGGCCTGGAGGGGACCGGCAGCCAGCTCGTGGCCGCCTGGCCCGGACCGGGTGCCTCCCTGGCACTGGCCGGGCTCCTGGGGGCCGGCGCGATAGGCCTGGACGCTGGCGGGGTCAGGCTCCTGGAGGTCCGGGCGTGGTGGCGCACCGCCCTGGTACGTGGTGTCGGCACCCTGGCCCTGGTGGCCCCCCTGGCGCTGGGAGGTGCCTGGGCGGCGGCGGTGGCCACACGGGCCGCCTCCCCCCTGATGCTCCTGCGCCCGGCCACGTCCCAGGTGCCCCTGATCGCCCTGGAGATGGAGACCGCCCCGGCCGCGGGCCGCGTCCTGGCGCTGGCGAGCACCGACACCTCTGAGGGGACCGTCCTGAGCGTCTCCCTGTGGCGGGGCGCGGGCACCCAGGTCACCGACGTCGTCCCCGGGGTCCTGGTCTCCCAGCTCACCGACAGGATCAAGGACGCGGGCTCCCCGGACGCCGCCGACGTCTCCGGTACCCCGGGCCTGGTGCGCCAGGAGCTCAGCGACGCCGCCGACGCCGAGCTCGCCCACCTGGTCACCCGCATGACCACGACCTCCGCCAAGGACGCGGCAGGGGCGCTGGCCAGGCACGGTATCTCCGTGGTGGTCCTGGCCGACCGCGACGGTGACGAGCTCACCTCCACGACCAGGGCCGCCCTGAGCTCGACCCCCGGCATGGAGGACCTCGCCCGTACCGCCACCGGCACCGCCTGGCGGGTCTCGCCCGACGGCGCCGAGGTGGCCCGCGCGGCCCTGGTCGGCCCCGACGGGACGAGCCTGACCCTGCCCTTTAACGGCACCGCCGTGCGTACCGGTATCGAGGCGGGGGCGGCCGGGCGCACCCTGGTGCTGGCTGAGCGCACCAGCTGGCGCTGGCGGGCCACGCTCGACGGCGTCGCCCTGGAGCCCACCACCCTGCGGGAGGGGGCCTGGCGGCAGGCCTTCACCGTGCCGGCCTCCGGCGGCCAGCTCGTCGTCACCCCGGACCGCCCGACCACCTCCCTGGCATCCTGGCTCGTGCGGGCCACCTGGGCGCTGACAGCCGTGGTGGCGGTCCTGGCCAGGCCCCGTCGTCGCTCCCGGAGGATCCCATGAGCAGTACGCGACCACCCGCCCCCGCCTGGCGGCACCGGCTCTACCAGGCCTTCCGCGTGGTGTCGGCGCTCGTGCTCCTGTCCGCCGCCGTCGTCCTGACCCGGTGGGGCGCCGCCCCGGCCGCCCCCACCCCGGACGTCGGCGGCCTGACCCTGGACGCGCCGAGCACCGACGTCCTCCTGACCTGCCCGGCCGCCCCCGCCAACACCCTGGAGGCGGTCAACCTGGGGGCCACCACCGCCCGCACCACCGTCACGCCCCTGGGGGACTCCCAGGTGAACCTGGACGGCAGCGCCCTGGCCGTGGGCGCCCCCACCTCCACCGACACCGCCAGGGGCGGCGTCCTGACCGTCCCGGCAGCCCACCGCACGGGTGCCGGCGCCCTGGGCCTGGTGACCACATCCACGCCCGACGGTGACCTGCGCGGGCTCACCGCCGCAGCCTGCGTGCCGCCCTCCACCGTCTCCTGGATCGTGGGCGGCTCGGGGGCCGTGGGCTCCTCCGCCGAGCTGCGCCTGACCAACCCCGGCACCACCACCGTCACCGCCCGGATCAGGCTCTACGGCTCCACCGGTGAGCGCCCGCTGCCCGCCCGCGGCCAGCTCAGCCTGGCCGCCGGCAAGAGCGGCTCGGTGCTCCTGGAGACGGCCGGGGCGGACGAGCGCCTGGCCGTGTCCGTGGAGGCCACCGGCGGCTCCCTGGGTGTGGTCATGGTCACCGAGTCCCTGGACGGGGAGACCCCCGCCGGGGTCGAGGTCCTCACCCCGGGACCGGCCCCCTCCACCGACCAGACCGTCCCCGGCGTCGTCCTGACCGCCCCTGAGAGCCAGGGGGAGGTCGCCGACGCCACCACCGGGGCCGTCTCCTCCCAGGCCCCCGTGCTGCGGGTGGTCAACCCCGGTACGGGTACCGCCACCGTGTCGGTGTCCCTGGTGGGGGCTGACGGGCAGACCCCCCTGCCCGGGGCCCAGGAGGTGCGTATCGACCCCGGTGCCGTCTTCGACACCTCCCTGGCCGGCTCGGCCCCCGGGCCCTACGGTGTGCGTGTCACCTCCGACCAGCCGGTGGGGGCCGCCGTGCGCCTGGTGCGCAGCGCGGGGGAGTACCCGGCCAAGTCCGGTGCCCTGGCCGGTGACGTGGCCTGGATCCAGGCCGGACACGACGGCGCCGTCACCTCCGGGACCCTGGTCGTCCCCCAGGGTGAGGGGCTGACGAGCCAGCTGGTGGTGACCAACAGCGCCACCACGGATGCCACGGTGACCCTGACCTCGGCCGACGGGACCTGGAGCCAGGACGTGACCGTCCCCGCCTCCACCACCCTCGTGCCCGACGTCCCCACCACCGTGGCGGCGCTGACGCTGTCCTCCCCGGCGCAGGGCCCCTCCCTGAGCGCCGCCGTGGTCACCACCCAGGAGGTCGGCGGGGACGTGCCGGGGACGCTCATCGCCGCCCTGCCGGCCGTACCGGACTCCGCCGTCCTGGCCCAGCGCACCCTCCTCATGCGCTAGGGCCGGCGTGCCCAGGGCCGGGACCAGGGTGCGCCAGCCTCGGTACCCCCACGCGCTAGGGCCGGCGTGCCCTAGGCGTCAGGGTCGATCTCCTCAGGACGGCGTCCCAGCATGAGCGCCACCTGCTCCACGACCACCTGGTGCACCAGGGCGGGAAGCTCCTGGGTCCCCCGCGCCCGGGAGGTGATGGGACGCCGGTAGAGCACTACCCGCGCGGGCAGGCCCGCCCGCGGCTCGGCCTGGAAGCCCCGCCCCAGGACCACGCCCCGCTCCCAGGGCGCCGGGTCCGAGGGCGGGACGTCCTCGACGGCGAACTGGACGGCCTCCACCTGCGGCCAGCGCCTGGCCAGCTCGCTGGCACTGGCTACCACCATCTCGTCAAAACGCTCGGCGCGGGTGCGCCAGGCGGGCAGGGCGGGCGGCAGCAGGGGTCCCCGCAGGCCCCGGCCGTGCCGGTCACGACGGTGGACGGCGGGCGAGGTGGGGACCGGAGCGGGGGAGGACGGCACGGTGCACACCCTATTCGCTCCGCGGTTCGCTCCTGGCCTTCATGCTGGGGCGTCGGTAGGGCCTCCACCCTGCGTACACGGTAGCCTGCTAGAGTGCGAAGTGTCAGACCGTGCCGACGATCCGGCTGTGAGAACCCCGCTGTGGCGACCCTCACCAGCGTCTACGCCGACTCGACAATCGTCCTGGGGCCTTTGTCCACCGAACGTGAGCCGGAGGCCTACGACCTGTGCCAGAAGCACGTGGACTCCTTTACCGCCCCCCGCGGCTGGCAGGTCATCCGCCTGGCCACGGACCTCGCCCCGGCCCCGCCCAGTGAGGACGACCTCCTGGCCCTGGCCGACGCCGTCCGGGAGGCCTCCCGGGCCCCCCGCCCCGTGCCCAGGCCCGCCGAGCGCAGCTCACGCGGCGGGATCTCCCCCGTGCCGCTGACCGAGGTGGCTCCCTGCCAGGTCCGGGACGTGCCGGGGATCACCTCCCCCGGCAGCGAGGACGAGATCATCCGTCGCGGGCACCTGCGCGTACTGCGCGGACACAAGGAGGGCTGAGGTGGGAGACGTCACGTCCCGGGCCGGTTCGGTGCCCCAGTCGGGGCAGGCCGTGGCCCCCTGGCTGCGCGCCCTCCTGCGCTGCCCGGTCACCGGCCAGGAGCTGCTCGACGTCGTCCTGCCCGGTGCGGGGCCCTGCCTGCTGTCACCCGGTGCCCACCTGGCCTACCCGGTGCGCGACGGCGTGCCGGTGCTCCTGGTCGACCAGGCCCTGCCCGCGCCCGCGGGGGCCGGCCAAGCGGGAGCCAGCCGAGCAGGGGCCGCCTGAGCACAGCTGAGCGGGGGCCGGCCAAGCGGGAGCCAGCCCAGCAGGAGCTGGCCGAGCAGGAGTAGTCGAGCGGGGCCGCCGGCCGCCCCGGTGCGTCCGGCGCCCCGGTACCCGGCGCGGCGCCCCCCGGTAGCGTCGCGGGGAGCCAGGCCGGCCCGGACGCCGGTGAGCCCGTGGTACGCACCCGGCTCACAGCAGGGACGGGACGGTCTCCTCCTCGGCCTGCCGCTCCTGGAGCTCCATGAGGAGCTCGCGGTCCCGGCGCTCGGCCAGGACCGCGGCCAGGAAGCGCTCGGGGTGGGTGCGCGGCGGCGGGGGAGGGCTCACGCAGGTGGCGACCTGCGCCGCCAGCTCGGTGGCCAGGTGCGCCCGCACCGCCGGCTGGAAGGAGGTGGTCCGCGACAGGAACGTGCGCACCACCAGGGCGAGGTGGCCCGGGAGCCCGCGGATGTCGGCCTGACGGGCCCACGCCGCCAGCTCGGGGGGCATGAGCACGGGCGCGGTACGGCGGGCGGCGGCACGCTCCTGGATGACGTAGGTGCCGGCCAGCACGTCACCCAGGCGCTTGTTCCGCCTCGTGGCCACGCACGTGATCAGGCACAGGACCCCCTGGGTGAACCACACCTCGATGACGCTGAGCAGGACCCGCACCAGGCTGTGGCGCAGCCGCACGCTCCCGCCGTCGTCGCGCACCACCCGGGTGCCCATGACCAGGCGCCCCAGGCTGCGCCCGTTGCTGGCCGACTCAATGAGCAGGGGCAGCCCGACCAGCCAGGTGAAGACCACCAGGGAGAGCACGGCGGCCAGGCGCGCCGTGGTCATGGAGTAGTCGTTCTCGACGGCCAGCGAGAACGTCGCCAGGGACAGGACCAGCCCCACCAGCATCGTGCCGTAGTCAATGATCCCTGACAGCAGGCGCGACCCGAGAGAGGCCGGGACGACCTCCAGGGCCACGGCCTCCCCGATGACCATGAGATCCTGTTCAATCCTCCGCTCGGAGGAGGACGGTTCGGTACTCACGGTGTCACACTCCTGAGGTGGATATCGATGCCTTCGTCGCGGCGCACCAGGACCAGTGGGAGCGCCTTGACACCCTGGTAGACAGACGCCGTCTGAGCGGGGCGCAGGCTGACGAGCTGGTGGGCCTGTACCGGGCCGCCGCCCGGCACCTGGCGCAGGTGACGGCGCAGGCCCCCGACCCCGTCGTGCTCGCCGAGCTCTCCACCCGGGTGGTGCGGGCGCGCGGGCGCGTGACCGCCGCCTCCTCCTCGTGGGTCACGGGTCTGACCCACCTGGTGGCGGTGAGCATGCCCGCGGCCCTGTACCGGGTGCGCTGGTGGACGCTGGGGGTGAGCGCGGTGGGCCTCGCCCTGGCGGTGGTCACGGCCCTGTGGACCCTGCACTCGCCTGAGGCCATGGCCTCCCTGGGCAGTCCCGCCAAGCTCGACCATTACGCGGACCACGCCTTCTCCTCCTACTACTCCACCTACGACCCCCAGGACTTCGCCGCCCAGGTGTGGACCAACAACGCCCGTATCGCGGCCCTGTGCGTGGCCGGGGGGATCACCGGGGTGGTGCCGGCGGCCGTGCTCTGGTTCAATGTCGTGCACCTCGGCCAGGCGGCGGCCATTATGGCCGACCACCACGCCCTGCCCCAGTTCCTCTCCCTCATCGCCCCCCACGGGCTGCTGGAGCTCACCAGCGTCTTCGTGGCCGGGGGCGCCGGCCTGAAGCTGTTCTGGACCCTCCTGGTCCCGGGCCCGCGCCCCCGGGGCCGGGCCCTGGCCAGCGAGGCCCGTTCCCTCATGACGGTGTCCGTGGCCCTGACCGTGGCCCTGGCCGTCTCCGGGCTCATTGAGGCCTTCGTGACCCCGGCGCCCATTCCGTGGGCGGTCAAGGTCGCGGTGGGAGTCCTGGCCCTGGCGCTGCTGTGGGCCTACACCATCGCCCTGGGCCGGCGTGCCGTGGCCACCGGGGTGACCGGTGACCTGGACGAGCACGACGCCGGCTACCAGCTCCCCGTGGCGGCCTGAGGGCCGCGCCGCCGCCCTCACAGGCGCCCCGCGGCCTTGAGCGCCAGGTAGGCGTCCGCCAGGGACGGGGCCAGGGCGTCGGGGTCGGACTGGACCACCTTGGCACCTGCGCGCTGGAGGAGCTCGGCCACCCGGTCGCGCTCGTGCTGCTCGGCCTGGGCGGCTGCCGCCACGTAGACCTCCTCGGCGGTGGAGTGCCGCGAGCGCAGGACCTCCAGGTCGGGGTCGGTGGCGGAGGCCACCAGCAGGGTGTGCTCGCGGGCCAGGGGCGCCAGGGCCCGCGTCATGCCCACCCCCGCGCCGTCCAGGCCCGCCAGGACGACCACGAGCGCGCGCTGGGGCAGGGCCTGGCGCACCGTGGCGCTGACGGTGCGCCAGTCCGTCTCGGTCAGCTCGCTGTCCAGGGGGGCCAGGGCCTGGGCCAGGGCGCTCATGAGGGCCGGTCCCGCCTGGCCGCTGAGGCGGGCACGCACCCGGGTGTCCATGGCCAGGATGCTGACCCGGTCCCCGGCGTGGGTGGCCAGGGCGGCCAGGAGCAGGGCGGCCTCGATCTGCGCCTCGAGCCGGGGGGCGTCCCCCAGGCGGGCGGCGGCCAGGCGGCCGGTGTCCACCACGATGAGGACCCGGCGGTCCCGCTCCGGGCGCCAGGTGCGCACCACCACGTCCCCGCGCCGCGCCGTCGAGCGCCAGTCGATGGAGCGCACGTCGTCGCCCACCACGTACTCGCGCAGGGAGTCGAACTCGGTGCCGGCGCCGCGCACCATGACGGCGCTGCGCCCGTCGAGCTCGCGCAGGCGCGCCAGGCGGCTGGGCAGGTGGCGACGCGAGGAGAAGGCGGGCAGGACCCGCAGGCGGGCGGGGCAGCTCAGGGAGGCCTGGCGACCCGCGAGCCCCAGCGGCCCCCGGCTGCGGACGGTCACCAGGTCCGCCTGGCGGTCCCCGCGGCGCGTGGGGGTCAGCGTGGTGCGGTGCCGGCGCCGCTGGCCGGGCGGCAGGCTCACGGTGGCGCGCTCCCCGACGGCCCCTGCCGAGGGGACCCAGGCGTCACGCAGTTCCACGTGGAACGCCCGGGCCGTGGGGTTGTGCAGGGTCAGGGTGTCCGTGGTGGACTGCCCCAGGCGCACGGAGCGCGAGACCCGCCGCTCGGCGCGCAGCTCACGCGGGGAGGGCGCCAGGATGACGTCCACCGCCACGGCGGTGAGCACCACCAGCACCCAGATCCCCACGGTCAGCGGGCGCGGCCAGGCCAGGACGGGGACCGCGCCGGCGGCGAGCAGCCAGACGGTGCGCATCCTGAGGAACACGGCTCCTCCTCACAGGTGGTTCGACGCCGTCGCCGCGGCGACGGCCGGCCCCGCGGGGCCGGGGGCAGTAGGGGTAGCGGGGGTCAGCGGGGGACGGTGACGGTGCGCAGGACCCCGTTGACGACGGACTCGGTGGTGACCCCCTCCATCTCCGCCTCGGCGCGCAGGGTGATGCGGTGGCGCAGGGTGGGCAGGGCGAGGGCCTTGACGTCGTCGGGGGTCACGAAGGCCCGTCCCCCCAGCCAGGCCCAGGCGCGGGCGGAGGCCAGCAGCGCCGTCGCCCCGCGGGGGGAGACCCCCAGGGCCACCGACGGCGAGCTGCGGGTGGCGCGCACCAGGTCCACGATGTAGCCCAGGACCTCCGGGGAGGCCCCCACGGTGCGCACCTGGGCGCGGGCCGCGGCCAGGTCCGCCCCCGAGGCGACGGGCCCCAGCCCGGCCCCGGCCAGGTCGCGTGGGTCGAAGCCGGAGGCGTGGCGGGAGAGCACCTCGACCTCCTGGGCCCGCTCGGGCACGGGCAGGACGAGCTTGAGCAGGAACCGGTCCAGCTGGGCCTCGGGCAGGGGGTAGGTGCCCTCGTACTCCACGGGGTTCTGGGTGGCGATGACCATGAAGGGGTCGGGCAGCGGGCGGGGGCGGCCGTCCACGGACACCTGCCGCTCCTCCATGGCCTCCAGGAGGGCGGCCTGGGTCTTGGGAGGGGTGCGGTTGACCTCGTCGGCCAGGAGGAGGTTGGTGAACACCGGCCCGGGGCGGAAGGAGAACTCGGCGCTGCGGGCGTCGTAGACCAGGGAGCCGGTCACGTCACCGGGCATGAGGTCGGGGGTGAACTGGATGCGGGTGGTCTCCACCTCCAGGGCCCGGGCCAGGGCGCGCACCAGGAGGGTCTTGGCCACCCCCGGCACGCCCTCCAGGAGCACGTGGCCGCCGGAGAGCAGGGCGATGACCAGGCCGGTGACGGCGGCGTCCTGGCCCACGACCGCCTTGGAGACCTCACCGCGTACCGCCACCAGCCGCCCGCGCGGGTCGGCCCGGTCGGGGGCGTCGGGCGGTGCGGCGGGGTGGGCGTCGGGGTCCTGCCCGTAGGGGGTGGAGCTCATGAGTGAACCTCGCTCTCAAGGTGGTCGAGCTGGGCGGCCAGGTCGGTCAGGGCCTGGTTGTCGTGCGGTGGGTGACCGGCCAGGAGCTGGTCCAGGTAGGTCTCGGGCAGGCCGGTGACCCGGGCGGCGGCCTGGGCCACGAGGGCCGTCTCGCAGTGGCGGGGCAGGCCCAGGCGGGGGCGGAGCCGGGCCAGGGTACCGGCCCGCAGGACCTCGGCGGCGTGGGCGTGGTCGTGGGCGCGCCGGTAGAGGTGCCCGCGCCCCAGCGTGGTCTCGGTGGAGCGCACGACCACCGGCAGGGGGTCGGGCACCAGGCGCCCCATGCGTCGCCCCCGCACCCCGGCCAGCGCCGCCAGGACCGCCAGGGACAGCAGGACCAGGACGGGCAGCTGGCGGGGCAGGTCGGGGGAGTCCCACAGGCTGGTCGCGTCACGGTAGTCGGCGTCGAACCAGACGACCTCACGGTGGTGCCCCAGGGCCCGTACGGCCAGGGCGGCCGCGCCCTGCTGGGCCAGGGTGGCGTTGGTGACCAGCTGGTTGTCGGCGATGACCCGCAGCGTCGCGCCCGAGGGCAGGGTGGCGGTGAGGTAGGCGTAGGAGCGCTGGGAGGAGCCTGCGGAGGGGCCCAGGGGGAAGCAGCCGGTGGCGCCGGGGATCTGGTGGCCGGACGTGTCGGTGGCGGTCACCGAGCCGCGGACCCCCGGCAGGCGGGCGGCGGCCAGGGCGTCGGGGTCCTGGCAGCCGGCCTCCAGGACGGTGTCCTTGGAGGTCGAGGCCCCTGTGACGCTGGCCTGGGTGAGCCCGGCCAGGCTCTGGTACAGGTCGGACAGGACCACGACGTCCCCGCCGGCGCGGGCCAGGTCCTTCCGCTCGTCGGGGCTCAGGGACCCAGGCGAGACCAGTGCGAGCGTGGCCCCGTCCTGGGAGGCGGTCAGGGCGTCGGACCAGGAGCTGGTGGAGCGTACCGAGACGCCCTGGGCGCGCAGGAGCTCGGCCAGGGCCATGGTGCCCGTGGAGGTGGGGTTGTCGATCGCCAGGGGGACCTTGGAGACCTGGGGGCGCAGGCACAGGGTGCTCAGGACGACGGCGGTCAGCAGGAGCAGGGCCAGGACCACGGGCCGGGCGCGGCGCAGGCGGGTGCCCAGGGGGTCGCCCACCGCCTGGCTGGCACCTGCCGGCCGGTTCGTCCCGGCCCCGGTGGCGGTGCCGGTGGTGGTGTCGGTGGCCGGGCTCATACCTGTCCCTTCTGGGTCTCCGTCGGGCGCAGGGAGGCCACCTGGCCTGCCAGCTGGCGTATCCACTCGTCCTGCTGCCTGGTGGCCTGGACGTGCCCGTAGCGCACCGAGTCGAACAGGGCGGCGGCCTGGAGCAGCTCCTGCCTCAGCGACCGCAGGGCCCGGGCGGCCAGGGTGGCGGCCTCACGGGCGGTCATCCCGGGGTAGTCCTCAATGAGCCCGCGCTCGTCCAGGGAGCGGATAATGGCCCGGAAGCGCTCGACGACGGCGGTGGCCCAGTCGCCCGTCCCGGCCGCGGCGTCAGCGGCCCGGGTCAGGGAGGCGGCGTCACGGGGGTCCTCGAAGAGGCGCCTGGAGCCGAGCCGGGCCCGTCTGGCCCAGGTCAGGTACCTGAGGACGTAGACCAGGCTGGCCAGCAGGGCCAGGGCCGCGACCAGGGTGACGACCACCGAGACCCAGGCCGGCACCCCGGGCACCAGGTGGGTGGGGGACAGGTGCTCCTGGAGCCAGTCCCAGATGAGCTGGGCGAGGCTGGGGCGCTCCTGGTAGACGGCCTTGGAGAGCTCCTCCTGGGCGGCGCGCCGGGCCTCCTCCGCGCTGGGGGTGGCGGGCACGTCCACGGGCCCGGGCGCCGCCAGGGGCGTCAGGGCCAGGCAGGCCGCCAGGAGGCCCGGCGCCCCCTGACGGCTGCCGCCGGCTCTACTGTGCGGCGGCACGACGCAGCTCAATGTCCAGGCCCTCTTTGCGCATCCGCAGGTCGATGTAGATCAGGGCGGCCACGGAGGCGGTAAAGGGCATGACCAGGGCGGTGGCGAGGGTGGAGGCGAGCATGACGATCGAGGCGGCCACGGTGGCGGACTTGGGCTGGAGGACCGTCATCACGCCGCCTCCGACCCCGGCCACGATGCCAATGGCCCCGGCCACCAGCCAGGCAATGAGCCCCATGAGCACGAGGGCTCCCAGGACCCGCCAGAAGGAGCCCCGGGTCAGGGTCCAGGAGCGCCGGATCGAGCTGGCCACCGAGGTGTTCTCCAGGATGAGCGCGGCGGGGGCCAGGAAGAGGCGGACCACGAGGAAGACCGTCATGAGGACCCAGACCAGCAGCACGAGCAGGATGACGAGGATCACCAGGAGGACCTCCCCCGACGAGCTGGTGTCGACCGTCCCGTTCCCCAGGACCTGGCGCAGCAGCGCCGTGGCGACCAGGGTGGCGCCAGCGGGTGGGACCGTCTCGATGAGGGTGATCAGGAGCGCCTGCCCCAGCAGCGCCCAGATGCGTCCCCTGGTCTGCGCCCAGGCCTGGCCCGGGCTGGCCACCCGCCCCAGGACCGCCCGTGAGACCGTGACGATGAGCAGGCCGGTCAGCAGCCCGTTGGCGACAATGGACACGATGGTCGTGATCAGGGTCGAGGGGCTCAGCGTGACGAGGGCCGGCAGGATGAGGAGCGCCTCGACCGCCCCCTGCGTCGTGCGGCCGTCCAGGTCGAGCAGGGTGCTGTTCTGCAGGACGTAGGTCAGGACGGCGCTGACCCCTCCCAGGACGCCCATGACCAGCAGGGCGGGCAGGAACATCGCCCGGGGGTTGGCCCGCAGGGCGGCGAAGGCCCCGCCGATGATCTCCGAGACGGTCAGGGGGCGCAGGGGGATGATCCCGGGCTTGGGGGCCAGGAGGAAGTCGGTGGGGAGGCCGTAGCCCGGGACCCCGAAGGCGGGTGCCCGCTCCGGCCCCGTCCCCTGGACGTCCTCCGCCGGGACCTCCGGCTCCTGGGGGGGCTGGTCGTCGAGCGGCTGGGAGGGGGGCTGCCAGCCGTCGGGGGGCGGTGCGCTCATGGCCCCATGCTGACACGTCAGGGGCTCGGGGTCCTCCCCCTCCAGGAGGAGATCGGCCCTGGGGGGTACCCCGCCGGCCGGCGGGGTCCTTCCCGGGAGGCGGGCGCCCCCGCCCTCCCTGCCGCGGGCGGGGGCCGGGCGTACCGAGAGGGCCCGCCTGCGCTCCCGCCCCCGCCGCCGAGGGGCCGATCGGGGGAGAGCCGACCAGGTGAGGGGCCCGGGACCCGTTGTGACTGACGTAGCGTGCCCGGCGTGCCAAGATAGGACACATGACCGTGCGTATCCTCGTTGTTGACGACGACCCCGCGATCTCCGAGATGCTGAGCATCTTGTTGGAGAGCGAGGGGTACACGCCAGTCACCTGTGACACCGGTGACGGTGCTCTGGCCCTCTTCCGCGCCCACCACCCCTCCCTGGTCCTGCTTGACCTCATGCTCCCGGGGATCGACGGGGTGGAGGTCTGCCGTCAGATCCGCCGCCTGTCCGACGTCCCGGTCATTATGCTCACGGCCCGTACCGACACCGAGGACGTCGTGGCGGGGCTGGAGGCCGGGGCCGACGACTACGTCACCAAGCCCTTCCAGACCACCGAGCTCCTGGCCCGGGTGCGGGCGCGCCTGCGCCACCTGTCCACCGCCGTCACCCCGGAGGTGCTGCGCGCCGGGGACCTGGACATTGACGTCGCCGCCCACCGCGTCCTGCGCGGGGCCCAGACCATTGCGGTGACCCCGCTGGAGTTCGACCTGCTGACCACCCTGGCCCGCTCGCCCTGGAAGGCCTTCACCCGCGAGGAGCTCCTGGACGCGGTGTGGGGCTACCAGCACGGCGCGGACACCCGCCTGGTCAACGTCCACGTCCAGCGCCTGCGCTCCAAGGTGGAGCCGGACCCGGAGCGCCCCCGCATCGTGGTGACGGTCCGGGGCGTGGGCTACCGCATTGGCGACGCGGTCTGAGCCCGGGCGCCGGTCCCCCGTGGCCGGCCTGGCGGGCCTGCGGGCGCTCATGCGGCGCTCCCTCATCCTGCGGGTCACCGTGGCGGCCCTGGTGGCGGGGGCCGTGCTCATCACCGTCCTGCTCGGGGTGGTCACGGTCACTATCCGCGAGTCGGTCTTCAGCGACAAGCGTGACGCCGTGCTGGCTGACGCCATGGAGCGGGTCAGGACGGCCCAGGCGGTCCTGGACGCCGCCACCGTCACCAGCCCCGACGAGGTGGCCTTCCTGGCCCAGACGCAGGTGACCTCCATCCGGGGCTCCTCGGCCGGGGCCGGCGGGGTCGGCGTCGCCCTGCGCCGCAGCGGCAGCGAGTCCTCCTCGGTGGCCATTAACGACCTGTCCACGGACTCGGCCATGGACGCCCTGGTCACCCACGACATCACCCAGGCCGTGGAGGACGCCCCCGCCGGGACGCTGGCCTGGCGGCCCACGCAGGTCCCCGCCAGCATCGGCACGCAGGGCGGGTCGGGCCAGGAGCCGGGGGTCCTGGTGGGCACCCGCCTGAGCCTGCCCGTGGCCGGCCAGTACGACGTCTACGTCCTGTACACCCTGGCCCCCGAGCAGCGCCTGGTCACCGTGGCCTCCCGCGCCGTCATTACCGCGGGCGTCGGCTTCGCCCTGATGACCGTGCTGGGGGTCTGGACCGTCACCGCCAGGGTCCTGCGGCCGGTGCGCCAGACCTCCCTGGCCGCCCAGCGCCTGGCCTCGGGCACGCTCTCGGAGCGCATTGAGGTCCGCGGCGAGGACGAGCTGGCGGGGCTGGCCACCTCCTTCAACACCATGGCCGCCTCCCTCCAGGCCCAGATCGAGCGCTACGCCGCCCTGTCCACCGTGCAGCGCCTGTTCGTCTCCGACGTCTCCCACGAGCTGCGCACCCCCCTGACCACCATCCGCATGGCCTCCGACCAGCTCTACGCCGCCCGCACCGAGATCGAGGACCCCCTGGCGCGGCGCTCGGCCGAGCTGCTCAACGACCAGGTGGACCGCTTCCAGACCATGCTGACCGACCTGCTGGAGATCTCCCGGATCGACTCGGGCCGGGTGGAGCTGCGGGTCAGCCAGGAGGACCTGCGTGAGGTGGTCCGGCGGGTCCTGTCCGCCGTCGAGGTCCACGTCACCGCCTCGGGGGCCCAGGTCCACCTCGACCTGGGCGACCAGCCCGCCACCGCCCAGATGGACGTCACCCGCGTGGAGCGGATCGTGCGCAACCTGGTCACCAACGCCATTGAGCACGCCGAGGGCAGCGTCATCGACGTCACCGTGGCCACCTCCTCCAACGCCGTCGCCCTGCGGGTACGTGACCACGGGGTGGGCATGAGCCCCGACGTCGTGGCCAAGGTCTTCGACCGCTTCTACCGGGCCGAGCCCTCGCGCCGACGCACCCTGGGAGGCACCGGGCTGGGGCTGTCCATCGCCCTGGAGGACGCCCACCTCCACGGCGGCACGCTGACGGCCTGGGGGTGGCCTGCCGACGGTTCCTCCTTCCTGCTGGTCCTGCCCCGGGTCCTGGGGGAGGACGGGACCCCGGGGACCCTGACGGGGGCCCCGCCCCTGGAGGTGGTGCCGCCCGACGCCCCCGCCGTGGCGCGCACCAGCGCGGGGCACACCAGCGCGGGCCAGTGGCCCGGGCCCGTCTCCCGGCGGACCGGGCAGCCCGGCAAGAGCGCCCGACGCCTGAACTCCACCCTGCCGGACCCGGCCGTGCGCCGGCGGGGCCCCCTCCAGCCCCTGGACGGCGGCGCGGGCCAGGACGGGGCCCGACTCCAGGAGCAGGACGGGACCCGGCCCCAGGAGGGGCGGTCCCGGCCCGGGCAGGAGGAGGGGCAGTGAGCCCGGTGGACCGGTACGCGCCCGGCCGGGCCCGCGGGGCCGTCCGGCACCTGAGCCGTCGCGCCCTGCTGGCGGCTCTGGGTGCCCTGGCCTGCGGCTGCGCCCGCCTGCCCACCTCCGGGGCCGTCCACACCGCCACCGTGCCGGGGGCCGACCCCGACTCCCTGGTCCAGACCGCCCCCGGACCCACCGAGGGGGCGGGCCCCGAGCTCATTGTCACCGGCTTCCTGCGGGCGTGCACCGCGGGCTTCTCCGACGACTTTGCCACCGCCAGGTCCTTCCTGCTGCCTGACGTCGCCGCCCGCTGGAGCCCGCGCGACCTGGTGCGCGTCTACCAGGAGGCCGACGCGCCGGTGGTGGCCCGGGCCCCGGACGGCTCGGTGAGCGTCAGCACCACCGTCATTGGCACGATCGCGCCCTCGGGGGCCATGACCCGGGCCCCGCTGACCCACACCGAGACCAGGTTCTCCCTGGCCCGGGACGTGGCCGGCCAGTGGCGCGTGGCCGAGCCCCCCGAGGGGACCCTGCTCGCCGACTCCACGGTCCGCCTGAGCTACGCCGCCCGGTGGCTGTGCTTCCCGTCCTGGGACGGGCGGCGCCTGGTCCCCGAGCTGCGCTGGGTCCCGTCGGGCTGCGAGCTGGAACGGCTCGTGGAGCTGGCGGTGGCCGGCCCCTCGGACTGGCTGGCCCAGGGTGTGGACAGCGCCCTCCCCGCCGGGACCACGGCCGAGGTCAGCCAGTCCGGGCAGGTGGTCACGGTGCGGCTGACCGGCACGGGGTCGGCCCTGGAGGGCGCCCGGGGCGACCTGGCCGTGGCCCAGCTGCGTGAGACCCTGCTCCAGGTCAGCTCCGTCAGCTCCGTGCGGGTCCTGGCCGAGGACCGGGACCTGGGCTCGGGCGCCAGCCTGCAGGCCGTCCTGAGGGCCCCGGGCGACGTGCTGGGTATGAGCGGGGGCGACGTCGTACGCGGTACCGGGACCGCCCGCACCGTCCTGGCCCGGGCCCAGGTCCTGGGCAGCGCCAGCGGACGCTGGCCCTTCCTGGGACAGGACGGGCGGCTCACGGTCGTCTCCGGGCCCAGCCTGGTCCAGGTCCCCTCCGGGGCCGGGAGCGCCTCGGTGATCCTGTCGGCCGGTACCGGCACCGGCGGCGGGCTGACCGCCCCCGTGGCGGACCGGACCGGCTGGGTGTGGACCGCCGAGGACGGGGTGCTGGTGGCCGTGGACGCCGCCGGGCTGCGGGCGCCCCTGACGGCCACCTGGCTCCAGGAGCGCACGGTCCTGGCCGTGGACGTCTCCGCCGAGGGCGAGCGCCTGGTGGTGCACCACCGGGGGGAGGGCCAGGACCAGGTGGACGTGGCCGTCATTGTGCGCGACGCCAGCGGGCGCCCTACCGCCCTGGGCCGGGCCCTGGCGCTGCTCCCCGAGGGGGCCCCGACCGTCCTGGGGGCCCCGTGCTGGTACGACCCGGTCAACGTGGCCCTGCTCCTGCCCGCCCAGGACGAGGGCGGCGCCCCCCGTATCTACCACCTCCAGGTGGGGGGCTTGAGCAGTGACCAGACCGGCGCCCTGGGCGCCACCCAGGTCGCGGCCAACCGGGTGGACGGCACGCTGAACCTGACGGACGCCTCCCAGCAGGTCTGGCAGCGCTCGGGAGCCACCTGGCGCGTGGTGGACACCGACCTGACGGACCTGTCCTACCCGCTTCCCTGAGCGCGTCGCCCCGGGGATAGCGACCTGCCCAAGACGAGCCCTACCTCCGGGCGCTTCGCCCCCGGCAGCGCCGCGTTCGGGGACAGGGCGCGGCCCCGGGGAGCGCCTAGCTCACGGTGACGTCCAGGCGGATGACGCCGTAGGTCCAGCCGTGGCGGCGGTAGACCGCGCAGGGCTGCCCGGTCTCCTTGTCAATGAACAGGTAGAAGGGGTGGCCCACCAGCTCCATCTGGTCCAGGGCCTCACCGATGGTCATGGGGCTGGCCGGGTAGAGCTTCTGGCGCACGATCACCGGGGAGTCGCCCAGCTGGGCCTCCACCGCCACCCCGCGCTCGGTGGGGGCGTGGGGGGAGTCCTCGATGGGGGCGTCGTCGGTGTCGGGGATCTCGGGTTCGGGCACCGGTGCCGCGGCGGCATCCTCCGGGCGCAGGACCACGGCGTAGCGGTGGTGGTCCTTGACGCGGTCGCGCGCGCGGCGCAGGCGCTCGGTCAGCTTGCCCATGGCGATGTCCACGGCGGCGTAGCGGTCCGAGGAGCTGGCCTCGGCCCGGATGACCGGGCCCTTGGAGATGACGGTGATCTCGACGCGCTCGGCGGTGTCGGCCTGGCGCGGGTTGCGCTCGTGAGTGACCTCGACCTCCACGCGCTGGACGCGGGGGTCGAACTGCTCGACCTTGGCGGTCTTCTCCTCGACGTAGTCGCGCAGGCGAGAGCTGATCTCGGCGTTGCGACCGACGACGGTGACGTCCATGACGGACCCTCATTTCTGTAAGTCATGATCCGGGCTCAGCGGATCGTTGGGACGGGTGCCCGTCGCCTCGGTGCGGCGGGCCCTGGGAGTGCCTGACCACCTCCTCGGCGACAGGGACGGAAGGCCCGTCCCCACACGACTTCCGTGTGTTCTGTGACACATAAACTACACTATCTCCCGGGGCTGTGCACGCATTACACCGCTGGTCAGAGGCGTTATCGCCGTCGGCGGACGTGGTGCCACCCGGTGGCGTCCCCACCGGCGCCAGCAGGCTGCGGCGTCGCCGGGGCGCGGGCGTGGCGGCCAGGGTCAGGGCCGCCAGGACCCGGGCGCCGCCGCGGGTCAGGGCGCGCTGGCAGGCGGCCAGGGTCGCCCCGGTGGTGACGACGTCGTCCACCAGCAGGACGGCCCGGCCCTCCACGCCGGCGAGCAGGCGCAGGTCCCCGGAGCGGTTGCGCCGCCGCCCCCGGCTGGAGCTGCCCGCCTGGTGGGCCCGTCCCGCGCCCAGCAGGGGGCGGCGCAGGAGGTCGACGCTGCACACCCTCAGCCTCGTGCCGGCCAGCCCGTGGGCCACCCCGCGGGCGACGCCGTCAGCCAGGCGGGAGGCGACCAGGCGTCCGGCCAGGCGCCGTCTGACCCCCGAGGGGGCGGGTACCACCAGCAGCCCGCCGCACCCGGCCAGGAGGTCCACGGTCCCCGGGTCCAGCCCCGCCGCCCAGGTGAGTCCCGCGCGCCGGCCGGCACCGACCATGGCCTCCTCCAGATCCTCGCGGGCCCCGTTCTTCCAGGCCAGGACCAGGCGGCGGGCCACGCCCCGGTAGCTGGACAGGGCCCACACGGGCAGGTCCCCCAGGACCTGGGCGTGCGGCACCGGCCGCAGGGGGCCGGCCAGCACGGCGCGGCAGGAGGGGCACAGGCGGGTCTCCCAGGTCCCGCAGCCCGCGCAGGAGGACGGCAGGACCAGCCTCAGGCACGGTCCCGCCAGACGGTTCCACCAGGCGCGAAGCCAGGACAGGTAGCGGCGCACGCCTCCAGGGTGGGCCCGCTGGCCCCCCGCGCGCCGCGACTGTCCACAGAACGTTGTGAGGCCAGCCTCAGCGGGGCCTCCTGTGGGCTGAGCGGGCCCCGGAACGACGCCGCTTCGAAGGCGGGGGGGGCGCGGTTACAGGGTGGGGGCGCACCACGAGGGCGGCAACGTCTACTAGCATGAGGCCGGTGCGCGCCCACGGCGCCCCGGCGCCCGGCCCACCGCCGCACCACACGTCAACAGCCAGGGAGAAGCCAGCGTGTCGATCTTCGACTGGATCCTTCGTATCGGTGAGAGCCGTACCGTCAACAAGCTCGACTCCCTGGCCGACCAGGTCGAGGAGCTCGCCGAGACCTACCGTGACCTCAGCGACGAGGATCTCAGGGAGATGACCGACGAGCTCAGGGAGCGCTACGAGAAGGGGGAGACCCTGGACGCCCTCCTGCCCGAGGCCTTCGCCACGGTGGTGGAGGCCGCCGACCGGGTCCTGGGGATGCGCCCCTTCCACGTCCAGATCATGGGCGGTGCCGCCCTCCACCTGGGCAATATCGCGGAGATGAAGACCGGTGAGGGCAAGACCCTGGTGGCCACCATGCCCTCCTACCTGCGGGCCCTGACCGGCAAGGGCGTCCACGTCGTCACCGTCA
>ERZ772827.260-NODE-260-length-29904-cov-10.177627_pt1 | contig 29904 bp, 47 predicted proteins | sample MGYA00580850_ERZ772827 | MGnify/ENA primary metagenome ERZ772827 (study PRJEB29015, sample SAMEA2737950) | human oral metagenome | biome: human oral; feature: human-associated habitat; material: dental | place: China | collected 2145 ... | reverse complement strand
TCAAAAGCAATTTCAAGTAGAGAACCAACAAAGGAATCAGTGGAAACTTTAGGTTCAAATGTTGAAAGCAGTAGTTTAAATAATGAAACATTAGAAAGTAAAGTTTTGGAAAGTAAAGCTTTAGTAAATGAAACCTCTGATAATTCTAATGAAACATTAGATACAAAAAAAGAAGAGGTAAATGAATGTATAAAAATTAAAGATACAGTAAAACTTGCACTTATGCATGTAAACAAGAATAAATTGATATATTTTATAAATGCATCAATATTACAGATATTTATAACAGTAGTAGGTAAGTTTTTACTTCGGAGGAGTTTTTAAACTTATACTATTCTCTATTAGACAAATAAATTTAAATCAAAGAACATTATTATTAATATTATCAAATCCAGCAAGTATATTATTATCATTATTATATATATTTATATTTGCATTTTTTGTGTATTTAGAGTTTTCATTACTTACTCTTATGATATATGGAAGTATTAATAATAATCATTTTTCATGGAAAACTGCTGTTAAGAAAACAATATTTAAGATAAGAAAACTATTTGGATTTCAAATGATATTATTTATACTATATATCCTAGCAATAATTCCTATTGCAAATTTAGGCTTAAATAGTATTATATTAGAAAAAATACATATACCTGATTTTCTTATAACAGAAGGTACTAAGACGTTAACAGGTTTCACACTTATATCTGCAACATATCTAGCACTTATATATATAAACTATAGGCTGTTTTTCTTACTTCCACTTGTAGCAAGTAATAATAATTCATTTTTTAGAAATGCAATGATTAGTTTAAGAATAACAAAAATAGAAAAATTAAGAGTACCCTTTACATTTATAACAATAGGAATTATATTATTTTCAATATATATATGTATAGGTTTTGGTATAACATTAGTATTTAATATTTTAGATCCTACTCGGAAAAAATATGATATTAACTGTTATTTTTACAACGATTATAAAAGTATTAAAATTAATGTTTATACTTTTCACTAAAATAGCAATGGTTACTGCAATTGTGGTTATAATAGAAAAAAATAAAGCATTTGCAGATGATATTGTAAATCATAAGCCAGAAGATAGTTTTAAAATAAAGACAAGGGTTTTTGTAGGAATAGTAATATTATTAGGATATTTCATATATAATCGGACTTTTAATTTCTAGAAATGATTTAAATGAAACAGTACATGCAATAGCACATAGAGGGGTTATAACAAAAGCTGTAGAGAATTCCATAGAAGCATTAGAAGAAGCAAATAAGGAAGGAGCAGACTTTGTAGAAATGGATATAGTCTTAACAAAAGATGGGAAATTTGTGGTATCACATGATTTTAATTTAAGAAGACTCGCAAATAAGAATTCATATATATATAACTTAAATCTTAATGAAATTGTAGGTATAAAAACAAGACAAGATGGAAATGAAGGAAGATATGTATCATTTGATGAATATGTAGAAAAAGCAAAAAAACTTGGACAAAAACTATTAGTAGAAGTTAAATTACATGGAAAAGAACCAAAAGATATTGCAAATATTGTTGTAAATAAGTTTAAAGAACTAGGTATAGAAAAACAATATATGATTGTATCATTAGATTTAAAATTAGTAGAAGAAATAAAAAAAATAATGCCAGAGGCACAAGTAGGATATATAATACCATTACTATTAGGAGATTTACCAGATACAAATCTTGATTTTTATGCATTAGAAGACTTTTCATATAATGAATCTTTAGCAATACAAGCAAAAGTAAAAAATAAAAAACTTATGATATGGACAATAAACGATATTATAAAAATAAGGAAATATTTAAGACAACCTGTAGATGGAATAATAACAGATGAACTTGATGAACTAAAAGATGAAAAAAGATATCTTAAAGAAAATAATACATATTTTGATAAATATATAAGGATTATAACAAATATATAATAATAGACTTTAAAGGAGTAATTATGAGTAAACTTATAACTAAAATACAAAATAGGCTAAAGGGAAAAGAAATTAAAAAGACAATTATACTGCCAGAAGCAGAGGATGAAAGGGTGTTAAAAGCGGCGCTTAGAGTATTAGAAGATGGCATAGTTAATATTATTCTTATAGGAAATAATGATAAAATATTAGGAGATTTAAATAATGACAATATTAATGAAAAAAGTTTAGATATTAATAGATATATCAAAGATGGAAGTTTAAAAATATATGATGTAGAAAAAGAAGAAACATTGTATAATGAGATTTCTACATACCTATATGATTTAAGAAAACATAAAGGTTTAACACTAGGAGAAGCAGAAAACCTTGCAAAAGATGAAGTGTATTTTGGTATATTAATGCTTAAAAAGGGACTTGCAGATGGACTTGTATCTGGTGCAATTCATTCAACAAAAGATACATTAAAACCAACACTTCAAATAATAGGGGTGGATAAGAATAAGAGTAATATTGTATCATCATTTTTTATTATGGAAATGCCAGAAAATAGGGATAATACTAAAAATATATTAAAATATGATGAATATATATTCTCAGATGCTGGGCTTGTAGAAAATCCAACAGAAGACCAGTTAGTAGATATTGCAAAAGCATCAAGAAATAGTTATGAAAATATAATTGGAGAAACTAGCTATACTGCAATGTTATCATATTCTACAATGGGAAGTGCTTCATCACCTTTAGTAGAAAAGGTTCAAAATGCTACAAGAAAATTAAAAGAAGAAAATATACCTAATGTAGATGGGGAATTACAATTAGATGCTGCAATAATCGAAGATATAGCTAAAAGCAAGGCAAAAGGAAGTATAGTTGCAGGAAAAGCAAATACACTAATATTCCCAGACCTTAATGCAGGCAACATAGGTTATAAGCTGGTACAAAGATTTGCAAATGCAAATGCCTATGGTCCATTATGCCAAGGATTAAATATACCAGTAAATGACTTATCAAGGGGTAGTACAGTAGATGATATTTATGGTGTTATATATATAACAGCAGTGCAAAGTAATTAGAAAAAGAAAAATAAAATAATAGAAGAAAACAAAATAGAAGAGGTAAAGTATGAAAAATATATTAATAATAGTAGGAAGTTTAAGAAAAAATGGATTTAACTATAATCTAGCAAAAGAAATACAGGATAAGATAGTAAATGAAATAACTCCACAAATGGAAGAAGAGGATAAATATGATGTAAGGATGCTTGATTATGCAAATCTTCCAATGTTTTCACAAGATATAGAATATGATGGAAATAAGGAAGTAAAAAGCTTAAGAGATAATTTAAAATGGGCTGATAAGATAATAATAGTATCTGCAGAATATAATCATAGTTATCCAGGAGTACTTAAAAATATGCTTGATTGGGCATCTAGAAAGGAAATAAGGGAGTTTGGAGTGCCTGAATATATACAAGGTAAGAAAGTATATCTAACAGGTATTTCAGGAGAATCTAAGGCAAGTTATGTTATATCGGAACTTACAAAACTTTTAACATTTATGCAAATGAGTGTATCTACAAGTTCTATTGGTGCAGGACTAAAACCTGAAGCCTTCACTACAGGTAAGTACTTAATTAATGAAGAAGATAGAGAAAAGATATTAGGGAATATTTGCCTATTTATAGCAGAATAAAAATATAATATATTAAAGGAGAAAAAGATGAGACTATGGCATGAACAAATTATTCACCTATTACCTAGAAATCAGCTACTTGGTCAACATAGAGAATGTTGTGCACTTAGGGGAAATGGCTGGAATAAGAAACACAAAACAGTAGATTATGTATTTACATATTCTCCATATAACCTATTTATCTACCATTCTAAAATTATGGATGAAATGGAAAAAAGAGGTTATACAGTTTCTAGAGAGTGGAGAGATAAAAACTACAGGGGACAGAAAGCAGAGAGTTATTCTAATCTTGAAGAAACAAGTATATCTACTCCAATCTACAAAGAACATAACAATGAATATTTACTTGAATGTATAGAGAACTTAGCAGGAAAAGGAATAGTGCTTGATATATAGTAAAATAATAATAGGAGAAAAAAATGAGTAGTTTAGAATTAATACAAGGTTCATGTGCAGACCAAAATGTAGATGCAGTTGTAAATGCTGCTAATAGGAACTTATCTGCAGGTAGTGGAATATGTGGAGTTATATTTAAAAAAGCAGGATATAATGAACTTGCTGAAAGCTGTAAAAAATATACAACACCATTAAAAGATGGAGAAGCTATTATAACACCAGCATTTAATATGACAAACTGTAAGTACATAATACATGCAGTTGGTCCTGATTTTAGCTATACACCTAATGCATTTAAACATCTATATGATGCATATTATAATTCTTTTAAGGTATTAGTAGAAAATGGATTAACATCTATATCACTTCCTTTAATAAGCTCTGGTATTTTTGGTGGTAATCTAGATAATCCTGTTAAAGAGTCGTGTAAGCAATGTATAGAAGCATACAACAATTTTATACAAAACTACAAAGACAAGAACATTTCTGTTAAGTTATGTGCATTTTTAGATAGTGAGTATATGGAATGTAAGAAGTTGTTTTAAGATAAAGAGCCTAAACGGGCTCTTTTTTTAGGTTCTTATATTACTTATAGGTATAATTATTATGAATATTGTTGAAACAAGTGTATTAAGATGTTAGAATTAAAGTACAAAAAGGGGGGTAGTTTATAAAAAATGGCAAGTAATAGAGAAAGAGAAGAATTACATAAAGCAATATGGGCTATTGCAGATGATTTAAGAGGAGCAGTAGATGGTTGGGACTTTAAACAATATATATTAGGTATAATGTTCTATAGGTATATATCTGAAAATATAACAAATTATATAAATGAAGGGGAGAGAAAAGCAGGAGATGCTTCTTTTGATTATGCTAAGTTAAGTGATAGTGATGCAGAATATGAAAGAGATAACTTAGTAAAAGAAAAAGGATTTTTTATACGTCCATCAGAACTATTTTGCAATGTTATAAAATCAGCAAAGAGTGATAATGCAACATTTAAAGATATAGAGGGAAAAACTAAGAGTATAAAAGATAATTTAAACGAATATTTAGAAATGATATTTAATAACATTGAAAACTCTGCAAAGGGTGCAGAAAGTGAAGATGATTTTTCTGGACTTTTTGATGATATAGATGTTAATAGTAACAAGCTTGGAGCTACAGTTGCAAAGAGAAATGAAAAACTTGTTAAAATTTTAGATGGTATAGCAGGGATTAAACTTGGAAACTATCAAGACAACAATATTGATGCATTTGGTGATGCTTATGAGTTTTTAATGAGTATGTATGCTTCTAATGCAGGTAAATCTGGTGGAGAATATTATACACCACAAGAAGTTAGTGAATTATTAACAAAACTTGCAATAGTTAGTAAAACATCAGTAAATAAGGTATATGACCCTGCATGTGGTTCTGGATCATTATTATTAAAATCTGCAAAAATATTAGGAAAAGATAATGTTAGAAATGGTTTTTTTGGACAAGAATTAAACTTAACAACATATAACCTTTGTAGAATTAATATGTTTTTACATGATATTGACTATGATAAGTTTGATATTGCTTGTGAAGATACATTATTAACACCTATGCACTGGGATGATGAACCTTTTGAGGTTATAGTATCAAATCCACCATATTCAGTTAAATGGGCTGGAGATGATAATGCAATGCTTATAAATGATCCGCGTTATTCGCCAGCAGGAGTGCTTGCTCCAAAATCAAAAGCAGATTTTGCATTTATCATGCATTCACTTGCATGGCTTGCATCAAATGGAACAGCATCAATAGTTTGTTTTCCAGGGATATTATACAGGACAGGAGCAGAGCAAAAAATAAGAAAATACTTAATAGATAATAACTTTATCGATTGTATTATTCAATTACCAGAAAACCTATTCTTTGGAACAAGTATTGCAACTTGTATTATGGTACTTAAGAAGAACAAAATAGACAACAGCACCCTATTTATAGATGCATCAAAAGAATGTGTTAAAGTTACAAATAATAACAGATTAACAGATAAAAATATAGAAAATATCCTTAAAATATTTGAAAATAGAGAAGATGTACAATATGTAGCAAGACTAGTATCAAATAAGGAAATAGAGGAAAACAATTACAATTTATCTGTATCTACTTATGTTGAAAAAGAAGATACAAGAGAAGTAATAGATATAAAAGAATTAAATAAACAACTAGATGAAATAGTAAAAAGAGAAAATATACTTCGTGATGAAATAAGCAAGATTATTGCAGAAATCGAGGTAGATCATGAGTAAGTTATATGAGTTAATACAAGAACTATGCCCTGATGGGGTGCCTTTTGTTAAGCTTGAAGAATTATGCCCAGTTATGAGAGGTAAAAGATTAACAAAAAGCCAATTATCGGATGATGGACAATATGTTGTATACCACGGAAGTAAAGATACTCCATTAGGATTTTATGATGATTATAATGTTGAGGGCGATACAGTAATCGTTGTTAATACAGGCGGAATAGGCGGAGTAAAATACATTAAGGACAATTTTTGGTGCTCTGATGGTAGCTTTTGGATTAAATATAATGATAAGATCAACAATAAATTCTTATATTATTATTTAGTACAGTATGAAGGATATTATTTAAGTCAAAAGAGAGTTGGTGGAGTACCAACGATAGATAAATCTGTTGTATCAAATACACGTATTCCTGTACCTCCGTTGGAGGTGCAATGTGAAATTGTCCGTATTTTGGACAAGTTTACATTACTTACAGCAGAGCTTACAGCAGAGCTTACAGCAGAGCTTACAGCTAGAAGAAAACAATATGAATATTATAGAAATTTGTTAGTTTCTTTTAATAATGTTATACAAAAAAGAAAATTTGGAAATATTGCTAGTATTCAGAGAGGTGCTTCACCTAGACCAATTAGTCAATTTATAACAAATGATATGGAGGGAGTAAATTGGATAAAAATTGGTGATGTTGATAAGGAATCAAAATATATAACAAAGTCAAAAGAAAAAATAACAATAGATGGTTCTAAAAAATCAAGAAAGGTAAAAAAAGGAGATTTTATTCTTTCTAATTCTATGAGTTTTGGAAGGCCGTATATTCTAGCAATAGATGGATGTATACATGATGGTTGGTTATCTATTAGTGATTTTGAAGATGTATTTATTTCAGATTTTTTATATTATTTGTTAAATAGTAATGATATACAAAATGAATTTAGAAAAAAAGCATCTTTTGGTGGTGCAGTTCAAAATTTGAATGCCGATATTGTAAGAGGTATTGAATTACATATACCATCAAAAGATAAGCAGCAAAAAATTATAAACATATTAGATAGATTTGATAAATTATGTAATGATATAACATTTGGACTACCTGCAGAGATAGAATTGAACAATAAAAGATATGAATATTATAGAGATAAATTGTTGACATTTAAGGAGAAAAAATAATGGGTGATTTACTTAATCGACAATTATGTGATAAACTGAGAGATGTAATAAATGAAACAGATATTTTTTTGAAAGATACAAAAGAAAGTGAAAAATTTCTTTTTATATGTGCATTGATGGATAGATTTGATACTGTAGTAAAATATATAAATGAGCATCAAAAAAGTCCTGATTCTGAAGAAGAATTAATTATATTTATGGTATATTCATGTATTATTAAAGATGGAATAGATTATATAAAAAAGAGTCTTAAAATCGGGAAAAGTGAAGACAGAAAAATTTTTGAATATATATACAAAAAAGAACCAATAAATATCCCAGATAATGTTAAATTTGATGATGATAAGTTTTTTTCTTATTTTAGATCACTAATATTTGCACATCCATTATATACAAGTAGATCAATTCCAATGAGTGAAGAAAATGAAATACAGAATTCACCATATATTGTGATGGAACCTTTATATACAACAACATTTATAGATCCAATAGGTACAGCAATATATAGTAATAAAAGAGAAATTATGGAGCCTCTTTTAATATCATTTGAAAGTCTTAAAGAATATATAAAAGGTAAATATGAGGAACTGTATGATGTTATAACAAAGTTAAAAGAGATTATAGAAGATAAAAAAACTGAGTGGAAAAAACATAAAGTAAATAGAAACCAAGAAGATATAGATGTACTAAAAGATTGTGTTAATATTTTAGAAGAAAGATACATGGATACAGATGAAGTAGAAAAGCTAATAACTTATTTAACATGTGAAAACTCTTTGAAAGAAAATATAGAAAATGTAAACAAGTATAGGAATGAAATAAAAAGAATAATACCTAGAATATGTGATGCAATAGATTTACATGATATAGAAGAATTGTATAGTATTATATCATTTATATTGTTTGTAAGACCAAAGACAGATAACAAAATACACTATAATTTAGAAAAAATATATGACTATTTAAATTATAAAAATAAGGATATCGATGATATAGAATGGGGATTAAAACAAGCAGAATTGTTTGCACAAGGATTTTCTAAAAAGTGGGTTGTTATTAAACCAAGAGAGATGGGCTATGATGAAATAAAAATGCTTATAAGAGTAGCATGTTATTTAGAATATATGGAACAGAAAGAGGGGAAAAATGAGTAAATACAATATAGTATTTGAAATGAATAAATCTACAGTAGTTGCTGAATATGAACCACTAAAGAAAAAGTCAGATGCATATCAAAGTGAAGCAGCACTTGAAAAAGAATTTGTAAAAATGCTTACTGAACAAGGGTATGAGTATTTAAGAGTGCATGATGCAGATGGACTTGTTAATAACCTTCGTGCTCAGTTGGAATTATTAAATGATTACAAGTTTAGTGAAAATGAGTGGCTTAGATTTTTTAATAATAATATAGCTAATAATAATGAGGGGATAGTAGAAAAGAGTAAAAAGATACAAGAAGACCATATTCAGGTATTAAAAAAAGATGATGGAACAAGTAGGAATATATATCTAATAGACAAGAAGAATATTCATAATAATAGGCTTCAGGTTATTAACCAATATGTAGAAAATGGTGGTAATTATGATAATAGGTATGATGTTTCTGTGCTTGTTAATGGACTTCCACTTGTTCACATAGAATTAAAAAGGCGTGGGGTAGCGTTAAAAGAAGCATTTAATCAAATAAATAGATATCAAAGAGATAGCTTTTGGGCAGGCTGTGGGCTTTATGAATATGTACAAATATTTGTAATATCTAATGGAACAAATACAAAATATTATTCTAATACAACAAGAGAAAGTCATATAAAAGAGCAAACATCTTATTGGGCAGATGCAAACAACAAGGTTATAGCAGATTTAGTTGATTTTACTAGAACATTCTTCTCTAAACATACAATACTAAATATATTAACAAAATATTGTGTGTTTACATCAGAAGAATTGTTACTTGTAATGCGTCCATATCAAATAGTAGCAACTGAAAGGATACTAAATAAGATTGAGGTTGCTACAAACTACAAAAAGATGGGAACAACTGAATCTGGTGGATATATTTGGCATACAACAGGTTCTGGAAAAACACTTACATCATTTAAAACAGCACAACTTGCAAGTAAACTTGACTATATTGATAAGGTATTGTTTGTTGTAGACAGAAAAGACTTAGATTATCAAACGATGAGAGAATATGATAGATTTGAAAAAGGTGCCGCTAATGGTAACAGAAATACAAAAATATTACAAAAACAAATAGAAGACAATGATGCAAGAATTATTGTAACAACAATACAAAAACTAAGCGAATTTGTTAAAAGGAATGTAACACATCCAGCATTTCAAAAACATATAGTCCTAATATTTGATGAATGCCATAGATCACAATTTGGTGATATGCATAAGCTAATAGTTAAAAATTTTAAAAATTATCACTTATTCCGGATTTACCGGAACCCCTATATTTGCTAAAAATGCTACAAAAACAAATCCAGAATTTTGTACAACAGAACAAGCATTTGGAGATAAGCTACATACATATACTATTGTTGATGCAATTAATGATGGTAATGTACTTCCTTTTAGAATTGACTATGTAAATACAGTTAAAAAGAAAGAAGGAATGACAGATAAGGAAGTACAGGCTATAAATACAGAAGAGGCATTATCATCAAAAGAAAGAGTTAGCAAGGTAGTTGAATATATAATTGAACATTTTGACCAAAAAACTAAACGTAGTTCATTCTATGACTTAAAAGGCCAAAGAGTTAACGGGTTTAACTCAATGTTTGCAGTAACATCTATTCCAATGGCTAAGAAATACTACTTAGAATTTAAAAAGCAATTAGAAGAAAAAAACAAGGATTTAACAATTGCTACAATATATTCATTTGCTGCAAATGAAGAAGACACTGCAGATGGTATATTGGATGATGAAGGATTTGAAACAAACCTATTAGACAAAAGTTCAAGAGAGTTTTTAGATTTTGTAATAGGAGAATATAATAAGAGGTTTAAGACAAACTTCTCATCAGAAGGAAATGGGTTCCAAGACTATTACAAAGACTTATCTGATAAGGTTAAAAAAAGAGAAATAGACCTACTTATAGTTGTTAACATGTTTCTTACTGGATTTGATGCAACAACATTAAATACATTATGGGTAGATAAAAACTTACAACAACATGGACTAATACAAGCATATTCAAGAACAAATAGGATATTAAACTCTGTAAAAACTTATGGGAATATAATATGTTTTAGAAACTTACAACAACAAACAAATGATGCAATAGCACTATTTGGAGATAAGAATGCTAAAGGTATAGTGCTATTAAAATCATTTGAAGACTATTATTATGGATATGAAGATGATAATGGTAAGAAACAAATAGGTTATGAGGAAAGAATAGCAACACTTTTACAAAAATATCCTTTAGGAGAACAGATTATAGGGGGAAGTGCTAAAAAGGACTTTATAATCTCTATTGGAAATATATTAAGGTTAAAAAATATATTATCATCATTTGATAAGTTTAAAGGAAATGAAATACTTTCAGAAAGAGACTTTCAAGACTATATTGGTACATATACAGACCTATATGAAGAGTTTAAACATAGCAAAACAGATAGTGAAAGCATAAAAGAAGATTTAGTATTTGAAATGGAACTTGTAAAACAAGTAGAAGTGAATATAGATTATATTTTAATGTTAGTAGCAAAATATCACCAATCTAACTGTGAGGATAAAGAAATACTTATCTCTATTGATAAAGCAATTAAATCAAGTTTAACATTACGTTCAAAGAAAGACTTAATAGATGATTTTATATCTAGAATAAATGCTAATACAGATGTAATGAATGATTGGGTTAAATTTGTTAAAGAACAAAAAGAAAATGATTTAAAAGAGCTAATAACAAATGAAAACTTAAATGAAGAAGAAACAAGAAAATTTATGGATAATTCTTTTAGAGATGGACAAGTTAAAACAACTGGAACAGATATTGAAAAAATCTTACCACCTATGCGTAGATTTGGTGGAGGTAACAAAAATGAAAGAAAACAAATAATAATAGGTAAAGTACTTAAATTCTTTGAAAAATATTTAGGGTTGAGTATAAATTAAATAGGAGAAAAAATGGCAAGATCAAAAATTATGATTCCGGTGGATGAAAACAATGCAATTAATTATGTGAAGATAGAAAAATTTATAAAGGCTAAAGAGATGAACTTTATAGTCAATATTATTGAGAATTTAGGAGGATATAATCATGAATGATATTATAAAAGTATTTGATATTGGTACAGATGTTAATGAAAATAAACTCGATGAAATTCAAAGGAAAAATATATTAAAAATATTTGGAGAGTTAATAAAAGAAAGCCATTTAATTACAAATTGCTATTTAGATAAAAATTCAGATAGATACAAAGATAGTCCGATATACTATTTTAAAGAGTGTAGCAATAAAAATGACTTCGAGTATAAAAGAGTAGCTGACGATTTATTAAAAGCAGAATGCAAAATTAATGGCACAAGAAACAGTACTATTAGAGAGGGATTATTATTTATTAAGTCTGATGATACATCTATTACTATAATGAAATTGGAAAAATTAGAAGTTATAGATAAAGATTCTTATGAGATAAAAAGTGAATTGGGTAAAGAAAAAGATTACTTTAAAGTAGGAATCTTTGAAGGTGATTATAAAGATGTTAAGATAATAGATAAAAATAAAACAGCAGCAAAATATTGGTATCAAAAGTTTTTAGGTTTAGAAAGAAAAAGAAATTCAGAAGATAATACCCAAGATATAATAGATCTTATAGATCAAAATAAACTATTTACGGCTGATATTTTAAAAAGAGAAAACTATAATGAGATAAAAAGGTATTCAGAATTTTATTTATTTGATAATAAGAAATTTGACAAGTCTGATCTATTCGATGAATTAAACAGTAGTGGACTTTTGGAATTAAATAAAGAAGATGACTTATATTCTGATACTGCTAAACAAATAGATTCTGATTTTGATATCTCAGAAAAAATATTAAATAAACACTATCAAAGAAAGATACAAATCTCAAAAAACATAACTATAACTACTAAAAATTATTTAGAAAGTATAAGAGATAATAAAATTAATTTTGATGAAAGGAACAAAGAAATTAGAATTTTAATAGATGATGAATATTTATCAAAAGTTAAGGAGTTATTAAGTGGTGAATAGCAATTTGTTATGGGAAGGCACGTCATTAAAAATTGATAACAACAATCAATTAGTTGGTGATTTTATAAAATTGTTAAAGGATAATGAAATAGATCTAAGAAAAGAACAAAATATATATTATTTGGTAAATCAAAAAAAATATTTTATTTATGAAGATGATTTTATAGAGAGTACAAGGAATCTAAATTTGGTAGTAACAAAACTATCTAAAAAAAATTATAATGAAAATGGGAAAATATATTTAGTAAACAACAACGACTTTAGATTAGTTGAATCTAATTGGGAAGATAAAGTAGTTTATGAAGAAATAATAGAAGATAATATAATTAATGGAAATCAAAGAAAATTTCCGATATCAGTTAATGTTATAAATGAAGTATTATCGAGGAAAACCTCAAAATCAGAATTAATTTTAGACTTTTTAATATTAGTTGCATTGTCAACAAAAATAACTTATTATGCTGAAGAAATAGAATCTGAGTTTAGAATTGATGATAAAAGCTATAAAATAAATCTTAATATAGATGATGCCCCCTTACATTTATATGCACTTTATGATTGGATTATTAACAACAATGAATATAAAGACTCATATAAAGTAAAACTTCAGATCGTTAGACAAGTTATAGTAAGTAAACGAAATATAAAAGATATTAATGAAATATTAGAAGATAGCAAGCTAGCCTATAAAAGAATAATATCAAGAAAAACAGATGATTATTTTGAACAACTGAATAAGTTAAAAGATGATTTTCTAGCTCTATCAAAAAATGCGAATAATGCTTTAAAAACTTTAAATCTAACTTTTTTTGCATGGTTAGGCTCAATGGGCGTAAAATTACTTGACGTAATTACTGAATATAATGGTAATGATATAATACCATATCTTTTGTTTTCTAAAGGATCAAAAAAGGGTGTTGTCATAGCGATGTTTATTATAGCGTTAATTTTTATTTTTATAACATATATTTCCGAAATAAAATCTTTACAAAATGAATATGAGGTCGTAAAGAGTATATATAAAGATAAAATTTTATTTGAGAAAGATTTAGATGAGAATAGTAAGTTTGAATTAATTATAAATAGACCAGAATTAGGAAAAATTCAATTAGGAATATTTGGTGTTATCTTATTTTTACTAATAATTAGATGTCTATGGTCATTTTTATAACATTGTAATAAAAATAAATATATCTGGAACTAGGACTGGGATGGGTAAAATAATTCAGAAACAAGCTAAAATAGAACGAATTTTTCAGTATGCAATAAATTAAAGCCCTGTATTATGAACACTTTTGAATGTAGCGAACAGTATAAAAAGAAAAGTTGGAATAATATAGTTAAGTTAAATAACTTAAATATCAGAAGTCACATAATATAATATTATTATGTGACTTTTATATATTAAAAAGATGTTCTTTGTGATAGAATTATACTTGTAATTAGTTCAGATATTTAAGGAGGCACATGGAAAACTATAATATAGAATATAAGAGAGAGATTCCAAAGAAAGCAAACTTATTAAAAGCAGAAATAGTTTCTTTTTTAAATAGTGAAGGTGGTGAAATATATTTAGGTGTTGATGATAATGGAAAAATATTAGATGAAATTATAGAGGAAAATAAGAAAGAATGGGAAGAAATATTATCTAATTGGATTTGCAATGCTTTTGAGCCAAATGTTTCAAAGCTTATAACAATATATCCAGATGAAAAGCCTTTTAGGATAAAAATTAAAAAAGGAGATACTAAACCATATTATTATAAGGATCGGAGAGGGAATGAATTCAAGAGGTGTATATATAAGAGTGGGGAGTACAAAAAGAGTTGCAAGTTATGACGAAATAACAAGAATGGTTAAAATGAGATATGCACATGAGTATGAAACAAGACTATGTAATAGGGATGATTTGACATTTGATTATCTTAAAAAAAGATTAAATGAAAAAGGAATAGAATTTGATAAAAATGCATTATCATTAGTGGATAAAGATGGAAACTATAATAATGTTGCACTTCTTTTTAGTGACCAAAATGACACTATAAGTAAGTTTGCAGTATTTCAAGGAACAGATGTAGAAGTATTCTTAGATAAGAAAGAGTTTAGAGGCTCACTTGTAGAACAATTAGACAACATATTATATTTTGCAAGCTTATCTAATCGTAAGAAAATAGTAATAACAGGAAAGCCAGACCATGAGGAATATTTAGATATACCTAAAATGGCATTAAGAGAAGCTATTGTAAATTGTTATTGTCATAGAGATTGGACTTTAAGTGGAGATATAAAAATTGAGTTTTATGATGATAGAGTTCAAATATTCTCTCCACGGAGGACTTCCAGATGGATTAACACTTGAAAATATTAAACAAGGAATGGTAGCTAAGAGGAATAAGATTACAGTAGAGATACTAGATAAGCTAGATGCAATAGAAAACTATGCATCTGGTGTTAGAAGAATATTCAAAGACTATATAGGTTTTGATAAACAACCTGAATATAGTATTTCAGATAATGGTATAATAGTAACATTATATAATATGAATTATAATGAAAAAGAAAATGTCGGAATAAATGAGGCCCAAAATGAGGCCCAAAATGAGGCCCAAAATGATGGTAAAAAATTAGATTTAAATTCAAGGAAGAACTTAATAATGAATATTATAAGAGAAAATGATAAAATAACAAGAAAAGAAATTATTTCTAAAATTGGTATATCAAAAGCTACTTTAGAACGTGACTTAGCAGAGCTTAGAAGAGATAATAAGATAGAATATATAGGAAGTTCTAAAAACGGAAAATGGATAATAAAAGAATAGGAGAAAACATGTATAACTTGGTATCAAAGTTTAAACCAGCAGGTGACCAACCAAAAGCAATAAAAGAATTAACAGAAGGAATAATAGAAGGTAAAAAGTTTCAAACACTACTAGGAGCAACAGGAACAGGTAAAACATATACAATAGCAAATGTTATAAAAAATGTAGATAGACCAGTATTAGTACTTGCACATAATAAGACACTTGCAGGACAGTTATATAGTGAGTTTAAAGAGTTCTTTCCAGATAATAGGGTAGAATACTTTGTTAGCTATTATGATTATTACCAACCAGAAGCATATATAGCACATAGTGATACATATATAGAAAAAGATGCAAGTATAAACGATGAAATAGATAAATTAAGACACTCTGCAACATCAGCACTTTTTGAAACAAGAAATATAATTATAATTGCATCTGTATCATGTATATATGGATTACGGAGACCCTATAGACTACAAAAATATGACAGTATCTTTAAGACCTCGGTATGGTGGTAGATAGAGATGAGGTTATTAGAAAGCTTATAAACATGCAATATGATAGAAATGAGATAGAATTTAAAAGAGGTATGTTTAGAGCAAAAGGTGATGTACTAGAAATATATCCATCAAACCAAGAAGAATCAGCTATAAGGGTGGACTTTTTCGGAGATGAAATAGACCGGAGTATATGAAATAAATCCACTTACAGGTAAGAAAACAGTAGTAAGAAACCATGTAATGATATATCCAAACTCACATTATGTTACAACAAAAGATAAAATAGAAAAAGCAATAACTAGAATAGAAGAAGAGTTAGAAGAAAGGGTTAAATATTTTAAAGATAATGAAAAATATGTAGAAGCACAAAGAATAGCAGAAAGAACACATTTTGATATAGAAATGCTAAGAGAAACAGGATTTTGCCAAGGGATAGAAAACTATAGTAGACATATTGCAGGAAGAAAAGAGGGGACAGAACCATATACATTATTTAGCTATATGCCAGATGATTTTGTTTTGGTTATAGACGAGTCACATGCAACAATACCACAGGTAAGAGCAATGTATAATGGAGATAGAGCAAGAAAAGAAAGTTTAGTAAATTATGGTTTTAGATTACCATCAGCATTTGATAATAGGCCACTTAAATTTGATGAATTTGAGAAAAAGATAAATCAATGTATATTTGTAAGTGCAACACCTGCAGAATATGAAAAAGAACATTCAAATGGTAATATTGTAGAACAGATTATAAGGCCGACAGGACTTTTGGACCCTAAAGTGATACTTAGACCAAGTGAAAACCAAATAGATGACCTTATATCTGAAATACAAAAAAGAGTTAATGTTGAAGATGAAGATAAAAAAGAAAGAGTACTTGTAACAACACTTACTAAAAAACAAGCAGAAGATTTAACACAATATTTGAAAAATATAGGAATAAAAGCAGAATATCTACATTCAGATATAAAAGCACTGGAAAGGCTTAAGATAATTAAAGAACTCAGAATGGGTAAATTTGATGTCCTTATAGGGATAAATCTTCTTCGTGAAGGACTTGATATACCAGAAGTATCACTTGTAGCAATATTAAATGCAGATAAAGAAGGATTTTTAAGGTCTGAAAGGTCATTAATACAAACAATACGGAAGAGCTGCAAGAAATAGTAATGGTACTGTTATAATGTATGGAAATGAGATTACAGATTCAATGTTTGCCGCTATGAATGAAACAAATAGAAGAAGAGCTATCCAAGAAGAATATAATAAGATTCATAATATAGTACCACAAACAATTAAGAAAGATATTAGACAACTTATATCTATCCGGAAAATTATATGAAGAGAAATTAGAATATGAAATATCAACAGAAGAAGATATAGAAAAAGTTATATCTAAACTAACAGATGAAATGATAACATATGCAAAAGAATTAAACTTTGAAAAAGCGGCAGAGATAAGGGATAAGATTAAAGAATTAGAGAAAATGTTAGAAAATGATATATGATATAATGAAAACCTGTAATACATAAGTTATAGGTTTTTCTTGTAGTTTTTATTTCATTTCTTATTTTTAATCTTTTATTCTATTTAATTACTAAAAAAGTAAAAATAATATTACTAAAATATAAAAAAGAGATAAGGAAATACTAGATTATTTGAGTTTTTTAGGTAAAAATGGTAAAATTAACTTAAATTATAGTAAGGAAAGAACATGGAAGAATTTAAAATAAACAGGCAAAAAGCAGAACTTACAATATCTGCAACAAGTAAAAAACAATATCCTAAAAAACTAGATTTAGAAGTGGTTTTAGTAGGAAAATCAAATGTAGGAAAATCAAGCTTTGTAAATAGTATGCTTCGGAAGAAAAAAGCTTGCAAGAACAAGTAATACACCAGGAAAAACAAGACAAATAAACTTCTATAATATAGATGATAAGATGTATTTTGTAGATTTACCAGGATATCGGATATAGTAAGATGAGTAAAATACAAGCAGTAGAAATGGGAAAATATATAGAAGAATATTTAAGTATGAGAGATATCTCACTTATAGTATTATTATTAGATATAAGACATACACCTACAGAAGATGATAAACTTATGTATTCATATATATTAAAGAAAAATATACCATTTTTAATTATATGTAATAAGGCAGATAAGATTGCTAAAACAAAAGTAAATGACTATGTAGAAAAGATTAAAAAAGATTTGAATATTTCATATAGTCCAATAATACCATATTCTACAGAAAAGAAAGAATATATAGAAGATACATGGGATACTATGTTTAATTTAATATTTGAATAAAACAAAAGAAAAAATAAAAAGGAATAAAGAGGTAAAATGAGAAATAATAAATTAACAATAATAAAAATAAGTATAATATCAGTTATATTAATATTTTTAGAAATTAAAAATACATATGCAAGTTTTAATGTTCAAAGTATAACAACAGAGATATCTGATCGGAGGATTTACTCTTTCTAATATACTTTTAATAATATTAATATCTGTATCAATATTATTAGTATTTTTAGCTATTGCAATATTAATACGTTTGAAAAAATTAGCACTGAAATTAAAACAAATGGGATTAAAAGACTCATTAGAAGTTTCAAAAAATGTAGCAAATAATAATAAAATTAAAAATATAAATAATAATATAGTAAATGATTATAACCATAATTATTATGATAATAGTAATATAAATAGTGGAAGGAATCAAGAAAGAAATAATCAAAATATTAATATTAATAATTTTAATAATATAGATACTAATAAAAATAATAAAAAAAGTTTTGATATATTAGGGAATAATGAAGAAGAAATAAGTTTAGATATGTTTACAAAAGTTAATACTATTCCTAATATGTCTGAAAAAAATTATGATATTAATATGTCTGTAGAAAAAAAAGATATAATTAATGATAGTTTTTCAAATATAACTGATAATAATGAGATGCCAAAAATAGTTATAAGACCAAAAGGAAGTAAATAATTAATGGGAAAAATGGGTAGGATAACAAATCCAAATGCTAGAAGAAATTATGAAATTTTAGAAATATATGAAGCAGGAATAGAACTTGTAGGAACAGAAGTAAAATCTGTATTTCATGGAAAAGCAAATATAAGGGAGGCTTTTTGTATTATAAAAAATGGAGAAGCTTTCCTAATTGGTGCACATATATCACCATATGAATTTCGGAAATAGAGAAAATAAGGAACCAACTCGTACAAGAAAATTGTTATTACATAAAAAAGAGATTTTAAAGATTAACTCTAAGATTAAAGAAAAAAAACTTACAATAGTACCTATATCAATGTATATGAAGAAAAATAAGATAAAGCTAGAAATAGGACTTGCAAAAGGTAAGAAACTTTATGATAAACGAGAAGATATAGCAAAAAAAGATGTTAAAAGAAAAATAGAAAGATATATGAAGTATGAATAAAAATATATGTATATATACAGATGGAGCATGTAAAGGAAATCCTGGAAAAGGACGGATATGCCGCTATAGTATTATATTTAGATACAGATAAGAATGAAGAGACAATAGTAAAAGAGATCGTTCGGTAATATGAAAGATACAACAAATAATATAATGGAACTTACAGCAGTTATAAAAGCATTAGAATATGTATTAGAAATATTAACTAAAGAGAAAAATTATACTCTTCTTTTAAATAATAAGAAGAATGATAGAAAAATGGATGTTGAAATATATGCAGATAGTTCATATGTGTTAAAAGGTATTACAGAATGGATAGAAAATTGGATAAAAAAAGACTTTAAAAATGTTAAAAATGTCGAATTATGGAAAAAATTATATAATTTAAAAGGACAAATAGAAAAATTACCATCAATAAAATTAGTATTTAATAAGGTTAAAGGACATAATGGAGATAAATATAATGAGAGGGTAGACAAACTAGCTTCAAATGCAGCAATGGAGGTTATATAAATGAAAGTAGTTATAGTAGGAGGTGAGTCACGGAGGACTTACACTTGCAAAATATTTAAGAAAAAGAGATAAAAATATTGAGATTATAATAGTAGAAAAACAAGAATATATATCATATTCACAATGTGCAATGCCATACTATATATCTGGAGAAGTATCAGAAGAAGATATAGTATTTAATTCTGCAGAAGATTTGAAAGAAAAGTATAGTTTAGATATATATTTAAAAACAGAAGTTATAGAAATACATTCACAAAAAAATCAAATACAAGTTGTAGAAACAAGTAAGGGAACAATGTTTAATATATCATATGATTATCTTGTATTGTCTGTTGGTAGTATTGCAAAAAAACTTAAAGAATTTGAAAATTTAGGTGATAATATATTTGTACATAAAAATCTTAGAAATGCTAAAAGACTTAAAAGGTTTATAGAAAGAAATGAGCCTAGAAATGTTTTAATAGTAGGGAGTCGGAGCAATTTCATTAGAACTTTCAGAAAATTTAAATAAGATGGGAATAGATGTATATATATTAGAAAAAGAAGATATACTTATACCTAGATTTGATAAAGATATTTCTTTAGAAGTAGAAAATATAGTATCAGAATTTGTAACAGTTGTTAAAAATGCAAATATATTAAAAGTAAAAGAAGATTCTGAACTATATAGAGGAAGAAACAGAGATATATTAGAAGTTGAATATTCTATTCGGAAATGATTTAAAAACCTATAAGAAAACATTTGATATGGCAATTATAACAGTAGGAACAATACCTGCAACAAGATTTATAAAAAAAGCAGGAATAAAAGTAGATAATAAGGATTATGTTATAGTTGATAAACATATGAAAACAAATATTGATAATATATATGCAATAGGAGATATAGCAAAAGTAGAAAGTATGTATGAAAATATTTACGTAACACCAGCAGTAGCTCCACCTAGCAAAAGACAAGCAAGAGTTGTTGGAGATAATATATTGCGGAATAAGTTCTACATATAAAGGGACAACAAACACTTCTATATTATCAGTATTTCGGATATCAAGTTGCAAGAACAGGACTTTCTGAAAAGAAACTTGAAGAACATAATATTGAATATTATACAGAAATAGTCATGGGAAAAACTTCAAGTGAATTATTTAAAGATTCAGAAGATCTAATACTTAAGTGTATATTTGAAAAAGAAACTGGAAAACTTCTTCGGAGGATCTGCAATAGGTAAAAAAGATGCAGATAAAAAAATAGATATTTTAGCAACAGCTATAACAGCAGGATTTACAGCAAGTGATCTTGCAATGTTAGAACTTTCATACATGCCAAAATATAATACAGCGACAGATATTATAAATGTTATAGGAAGTAAGGGAGAAAATAAATAATGAATTTAAGAAAAATACTTTCAATAATAATAAGCAAATTAGTACATAATATTGTAAAATTTATAAAAGGAAGTACTAGCCATATAGGAGGAGTAATAGCTCTTAAAGTTGATAAAAACATACTTAGCAAACTCCAAAAGCCAGAAGTAATAATTACAGTGACAGGAACAAATCGGAAAGACAACTGTAACAAATCTAGCTACAGATTTATTAGAATTACTTATAAATGAGGAAAAGATCAAAGAAGAATTTAGAAAAAAGAAAAAGCCAATTGAAAGAACTAGTATAGATATAGAAGATATAAAGAAAAATAAAAGAGTATATGTTATAAGTAATAAAGCAGGTTCTAACTTAAAAGCAGGTATTGTAGACACACTTATAACTAATTCTAATATATTTCGGTAAATTAAAAAAGAATAGAGCAAATATAGCGATATTCGAAGTAGATGAAAGAGTAAGTCCATATATATATAATGATATACAACCTAAATATACAATAATTACTAATATTTTAAGAGATTCTGTAAAAAGAAATGCAAATACAGACTATATTGTAAATATATTAGATCGGAAGTATCCCAGAGGGAACAAGAATTATAGTAAATCGGTGATGATATTATAGCATCAATGATAAAATCTAAAATTTCAGATGATAAAATAGATTTAAATAATGATAAAAAGATATTTTATGGTATGGAAAAAAAAGAAAATGATACAAATACACCTAAAAATCTAGTAAGAGATATAATTGTATGTCCTATATGTAATGAAAAATTAGAATATGATTATATACAATTAAATCATCATCGGAAAATGCAGATGCAAAAATAATCATCTTGTAAGTCCAAATCTAGATACTAAGATATTGTCTATAGATCAAAAAGAAAAAATAGCTAAAATAAGTATAGGAGATCGGAAATATTTATGATATGCCACTTCTTTCAGAAAGTAGATTTAATGCATATAATCAACTTTCTGTTGTAACTCTTATGATGGTATTAGGATTTGATATAAAAAGTATATTAAAAAATATGTCAAAACTTAAAATTGCAGAAACACGTTATGAAAAGATTAAATTAAAGAATAATAAATATCTTATAAAACACCTTACAAAAGGACAAAATCCACTAGCATGTAGTAATGTATTTGATTTTGTTAGAAATTATGAAGGAAAGAAAAATGTCATATTAATGCTTGATGATAAATCAGATAATGAAGAAGGGGTAGAGGTTGTATTATGGCATTATGATGCAGACTATGAGTTCTTAAATGATGATAGTATTGAAAGAATAATAATAATAGGTCCAAGATCAAAAGATATCTATGTAAGATCACTTCTTGCAGGAATAGATAGTAGTAAATTATTTGTGTTTGAAAATCAAAAAGATGCACATAACTATATAACAACAGAAGGCATAGATACATTATTCCTTCTTAATGATATGTATATAGAAAAAGAAGCATCACAATTAAAGGAATATATAATAGAAACATTTTAAAATAATGTAGAAAGGTTTAAATTTAAATATATGAAAATAGAAATACTTTTTAGTGATATTTGTAATCAATATGGTGATAATCGGTAATATAATATATTTAAAAAAGCTAATAGACATAGCAAATAGTTCAGATGATGAAACAGAACATGAAATATACTTTACAGAACTTAATGATGAATTAAGGTTTATAAAAGAAAAGATAGATTTTGTATATATTGGTTCATTATCAGAAACAAAAATAGAAGTAGTTCTTGAAAAGTTATATAATCATAGATTAGAAATATTAAAAGCAATAGAAGGTGGTCAAACAATACTTGCAACTCGGAAATGCGTTTGACCTATTTCGGAAGATATATAATAAAAGATAGAAGATATATAGAAAAAGAATATAGAATTTCAAAAGATAATAAGAATACTGTAGAATACTATGATGCTTGGATAAAAGATGATAAAGGAAATAAGATATCTATAGATATTGAAAAGATTCCTAGAGAATATATAATAGATGGACTTCGGTGTATATGAAACAATAGCAGTTACAGATATGCTTCGGAAGACTTAATACATATGCATATACCAAATTTATAGATATAGAATTAATCGGACATATAATGACATTTACTCAAAGTTATCCTATATGTGTTACTAAAAATGATGGACAACGGAAAAATCAGAATAATTAAACTTCCAAGTATGGCAAATGTTATAAGAGGAGGAGGGATAAATAGACATTCTAAAGTAGAAGGAATTCGTATAATGAATATGTTTTCTACATATATATTAGGACCAATACTTGTAACAAATCCATTATTTACAAAATATCTTTTGAATATAATAGGATATAATAAAAAACTATACCTATATGATCAAATGCTTGATGCATATAATATAAGATTAAAAGATTATATGGATAAAGATAAAAAGATAGATTAGGATTATCAGAAAGATTTAACTTTAATAGTGAAAGAAGGTGCTCATTATGGAAAAACAAAATAATCAAAAAAATAATATCATTATAATAATACTTATACTAGTATCACTAATATCAATATTAGTTATTGGATATTATAAGTATAAAAATATAAAAGATAGCAATGAAAGAATAGAAAGACAAAAAGAGGAAAGAATAGAGGCAGAAGAAAAAGTTAGACAAGATTTACTTAAGGTACATAATATAGATAAAACTCCTTTAGAAAAAGATAAGCTAAAAGAAAAAGCATTAGAATATCTAAAAAATTTAAATGTAAAATCTAATATTATAAGTGAGAAAGAAATAACTGAAAAAGATATTAATAGTAAAAATGAAGAAGAAATAACTCTTTATCAATATACATTAAAAAATGGAGCAGTTATAAAACTATTACCATATGGACTTATACGTTCATATAGTGATGAAAAAAAGATAAAAAATATAGATAATGAATGGAAAAAGGTAAAACCAACAGAAAGCTTTATAAAAGAGTTAGAAACAAAAATAAACAATAATTTTAAAAATATGCCGCTATTTAAAAACTTTACTATAAGAGATATTATAGATTATAAGGATGAAGAACAATTTCGGATGGCCTGTAAGAATATGGGAAGTACAGGATGGAAAACAATTAACTCCAAATATAGGTAAGATTATTGTAAATCCAGATGGTGAAATAATTTCTATAGGAATTATATATTATGATTATATAGATACAGATATAAATATAACAGAAGAAAAAGCAAGAGAGATAGTACAAAAAGATATAGAAAAAGATGGTAAAAAAGAAAATCTTGCTATAAAGAATAGTAAAATAACTATAGAATATGCTAAAAGTTATAATGAAAATACTGTACATAAATCATATAAGATAGAAGTTATACATAATAGTGATAAAACAAAAGCAATAGATTACTATATAGATGTTAATAATGGTAATATTGTAGATAAAGCACAATATATATAGAATAAAAAAAAGAAGATAGCTATTTAAAAGTTATCTTCTTTTTACATATCTGCAAGTGGATTTTTGCTTATTGCATCACGAACTTGTTCATTGTTTATATGTGTATATATTTCGGTTGTAGATATACTTGCATGTCCGAAGTACTTTTTGCAGTGCACGTATGTCTACTTCACCATATTGGTACATTAGGGTAGCGGCAGTATGTCTTAATTTGTGTGGAGTTATACCTCTAGTACTTATACCTGCTTTTTTAAGTTCAATTTCAAGCATTTGTTGTATTGCACGTCTAGATATACGTTTTTTAACAGAACTTAAAAATAATGCATCTTTATCTTGAATACCTTCTTTAGGACGAACTTCTAAATAATTGTTTATAGCATTTATACATGCCTTGTTTAAATATACCATTCTTTCCTTATTACCTTTACCTATAACAGTAAGTGTATTATCAAAAAAATTAATATCACCAATATTAATACCTACAAGTTCTGCAAGTCTTAAACCTAGATTTAAAAATAATGTTAATATACATACATTTCTAAGAGCTAGTGATTTACTTATTTCTCTATTACTATTTGAAGTTGCTGCTATTTCAAGTAAATTTTTAGATTCAGAAAGATCTAAATATTTAGGAAGTGTTTTTTCTTTTTTAGGAGTTTCTAACCCTACAGTAGGATTAATATCAAGTGCACGCCTTATAGTACACTGATAATTAAAAAAAGAACGTATTGCTGCAACTTTTCTAGAAAGAGTAGTTGCTTTTAAATTGAACTCTGATTTTAAATAATGAAGAAATGCATGTATATCTTCTAAAGTAACCTTTGTTATTATATTTTTTTGTAAATCCCTTATATCTATAGCCTTTATCTTATTAGAATCATCTGTATCTATATCACTATATCTAGCGACAATATATTGAAAAAAGTGTTTTAAATCATAATTATATTCACTTACAGTACCTTTAGACTTATTCTGTATAGTACTTGTATAATCTAAAAATTCATTTAAAAATATAGGGTTTTCTTTTCTTGATATCATTATATTCTCCTTTTAATAATAATTTAATTATATATTTAAAGTATATATAATACACAATGTAAATGGAATAGAAAATAGAAAATATATTATCATAATCTTAGATGAATCAAAATAATAATAAAAAAAGATTAAAAGTTGCATAAACATAAAGAAAGTTTTATTAATTTATGGTATTATATTATTATATTTAATTTTAAAGAAAGGACTAATTTAAATTAATGGGGCCAAAGAAAATATTTGGAAAAGATAAAGCAGAAAGAAAGCTTGGTGAAGTCATTTTTGGAAAAAATGATAATAATAAAATAAAAGAAGTTCCTAATTATATCCAAACAATTATATGGACAATACTCCGGACTTATATTATTTTTAACTTTAATAATAAGAGGTTGGACAGGTATAAAAGATACAACAAAAATTGATTCAAAAAAGATAGAAAGTATAACTATATCAATGACTACAGATAAAATAAATAAAGAAAGAGGAGTAGGAATTAAGATAGAGGTAGAACCTAAAGATGCTTATGTAGAAGATCTTGAATGGGTAATTTCAAATAAAGATATTGTTGAAATAAAAAATAATATAGCATATGGTAAAAATTTAGGAAAAGCAACATTTAAGCTAGGAAATAAGTATATAACAAGTAATGAACTTACAGTATCTAGTGTAAACATACTTGAAAATATAGATATATTAAATGATATATCAGAAATATCTGCAAGAACAAATCATAAATATAATTTTAAATATTATCCAGAAGATGCTATAAATAAGGAAGTTACATTAGAGTCATCAAATCCGGATATAATAGAAGTTACAGATAAATCAACTATCCTTTCTAAAAAGCAAGGAAGCTCAAAAATTTCATTTAAAGATAGTTATGGTAAAACAATAAAAGAGTCTATTATAAATGTTAAATGGAAAAGAGTAACTGCTATAGATTTAGATGAAAAAAATGTAACAATAGGTAAAGGTCAAAAATATATAGCATATGCAAAAGTAACTCCAGAAGATGCAACATATACAGATATAACATGGAAAAGTGAAACACCTGCAGTTGCAACAATTGATAAATATGGTATTATAAAAGGAGAGGCTGTACGGAGTCACAGAAATTACAGCAAAAGTTAATGATGAAAATATTGTTAAAAAATTAAATGTTGTAGTTGTTGAAGAAAAAATAAGTGGTATAAGTAAATATATATCACGGAATATATCAAATATATTCAGGACCAAATAAAAGATATGATATACTTCGGACATACAGTAACATGGGATAAGATAGAAATATTAAAAGAAATGGATCGGATGGTATAAGATTAGAACTAAAGAAGGAACTGTTCGGATTTATAGAAAATAAAGAAGGAACAGTATTAGATGAGCTTCCAAAACTTATATCACGGAATATCATATATAAATGCACAAAAATTTGGTTATCCATCAGCATCAGAACTTATATCTGCATTAATGTTAATGCAATATAAAAATAAAAAAGTTACAATAACAGAACTTATACGTAATTTAAACATTGGATCTGGTTTAATAACAAATTCTACAAATGGTAATTTAAACGGAGGAGATCCATATAAAGAATTCTTAGGAAAGCCTTCAAATTCATTTGAAAATGGTACTTATGGTTCATATGCAGAACCTATAGTAAATGCAATAAATAAAACAGTACATCATATGGTTACAAATTCTAGCAATATGTCTGAAGATGAACTGTATAATAATATAAATGCATCAAAACCAGTTATAGTATGGTTAGGTGATAAATATGATACTCAAAAAGAAAAAGCAGTAGTTTGGAAAGATAAACTTCGGAAATGAATATGAAGCATTAAAAAGTAAAAAAACAGTAGTTGTGATAGGATATAATGATAAATATATTATTGTAGATGATCCAACAGACAGTGATAATATAAAAATTACAAAAGAAGAATTCTTTAAAAAGTGGGAAAATGCATATAAACAAGCAATTACATTAAGTGATTAAATATTTAGAAAATAAGAGGAAAAATTAAATAAAATGAATGAACAGACGAATGCTATTACACAATTAATAGTAATAATTATATTAACAACAATAAATGCATTATTTGCAGCAGCTGAGCTTGCTATTGTATCATCAAAAAACACAAAGATAAAAATAGCAGCAGAAAAAGGCAATAAAAATACAGTTATATTACAAAAATTATTAAAAGAACCAACTAAGTTCTTATCTTCAATACAAGTAGCAATAACATTTGCAGGTTTCTTATCAAGTGCATCTGCAGCAACAAGTTTGGCACAATATATGGCAGAGTTTTTAAATACATTTAAAATACCATATGCAATGCAAACATCTGTAATTATAATAACAATATTATTATCAATTTTTATGCTAATATTTGGTGAACTTGTTCCTAAAAGGATAGCTATGACAAATTCAGAAAAAATAGCTTTAGCATTAACACCTTTGGTTAATTTCACATATATTATATTTAAACCAATAGTTAATATGTTATCTTTTACTACAAATATAGTTCTTAAAATATTTGGTATATCTAAAAATTTAACAGAATCAAAAGTTTCTGAAGAAGAAATAAAAGCAAATATATATATGGGAACAAAACAAGGATTGTTAGAAGATGAAGATAGTAAAATGATAATGAGTATATTTGATTTTGATGATGAAATAGTATCTAAAATAATGGTACCAAGAAATGAAACATATATGATTAATATAAATGATCTTGATAAAGAAATATTAAAAGAAACTGTTTCTATAGGATATTCAAGAATACCTGTATATGAAGATAGAGAAGATAATATAATTGGTATGTTATATATTAAAGATTTACTTAAATATAGTATAGAAGCAACTGAATTTCCACTTAACAAAATAAGAGAAATACTTAGAAAACCATTTATAGTACCAGAAAGCAAGAAAATAAACAAATTATTAAAAGAAATGCAAAAAACAAAGAAACATATAGCTATAGTAACAGATGAATTTGGTGGGGTTGCGCGGTATAGCAACAATAGAAGACATAATAGAAGAAATAGTTGGAGATATAAATGATGAATATGATGATGAACAAGATATACCTAAACTTGATAAGAAAAATGAAAATATTTTTATAATAGATGGGAGAGGTGAACTTGATCAAATAAATGAAAAGCTTAATTTAAAACTTTTTTCAGAAATTAGTGAAACAATTGGTGGACTTTTTATAGAACTTTTAGGATTTTTACCAGAAGAAAATGATACAAATAGTTATAAGGTTAACTTTGATGAAAATATAATTTTAACTGGATTTAATTTTACAAATAATAGAGTAAATACAGTTCAAATAGAAATTAAAAATACAAATAAAATAGAAAATATAACAAATAATGATATAGAAAAAAATAGTAATAATAATAAATAAGAATAAGAGGAGAGACCTATATAATGAAAATATAGGTCTTTACTTACACATATATAACTTCACAAAATGAAAGTTTTGTTCTATTTTACATATAGTAAAATACTTATATTAATATATATCTATATAATAGCATATATCCTGGTATCTTTTATCTATTATATACTCCTACCACATTATTATACTATATATATCCTATTACTTATATTCACTTATTCTTAACTTCTTTATTATTATACATCTTAATATAAAATATCAATTTAAATTTAAAATCTGTTATATCCCTTAAATTGTTAATATTTTAGACATAAAAGTATATGGATAAAAAATTTAAACGCCTTAAAATCGATTCTCGTCGGTCGTTTTTTTACCTATTTTAGAGAATATTTATAAATTATATATATACAATATAATTCAATTAATTCATCTACTTTTTACTATATATGTACATATTAATTATAATTATATTCTAATTTAATACTATTCTATTTATTTTATTAAATCACACACACTAAATTATACTATTAAAACATTTTAATGTCTTAAAATCGATTCTAGAGCGTCATTAAATTAATTAAATAATTATTATATAGTAATAGATTATATTAATAAACTAGTTTAATATTAGAT